>Ga0209567_10001955_pt1 | contig 10195 bp, 10 predicted proteins | sample COG_12_FD_184756 | JGI IMG/M metagenome (GOLD analysis project Ga0209567, IMG submission 184756) | Pelagic marine sediment microbial communities from the LTER site Helgoland, North Sea, for post-phytoplankton bloom and carbon turnover... | ecosystem: Environmental > Aquatic > Marine > Neritic...
GAAAAGAGTACCATTCCGTCAGACTGCACTGCAACCTTGGCTATCGGTCACCGGCACCGGACGCTGTGCAACCTTTGACCATATCAAATGTGAGGCAAATTGTGAGAAACTTATGATACGTCACACGGTAGTATTTAAACTCAAGCATCCTGCGGGATCACAACCGGAATTGGAATTTCTCCGATCAGCCCAGAAACTTTTGGAAATTCCTACAGTTAAGAACTTTGAATGTCTTCGTCAGATTAGTGAGAAAAATGGCTACGACTTTGGTTTGTCGATGGAATTTGAATCCTCTGATGATTACGAAATCTATAATACGCATCCGTTTCACGTTGAATTCGTTCAGACCCGCTGGATTCCTGAAGTGACAGATTTCATGGAGATTGATTACGTGCCTTACACTGAGGACTGAAAGAAATGACCGCTAGGCTCCAAGCGGCCAATTTTAAAACGTTTCCAACCTAAAATCAGCCGTTTTGTAGATGTCGATTGCTATTCTACACTTTTACTCGCTTTTCATTCTCGTTTTCTGGCAATTGTATATTTGTAACTACAATCTATAACTAACTGAATTAAATCAGCATTGTGTATTGATAGCCGTAATGTCCAACTTTGGGGCAAGCTTAAAATTATGGATTGGCATGGCAAATTTATACTTTTTGGGCCGCCACATTATTGTAGATTGGCAGAAGCATTGTAAAATTTGAGGTTTTAATGATGTCGTTTGCTAATCTAAACTTTCACCGGAATTTCATTCGCGTGAGCCATCCATTGTATATTTGTAAGCAAAATCTACAGGCAGCAATGGATAAAGAGGACAGCTTCCAGCCCATAAAGTTTATAGCCCGACGGGAGAACGGGATTTCTAAGTTTGATTAAAGAAGCGCGCCTGCCAATCCGCCGGCAGTCTCTTATGGCACAACGATAAAATGCGAGAGGCCAAATTTGGAAAATGCCAGTCGGGCAGGATCAGAAAACGGCTGTTGTTGGTGACCAATTTTAGTCGATCGTACTGATGGCGAAAATCCCATCCGATCCAGCGATCGCGTACCAAACACTTTAAGGCGGTAGCGGAAAAACTCAACTGCGCCACCCATTGATCAGCAAAAGTGGCAACATACCATAGGGTTTCGCTGATTTTGGGCAAAGCGCCCAGATAATGATGCGCCTGCATCAGCTTCTGAAAACGTTGCTATTCAAGCGGACGGACGGACCGGACAAAGACTTTTAACAGGTTTAACACAGTTACCTTCGGGATGAAGTGTCACATGGCTTCTTATATATCTCATCCGGAGGCCTCGTTTACTTATTTCTTTAAGTAGTTGATATTTTTTGTCAGATAGGACGGAACAAAAACACCCTGAAAGATGGCCTAATCTGGGTTGAATTTTCGGGATTTTCAATATATTATTCCAGATTTGATGAACTACTAAAAAGGCCGTTTTTCCGGTTTTTTATGAAACCTTTAAATTTAAGCAGGTGAAAATTAGTGAGGAGAGCTGAGGGTTATGCCCAAAGAAAAAATTCTTGTTGTTGACGACGAAGAAGATATACGGGAGCTGGTGAAATACAATTTAGCCAGAGAAGGGTATAAGATATTCTGTGCATCATCTGGTGAGAAGGCCCTGAAAAAGGCCAGGGCCAAGCTTTTAGACCTGATTGTTCTTGACCTTATGCTTCCAGGGATAGATGGTCTTGAGGTCACAAAGATCCTGAAAAATGATCCAAAAACCCAGCATATCCCAATCATTATGTTAACGGCCAAAGAAGAGGAAGCGGATATTGTTACAGGATTAGAACTTGGTGCGGATGATTACATTACAAAACCTTTCAGCCCAAGGGTTCTGGTTGCAAGGATCCGGGCCGTTATCCGCCGGAAGAAAAAAGAATACGATGAGGTTGAGTTGGAGATTGAGATTCATGATCTTGTAATTCATCCCGGTAGGAACAGGGTTTTGATCAGGGGAAGGCCTGTGGAATTGACTTTTACGGAGTTTCAGATTCTTTATGTCCTTGCTAGAAGACCTGGTTGGGTTTTCACTCGCTCCCAGATTGTTGATGCAATTCGGGGGGGTGATTACCCTGTTACGGATCGCAGCGTCGACGTCCAGATCGTCGGATTAAGAAAAAAAATCGGTCCCTATAGCAAGTACATTGAAACGGTCAGGGGCATTGGCTATCGATTCAGAGAAAAACCATGAAGAAAAAGAGACGATTGTTCTGGCAACTTTTCCCCTCATATCTGCTGATCACGTTTATTTCTCTTGTTGCCATTAGTATGTTCGCATCGAATTCGCTTCGACATTTCTACCTTGAACGCACCACCGCCGATCTTGAAGCAAGAGTGGACATTTTAAAACAGCAGGTCGCCGATTATCTTTCTCCGCTGGACACAATTTCAATAGATCGTATATGCAAAGAGATCGGCAGGCTCCTACATACCCGCCTTACCGTGATACTGCCTTCAGGTAAAGTAACTGGTGATTCTGAACAAAATCCGGCCAAAATGGACAACCACGCCGATCGGCCTGAAATAATCCAGGCTTTTGATGGGCTTGTGGGCAAAGCTATAAGATACAGCAGTACCCTTCAACAAAATATGATGTATGTCGCAGTTCCTTTTAGACAGAATAATAAGATCATAACCATTTTAAGAACTTCCATCCCTTTAACGTACATAGATAATGAATTGAAATCCATTCAAATTAAAATATTACTCGGTGGCGTGCTGATTGCCTTGCTTGCTGCTGCAACTAGCTTGTATGTATCACGCCGTATCAGCAATCCAATTGAAGAGATGAAAAAGGGCGCGGAACAATTTGCAAATGGTGATCTAACCCACAGGCTTCGAGTCCCTAACTCAGATGAAATGGGAAGCCTAGCCGAAGCAATGAACCAGATGGCTTCACAACTAAATACCCGGATAAATACCATTGTACAACAGCAAAATGAGCATGAAGCTATCCTTTCCAGCATGGTGGAAGGGGTCATAGCAGTGGATAGAGATGAACGCATCATCAACGTTAATCAGAACGCTGCTCAGGTGTTTGGCAGCATACCCTCAGATATGCTGGGCCGTAGTGTTAAAGAGGTGATCAACGATTCCCAAATGCTGCATTTTTTAAACAAGGCACTTTCCAGCGCAGAACCTGCAGAAAAAGATGTCCCCCTAGGTAACAATGACGAACGCATACTGCACACACGGAGCACATTCCTTTGTGATGCCAAAGATGCTCGTATCGGCACCTTGGTTGTTTTAAACGATGTGACCTTGCTGAGACGTCTCGAAAAGATGCGAAGCGACTTTGCCGAAAATGTTTCCCATGAAATAAGAACCCCTCTTACCGCAATAAAGGGTTTTGTGGAAACCCTAAGCCATGGTGCCCTGGACAAACCCAAAAAAGCAGAACGCTTCCTTGGTATTATCGAAAAACATGTTAACCGGCTGGTGGCTATCATTGAAGATCTGCTGAACCTTTCAAAAATCGAGAAAGAGGATGAATTAAAGACGATCGCACTTGAAAAAGGCCGGATAAAGGATGTGATTCATACAGCCATGCAGGTTTGCCAGACAAAAGCCCAGGCAAAAAATGTGATGATTGATCTTATTTGCGAGGAGGAGATTTCGGCCGGAATTGATCCTCTGCTGCTTGAACAGGCAGTGGTTAATCTACTCGATAATGCGATAAAATATAGCAAGAAAGAAAGTACCGTTCAGATTGAAGTCCTTCAGGAAGACAAGGAGGTTATTATCAGATTTTGTGATCATGGAGTTGGGATTGCCCAAAAACACCTGCCCCGACTTTTTGAAAGATTTTACCGTGTGGACAAGGCTCGAAGCCGAAAACTGGGCGGCACCGGGCTGGGACTCGCTATTGTAAAGCACATCGTACAAGCCCATGGCGGTCGAGTAACGGTTGAAAGCACCCTTGGAGAAGGAAGTATCTTTTCAATCCACATTCCCAAAGATTAACATTTTATTACTCTAAATCCATCATTCTTACAATCTTTTTCCCTCCTACAACAGACATACTCTCCGCCGTTTGTGAAATACCGGTCTCCTTTGCGAGGTCGGAATCTTAACATTTATTTAATATGATCCTAACAGTATTCTAATATTTTGGGTTTAAGTATCAAGAGACTATAGGACCTAAAAAACATGAAAAATTCGAATCGTGACGAATCTATCTTATTTCTATTTTCAGGAGGAGATAATTATGAAAGTAAAAAAGTTGTTGGGTAAAAATGGGCACAAAGTGAACACCATCTCTCCGGATGCGCTGGTTTCCGACGCCATGAAGCTCATGTCGAAAAAAGAGATCAATGCGCTTGTCGTGTCTGAAAACGGAAAAATGGTGGGAATCCTATCAGAAGAGGACCACGCCCGTAAGGTGATCCTAAAAGGGAAGAAAGCCAAGAAAATCCGAGTGCGGGATATCATGACATCAGAAGTGATTTACACCACGCCTAAACAGAAATTGGATAAGTGCCTATCTTTAATGGTTAAAAATCGCTTTCACCATCTTCCGGTTTTGGAAAATGATCGTCTGATCGGGTTATTATCCATCGAAGATATCAAGAAAAATACATAACAGGCATTTGGATCAACTGAGAAATTCTATTCGCATGTTACCTCTCTAAGGGGGGCATATCCGCTCTTTAGTAGAAGACACTGGCCCGCATCGCTGCGAACCCAATCGATATACTTTTTGATTTCACCCGCAGGTTTTCCGCGGGTGTACATATACAAAGGACGCGAAATCGGGTAAGAGCGATCGTTTGCCGTTTCGATCGAAGGAAAAATGCATGGACTTTCTTCAGTCTCGGATATACAGACAAGTTTCACATCGGCAGTTGCATACGCTAACCCGCTGTAACCAATGGCGCAGGGCGTTTTTTCAACCAACGTGACCACATCCTTGGACCCATGCATGTCGAAAGAACCTAACTTGAAATCCTGGCTTTTACCGAGAATCGTTCTGCGATAATGATAATAGGTTCCGGAACTGCTTTGCCGGCTGATGCGTAAAATCTCCTGGCCTTTACAACCGGGTACCGTAATTCCTAATTGCGACCATTTGACGATACTGCCTTCTTCACCATTTATTTCCGCTAATTGGGAAAGACTTAGCGATGTAATCGGGTTTTTTTTATGAACATATATGGTCAGCGCATCTTGGCCGACAACATATTCCTCTGGTTGAAATCCCTGTCTTGCTGCCATCTCAATTTCTTTGGGTTTCATTTTCCGGCTGGCATTTGCGATGTTAACCGTCCCGTTGATTAAGGCAGCGATGCCCACACCAGAGCCTCCGCCACTGACGGATACGGCAACCTTAGGATTGTAACTATGGTATTCTTCGGCCCACACTTGAGCCACGATCATTAAGGTATCAGATCCTCTGGTGTCAATCGTAATCCTGGCATCGGCAGAATTTGCCATAACCAATGAAATCGATATCCACATAAAAGCCAACTGTTTGATTTTCAAAGTTTTATCCTTTTTTGCGTTTCTTGTTTTAACGAAAGGTCAATCTAGCCCCTAACCATATCGCCCTTCAATATAATCTGCTGTCTCTTGACAACTCGGGGTAACGAACATTTTATGGGTAGGGGCATGCTCCAACAGCTTGCCCATCAGCATGAATATGCACTCTTCGCTGGCCCTGCGGGCCTGGGCCATGTTATGGGTGACAATAACGATGGTATATTTCCCCTTTAACTCCCATATGAGTTCTTCGACCGCTTCAGTACCCTTGGGATCCAGGGCGGAACAGGGCTCGTCCATGAGAAGCACAGATGGTTTGACGGGGACAAGCCGGGCGATGCAGAGTTTTTGCTGTCCCTCCAAGGAGAGTTCGGTGGCCTTTTGTTTGAGACGATCTTTTACATCGTCCCAAAGCAGTACCTGGCGCAACGCGTTTTCCACTATCGCTTCTTTTTCGTTTTTAGAAATCCTGCGATTTTCGGAATGCAATTTGTAACCGAATAAAATATTGTCCCTGATGGAGATGGGCAAAGGATTGGGACGCTGAAAGACCATGCCGACTTCTTTTCGCAATTGGGCAAGCTCGACGGTTTCATCGTAAATGTCGCTGCCCATTATTTCTACTTTTCCCTCGGTGCGAACATAACCGAGACGTTCGTTAATCCGGTTGAAACACCGTAGCAAAGTGGTCTTGCCGCAACCGGAAGGACCGATCATGGAAGTGATCATCCCCTTTTTTATCTCAAGATCCACATCAAAAAGAGCCTGGAAAGTCCCGTACCAGAGATTCAGCTTATCCGTTCTAAGGCAATATTTCCCCGATGGATGGTCTATTTCATTGGTATCATTCATTTCTTTTATCCGAACCGGCCCTCAATATAGTCTGATGTACGTTCGTCCTTTACCTTGCCGTTAAATAGGTCTTCTGTTTCTCCGATCTCCACACATTGACCGGTCAGGAAAAAAGCGGTCCGATCTGCTAAGCGGCGGGCCTGCTGCACCAGATTCGTCACTAAAATAATGGTGATTTCCGATTTTAATTCTTTAAGAACATCCTCAATGCGCATAGTCGTTACCGGATCTACGGCGATGGAAAACTCGTCCAGCATGAGCAGTTCCGGATCTTGAGACAGAGCGCGCGCAATGGTTAGGCGCTGCTGCTGCCCTCCGGAGAGGAGGCTTCCCAAAGAATTTAAACGGTCTTTTACCTCATCCCACAGGGCTGCCCGCCTCAAACAACGTTCCACAATGATATCCAGTTCCGCCTTATTCTTGATTCTTGCTAAACGGGGGGCCAGGGAGACATTATCGTAAACGGTCATGGGGAGACCCACGGGAAGGGGAAAAACAACGCCGATTCGTTTGCGAAGGTTGTAAACATTTGTCCATTTACGGAGGTTGCGGCCGTTAAAAAAGACCTCTCCGCGAACATTCATGGAAGGGGTGAACATGTCCATGCGGTTTAAGGCCTTGAGAAAGGAGGTCTTGCCACTGTTGGCAGGGCCGATGATCCCAAAGATTTCGTGCTCGTATACCGCCAGATTGACTTCGCTCAATATAGGGGCTTGGCCATAATCGATGGTGAGATCTCTGACTTCCAATTTAGCCGATGCCTTTTTAGAATCGATACCGTTCATAGGTTCCTGTCATATATCGCGGTTACCATTTTTTCTTTCCTCTAAGGTAGATGCGAAAGCCAATAGAAACAGAGTTCATTAATAAAACCATGCTGATGAGAACCAGGGCGACTCCGTAGGGAATGCCCTCGGGAACGCCGGGTACCTGGGTTGATATTACAAACAGGTGAAGTGAGAGGGCCATGGTCTGATCGAACAGCCCCTGGGGCAGAAATGGCAGGAAAAAAGCAGCACCTGTAAACATGATGGGAGCCGTTTCTCCAGCCGTTCGGGATACTTCCAGAATAATACCGGTCAGAATTCCACTGATGGAATTCGGCAGAACCACCCGCCGTATGGTCTGCCATCGGGTTGCTCCCATATTCCAGCATGCCTCACGAAAGGCAAAGGGGACGGCTTGTAAAGATTCCCGGGTCGCTACAATCACAACGGGCAGCGTCATGATGCCAAGCGTCAGGCTGGCAGCTAAAATGCTCGTACCGAAGCGAAAAAAGAGGACAAAAGCACCGACCCCAAACAGAGCGTGGACAATCGATGGGACTCCGGCAAGATTGATAATACAAAGATTGATGAGCCTCGTAAACCAGCTGTCCTTTGCATATTCGCTCAGATATACGGCTGCGGCCACCCCTAAGGGAACAGAAAACAACAGTGCCACGGCCACCAGCCAGATGGTTCCGAGCAGTGCCGGAAAAATTCCCCCGGCCGTCATACCATCGGTGGGATTCGTAAACAGGAAATCTATGGTGACCACCGATCCTCCCTTGTAGATTAATGTCCCTAAAATGGTTAACACGGGAAGGATCAAAAGCACTGACATCAACATAAAAAGAATACGAAAGAGCTTTTCCGTTTTCCTATTACGAAGATTGAGATCCGATGCGGTGAACATGCCATCTACCTCTTGCGTATGCCGCGAAGCACTAAGTCGGCGATAAGGTTAATCACGAAGGTCACTAGAAACAGGAAAATACCTAAGGTGAACAGGGCCTGATAGTGATCGGAGCCGACGGCGGTTTCTCCTAATTCCGCAGCAATCGTCGCTGTAAGCGCACGGACGGAATCAAAGATACTAGTGGGGATATTAATGGAGTGTCCTGTCGCCATTAGAACGGCCATGGTCTCTCCAAAGCCGCGTCCAACTCCCAGTAGAACGGCTGCCACAAGGCCGTTCTTGGCGGACGGCAACACCACTTTGAATATGACCTGCCAGCGTGTTGCGCCCATGGCTTCTGCGGCCTCTCGATATCGATCGGGAACTGCCTTTAGCGCATCTTCCGCAATGGTCGTCATAATGGGGGCGGCCATCAACCCTAGTATAATCCCGGCATTGAGAACGTTCAGGCCTATGGGTACATCAAATAACTTGATAATCAATGGGTTCATGATGCTCAGGCCGATAAAACCCCAAACCACGGAAGGGATGGCTGCCAGCAATTCCACCAGGATTTTCAAAATTTCCCGCGGTTTTCCAGAGGCAAACTCTCCGATAAAGATTGCGCTTCCCAAAGAGAAAGGAATGGCCACAACCATGGCCAAACCCGTGACACTGGCAGTGCCGACAATCATGGCAAAAGCCCCATAGGTGGTTTTCCATTCCGAGGTGGGTCTCCATCTGGGAGAAAGGAAGAATTCTTTAAAGTTCATTGTCTCAAATATAAACCCAATTCCCTCCTTGGTGATGAATACAAAGATCCCGATAATGAATATGATGGCGGATACACCCCCCAAAAAGACAAACAACTGGACAGCCTTGTCAATAAACCAATCCAAGTTTCTGCCGTCGTCCATTTGACGGGATATCAATTCCCTTGTGTCATTTGTCATATTCAGATTCCTCCTCAACACATAAGGTCTCCATCAGAATCCGAATGTTTACGAGGATCGTTTTATATATGTTGTTCAAATGTTCCTCTATCCGGTCATCAACAATTTCAGAGAGCGGGGGCGCTACATTCCATTGAAGAACGGATGTGTGGAAAGGAACCTTAGAAATATACGATTTTATAGGTCCCTGAAGGCTGACAATGATATCGAAATGGTCTAACTTAGGAATCTTATCCATGGACTTCGGTTTGATTCCTGTCAAGTCAATACCGCAACTATCCATGAAGGAGACGAATGTAGAATCTAATTCTTCTGCAGGCTTCAGACTGGCGCTAAAGTAGCGTCCGCTTTCCGGGAACGCTTTTTTTGCAAAGAATTCGGCCATCTGGCTTTGGCAATTGTTTTCCTCATCTAAGAAAAGAATCTGGAAGATTTTTTGTTTCTTAAGTTCTCCTTTGACGGCAAACAGCGTTGCTTCGCAGATATTTTTGGCTTGATCGCTAATCCGTTCAAACTCATAATACACCACAAATAATCCGAGCAGCTCTCTTAGCGACCAATTTGTGTGTGTTTTTTCGCTGGTCAGGTTATGATAGGCATTAATAAAGGTGATGTTGGCCCGATCGGATAAGTCCATGGTACTCTCTGCCAGCGTTGTGTTTTCCTTGTTAAAGGCCTTGAGGGCAAGATGCAGGATATGAAGGCATTCGTTTGACATCTGCTCTATATCTCGCAATATCTCTCTATTATAAGGTTTGGAAAACTGCACCGTTTCCCGGCAGATGGTGACCGCATAATCGCCGATTCGCTCCATCTCAATATTCAACCTGAGGATGGACGATATCCTGCGCAGGTGACCGGCATTTGGCAGATGCCTGGCCACGAAACCATAGCACAGTTGGTTGATTTCCTCGAAACCCCGGTTAATACAATTGTCCTCGAGAATGATGGCATAGGCCAATTCATGATCTCTTCTTATCAGGGCAGTTACAGCGTTTTCGAGGGCTTGCCCCACTAAAAAAGACATACCTGCCATTTTTTTCCGAATTCGGGTCAAGTCTCGTTCGAGACGTTCTTCATAGGCCATAGTTGGATGCTCCTGAAATTATTCCTTAATCACATTTAACCGGACGCACCGCAGCATATCCTTTTTTAAGAATAATGCATTGGCCCTCATCACTCAGAATCCAGTCCAGATAATTTTTGATCTCTCCTTGGGGCTCGCCATTGGTGTACATGAATA
>Ga0209567_10001957_pt1 | contig 10191 bp, 9 predicted proteins | sample COG_12_FD_184756 | JGI IMG/M metagenome (GOLD analysis project Ga0209567, IMG submission 184756) | Pelagic marine sediment microbial communities from the LTER site Helgoland, North Sea, for post-phytoplankton bloom and carbon turnover... | ecosystem: Environmental > Aquatic > Marine > Neritic...
GGGCTAGGAGGCGCCAGCCGCACAAGATAGCGAGATGACAAAGGAAGCGTCTCGGTTGCTAACCAGCCGAGGCGAGGTCTGCGTCCTCACTCACCAAAACATGCCTTTCGATTGACGTATCCCCCCAAAACCGCTTACCTTTTTGCTTGAAGCGGACATTTGCGGTGACATTAGAACTAATCCGTTGGATAGCCAACCAACTTCGTGTGGAGCTCCTCGAAGAAGAGGAGACGGGAGCCGTTCGGGGGAACGCCGGTGCAGTCGTGGCGCTCCGGGGGGAGAAGCCCGAGAGCTTGCTGGCCGGCGCACAACATCTGCTCGGAAGCGTCGATGAAGCGGGCTTGAAGGACGCCATCGAGAACGCGCGCGCAGGTGAGCAGACCGCTTTTGCTCCACGCCCGGGCGTTCAGGTGCTCGCCATTCCGATCGCCGCCGGGCGCGCCGCGGTTCTGATCACTTCGCAGGAGAGCCCGCTCGCCGAGAGCATCCAGGCGAAGGCGGCAGCTGCAGACCTCGCCGCAGGTGTTTCGCATGAAGTCGCCAACGCCCTGAGCGCGATCGTCGGATGGGCGCAAGTTGCCCGCGAGCGTCCCGACAAGGCTCCACCGCAAGAAGCACTCAGCTTGATCGAAAAGAGCGCGCAGGTCGCCCGCGATGCCACTCAAGATCTCTTGCGAATGGTGCGGCACACCAATCACGAGCGGACACGTGCCGACCTGTCCGTGGTCATTCACGACGTGGTACGCCTGCTTCGTCCCGAAGCGCAGAGCAAGCGCGTCACTGTCCGCGCCGAAGTCGAAGATTCCTGCTGGGTCGAAGGCAAGCGATCGCAACTATTCTCGATTGTCTGGAATCTCGCACACAACGCAGTGCAGATGGTCCCCGCGGCCGGAGATGTATCGATCCACGCTCGCCAGCGAGGATCGCTCATCGAGCTCGAGGTCCACGACAACGGCCCGGGTATGTCCGAAGCGGAACAAGCGCGCGCCTTCGAGCCTTACTACACGACGCGGACCGAAGGCACGGGCCTCGGCCTGGCGATCGTCCGCGGCACCGTCGAGTCACTTGGAGGCCGAATCCGCCTCGACACATCGCCCGGACGAGGCGCGAAGTTCCGCATCGAGCTCCCTGAAGCCGGCGTGAAGCGCGAGTCCGAGTTGGTGCCGAAGCCAACCCGAATCAGCCGTGTGATGAAGTCCGGAAAGTCGGAGCGAAGCCACGTCCTGGTCGTGGAAGACGACGAAGGCGTTCGGGGCCTCATCGCGACGACCCTCATGCTGAGCGGAGTCTCCTCGACGTGCGTCGGGACCGCTGCGGAAGCGCTTAGGAGCAAAGGGCCGTTCTCAGCTGCGATGATTGATTTGACCCTTCCCGACGAACGCGGCGACATCCTACTCGGACAGCTGCGCAAGAAGGGTCTGGTCACCCGCGCCGCGATCATGAGCGGTGCACCACCTCCTGACGATGCCGATCCCGACGGCAAACCCGAGCGCTGGCTACGCAAGCCTTTCGATCCCTCTGACCTGCTGCTGACGGTCGCCGAGCTCATCGAGTCGGAATCCGACGCGCGAAGTGCAGCGGGCTCCTAGCCGAAGCGATCGGCCAGCGCCTGGATGTGGAGCGGCCCCGTACCACAGCAACCGCCGATCACCGATGCGCCACTGTCTTTCCATTCTTCGGCGAGGTCCGCATAGGCCTCAACAGCGGCTGGGCTGATCGCTCCCCATCCGAGCCCCTCGTCTTCCCTGCCGGCGTTTGCGTACACTCCCGTCGGCACGCCGAGCGAAGCGATCGCTTCGACATACGCGCCAATCTGCGTCGCGGCGATACAGTTCACCATGATCCGCTCGATGCCAGTCGATACCGCGTCCTTCCCGATCCTGGCAAGCTGTGCCGGCGTGAGCAGCTCTCCAAATGGTCCGGCGGTCAATGACAACCAGACCGGCAAGCCAGTCGAAACCGCTTCTTCGGCAGCGACGAGTGCCTCCGTGCCGTTCGCAAACGTCTCGCAAATCAACAGGTCGCAACCCGCCTCCGCGAGCGCCGACGCGATCGCGCGATGCTCGGTTCGAGCCTCCGCGCCCGGGCTCAGGTCTGGTCGATAGCAATCCTCTACCGGCGCCAGGCTCCCGAGCACCGCCTGCTCTGGCCCGACGGCAGCGCGCGCAATCCGAACCGCGCTCTGAAGCGCCGCAAGCCAATCGTCGCCGAACGCCCGGGGCTGCGTTCGAAAGGTGTCTGCGGTGTGGAGCGTGGCGCCTGCGTCCGCATAGTCCGCATGCAGCTGGGCCAGCAGCTCGGGCGCCTCTGAGATCGCGCGGGCGCTCCACTGCGGTGCCTCGAGCGTCAGACCCCGTAGAGCCAGCTCGGTCCCGATCGCCCCATCGAGAATCTTCACCGCCATTGCGAGGCGTAGTCTAGCAACTGACCGGGCCCGGGGGAGCTGTTACGCTTCAGCCGTGGACGCGCGCACCCAGACCTCGTTCATCGCCGCACTTCTGTGCTTTGCGCTCGCGGCGAGTGTCCTTTTGCGCACCCAACGCCAGCGCGATCGCTGGCTCTTCGGCATCTTGGCCACCAACACGGGGCTTTGGTACGTCAGCACGTTCGTGCTCGGAGTCGTCGGCCGGGTCCCGTTCTGGGAGCGCTTCAACTTGATCTGCGGCGTCTTGCTGCCGCTTTCCGCGGTTCGGTTCTTCGGAGTCATGGTCCCTTGGGAAACCGGCCGCACGCGCTTCCTTCGCCGAGCCTCGGTCGTCGCCGCTGTGGTGCTCCTCGGCGCCATGCTGACCCCGTTCTACGATCATGCGGTCGTGGTCGGGGGCCTCCTCGCCTACGCGACCATCTTCCTTTCACTCGCCCTGGGCTACCTTTACAAGCTCGGGTTCGAAACCGAGTCGCGCGTCGAAGGCGCGCGCCTTCGCTACATCGCCCTGGTCGGCGGCTTCGGCGGCCTCTTCACCCTGGTCGAGTACCTCCCCTATGCCGGCCTCGACATCCCCCCTGTCGGCACGGTCTTGATCCTGGTCTTCCTCTACGCCCTTTCGCAATCGATCACCCACTACCGTCTGATCGACCTCTACGAGCTGGCCGGCCGCCTCGGCGTGCTGACGGCGCTCGCATTCGTGCTGGCGTTCATTCTCTGGTTGATGCAGCTGGTCGCCGGTGATCAGCTCTTCCTTCACGTGGTCGTCTCGGCCTTCCTCGTCCTCATCTTGTTCGACCCGGTCCGAACCAAGGTGCAGGAATGGATCTCGCAGGTGTTCTTTCACGAGCGCTTCGAGCTCGAGCGGACCATCCTCGCCCTCCGAAGATCGGTCGCGCACATCCTCGACGTAGACGAGCTCGGCGAAGTCCTGATCGAGGGACTCGATGCCTCGCCTCGATTCACTCAGGGTGCGCTCTACCTGCTCGGCCCGGATGCACGTGTGTTCATCCTGAAAGACCACTTCGGCCCCAAGCCCGCCGAGCGTGTCGAAATGGCGCCGGCGCGCCCGCTTCTGGATCGTTTGGCGAAAACCGGCACCGCTGTCCTCGAGAACGCCGAGCGCGAGCTCGAAGAGCGCAGACTCGTCGGCGACGATCGGGAGGCCGAAACCGCACACGACATCGCCGTCACCATGCGCGCGCTGCAGGCCTCGGTGTGCCTCGGTCTCCGCGGCGAGTCGGAGCACCTCTATGGCTTTCTCTCGCTGCGAGACGACCGCCTTCGCGATGCCTTCTCGAAGGAAGAGGTGCAGCTCCTGGCGGGCCTGGCCACTCAGGTCGCGGTCACCGTCGAGAACTCGCAGCTCTACCAGCAAATGAAGGAAAAGGACCGGCTCGCGGCGCTCGGTGAAATGGCTGCTGGTCTGGCGCACGAAATTCGAAATCCGCTGGGCTCGATCAAGGCGAGCGCGCAGTACCTCTCCGAAACCTCCGCACAGCCCGAAGACGGAGCCGAGTTCCTGGACATCATCGTGGACGAGGTCGACCGACTGAACCGGGTCGTCAGCTCGTTCCTCGACTACGCGCGGCCCGGTCACACGGACCCCGAGGCGATCCACGTGAACGCGGCGGTACGGTTGACGCTTCAGTTCCTCCGCCCCGAATGCGACTCGGCGGACGTCACGCTGCACGTCACGATGGACTCGGATTTGCCCAAGGTGCGCATCGACATCGAGCACCTGCGGCAGGTTCTGATCAATCTCGTCCAGAACTCCGTACAAGCGATGGCGAGCGGCGGCGAGATCTTCGTCGAAACCCGCGCCCAGGACCGCTTCCGCATCGGTGGCGGGGCGCGTCGCTGGGTGCAGATCAGCGTCCGGGACACCGGCCCGGGGATTGCACCTGGCCTCCTTGCGAACCTATTCGTACCCTTCGTGACTACGAAGCAGCAGGGCACCGGCCTCGGTCTCGCGATTTCACAACGCATCGTGTCTGAGGCAGGCGGCCGAATCGACGTCCGCAGCCGCCAAGGTTTCGGCACCACGTTCGTGGTTTTGCTCCCGGCGGAGTCCGACGCGCAATTCGATAGCTTCGAGGCCGAAGGCGCGGTCGGTCACGGTCCGGAGCCCGACGGGACGCCGGCTCACCTCGAGCCCGTCAAGCCCTGATCGATCGACACGGTCTGCATTCGCAGGCGATACAGGCGCAAGTCGCTCCGCCCAAAGCTATTCACAGGCAAGTCGTTGTCACGGAAGAGCCTCCGGTAAGCATCGGTTGGAGTGTCCGCGCTCCGCGTGGTTCGCGGCAATAGATAGCGCCAACGTGCGGGCTGCTCATATGCAACGCCGTGCTGAGGCTTCACCAGCGCGTCGATGAGAGACACCGCACCGGCGTCGAAGGTGCCGTCGTCAAACAAGAGCGCCACCTCGACGTCGAGCTGATCGAGCCGCTCACCGAGCGGCCCCCCCATCGTCTCGGTCCGCTCCTCCCATCGCTCGCGCGCCGCAAGCGATGCGGTGATTAGCGCGTCGGCAATCGACTGCGCCCGCGCGGAGCGCCAAAGCCTTGGGCCCCGTCCACCGCTCAGCAGCACCAGGACCTCGACTGCCTGCTCCTTTGTGAGCTCCTCGGGAAACGCATCGATTGGCGGCGGCGCGCTTCCTTCGAGAATGCCGCGTGCAACACGGGCGAGCACCCGATCCGAAATGACGACCGGCCACTTGGTTTCATCGACGACGTAGAGAAGCCCCTGAGCCGTGAGCGCCTCGCCTCGAAAACCACGTACGACGCCACCGGCGGCAAATCGGTCTGCAAGCGGGAGCTCCGCCCCCGAAGGCGCTTCGACAACTACGTCGACCCAAACACCCTGAAGTCCGGCGGCGCGCAGCGCCCTGTGCAGGCGATCCGGATCGACCCCCTGGATCGCCTCCTGCACTGCGGGGTGCGCGTCGAGCGGCTCCCAGTCGAGCCCCCGCGGTGGCGACACCAATGCCACGACGTTCGTCCATTGCTGCAGTGCGGCCGATGCCTCGGGCCTGCTCTGACGCCACACCACCAGCGCCCCAATGACGCCCAGGATCACCAACAACCAGCCCCGCTTTGCCATGTCGCTACCCTCTATCGTAAGAACCAGTGTGCCCCAAGGCCCGAAGCTCCGTGCCCCACCGACCGCCAGCCCGTTCCACGTGGTTCTGGTCGAACCGGAGATTCCGCCCAACACCGGCGCGATCGCCCGGACCTGCGGAGCCACGCAATCTCCGTTGCACCTGGTTGGGCGACTCGGCTTCCGCATCGACGAACACGCCGTGCGTCGCGCCGGCCTCGACTACTGGGATCTGGTCGAAATTCATCGCCACGAATCGTTCGAAGATTTCGAGGAATCAGAACCACAACGGCGAATTCATTTATTTTCTGCCGGGGCCTCTCGCTCCTATCTGGAGGCTGCCTTCCAGCCTGGAGATGCCCTGGTCTTCGGCAGCGAGTCGGTTGGACTGCCCCGCGAGCTGCTCCAGGACCGCCAAAACGTCTGGGCGATCCCCACCATCGGAGCGGTCCGGAGCCTCAATCTGAGCAACGCCGTCGCCATCGTTTTGTACGAGGCATTGCGCCAAAATCACGCGTTCGAGGCCACCTTTCTGGGCTAGCAGCCAGGGGCGTGAATACCCCTGGGCGGCATACGTCCGAGCTGCATGGCCAATTCACGCGCGTTCTCTTTCCTTCCGCTAGTGCTGCTCCTCGCCGGCTGTCCTGTCTACGGCTCGGGCCCGGTGGAGCGCGAAGTCCAAATCTCCTGTCAGAGCGACTTCGACTGTCCCGTCGACACGTTCTGCGATCCGGGGACAAACAGCTGTACCGCCTACGATTTTGGAATCTGTCTCACCGACGGTGATTGCCCGGTCGGAAGCTACTGCGATCGCGCGGACGGCGGCTGCTACATCCCGACCGTCTCCGAATGCAGCGTTGACCCCGACTGCACGTCGGGCTTCGAGTGCGACTTCCGCGATACCTGCCGGCCCGCCGTAGCCGACGACTGCCTCGTCGATAACGATTGCCTCGGTGACGAGCTCTGCATCGAGAACCTGTGCACGCCGATCACCGAGACCTGCCAATTCGACTTCCAGTGCGCGGCCGGATTCACCTGCTCCAACAATCGCTGCCGACTCCTGTGCGCGCCGGAGACGATTTGCCCGAGCGGCACCGCCTGCGAAGAGAGCCTCTGTCAGCCGATCATCGGCGAATGTATCGACAGCAGCGAATGCCCGGACCTCACGACCAACTGCGTCGAGGGAACGTGCCTACGCCGCTGCGACGAAGGCTGCGACGCGGCCATCGAGGTTTGTGACGCGGAAGGCTTCTGCCGGCCACGCACGACCCCGGACCCCGAAGCGCCGACGCCATTCTGCCGCACGGATGCCGACTGCGACGGCAGCATCTGCGTCGAAGGCCTCTGCCGCACCGAGTGCGACATCAGCGCACCCGAGCCCGATCTGATCTGCGCCTCGCGCGACGGTCAGGTTCCGGTCTGCGGGCCCGACAACCTCTGCTACGCGGAGAGCGAGCTGCAGAGCGACTGCCGAGTCCAACGCGATTGCCCCGATGGGCAAGACTGCCTCGACGGCAAGTGCCGCTAGCCGAGCTGGTAGCGTAGCCGCCGGACGTCCCTGAGGACTCTGTCGATCGAATGCACGGGCTCGTACCCCAAATCGGTGCGAGCCCGTGAGTCGTCGACCATGCAAACGTAGCGCAGATGGTCGAGCTCCTGCGACGGAAACGAGCTGAGCCGGAGCCTCCAAAGCTGGTCGAGCGCTACCTTTGCCAGAGGCGAAGGAACGACGCGTGGACGCCCCCCCGTCTGGCGAACCAGATGGGAAAGTGGCATCTCCCCCGGCCCCCGGATGTTGAAGATGCCGCGCACCCCGGGACGAAGCGCAAGCTGAATCGCGCGTACGACATCCCGTTCGTGGACCACCTGCATCATCGGATCGAAGCCCAGCACCATGACCGGGCGCTCGAGGCGAAGGTAGTTGCTGGCGGCATTGTGAACCCTTCCAACGATGTGGCAGGGGCGAAGGACCACAGTCTCGGTGTCGGCGGCCTGCTTCCAGGAAAAACCCTGTGCGAGCATGTCGAGCTCGACCAGGTCGCGCATGCCACCGAAGTACTGAGCGCCGAGCAGAGGCGCGTCCTCGGTGAGGAACTGAGGGTTGTTCGGCTGCGGGCCGTAGACATTGGCGCCGGAGAGCACGACGAGCTTTGGCACTTTGTACTGCGTCATGTAGTCGAGCAGTTTCTGGAACGCGACGATGTTCCAGGCGTGCCGCTCGCGCTCGCTCCGTCGAGGGTCGTGGAGGATGCCGAGGTGAACGACTGCACGAATGTCGCGGCTGCGGAAGATGTCTTTCATCTTCTTGCGCCGCATGTCGATTTGGTGGTGGACGATGTCTTTCGGGCGGTCGTCAAAGGGACGGCGATCCACGCCCACCACGCGATCAGTCCGATGAAGCTCTCGCGCAAGCAGCTTGCCGAGACGCCCGCAGACGCCCGTGACCAGGACAGCACCCTCAGTGGCCGCCTTGGGACGCTTGGCCGTCGTAGGCTCGGTTCGTGGCACGGATTGCGGGGGCTGCTCCGTTGGCCTTGGCCGCTCGGTCGCATGCCCGAAGACGCCGCGCGCCACCGGCGCCCTTGCCGATGGACGCTCCCGAACGGGAGCACGTCCCCGGCGCGCACTTGGTTTGGATCGGTTTCTGATTTGCGGATTCGGCATCGGCAGGAACTCGGTCAGATGAACACGCCCTTACGCTCGCGCAAGCCCCGGTTCACCATACTTTGAATCGTGCTCTTCACGAGCCAGACTTTCTCTTCGATTGCAACATCATCATCGTCGGGGTCACCTTCGAAACTGAAAGGGTCCCCAAAATAGAGACGGTACTTCGTGGGCAGCGGCGCGATCATGCCTAAGAAGATCTGCGGCATCACCGGAAACGCAGGCATCTTCAGCAGCCGCGCCAAGGGCTTGAAGTCCGCAATGGACGGGTACTGTTCTTCACCGCCGATCACCGCAACGGGGACGATCGGCGTCTTGGTTTCGAGCGCCAGCCGCACGAAGCCAAGGCCAAAGTCGGCGAGCTGATAGCGCTGATCGAACGTTTTGCTGATGCCACGGGCGCCTTCGGGGAAGACGATGAGGCTTTCTTCCTGACGGAGGAGCCGGCGTGCGTTTTCGGGCGAGCCGACGACCTGGCCGAGCCGAGGGTAGAGGGTCGAAATGAAGGGGAGCTCGGCGGTCCAGGTTTCGACCATGCTCCTCGGGAAGCGCGGTGGGTCCGCATCCAGCATCAGCGCGCTTGCGATCATCACGGCATCGACGGGCAGCTGACCCGAGTGATTGGCGACGATGAGGACCCTGCCCTGAGGAACCCTGTCGATGCCAAAGACCTCGGTTCGGAAGTATCGTCGGTGCAACAACGCCGCCATGGCCAGCGCGTACCGACTCGTCTCGGGGTCGAAGCCGAACGGATCGTGGCCGACCTCGTTGGGGTGCGTCTTGATGCCGGCAATGCGGGCGTCGAGATCTTGGCCCACAACCTCTTCGGCGATTCGAACCACGCGGTCGCCGATGGATCGCACCGCTTGCCGCAAGGGCGACTCCCCCAGCAACCGAGTCCGCCGCCAGCCGGCGAATGGCACGATCGACCCCCGTTGCGCCATAGGGGCTATCGTGGAGACAGAAGGTGCAGGCGTCAATTGGAAACCATGTATCGGCAGGTCATGCTGCGTGCATGAGCGACGGGTTCGACATCAGTCGTATCGGCGACACGGACGGCTTGCACACGTTGGAAGACGTCGTGCGCCGCGCTGGGGATGCCGCATTGAAACATTTTCAACAAGGCGTGGTTCCGGAAAAAAAGGCAGACCGAAGCCCCGTCACCGTCGCCGATCGCGAGGCGGAGCAGATCATTCGTGACCACGTGCTCTCGGTCTATCCAGACGCCGGCTTCCTCGGCGAAGAAACCGGCAGTCACGGCGAGAACACGGCGATCCGATTCATCGTTGATCCGATCGACGGAACGCGAGCCTTCGTGCGCGGCTGGTCCACCTGGTCGGTGCTCGTGGGTATCGAAGCCGACGGCGTTCCGGTCGTCGGAATCGCGTACATGCCGGCGGCTGGGGATTTCTTCGTCGCGGTGCATGGCCGCGGCGCCACTCACAATGGCAGCCCCGTTCGCGTCTCCACGATCGGGCCCCTGGCCGATGCGACCGTAACCCACGGTGGCCTGCAGCAGTTCACACAGACGGGGGTGGGAGACGCACTCCTTCGCTTGTCCGACGCGTGCGACATCGCGCGGGGCTGCCCCGACTTTGACGGCTACCGGCAGATTCTGCTGGGCCGCTCGGATGCCATGGTCGATCCGGGCGTTCAGCCCTATGATATCTGCGCGCCCGCGGTACTGATCCGCGAGGCGGGCGGCAGGCTCACGTCCTTCCGCGGCGATGAGACAATTTACAGCGGCGGAGCGATCGCTAGCAACGGGATCATCCATGACGAGTTGGTCGCGGCTCTAGCGGCGACTCGTTACAAATAGCCACGCAAACCGGGCGATCGATGTAACGGCTTGCTTTCAGGCACGTCTTGCGGAAGGTTCCCCCGCTCGAACCTCAGGAGAGAAGTATGACGAAACCAGTACGGCGAGCAGGTGTGATCGGAGCGGGCGTTATGGGCAGCGGCATCATGGCGCACTTCGCCAACGCCGGGGTCGACGT
>Ga0209567_10001958_pt1 | contig 10187 bp, 5 predicted proteins | sample COG_12_FD_184756 | JGI IMG/M metagenome (GOLD analysis project Ga0209567, IMG submission 184756) | Pelagic marine sediment microbial communities from the LTER site Helgoland, North Sea, for post-phytoplankton bloom and carbon turnover... | ecosystem: Environmental > Aquatic > Marine > Neritic...
TCGACTCCGGCATTGATCGCAGCAACGACGCTGCGTCGATAGTCGGGGTCGATCTGGTCGACCCCCATCCAATCCGAGATCACGAACCCGGGGAATGCGAGCTCGTTCTTGAGGATCTCGGTCAACAGATAACGGTGCCCGTGGAGCTTGGCGCCGTTCCACGAGGAGTACGACGCCATCACGCTCAGAGCGCCGGCCGCAACCGCGGCTTCGTACGGCGGGAGGTGGACGGTGCGTAGCTCCTCCTCGGGAGCGCGGAGATCGCCCTGGTCGATTCTCCATTCGTCACCCCACGGGTCCCACCAGGAGGTCCAAGGCGGATTGCCGACGCTGTCCCAAGTCGTACTGCCATCGCCGACGAAGTGTTTGGGGCACGCCAGCACGGCCGCTGCGCCATCCGCGTCGTGTTGGAGCCCTTCCACGAGGGCGGCGCTGAGCGAGGACACCAGACCCGGGTCGCGCCCGAAGCCCCCGTAGGTACGGCCCCGTCGGATGTCCTGCGGTACGGCAACGCAGGGCGAGAACGCCCACCGTACCCCGGTCGCCAGCATCTCCGTGGCCGTTGCCTGCCCGATCCGGCGCACGAGGTCGGCGTCGCCGGCCGCGCCGAGGCCGATGTTGTGGGGATAGACCGTCGCGCCGCGCACGTTGCTGTGACCGTGGACCGCATCCACGCCGTAGATGAGCGCAATGCCGGATCGAGAACCTACCGCCGCCTCGGTGAAGGACCCGACCATGTCGGCCCACACTTGCGGCGTGTTCGGCGATGGGTTGCCGTTGCCGCCACTCAGGACCGATCCGATGGCATGATCGGCGACCTCAGCCGGCGTGATGCTGTCGTTGGACACCTGGGTCATCTGGCCGATCTTCTCGGACATGGTCATCCGCTCGAGCGCATGCTCGACCCAGGCTTGTTTCAGAGTCATCTCATGCTGCTCCAGGCAGAGGGACGGAAGGCTCCGGCCGGGTTTCATCACCCGGCCGGAGCCTTGGAGGAGACTGATCGTTCTAGGGCACGAACTCGAACGCTCCTACGTCGCAGGCGGCGTCCCGCGCCACGCCCCGTTGATCGACTGCGGGACAAACTGCCGTGTCGGCGGCGTCGATGGCCGGGCTGCCCGCCGACAGCGCGTGGGTCAGCGTCGGTCCACCGTTGTCGGCCAGCGGTCCGAGTAGCGGATCCGTGCCCGGTTGATCCCCTGCGGCCGTCAGGTTGCACGAACCGTCGGAAGCTACGTTGTGCCCGTTCGATGTCAGTGTCACTGCCCCTGCCCCGAAGAACCCGGCAAAGCATCCCAGCGAGGAGTTGCCGGACACGATCGTGTTGTGAAGGGTCAGCGTGGCGCCGGCATCGGTGAACGTGCCCACGAACAGCGCCCCGGTACTCGCAGGCGAGGTGTTGTCGGCCACGGTGCTGTTCACCAGGTTCATCACCCCGTCGGTCTGGAACACAGCGCCGCCGTGCCAGCCGACACTCTCGTTGCCGCTCAGCGTGCTGTTGATCACGTCGGCATTCCCGAGTGACCGCATGCCGCCGCCGACGTCTTGGGCGGTGTTTCCGCTGATGGTGCTGCGCTCAACCGTGGTCGACGTATTGAAGAACGAGAACACACCGCCACCCGTCCAGCCGCTGGTGTTGTTCGACACGGTCGAGTCGACGAGATCGAGCGTTGCGCCCTCTCCGTTGTAGATGCCGCCACCGCCCTGCCAGAAGTCACCGGCATCGGTGGTCATCAGACATCCGGTGACGGTGACCCGGTCGAGCGTGAGGTTCCCGTTGTTGAGCACACAGCCCGCCAACTGGAAACCGAAGCCGTTGGTCATCGTCAGGTCGGACACGCCGGCCGTAGCCCCGGCGTCGACGATGAGCACCCGGTCGGCGCCGCCGCCGTCGAGTGAAATGCCGGGGGCATCGGCGGCGGCGATGGTGACGTCGCGGCTGATTGTGATGGGCCCAAACAGGTTCATCGTGCCGCCGGCAAGCGAGGGATCGAAGGTGATCGTCCCGCCTTCGGCCACGTCATTGACCGCCTCACGCAGCGAGCCGTCGCCGCTGTTGTTGAGGTTGGTGACCGTGATCTCGGTCGGTGGTGGCAGCGGCACGAGCCGCACCTGATCGAGCAGCAGCGAGCCGGTCGCCGTTCCGGCATCCGGCAGGCGGAAGCCATAGCCCCACACGTCGGTGAGGGTGAGGCCATCGTTCGGTGCTCCGTCGGGCTGGTCGGCGCTGCGCACCAGATCCGCGAACGGAATCGTCACCTGCCGCCATCCGGCGACATCGTCGACGAACGACGCCTCAAACCGCTCTGCCGTGTCGGGCGCCTGATAGACGCGAACGTAGTCCACCGTGTACTCCTGCGGCAGCTCGAGATCCGGATCTATCGAGCCACCGAAGTTGCCGCCTATGGCGAAGTTGAGCAGGAAGAAGAACGGCTTGTCGAACACCCACTCGTTCGGGGCCACGTCGGCTGGCGTGGCCGAGTGATACAGGATGCCGTCCACGTACCAATCGATCTGCCCCGGCTGCCACTGAGCGGTGAACGTGTGATAGTCGTTATACACCGGCGCGCCGAAGTCATAGACGTTGCCGAAGCTGGCGCCACCCGCGTACCCCGGACCATGGATGGTCCCGAAGATCTCGTCGGGCAACCGGCTCACGTATTCCATGAAGTCGATCTCACCAGCTGCCGGCCACGGGTTGCGAGTGATGTCCGTACCGAGGCTCCAGAACGCAGGCCACAGCCCGTCGGCACCATCGGGCACCAACAGCCGAGACTCGATGCGACCGTAGGCGAACTCCTGCCGGTTCTGGGTCAGGAGCCGGGCCGACGTGTACTCACAGGTGCCGTAGTAGCACTCGAGCGAGCCATCGGCTTCTCGCAACGTGATCACCAGGTTGCCGTCACCGTCGGTGGCGGCGTTGGCGGGATCGTCGGTGTAGTACTGGCGCTCCTCGTTGCCCCAGCCGTTCTTGCCGTCCGGCGTCACGTCGCCGATCTCATAGCCCCAGTTGGCGGGGTTCGGCGCCGTACCCGCCGGATCGTCGAACTCGTCACTCCAGGCCAGTTCCCAGCCGGCTGGGCCGGGATCGGGAGCGCGGTTGTCCTTGACCTCGAGGGTGATGGCGTCGCCGTCACCGGAGCCGTAGTACCAGAAGCCCAGCGATTCGGCGTCGGACCAGTTCTCCCCGAGCGGGAAGTCGCGGCCGAAGCTTGCATCCGAGCCGCCGGCCGTGATCGGCTGGCCGTCGAAGGTGTAACCGTTGAACGGCACGACCTCCGGATCACACTCCAGTCCGCTCTCGTCGAAGCGGAAGTGGAAAACGAGGTCGGTGAGGCCGTCACCGTTGGCATCCTCCTCGTGGCGCCTCGCCTCGCCCGTCTTCTTGTCGACGTGCGTCTCGGTTGCCGCTCCCATGGACACCGTCGTGTGATCCACGGTGGTGGCGTCAAAGTCGGGTGTGCTGTACAGGACGATCGGGACCACCCCGCCGCCCTTGTTGCAGACACGGCCCTCGATTGCGATGTCGACGTGCAGCGGCACCGTGGCCTGCAGCACACCCTCATAGGCCCCTTGCCCTGGGACTGCCATCGGATCGCCTGCGGCGAACTCCAGGTTCTCCAGCGTCACATTCGGGGTCGAGCCCCACAGGTAGGGGAAGCCCTCGAAGTCATCGAGCAGCAACGGATCGTACGGGTCTTGGTCGATGATCAAGGCCGACGCCTGCCGGATGAATCCGAGCTCAACGTCGACCGGGTTGGAGAGCCGCAGCACGACTCTCAGGTTGCCCGTGAACTTGCCGTCGCCGAAGGTCTCGAGAGAGAAACTCTGCTCCTGCGGTCCACCGTTGACAAACGTCAACGTGCCGGAAGCAGGTGTGTAGTCGCGGCCTTCCTCGGCGGTGGCGGGCTCGGTGGTGTAGTCGACGCTCACTGCGGCCGGATCGCCTTCAACCATGGGCCGGTTGAGCTTGACCGCAATGGGCCCGGTCGTACCCTCGTCGATCTCGAAGATGCCCTGGCTGTACGCCACCGTCAGCGGGATAGACCCTGCAGAGCCGTACAAGCTCACCCCGTCGAGGTGCCATGTGTACTCACCGTCGGTCGTCGTCGAGCCGAACGCCCAACCGTGCATCTCTTGGCGGGTGAATCCGTCGTTGGGTGCCCCGTTGCCGATATCCTTGCGGAAGAAGTCATCGAAGGGGACCTCGAAATAGCGCCAGCCGGTGAAATCGTCGGCCAGCGTGACCGACCATCGCTCGGCATCGTCGGTCGTCGAACCCGGGTTGCGGTTCTCGATCAGATCGATGAAGACACTGGCACCCGAATTCTGGCCGTGCAGCCAGAAGGCGAACCCTTGATAGGCCGACCAGTCCTGCGGCGTCCACGTGTCGAATGCCCCGTTGGTGAAGTTGTGGATGAATCCGGCGAACGAGGTCACGGTCATGGTCGTCGCAATCGCCGAGTTCGGTGTGCCGTACTCGAAGCTCAACGGCGGCGCGTCGTCATTGGTGATCGCCACCGGGCTCCCATCGCTGAAGGTGAAGTAACCGATGGGGAGGCCATTCGCGTCGGTCCCGCTCGGGAGCGGGCCGGGAGCCAGATCGTCGAAGTCGTCGATGACGTGGTTGTCGACACCGAAGTCGTCGAAGTGCACGGTGTCCGCACCGAGCGGCAGCACGATGGCCCAGGCCCAGATCTCCGTCAGCGTGAAACCGTCGTCCGGTGCGCCTCCCGGCTGGAAGTCAGTCGCCCTGCTGAAATCCGACCACGGAATGAAGATCCGCTGCCAGCCCGCTGTGGTGTCGGTGAACTCGTAGTCGAAGCGTTCCGAGGTGTCCGTGTTGGGATCGGACCGGTTGTCCGAGATCTCCGCCTGGTACGTCAGTCCGGAGCCGGTTCCGTAGAACCAGAAGCTGAACCCGTCGGCGAGGCTCCAGTCCTGCGGGCCCGTTGGGGCATATTCCGTCCCGAAGCCCCCGAAGTCGAAGACATCGAAGACGACCTCCACGATCCCGTTGTCGCCGCTTTGCGCGGGTCGAGCGAGCGCATCGGCGTCACCAACGGTGATCGGTGTTGTCGCCACCGCGCTCCCACCGGCGAACGTGAACCAGTTGTCCGGCAGCCCCGCTTCGAAGTCGGCCAGCTTGTCCGGGCCGACCGGTGGGGCCGCGTCTGCGGCCGGTTGTGCTGCCGGAACGAATACGAGAGCCGAGGCAGCGAGTAGGAGCGCCAACGCCGCCCACAGGCCCCTGTGCATTCCCCTAGTGATCATGTCGGTCCTCCCTGTTGATTCGACGGCGAACGCCGCCGAAGACTTCCCTGTTGTTGCCAAATCGGATGTGCGCCAGTTCACACACTATGCCTTGCGGCGCAACGGAGGTCCAATGGCCCACCGATCGCTCACCGCTCGTTGTTGATCCGTAGTGCCGAGCCACGATCCTCACCCCGTCCCATCGATCGGTTGATAGGCGCGCATGTAGTCGACGTAGAGCCGCTTCGGGAACTCGACGTCCAACCCGATGGGTCCCGGGAAGGTCCCGCCCAACGCCAGATTAGGGATGAAGAAGAACGGCTTGTCGAAAACCCATCGGTCTCCGACGATGTCCCGGCTCTTTACCCCGTACATCTCGCCGTCAAAGAACCAGCGGATCCCCTCGAAGTCCCATTCGATAGCAAACGTGTGAAAGTCGTCGGCGATGGGCTCGTCGTTGCGGTACCGACTGCCCAGACCGCCGGCGCCCGCATACCCGGGCCCGTGGAGCGTGCCGTATACGAGGAGCGACTCCTTGCCGACGACCCGACCAGGCTCGGACAGGAGATCACCGTCACCGGCAAGTGGATCCCAATGAAGCAGGGTGGGCGGTTCCGCAAGTCGGCCGAATCGCAGGAGATGCTCAAAGAGTGGGAAGACATCCACGCCGGTGCTCGGGCGGATGACGGTGTGCTGTCGACAGAGATCAACCATGCCGTCGGCGAGGACGCCGTCCTCGTCCACCACGTGTTCAGGAACGCCGACGCCCTCGTTCACTACTTCTCCACGACCGCCACCGAGCACATGACTGCGCTCACCAAGGTCGCCAAGCCCGACCTCCACCTCATCCGCGGCGCCAGCATTCCCCCCTCCGTCAGGGAGGCCGTGGCGGCGAAGAAGGTGCCGGCGGTGTTCGCCGAGTTCCCCTTTGGGTACGTCAAGGAGGACTACGAGCGCCCCGACCCGCAAACCGCTATCAACGTCACCGCCAAGTGGACCTGCAAGCCGGCCGAGACGAGCCATCTCGAGGAGCTCAGGTACTGGTGGCAGCGGGTGGGGACGGATGCGTTCACCATGGAAGAGGGTCTCCGCCGGTTCGAGACGTATCAGGTCGTCGGCGAGGATGCCTTGATCATCCACGAGACGTTCGAGAGCAGCGACGAACTCAAGTTCCACCTTTCCAAGGGCACCGCCGAGAAGTACAAGAAGGACATCGACCAGATCGCCGAACCCGAGGCCTACTTCTTCCGAGGCCCAGTGTCGTGGACCATCAGGACCTACTCCAAGTTCCTGCACCTCCCCGCCACATACTCCAGCCGGGGAAGCAACTACACTCAGACCGGTGGAAGCATGAGCGACGGGACGATCGCCTAGCTGACCCTCTCCGGAAGGACGAGCAATGCAAGACATGGATTTCCCCGCGCCAACCGAGGGCATCGTCGTGACCCACTTCGTCGTGGCGGCCGATGTCGCCGCTTCTGCCGACTTCTACGGCCGTGTCCTCGGCGGTGCCGTGGTCATGGAAGGCTCACCGTCGATCGTGAAACTGGCGAATAGTTGGGTCATCATCAACGAGGGCGGCGGACCGACCGAAGACAAGCCGGACGTGGTGCTCAGCACCCCCGACGACCCGAACCGGGTGAGCGCGTTCCTGAACTTGAGAGTGGCCGACATCCAACAGGTCTACGCCGACTGGTCGGCAAGAGGCGCGGTCTTCCTGACTCCCCCGATCGATCGTGGCGCCGAGATCCGCTGCTACCTGCGCGATCCCGATGGCCACCTCATCGAGGTTGGCCAGGCGACGGGAATGCTCAGACCCGAGTGATCACCATGGGCAGGCAGGGTCCTTCTGACTCAGGGACGGCTTGCCGTCTCGGTGGGCCCGAGACCTGCTCGGGCAGCAACCGCCCAACCCGGCGAAAGCACGAACGACGAGGACGATCACCTAGCTCGCTCCGCTTCGCGACCTAGCTTGTCGTCGCACGAAGCGCGGCAAGTTCCTCGCGGTGGCGGAAGGTTTCGACACCGAGGGTCACCAGCAGCGCTGTGCAGAGCACCGCGATGAGTGCGGCGCCGCTGAGGTCTCCGAACGCCAGCCCGGCAACAAGAAGAAACGCAATGTAGGCAACGCGCTCCCAGGGCGGCGAACCGGTGAAGCGGTAGGCCATTATCGATTCCGCTCCGACAAACAGCATCAGACCGCCAACGACCGCCCATCGACCGGCCGTCTCGAGCGGATCGGCGGGGTGTGCCAGGAGTTCTTCAGCGCCGACCGCAAAGAGGATCACACCGGCCACAAGCGGAAGGTGGGCGACCGAGTAGGCGTCGCGCGCCAAGCGACCGCGAGCGAGACCCGTTGCCGCTTCGAGTGCTTTCTCCCCAACACGAAACAGCCAGTCGAAGTACGACCACCACATTGCCAAGACGGTCACCAGCATTGCCGTGCCGGCTACGTAGAAGGCCAGCGACCCGGTCAAGCCAACGGTGCCGACACCGATCGCGATGAGCCCTTCCCCGAGCACGATGATCACGAACAACCCGTGGCGCTCCGCGAAGTGGGAGGCGTTGATGTCGTATTCGTACTGCTCCACCGACAACGCGCTGAGGAAGTTGACAACGACGGCGGCGACCCAGAACCACGCCCGGTAGTCGTCGGGGACAAACCCACCTACCAGCACCAGCATCGATCCCGCCATCATGCGCACGATGTAGGCCAACGTTCCCGCCACCCGGTCAGGGTCGGCACGTCCGGCAGCCTCATCGGACTTCGCGTTCAGCCACATGAACACCCCGGCGAGTGTCATGACTCCGAAGTACGCCAGGCCAAAGGTGCGTCCTTGGCTACCCCAGGCATCCTGAACCGAAACGGCCAAGATGAACGTCCCGGCGGTGGCTACCAACATGACGATTCGGGGGCGAAGCTCGTCGAAGTCGGCATACCCCGCGAGCCAGGTGTACTGAGTCCACGCCCACCACATCAGCGCGAGAACCACGGCCGAGCGCCACAACGTGGGCCAGTCGAGGTGCCCATGGATGGATGCCACGACCTGCGTGATCCCGAACACGAAGACAAGGTCGAAGAACAGCTCGACAAAACTCGCGCTGCGGTCCTCTTTCAACGATCAACCCTTCCCTGCGCTGGTAGTGCCACGCTACCGATCGTAGGAGCCGCTGGGAGGGTGGTGATCAAATGGCGTGCGGGCTCGCCCCGGCCACGAACTGTCTGGTCACGGCCATCGTGGTGAGCCCAAACTGACATTGCTCAGCAGCTTCCTAGACGGCAATCGGGAAGCCCACGCCACCCGAGATTCGGACGAGTGCTTCCCACGCCGCTGCCTGGCTGTCCTCATCGCTGATATGGGCCAGGTCGACTTGGTGCAACTCACCGGTCATCTTCTTGGGAGCCGAGGCGAAGAACCCGCCGTTCACCTCATCGGGAAACTCTGAAGCTTGGACGAAGCGAGATGCTGCCACCGAGACCGGAGCCGACTTGCCCGGCACCAGCTTGAAGATGGGCATCATGACCCGCTTCATCAGGAACGGGGCGTTGCGCGAAGCATTGGTATCCGGTGCGCTGCCCGGCGAGACGGCGTTCACCGTCATCCCCGTCGGCAGCTTCGTGGCGAGCTCCGCGCTCCAGTAGGCGACGAACAGCTTTGCGTTGGCGTACGCAGTTCCCGGCGTGTACTTGATCGGCGCGTCGTAGCGCATCAAGGCCTCGACCGCGACGGTCAGATCTCCGTCGTAGTCGTTGCCGGCAAGCTCGTGGATATCGGTCGGCTTGAACATCGGCACGTCACCCCGAGCGGCCTCGGAGCCGGCGATCACAATGCGGGCGTGATCGCTCAGGAGGCCATTCTCGAGCATCCCCATGGTGAGTTGGTGATGACCGACGAGCGAAGAGGCCGCGGTGATCTCGACACCCTCATCGGTTCTGACGAGTTCGCTGCCAGACACCATCCCGGCGTTGAGCAGGAGGAAGTCGACTTCTTGACCTCGCCGGATGAGTTCCTCGACGGCGACTTCCACGCTCTTGGTGTCGTTGAGGTCGAGGACAAGCGTGGCAAAGACGTCGTCGCCCGTCCGAGCAGCCAATCTGGAGCGGGCATCCTCCGCCTTCGCCTCGGTACGCCCGGTGATGGTCACCGATCCGTAGCCGGCTTCGGCCAGCTGCGCGGCCGCTTCGAATCCGAGGCCCGACGTGGCGCCGGTGACGAGTGCCGTCTTCTGCGTGTGGTTGTCAGTCATGAAGGTCCCTTCCTGTGGACCTCTGACAACTCGGCTCGGCTCTCGGGTATTCCGCGCGGCGAGAAACCAGCCAACTCCGGTCGCCACCGCCTCGGCAAGCATGGGTCCCTATCCGTCGCCGTCGTGAACGCTGTGCACCACGGCGACGCGCCGCCGCACGCGGAACTGTGCGCAACTCACACCCAATGAGCGACAATCCTTAGCGGAGGACACGCGTGACCAGATTGCTCGACACGAAACTCCAGCCGCCCCAGCTCCGTGACGAGCGGGTCCATCGCCCGCGCCTCTACGAACATCTCGCAGACTTCACGACCGGGGTCGTCCTGGTGTCGGCACCCCCCGGGTTCGGGAAGTCGACGCTCGTCGTGGAGTGGCTGTCGAGCCAGAACCGACCCCTCGCCTGGTACTCCCTCGACCGCTACGACGGCGATGTCGGGCTCTTCGCTGAGTACCTACACACGGCGGTCGGAAGCCTGACCGGACGCGACAGCGGGCTCGTTTCGATGCCCGGCGAGCAGACCCCCGATCCCCGCACCATGATCGCGACACTCGTCGATGATCTCGCTGAGGCCCCGCCTGGGGCGGCACTCGTTCTCGACGACTACCACGAGGTCCAGAGCCGCGAGGTCCACGAAGCCGTCTCATACTTGGCCGAGAACCTCCCCGATAATGTCGTCCTGATCATC
>Ga0209567_10001961_pt1 | contig 10182 bp, 8 predicted proteins | sample COG_12_FD_184756 | JGI IMG/M metagenome (GOLD analysis project Ga0209567, IMG submission 184756) | Pelagic marine sediment microbial communities from the LTER site Helgoland, North Sea, for post-phytoplankton bloom and carbon turnover... | ecosystem: Environmental > Aquatic > Marine > Neritic...
AGTATTCGACTCAAAAGTTAGTTCTGTTTTGCTGTATGGGTCTGAACTATGGGGATTACATCAGATGCAATGTATTGAAAAAGTTCATATACATGCTTGTAAACGTGTATTGAATGTCAGTGACTCTGCTTGTAATAACGCCGTGATGGGAGACCTAGGAAGATACCCTATGCATATAAATACTGCAAAACGGTGTATGAAATATTGGCTCAGAATACTGAAATTACCAAACCATAAATTTCCTAAGTTATGCTATGAAATGCTAAAGTATTATGGCGCAAATGGTTACAAAAGTTTGGTCACTGATATAAGAAATAATATATATATGAATGGCTATGGTTATATATGGGAGGCTCAATCAGCTAATAATGAAAGGTTATTTTTGTTTAATTACACACAAAGACTTAAGGATCAATATATGCAGAACTGGAGATCAATATGCGTCGATAGCCGAAAAGTGTGGACATATAAAGATTTTTACATTAATTTCAGAAGAGAGATATACATTGATACAATATAAATTACAAAATTTAGAAAATGTATAATATCCTTTAGAGCTTCTTGTCATAATCTCATGATAGAAAAGAGAAGGCACGATAATTTACTTTTAAAGGATAGACAGTGTGTTTATTGTGAAACTTCCATTGAAGATGAATTCCATTTTGTTATAAAATGTCCGTTATATACGGAAATTCGCCAAAAGTTTATTGATGATACATATATTGTAAATACAAGTTATATGAAATTTTGTGATCTCATGTCGTTGACATAGGACACGGTTTTATGTAACCTTGCAATGTACCTGTATAATGCTTTTGAAATAAGAACAGAGTTTTTGAAATGTTAAACATAGCGAATTAATGTAAAATACATGTATTGTAATGTAATAGCGTCGTTGTAATAGTAAACGAAGTTAAGCATACTATGCTCGGTTCTGTTTGCTGCTACAATAACGAACCATTAGACAGTTTCAACTTAATGCGGAATATATTCTTTGTACGTTGAGTTATGTATAAAAATTAAATGCTGTAGTATGGCATTCATTTAACAAATATGTTACAGTACCAGTAAAACGTATCTATTGTTCTCCCTGTCAATACATCCTTGTATGTTTATAACATGTATGTATTTTTGTGTATGGGCCGGAGGCCTTATTATGCAATAGAATTTCGTATTCGTATTCGTATTCATATTCGTAATCGAACGATCACAGAAAAACTTCTTAAATAGGGTTACATATTTAATAAACTTCGGAAAACATTCTCGAAGTTCTATTATAGAAATATTCCTCTTATTTGTAAGTATAGATATAACTTGACATATTTTCTGCGACAAGGCATTTCACATCCAGAGTTTTATGGTGACGTGATTTACAAACTTCGAAAGATAATTGGGCATGTACATTTTGAAAAAACTTTTTAACAAACGCATTAAATCATTCATCAAAACAGATTATAACCCAGTAATATTGCAACACACTTCACATTTGGTTATCGATCCCTCTACAGTCAATAGCCACGCTTTTCTCTTTGGTTGTGCGGTGACAGATAGGGTTTAGTACTATATCCTGATGTATCTTTAAACCTTAGCCCGGAGGGATATGTCGGATTTTCGTATCCTTCCCTCTCTGTCATACCATAAACCCATCCCTTACCTTCAGTTACTCTGACTGCGGTCCAGTCACTGAGTACAGTTTGGCCGTTGTCAAAGTGGATCATTTTAAACGTCGGTTAGAATGTTTAAATACACTTCTTTTTATGCACATTATAACACCCAACCGTTATATACTAGTTATTACTCTTCGATTTAACAGGACAACTTTCTGATTGTATCTCTACGGGCTCGGATATATTTGTTTCCGACGGAAACATTAAATCTAAGCACATCAGTAGATTTCTAGTTTTGTTTATTTGCGACAGATACGTGAACACTCACGTATTAAGTGTATTTCGATTATTGATCAGATATAAATTAACAAAAACAAGAAGCCACATTATAAATGACAATTGTGGTATAATAGGCACCTGTATGGTTAAGTATGATGACTATATATGTACGTATATTACTTCTGGGAATAATACATAAAAGTTAATCTTAACCGGAACGAAAAGTTTAGGTTATTGAAAATATATGTTTCTAGATACTGTTATTATATTCAATCATAAATAAAGACATTCAAATAATAGACACACTTAAGCATACACAGATAAATATTTCACATCGACATCCCAGTTAAAACGTTTAGAAAATACACAATGTTAGGCAGTTACACTGTTTATGTATTGTCTTAATGCCGATATGCAGTAATTTCACGAACTGTTATAAATATCTAAGCATCTACTGATAAAGCGATACGAGAAGAAGTAAGTTTATGCTTAGGGATATCATTTGTAATTGAGTTTCCATTTACACAAGCGCCCAATACGTACACAAGAACTGTTTCGGAGTCGTACGGTACTTCTGATATTTCTTCATTGTCGGTAATGTATCTGTCTATATCAATTATAAAATCATTTTATTTATATTGTTAGTAGGCAGTCAGGAATGATATGTCTAAATTTGTCTGTAACACTTTGTTCACAGTGAGCAAACACGAACATTTCGTTGTCTGGCCTAATTACCCTTAATTAAGATATGGTGTGTGATCGCTGTAAGTCTCGTCCATTTTGCGGGAATCCCCCCCCCAGGACGACAGGTTCTATACCTATATGTACGCGCTTAAAATGTTCAAAATGACGGTCAGTATTGTGTCTTAGTTTCCATTCATTATGTTCCTTGTTCTGTACGGATGTATGTATTTTTATTTTCCATTTAAATTTAGATGGGTCAGTTTTATACGCTTTATAGTTATCCATAAAATACTGTAAGTGGTATATCGATAGGATATTTACTATATAAGGGGATGAAGCTTTTAGGTTTCTGTAGAAATTTCATATATCGTCTGATAAAGATACTTTTTGTGACGTGTTCATGTGAAAGCGACAATATCTTATAGATAAACATAAGTTTCCTCTTATCAACTTCACTATTTTATCTATATGAACCCAACATCGACTCACAGCTATCTGATTTGGCTTGAACTTGAAAACCTTGGATACATTTATAACATAATGCTGAGTTTTGTTAAGAGTTAATAGGTCTTTGTTTGTCATGTTGTTCCACAACTTCGAGCCGTATAAAATAATTTGAATTGCAACCTTTAATATAAGCTCGCAGACGTTAAGGGAGTAATGCCTTGTGGATCAACTCCATATCTTATAATTGCATGAAACGAGTTTTTGCCTTTTTGACAGCGTTTTAAAACTTTCAGATCCGTTTTAAGACTGGTACTCAGGCTTATTCCTAGATGTGTAGTTGAGTGCCTGTTCCATTTGATGACGGTTATAAGTATCATGAGATTTGAATTTTTGCTTGAAAAGACTAGGACATATGACTTAGAGGTACTAATTTTGAATTTGAATTCCGAAGAATAGCTAGAAATAATATTAAGCATAGGTTGAATATTTGCAGGAGAAAGTGTAACATGGGTTATATCATCAGCAAGGGCAGGGTTGCTGCATTGAGGGTCACTTACGCATGTGCCAAGTTTTGATGTTGTTATCTCGTTTGACAGGTCATTGATGAAGATAAGCCACAGAAAGCTTGACGTCACGTCATCTTGACGTACCTGACGTCGAACCATTTGTATTGATGCGTTTGCCCGTACTGGCAGCTTCAGTGGTGATATTGCTTCCTTTGAGCTTTTATGTTACGTGCACCGTGCATTTGATTTAATCAGTTTTTCTACGTTTTTATAGTAACTGTCTACGACAATACCTGTAATACATGTAATGGGGCTAATAATGCTAAAGTAATCTCGGTAGATGGAGCCACTGCAATGAGAGGTAAATAAAGCTGACCCACGTGTGCTCACGTCGGTGTTTATTATAGGAATATATAAGAATCCGCATCCGATAGGTATTTACAACCAATAATTAACCTGATTTTCTCCTCATTTCCCTTCATTTCCAAATAAAAGTTTGGCCTGAATCATGGTGAATTATTGTTGTGTGCCTTTATGTAAAAAATATGGTAGTTTCCATTTTCCAAATTACCAAAAATTACGAGACCTTTAGAGAGTTGCTGTTAAGAAAGCCATTCAAGGAAATAGGACAAAAGTGTGGGAGCCAAGCAGACATGCTGTTGTTTGTCACACCCACGTTAAGCCTGAAGATTATGTTCAAAGTGAAACTCTATTGGGTAAGTATTTCTTGCTTTATCCCTTTATCTTTGACACAAAAGTATAGTCTGCTTAATCTTTTTCTGCAACTCAATGTTTTGATATACTATTTCAACATCAGTAGGCAAAATTGAATAAATGAGTGAGAGATTACTTGGATGTGAGGCAAAATGCCAACTTATCCAGTATCTGGTCAGGATCTGGTTTGTTTGCATGTTGACAAAATCATAAAAGGCACTTTCTTCACTGATGATAGATCTGTTATCATTTTATTATCCGTTAGTAGCCTGTAGTTTTTCATGTTAATAAATTATGGTGACATGATCTCCCGGAAGCAAAATATGCAATAGAAGAATAGAAGAATGAAAATTGCAGTCTGGGTTTTATTCAGACTATTCATTGACAGTAATTAATGGTGCAAGACTGTCAACGCCCCTAGTTGTCTGTTCATATACCTACATCCACTGTTTTTTTTAACTAGTGCTGTTTTGATGCCTGTGTGTTTTGTATGTAATATCTCTTGCATATTCGCAAGACGTATATGTAACAGTATAATAGGGTGTATTTTTTGTGTTACGTTTCCTGCATTAGCTTTTTCTTACTCAATGTCAATATATATATATATATATATATATATATATATATATATATATATATATATATAGAACCATTATATAATGTACAATAACAAAGCATGCAATTATGTGCAACCTAGCAATATAGATCCACACCATAAACCGCAAGTATTAATCACAAAAATGTATTTAATACCATCGGATATGCTTTAAAATATGCAGCAGTCAAAATCATAAAAAATCCAAATAGAATACATTAAAGATAATAATGTATTTAATCTAGAGCACTATTTTATATATGAAGGAAGTGTAAATATGCATATGATAATAGATCAGAAACTACCATACAACGTCTCTGTCTCAAAAACATAGAATATGATTACTGTTCCAAGAAAATAACTTGTATAATGTATTTATAAAGTCGTTAATTCTGTAGAGCAGATGCATAGATTTTTACTTAATATCTTGTAAATAAATTACTATTTAAGTTCCAAATAAAGACCTTAAACAATGTAGAAGTCCTTTTTCTAAAGATAAAGCGTTCCTTTTTATAAAGCATTATGTATTTATTTACTCCTTTCATACAGCAAGATTTAAATTGGTATGTAAGGTTATACGATTCTCATTTTTTTTCTGTTAACTTGGTTTATCAGCTGACTATATACAAATTAAGCCCTATGAAATAGTCAAATGCAGGAAACGTATAGCAACAGATGTTCTTATGTACCTAAACGAACGACGCCTATAGGCGGCGCTAGGCTTTCAGAGCATGTTTTTTATCGACGCCTATAGTCGGCTCTAGTATTGAATGGGTTAAGTGACTAGAGAAATACAAAGAAAACAAAGAAATCTTATAAATGTAATTATATGCATTAATGCGTTTTAAATACTGGACGCAGGCTGATAATACAGTAAAGCTACATGTACCGTATAATGTTTATCAACTAAAATAAATATGATTTATGGGCTGAAAATCCTTGTATTTTTTACAAATATTCACAGATGATGTTTCTGTGTCATTTCATAATTTAATACATTTACTATATCCTTTCTAGTTTTTCAACTTCAAACATACTATACATTATACAGTCTTCCCAGACATGATTTGGAAGGTAAACTTTAATGAGACTGAGGCTAGTTTGAGTATATAGAACTGGATCAGACGTGTAATACGTTCTAATAAGTACATTCTAGAAGGAAAGTGTATATATAAAGGACGATAGAACGATGCTAGTGATCTCATATTGCATATTTATTTAAAATGTATTAATTTATTATTACATACTGATTATGTATTCACCACAACAAGGTTATTATATTATCATACATATTAGAAAGACAAGGAAAATTGTGCATACTTCAGTTGTTAAAGCAAAATGATCCCTATTGCAAAAACTTATTAGCATTGATACTGTCTAGCAGATTTAATAGTAAGCTTTTCTGTTGCATTATGTATATTATTCTATTAAGCAGAAACTAAAACAAAATGCATGTCAAGAAGAAAGTCTCCTATTCAACACAAACACTTCTTCAAACCCCTTTTTTCATTCATTTTACTTTTAATTGTGAAATTAGGAGGACAAGAACCACAACCTTTACTAACAACATATACAAGTTCAAGCGCTACACTGGGCAGTGAGAGGCAGTTTATACCTCTAAGATCACTATCTCCATCTAGCGAGTAATACAATAGTTTTCATGAAAAAGCATGTGACTTTCCGCCAAACAGAAATCTTAAACTATCATAACGAACAAATATATACACGTACATGTAAAAAGACTTAATGAAAATGTGTAAAACACCTTAGGCCAGGCTCGAACCAACAATCCTCATAATTGTAGTATTGTGATTGAACCACTGAGCTAGCATCGCCGGTTTTGCACTGATAATTGTATTGTGCTATGTAAGAGTAATTGTCAAGTGGCGCATTCTCAGGGGTCTTTTTTCCGGAAAACTAAAAATAACTTACGGAAAAAGGACGGAATATTCATACAGTGCCAAATGAAACATTATGGCCGTGTCACATACCTGAAATGTTCATTTCGGTTGGAGAAACATTCGGCACAATAACTATAAGGTAGTGATGGCAAAATGTCAAGATTGTATCTTTATAACTTTATTACTACGGACAGAAGTACCTTAAATTTCCATCAAATACTGATCTGTCTAAAGTTACCGTTGTCATAGTAGTTCAGTTTAAACGTGGGTTAGAATGTTTAAATACACTTTTTTCTGTGTTTATAATGAATCTTCTACATTTTATATATTTATGTTATACATTCTTATACATACTGTGTTGGCGATCGAATTTGTTGTAGTTTTGTGGAACAGAGTTTACCATTTATGTACACTGTACGTCTTATAGGGTGGGGATAGGGGCTAACAGCGAGGTTGTGCGCACACACACCGGTTTACGCCCCCGGTAGTAAATTACTACTACTGACCGTGCCAAGGCGGAACCCTTATCTTCACCTTTATTTTATGTATTTCTTACGTGTATTTTAACAAGTTGATGTATAAGTTGCGGTATATGTGTGTCTGTATGTGTTTGAGTGTGCTTTGCTTGAGAGATAAGTGTATTTTTTGTGTTACGTTTCCTGCATTAGCTTTTTCTTACCTATTTATTTGCATATAACCTCGCTCTTGCCCCTACCCTCACCCTTTAATCTTTCGTTCTCAAGCGCGCTTTAAAGCGCGGTTTTTAGATATACCTTAGATCTATTGCCGTTTTTGTGAATAAAACGAGGCAACTTGTACTGCGACACGGTGTGACCCGAGACATTTGTTAGTAAATCAAACCAGTGAAAAGAATCACCAATATCGATCTTTTTCGGCGTTTTCAAGACGAATTATGACTTGAGGGGTGCAATATTCGGTCAATGAAGACTTGCAAACCCCTTGTCAATATTTGATAGTGATAATCCAAATTTTTACGTCAGAAAAATAATCTCGAAGACGGGCTTGCTTTGGAATCATCCTATAATGATTCAGACAGCTAAACCAATTTTGATCCTGTAGGTTCTTTCCCCCCAGGGATCGGTTTGCGAGTGGGCGTGGCCGACGGGGCGTGGTCCTAGTCGTGCAATATTATGGTCACCGTAGAGGACAAATTCTTTGTAAAAATGATCGGGGGCTTGACCCAGAACCGAGCAGGAGCAATTACGTGTTAGACCCCCTTCAGGCCCATAAACCATAAAGTGATTCAATTACTATTACTTATGAGACGATACTACAGTCCCAAAAGTTAATATTTTTAAACATCTTATATTAGAATATATATATACGTTTCTGTTTTATAAAAACACCCAAAAACTACAAATAACATTGACATGTGTCATCATAATATGACTAAACAACATGGACAAACTTATTTACATTTAAATTTGCAAAACAAATATGTTTGAATCATTTTTATAAGAGGAAAAACAACAAATGTAATTTGTTCTGTCTCTTTAGCTAATTTGCATATCATGAATATTAATTATAAGCCTATTTTTGGTAATTTGCATATGCTGATCTAAAGAGAAAATCCACACCCTTTCCGATGGTATATGGTTTAATGGGTCTTAGACAAATAACAAACATTATATTCAGTGATTTCATAGATTTAAACACTTCAATATAATACAGTATGTATATTTCCAAAATAGTGCTGAGAACGAAAGGGTTTAGACGTACAGTGTACATACATTGTAAACCCTATTCCACAAAACTACAACAAATTCAATTGCCAACATAGTACATCTATGTAAAAGAATGTATAACATAAATATATGAAATGTAGAAGATTCAGTAAAAACACAGAAAAAATAGTATTAAAACATTCTAACCCACGTTTAAAAATGAACCACTATGACAACGGCCAAGCAGTACTCAATGACTGTAGTAACTGTAGGTAAGGAATGGGTTTATGGTATGACAAAGAGGGAAGGGTACGACAATCCGACATATCCCACCGGGCTTAGGTTTAAAGATACACATCATGTAGTACTAAACCCTATCTGTCACCGCACAACCAAAGGCACAACCAAAGAGAAAATCGTAGCAAGTGACTGTATAGGGATCGATAACCAAACGTGGATTGCGTTGCAATATAACTTGGTTATAATCTGTTTTGATGCATGTTTTAATGCGTTTTTTAAACATAATTTTTTTTCGAAATGTACACGCACTTGCATGTACAAACACTTAGTTTGCCGTTAACTTTGAGTATGTCCTACCCCAAAACCTACCGTCAGCTTTATTTAGTATTACGTTAAAATCATGAAGATATCTAAAAAAAACATGGCCGCTGGGGCCGAGGCCATTTTCCCGTATACGGCATTTTTGGAATCTTTGAAAATCGGTTACTCCGAAACAACGTTCTTACTTTGATTGATGTTTGGTTGACTTAATCAAAAGATAACAATCTACCAAGACTGCTCAAACCATTATAATGTTATATAAATTAAGGCACTGCCTCGACAACAAATTCATTGATCCATCAATTATGTAATATCTCCCAATTGAAAAATTTGATATATTACATCATAGATCACTCTATGCGTTGGTTGTCGATTCCCAAGAGGCAGTGTCTTAGTTCATATGACTCGTCTATGATCCATGTATAAACACAAGTAAAACTATTTTCTTTAAGATTCTAGATCATTTTGTGTAACATTTTCATTTGAGGGATACACAGTTTAAGCAAAATCCACTTGAAACGACATTTAACAAAAATGAACTAAAAATCTATAATTTTTTTTAGGGGAGACGATTATATATATCATATATAGTTGTATAAGGAAACATGGCACCTCTCATTGCGACCATGTTTTTTAGACATATAGATTCTAGCAATCCTGGTAGATGGTAATCTTAATATTATATCTGCCAACTATAAATCAATTCCGGCCAGTGGTTATAGAGTGAAATATTTTCAAATGTTTATGGTATAGCCATATCAGGACTGGCCACGTCACATGGTGGCCTTGCATTTTTCAGAAATCATTATGATTTTTGAAGTCCCTGTAGATGGTTCCCTAAAGACTAAATCTACTTAAAATTGATCAAATCTGGAAAGTAGTTTGGGAGAAAATCATCTTTTTCAAAATTGCCACGCCCCTGGCGGCCATGTTGCATGGGATATCATCACGATTTTTGCTATACTGGTAGATAAACAATTTTCAACCAAATATGAATAAATTCTAGAAATAAGTAAGAGAAGGCTAATACAGGAAACGTAACACAGTAAATACACCAAACTCTCAAGCAAAGCACACTCTTACACATACAGACACACACATACCGCCAATCATACATCAACTTGTTAAAAATACACGTAAGACATACATTAAATAAAGGTGAAGATAAGGGTACCGCCTTGGCACGGTCAGTAGTAGTAATTT
>Ga0209567_10001962_pt1 | contig 10178 bp, 8 predicted proteins | sample COG_12_FD_184756 | JGI IMG/M metagenome (GOLD analysis project Ga0209567, IMG submission 184756) | Pelagic marine sediment microbial communities from the LTER site Helgoland, North Sea, for post-phytoplankton bloom and carbon turnover... | ecosystem: Environmental > Aquatic > Marine > Neritic...
TGAATCAATTGCCTTCTTGGCGGCTTCGCGAATGTGCGCCGGCGTATCGAAGTCCGGCTCGCCTACGCTGAAGGAAAGCACATCGATGCCTTGGGCCTTGAGCTCGCGTGCCCGTTGGGCGACCGCGACGGTAGCGGAAGGCTTGACGGCGCTGAGCCGTTGCGCGACTGGGATCTTCTCACTCATGCCGCGGGCTTAACACCGAAGCGCGGAGCTATCAATGCTTGACAGGCACCACGGTCCCCAGCGCACGCAGATCTCGCTCGAGGTCCCCGATGCCGTCGTTGTTGGCCCGGTAGTAGCCCCGAACCTGAGCCTTGTCGTCGACCAGCACGAACGAGTTCGAGTGCATGATGTCATCGGCACCCGCTGCCTTGCTGTCCTCGTCCCCGAGCCCCACCCGGAAGCCGTCGACCACCACGTGCCGAATCGCGTCCTCCTCGCCCGTCACAAAGCGCCAATTGCGCTCATCGAGCTCGTTCTTGGTCATGTAGGCCTTGATGACCTCGGGGGTATCGTTACGGGGATCGACACTGACCGACAGGAAATGCGCGCTCGGAACGTCCGAAACTCGGGACTGGAGCCCCTTCATGTGAGCGGTGAGCCTCGGACAGGTCGAACGGCAGTGGGTAAACACAAAGGCCGACACCCAAAGGCTTCCCTCCATCGACTCGCGGCTGAACGCCTGCTGATCCTGGTCGACCAGTGAGAACTCGGGAAGCTGGCCGAGAACCGGAACATCTTCGGCGCTCCTCTTGGAGCAACCCACGGCAAGAAGGCCAGCCAAGACCAGGAGCCGGAGACCGAGGGTCCTAGAGCGCATCGATGATGAGGGCCGCGAACAACACGGTGAGGTAGATGAGAGAGGCCACAAAGAACTTCTTGGCCCAGAGCTTCGAGTCCTCCGCCTTGAAGCCGCGGAGCGCCATCCCGAAGAAGTACCCGCCCAGGATCAACGCGGCCGCCAGGTAGATCGTGCCGGCCAACCCATAAGGCACGAGAAGGAGCGAAACCGCCCAAAGAGCGCCCGCGTAGACCGCGGATTGCACTTTGGCCGAACGGATACCACTCACCGACGGCAAGACCTTGAGGCCTGCCCGCTCGTACTCCTCCTGCCGGAAAATCGAAATCGCGATGAAGTGGGGAATCTGCCAGAAGAACAGGACCCCGAACAACACCAGCCCGGGTGCATCAATGCTGCCGGTCACGGCTGTCCACCCCATCAAAGGCGGGAGCGCACCCGGAAGGGCGCCAACGAAGAGCGCCGCGGGGGTGTATTGCTTCATCGGGGTGTAGATCGCGACGTAGCTTGCCAACGCAATGAAGCCGAGCAGGCCGGTGACCGGATTGACGGCAAGCGTCAGGGTCGGCACGGCAAAGAGCCCCATGAGAACGCCGAGCACCAGGGCCCACGAAGGCTCGAGCCGGCGATCGGGGAGCGGACGATTGGCCGTGCGGGCCATCAGGCGGTCGGTGTCGCGCTCGAGGTAGCAATTGAGGGTGTTTGCGGCGCCGACGACCATCCCCGTGGTCAGAAGCATGATCGCCATCGGGCCGACACCGAGCGAGCCAGGCGCGAGCCACATGCCACCAGCAGCCGTCACGAGGACCATCAGCGTGATCCGCGGCTTGGTGAGCGCGATCAGGTCGCGCACGGTCAGCATCATGGTGGCCGGTCGAATCGCTACGGTCATGGTCGTCTCAGCGGGAAGCGGGCGCGCACTCTGACGCTGCCGCTCAAAACGGTCAAGCTCACCCCGGGGCTTGGCGTAGGGCCAGCTCGGCGGAGGGTCAAGAACCAGAGCGAAAGGCCAAGATCAGGGCGATTACGCCGGCCACCGCGATGAAAACACCGACGCCCAGCATCACCCAGGAGGGGTTTTCGTCCTCGTCATCGAAAGGGTCGTTCGGGTTGTTCTGGGATATGGCCACCGCTGGAATCGGCGTGGCGATGCTCATCGAGACGCCCTCCCCCAGTTCGACCTGAAGGACGGCCTCGAGCGCACCGCCAAACTCGGCGGCGGTGGCGTATCGCTCCTCGGGCTGCTTGGCCAGCGCCTTCATGACGATTTCTTCGAGCCCCGCAGGGAACGTCGTGCCCGGGCGCCGCTCGTCCAATGGCATCGGGGTCGCCGTCACGTGAAGCTGGATGTACTCGATCGGTTGCTTGGCTTCGAACGGCAGCTTCCCAGTCAGCAGCTCATAAAGGATGATGCCGAGCGAGTAGATGTCCGATCGCGCGTCGAGCGTCTTCCCGCGCGCCTGCTCCGGGCTCATGAACTCGGGTGTGCCAAACACCATGCCCTGCTGGGTGAGCACCATCGAATGGGGGCTCATTTGCCGCTCGCCGACTTTGGCGAGACCAAAGTCCAACACCTTCGGGAAGTCCTGGATGCCGCCCTGCGAGGTTACGAAAATGTTCTCGGGCTTGAGGTCACGATGCACGATGCCCACTTGGTGCGCCTCTTCGAGCGCGCCGCAGACCTGGATCATGATGCGTATCGCGCGCAGGGGATCCATGGCACCCTCGGCTCGAACGAGCTGAGCCAAGTTCCGACCGACCAGGTGCTCCATCACGAAGTAGCAGGCGCCGTCGTCGAGCTGCCCATAGAGATACACACGGGCTGTGTTCGGGTGCGAGAGCTGACTCATCGCTCGCGCTTCGCGGCGAAAGCGGGAAACCAAGTCCGTCCGCGAGAGATAGCGCGAATGGAGGACCTTGATCGCCACGTACCGATTCATGTCGGGCTGCTCGGCCTTGTAGACCGACCCCATCCCGCCCTTGCCGATCTTCTCGACGATGCGGAACTGCCCAGCCACCTCTTGGTCGAGATACGGATCGCTCACGGGGAAAGACTAGCATCCGACGGGCGGAGAGGTGAGGAAAGAGCGATCAGAACCAGGGTAATCCAGGTCGCATCGGCGATTAGGAGGTGTAGGAGTTGCATCCATACGGGCGCGAGCAGCGCCACGTTGAGCAGCCCCACTGCGATTTGGATCAGGACGAGACTGCCCAGGGTCAGGGCCAGCTTGGGGGCAAGCGGGCTCGGTTTGCGTCGAAGAACGAGGGCCGCGAGCCAAATCAGATAGCCAGACCCGAACACCGCGATCACCGGATGCCACAACCGGAGGCGCAAGAACAGATGTGACGTCGGTGAGAAATCGTCGCGAAGGCCTGCGGCTAGACTGGAAGCGGGAAACAATGTGTCGCCAAGAGCGGCTACAGCGCCACTGACCCCGACGAGCAAGATGACTGCCGCTCCGCCACCGAGCAGGCGACGGGAACCTCCGTCGCGCACGAACCGCACGCCTTCTTCTCGCCGTGCGCTCTGGGCCATCCAAGTCAGGGCGGCGAGCAGCAAGAACGTATTGATGAGGTGGGCAGACATCCACGCGGCTCGCGCGGTCGAAGGGTTGTCAGCCACCATGCGAAACAGAACGAGCCCCGCGCCGACCAGCGCCTCGGTCGACATGAAGAACAGGCTCCACCCTGCGGCCGAACGCGTTGCGTGGCCGCGAGCGAACCCGCGCACAGCTGCAATCCACATCACCAGCGTCCAAATCCAGCAGAGGCCGGAAGTCACTCGGTGAGTGAGCTCTACGATCGTCTTGATCGACGGCTCGACCGGAACCGCGACCCCATTGCACAAGGGCCAATGATCGCCGCAGCCGTCACCGGAAAGGGTCGCGCGCACATACGCGCCCCAAAGCACGACGGCTACGGTGTAGACGAGAAGCGCAGACGCCGCGACGGCAAACCGGTTGGAAGACCGCACCGCGCAACGATGGAGTCGAACTCAGCCCTCGTCAACGATCGTGAAGCGCAACGTGTGCGGCTCGGAGTTGCGCCGATAATCGACCACCAGATTCGAAGCGGTTCGAAGGTCCTCCCACACGGCCGCCGCTTGCTCGGGTCGCTCGATTCGCCTGCCGTTGATGCGCGTCACGGTGTCCCCAGGGCGAAGGTCGAGTGATGCAAACGCCGGCTCACCGGGAAACAAGCTCACGATCCGAAAGCCCACGAAAGCACCCTTGTGGAAAACCGGCTCGGTTTGGACGTTTTGCAGGAAACGACCCAAGCCTCCGTCCAGCACCGGCACGAGCTCCTCGCGTGAAATGACACCGGTCGAAACTCGGGGGTACGCCGCGTCGAGGCGGCTCTCGGGCTTCGACTCCTCGGCGGGGGGCGCACCTTCCATGGGAGCGTTCTCTTCCTCCCACTGGTCGTTGCGCTTGGGCGGTCGGTCTGCGGCCTCCCACTTCTCCTCGCCTGAGGAGCTCTCCCAGGTCGAGTCCCCCATCATGTCCTCTTGGAGCTTACTCTTATTGCACCCGATCGCGCCTGCGATCACGAGGGCAGCCAACAACACAATCAGGTAACGGCTCATACGGACTCTCCTCGGAGCGCCATGACTTCGGACCAAATCTCCGCGGCCACTCCTTCGATGCCAACGTTTGCATCGACGTGTCGAATTGTATCACTTGGAAAAAGTTCGTCGATTTTCCCGTAGAACTTGGCCAGCTCGGCCTGCATCTCGTCGACTTCGTAGAGCTCGGGGCCGCCGGAACGCGTCCCGCGACGGCCTGCCGCCACTTCGGCGTCGACGTCGAGTACGAGCGTCAGGTCGGGGCGTCTGGCCCGCCGGTTGAGCTCGCGAACCCACGCGGCAACGTCGTCGGCACCGTCGCTGCTGACGGTCTGGTAGGCGACCGAGGAGTAGTCGTAACGGTCACAGATGACGGTGACCCCGTCGGCGAGGTTGGGGATGATTTCCGCCTCCAGATGATCGAGGCGGTCGGATGCAAACAGCGTAGCCATCGTGGCCCAGTTGGGCGGGCGTGAGCCGTAGTGGCCAGGAACCACCACGCGCCCGGTCAGGATCTGGCGAATCAAGACGCCGACCGGCCCGTCGCTGGGCTCACGGGTAGTGTGGGCGGGTAGTCCCTTGTCGACCAGGCGCTCCGCGAGAATCGAGCACTGAGTCGTCGTGCCTGAGCCGTCGATGCCTTCGATGACGATGAAGTGACCCTCAATCACGAGTCCGCCTTCGCGCCCCCAAACTTGAAGGTAGCCCCGAACTGCCCATAGACCTTCGAGTCCAGGTGGCCGCCTCCAAAGATGTCTCCGAGGACCCGCCGCCGGTCGCCCGCAACGATACCTTCTACTTCAATCCACACGTTCCACTTTCGGGTCACGACGATTTCCAGTGAGCCACCAAGCCTGGCACGCCCCACGTTCTGCCGGGAGCTTGTCACAGCCATCGTGCTATTGCGACCATCGAAATCCCAGCGGTCACTGTTGAAGTCACCTGCGATCCAGATCGAGAAAGCGCCTCGAGGCGGGAAGTGCAAGCTGAAGATCGCGTCGAGGGTGATGAAGAAGTTGTTCGTCGGGCGGCTCACGCCGTCCATGTCGCGTTGAGAGGGCCCCACGCCACCGCCGATCTGAAGGTCTCCGCCTAGGGAGAAATTCCGGGACACGCGCCAGCCCGCCTTCGTGCTAACGGTGAAGTCCGTGAGGCGCCCAAACGTAGCGACGTAGAGGCCGATGTCGAGAAACTTCGTGAGCCCAGCCCGCATGCCGACCGACGCGATCCACGGCCAGCCGGTTGAAAAATCGAGGGTTACTACGCTGGGGGGATTGGGCGCACCGGCATGCGTAACGGTGTTGCGAAGCGGGTCGGCGCGTTCTGCTTCTTTGTCGCGCCTCGCCTGGTCGACTTGTACGACGGCCGTGCTCAGGATCACCTGAATCAGGCGAACGCGCGGGGATTTCTGAAGGCGGATCTGTTCGACATGATTCCGGTAGCCTTCGGCCCTCACCTCGAGTTGGTGAGTACCGGCAGACAGATCGCCCTCCCAGGGCAACGGACCCCGCGCCTCACCGTCGATGAAGAGCTGCGCGTCCGACACGTTGGCCTCGACCCGAACGGGCACGCCGAGCGGGTTGAGCTCGGCATAGACCTCACAGTTGCGACTGGGACCGACTGAGCACGTGCGGCGCACCTCGCGGTAACCTGCGGCGCGAACCACGATCGAGTGCGTTCCATACTCGGCCGGCTCGATCGTGATCGGCGGGCTGCCGTAGTCTGCGCCGTCGATGGTCACCGTAGCGACGGGGACGCTGGCCCGAACCAAAATGCGTGCGACGTCGGTGCTTGCCGTCGTGAACCTCAATGAGACGACGCGCTCGCGTCCAGCAATGACCGTCACCGTCTGTACGGCGTTTTCATAGCCGGTCGCGCGAGCCATGACGCTGTGCTCGCCGGGCGTCAGCCCGCCTCTGGCGGCGGGGGCCACCCCGATATCGACCCCGTCGAGGCTGATGATCGCGCCCGGCACGTTCGTGATGACGCGAAGGCTGCCGAGATCGGGAGCGATGCGGATCGTGGCCTCGACCGTCGTTCGCTCGTTTGCGTTGATCGTGACTAGCTTCGAAAAGGGTTGATAACCCTCTCCGGGGCTTCGGATCTCGACCACGTGCTCGCCCTCGGTCAGGCCGTCGACGACCAGAGGGGTTCCGCCGCGTCGCTGTCCGTCGATGAACACGGGTAGACCGGTTACGTCTGCGGTGATCAGCAGTGAGCCAGTCTCGACCGCCTGCGGCTGCAGCGCGACGGGAATCGTCGTCACCTCACCGCCGATCAGGTCCACCCATTTCGAAAACGTCGCGAACCCGCGCTTGCCAACTTGCACCAAGTGCCGGCCCGGGCTCAGCGTCTTGCGCAAGGGCACATTGCCGGACGGTTCTCCGTCGATGCGAACGGCCGCCCCCGCGGTGGCGTCGTCGCTCGCGGTGATCACCACGACAGCAGGAGGCGCTTCTTGGGCAAGCGCCTCCGACGAGACGACGAACAGACCAAACATCAAGACGACCCGCACGAACCCACCAACGCTAAGCAACCCTTGCATAATCCCTCGGACGCACCGAAATGGGGTCGATTCACTCCCGACCCCGCGCCTCGCTCGTGTTTACCCCTGCCCCAGAGGTCGGCCCAAAAAATGACCGAAGAGCCCTGTGGTGAGGCGAGAATTTTCGAACAGGAAGCGCCTAAGGCGCAACGAATAGAGCTTCGAACGGATCGAGCGCTTCCGGGTCGGGTGTCTCAGGCGCCCCGAGGGGCGGAAGCACCCGAGGAGCCGGCAGTGGGTCTCCCTCGCGGCGAAAGCGGAAGTCGTCCAGCTCGGCAAGGCCGTATGCCAACGCTTCTGGGCCGATGCGTTCACGTTTTGCCATGTGCTCGAGCAAACGTCGCATCCTGCTCTTCATCGAACGGGTGAGCGCGCCGCGCTCGTACGAGACATGGTAACGCTTCGGCGACGGCAACATGCACGCGAGGAAGGCGGATTCTGCCGGGCTCAGCTCGGCGGGCTCTCGGCCAAAGTAATAGGCGGCGGCGTGCCTGAGCCCGTAGACACTTGGTCCGTACTCGATGACGTTGAGGTAGAGCTCGAGGATCTCGTCCTTGTTGAGTGCGTTTTCGAGCCACCAGGTGAGAATGACTTCTTGGACTTTGCGGGCGATGGTCTTCTCTCGCTGCAGGTACAGGTTCTTGGCGAGTTGCATCGAAATCGTGCTGGCGCCGACGACATAGCGGCCCTCTTGGAGATTGCGCACCAACGCGTCGCGAATCGCCCACGGTGCGAAGCCCCCGTGATCGTAGAAAGCGCCGTCTTCGTGACTGATCACCGCCGGAGGCACGAAAGGGCTGATCTCGGCAAACGCCACCCAGTTGTCGGTACCGGGGCCGGTCCGCATCTCGAAAACCGTTTCATCGGGCTCGATCGCACGATGACGAAATGGCTCCTGAAATCGCTCGACGCGAACCCACTCGGGCGTTCGTTCGAATTGACAGAGGTTTCGGACGCGAATCGAAAGCTCGGTCGCCTCGAGCTCCCGTGAGTCCAGAGAAATATGTGTCAGGGCGCTCCAGTTCCCCGACCATTCGAACCGGGCAAGCGATCCGAGGACGTCTTCTGGAATGGCCCCGACCACGTCGTTGCACGCGGTGGGCGGAAGCTTTGCCGTGAGGTCGACGCGATAGTGATCGGCGGTCCGTTCGAGCTCGCCGTCGATCGACACACGGGTCTTTCCCATCCGGACTTGGCCGCGTTCGACTTGAAGTAGGCGCTCGTCGGGATGCCAAACGCCCTTCCCGCCGATATCGATGTTGATGTCCTCGACGGGCTCGGCCGCGATCCGCTCCGAAGCCAACGCGAGCTCGCGGAGCCGCAAGGCACCCTCGATGCTCACCTGATCAGCAGAGCTCGCGGCAAGCTCGAGCTCTGCGCTCACGGTGCCAACCTCGGTGTCGTACAGAGGGAGCTCCGGCGCGAACGGCGCAATGAGCGCAAGCGAGATCCGGCGTAGCCTGATGCTTCCATCGGCGCGGGCCTCGCTCGGCATCATGCTGAGGTCGATCTTCAAGGTGCCCTTGTTGGAAGTCTGACCGCCAACCATGACGCGGAACCAACCATTGTCCCCCCCATGCAGAGCCAACCCAAAATCCTGAATCCGCTCGATATGCCCCTCAGACGTCCGACTCTCAATCTGCACCCCCGAAACGTCAACACGAGCATCCGGAGTAAGACGGTCAAACAACCTCACAGACTCCGCCCCCCGTTCAACCTGCCCCTGCCCCTGCCCTTGCCCTTGCCCGTTCCCGTTCGCTGCCGCTGCCGCTGCCGCTGTCTCCCGTCCCCGCGCCCGCCCCAGCGCCTCCCTCACTCGCGACGCCAGCGCCCTCTCGCCACCATCCCCATTGCTCAGGGACCGCACATCCGCTCCATCGATCTCGAGCTCGTGGAGTTGCCACGCACCTTCGGTACGCCGCAACGCAACTCTTGACGGGGCCACCGCGACGTGGTCTGCGGCGCGCTCACCGAGCGTCAGCTCCGCGAAACCCGAACGCACGTCGTCGCCCTCCTTGTGGAGGCTCACATCTTTCATCAGCATCAAAGGCCCGTCGGTATCAACGACGCGAACGGTGAGATCGCTGATCGCGTATGTCCTCCCGCCGGCTCTGACACTCGCGGGCGCCGAAGCAGGTGAGCTGCCGAAGATCTCTTCCCGCAGCTCAGCGGCGGAGTCGTCAAATCCCTCATGTCCAAGATCGACCGTCACCTCGAGGCCTTGCGCGGACACACCGCGAACGGCCTTCGATCCTCTGAAGAGAGCACCGAGAAAGCTCATTCGGGCGTCGACCTGATCAATGCGTGCAACGAAGCCGCCGTGGCGACCCCGTATTTCGACGCCGAGAAGCTCGACGCCACCGAAGGAGAGGGATGCCTCTTCGACGTGTGCGTCGACGCCCAGACGCTCGCCGATGAGATCGGAGGCGTGCGCTGCAGCGCGGGGCGCACCCCACACCCAAAGGCCGATCACCAGCATCAGCGCGACGAAGGCCGCGACCACCCATGCGCGTCGCTCGGTGAGGAACCGCAGCATCGAGGCGGGATTATGCCGCTTCTAAAAGGCGAAGCCTAATAAAGCTTTCGACTGTCGATTTGAATCGTTACGGGCCCATCCACCGCAGATTGGACCACCATCATCGCGCGAAACGTGCCCGTTTCGACCGGCAACCCTTTGCGACGCAACCCGTCGACCACCTCCAAGTAGAGACGCTCGGCGTCTTCAGGGTCCGCAGCTCCGTCAAACGAGGGGCGCCTGCCCCGGCGAACGTCCCCGAACAGCGTGAACTGGGAGACCACCAAGACCGCACCGTCGATGTCGCTGATGGTCAACGACATGCGTCCCTCGTCGTTTGGATACACACGAAGGCCCGCAATTTTGTCGACCGTATATTGAACGTCCTTGGCATCGTCACCCTGCGCCGCGCCCAGGTACACCAGCAATCCGCGCCCGATCGCGCCGACGACATCGCTGTCGACGGTTACGCTCGCTTCGTTGACCCGCTGTACGACGGCGCGCATGCGGACTTGCGTAGCACACGCGGAATCGTCTTGCCCAAACGAGGTGATGTTCAATACTCTCGCGCAATGAAACCGGTTGTGGGTCTGACGGGTGGGATCGCGTGCGGAAAGACGACCGTAGCGCAGATGTTCGGGGAGTTCGGAATCCCCGTAATCGACGCGGACGATTTGGCGCGCGAGGTAGTGGAACCCGGCACGCCGGGCCTGCAAGCGATCGTTGACGAGTTCGGCAGAAGCGTGCTCGA
>Ga0209567_10001964_pt1 | contig 10166 bp, 7 predicted proteins | sample COG_12_FD_184756 | JGI IMG/M metagenome (GOLD analysis project Ga0209567, IMG submission 184756) | Pelagic marine sediment microbial communities from the LTER site Helgoland, North Sea, for post-phytoplankton bloom and carbon turnover... | ecosystem: Environmental > Aquatic > Marine > Neritic...
GTCGACCGCGCCTTCTGCCGACTGCGCGATATTGGATATCTCCTGGGATATCTTGAGCAGTAAGGAATTGCCTTCGTTAATCTGCGGCGTAATCGTGAGTTTGACGCCGATCTGCTCGCGATTGATCGTCTGGAACGGGTTGACGGCACCGCCGGCATTGCCGGTATTGGAATACGACCCCGTCACGAACGGCACTTCCTGGCCGACGTTGAGGCTGGCTTCCTCGTTATCCGTCGTCACGATGGAAGGTGTCGATATGATGTTGGTATCCGCCGCTCCCTCGAGGGCGCGCAGAATGGCCGCAAAACTTAGGCCGGTATCGCTGATACGTCCGATGCCCACTGTCATACCGGTACCGATCAGGCCCCCGGCATCGCCCGTAACACCGTCACTGGCAGCAGCGCCGGCGAGCTGGACAACACCGGGTCCCGCGTCAGGGAAGTTCGTCAACGCAATTGGCGTATTGGAACCGTCTTCATCCCGGATTGCCCACGTGACGCCCAGCTCGGCGGTCTTGTCGGCAATGACTTCGACGATGATGGCTTCGACCAGCACCTGTGCCCGACGAATATCGAGTTTGTCGACGATCTGCATGAGCGATCGCATCATCTTGGGTGGCGCATTGACGACAAGGGCGTTGGTCTGCGTGTCAGACCACACGCTGACCTGGTTGGCGACGCCAGGCGCAGCCCCACCGGCGGCGGCCGTCGCTCCCTGGGCCTGGCCGGAAAAATGCTGCTGCAGCTTGGTTGCCAGTTCCTCGGCGTCGGCATAGCGCAGGTAGCGAACCTGCGTATCCCCACCTTCCTCGAGGGGGGTATCGAGGTGCGCGATCAGCGTACGCAGCCGCAGGCGGTCCGACTTGTCCCCACCGATCAGCACGCTGTTAGTGCGAGCATCCGCAACGAGGCTGGTCGTCACCGGCATGCCATCGGAGCGCGCCGTCTGGGTCAGCGCCGTCATGATGCGCACGATCTCTGCCGCGGAGGCGTGTTCGAGAGGTACCACCTCGATGTCCTCATCACTGGCCTGGTCGATCCGGCGGATGATGTTGACCATGCGCGCGACATTGGCGGCACGATCCGAAATGATCAGCATGTTCGAGCCCGCGTGCGCGACAAGGTGACCGTATTGCGGTATCAACGGACGCAGAATCGGAACGAGTTGCGTGGCGCCAACGTTGCGAACCTGGACTACCTGCGTCGCCAGGTCGTCCGGACCTGCCGCGCCGCCAGTACCGATCGGTCCGGCGAACTGGCGCGCCGTCGCATCCGGAATGATCTTGATGAGGTCGCCGCTCTGGATCGCGACGTAGCCGTGCACCTGCAGGATCGACAGGAACGCCTCGTAGAATGCATCGGGCGACATCGGTGTCGAAGACAGCAGGGTTACCTTGCCGGTAACGCGTGGATCGAGAATGAAGTTCTTGCCGGTGACTTCGCTAACGGCTTCTACGACTTTGCGTATATCCGCATCCTTGTAGTTCAGCGAGACGTTTTGCTGCTGCTGCGCCCAGGTCAGGGCAGCGAAGCACAGCGCAACGGCCGCGAGCAACATTCGGAGGGAGACTTTTTCGAAGTTTGGTTTTCTTATCATCATTTGGTTTGCTCGCCACCGAGGTCGAGTTGACTCGTTTTCAAGATTATTGTCTCGGGTTGCCCGTTGCGCTCGACCGTAACGCTCACCTGCTGCGCCGTTCCGAGCGACTGGAAGACTTGCATCGCCTGGGTCGGGTCGTTCAATGCCTGCCCGTCGATGTCTTTTATCAGGTCGCCAGGCCGGAGGCCAAGAGCCGCGAACTGCTGCCGATTGCGGCCGGGATAGACGCGATAGCCAACCTGTTTACCATTCGAGAAATACGGCGTTGGCCGAATAACGTCTGCCAGGTTGGACAGGTTGTTGGAAACGACGGACTGGATGCTGTTGCGCGGCGTCTGGCGTGTGGCGCTCGTAGTGCGGCGCACGGAGTTGGGCTGGCTGGTCGGGAACTCCTTCGGCAGTTTGAGGTTTGTCAGCTTGCCATTCTCATTGAGAACGACCCGGTCGGGATAGACCGCGTGTAGCTTGGCGCTGGATCCTATCGGCTCGTCGATCGCATATACTCTCTCTTCGTCTTTGCCATCGGCGATGATGGCGACCGAGAACTCTGGCCGGGCCGAAGCGACGGTGCCTTTGAGCGAGAGATTGGTCAGGCGTGTTTCCTCCAGGTTTTCGTCGGCCACCGGTAGCGCGGCTGCAGCCGGTGCGTCTTCCTGGTCGGCGACGCCGAACATATGGGCATTGGCGATGGCCGTAACATCCGTGACCGTCGATGATTGCACGCTGCTCGGGGCGGCCGAGACAGGCACCGGGACGTTGTCGCCAGCGGCCGGCCCGGGTACCAGCATCCAGATGATCTGCGCGATTTGCCAGCCAATAGCGATCACCAGCAGCAGGCTGACCCACGGCGGCAACAGCCGGTTTATCGCGGACAGCGCGGTGCTGCTGTCCAAGCTGGAAAAATCGGACCAATTGGCTTTGCTAATCATGTATTGCCTGGGCTCGCTGCGTACCTGCACTTCATTACTAACGCAATCCCCCGATGATACGGGTTAAAGCGGAAAATACCCTATTTGGCAATGATATACACGCATTAACAGGCCCATATATAATAATCTGCGTAAAGGCCCGATATTGAATTTTCGGTCGATGGCCGCAAATCGGTTTATCGATGAATTGGAGCGCGGAAACCCGGCTGGCAATGAGTGAAGAGCGACCCAAAGAACAGCATTATGACAATCACGACCTGGCGGTTGAAGAGTCCCGACCGAAACTCAAACAACCGCCGCTATACCGGGTCGTGCTGATTAATGACGATTTCACGCCAATGGAGTTCGTCGTCGATATCCTCGAGACGATATTCGGCATGGAACGCACGCGTGCAACGCAGGTGATGCTGGAAGTGCACACCAAGGGCAAGGGCGTATGCGGCGTGTACAATTTCGAAATTGCGGAAACCAAGGTGGCGCAGGTCATGGGTATCGCCAAGCAACATCAGCACCCGTTACTCTGCACCATGGAAGAAACCTGATTCTCTGACGAGGCAAACGTATGCTCAGTAGCGAGCTTGAATTCTGTTTGAACGAGGCATTTCAGCGTGCCCGCGATCACCGCCATGAGTTCATGACGGTCGAGCATCTGCTGTTCGCGATCCTCGATATTCCGAAAGTGCATGAGATCCTGAAGGCCTGTAACGCCAATATTCCGGAGTTGCGTCGCCAGCTGACCGAATGCATCGACGAGCAGACGCCATTGCTCGCCGAGGAAGACGAAACTGACGTGCAGCCGACACTCGGGTTCCAGCGGGTACTGCAGCGGGCGGTTTTCCATGTCCAGTCGAGTGGCAAGAAGGAGGTCACAGGCAGCAATGTGCTCGTCGCGATATTCAGCGAGAAGCAATCGCAGGCCGTGTATTTCCTGAACTTGCAGGACATCACGAGACTCGACGTCGTCAATTTCATATCCCATGGCATGCCACAGGTGCCAGGCGACGGCGGCGAAGGCGAGGGCGAGACCCAGCTTGATCCGGAGCCCGAGGGCGAAGCCTCGCCGCTCGAACAGTACGCGTCGAATCTCAACGAGCTGGCAATCAAGGGCAAGATCGATCCGCTGATCGGCAGGGAGCTCGAAATCGAGCGTACCGTCCAGATCCTCTGCCGTCGCCGCAAGAACAACCCGCTGTACGTCGGCGAAGCCGGGGTCGGCAAGACTGCGCTGGCCGAGGGTCTGGCGCGAATGATCACCGAAGAGCGTGTGCCCGAAGTGTTGCGCGACAGCACGATCTACGCGCTCGACATGGGCACGCTGATCGCTGGCACCAAGTACCGCGGCGATTTCGAAAAGAGACTCAAGGGCGTCATCGCCGAGATTCGCGAGGATCCGGGCGCAATCCTGTTTATCGACGAAATCCACACGGTTATCGGTGCCGGCGCGGCGTCGGGTGGCGTCATGGATGCCAGCAACCTGATCAAACCCGTGCTGGCCAATGGCGAAATCCGCTGCATCGGGTCGACAACCTATGCCGAGTACCGCGGCATCTTCGAGAAAGACCACGCGCTGGCGCGACGTTTTCAGAAAATCGACGTGCCCGAGCCGAGCGTTGAAGAGACCGTGGCGATTCTCAACGGGCTGAAATCGCGGTTCGAAGAACATCATGGTATTCATTACGACACTGATGCCCTCGAGGCCGCCGTGGAGCTCTCCGCGCGGCATATCAATGATCGCCATCTGCCGGACAAGGCTATCGACGTCATGGACGAAGCGGGCGCCAACCTGCGCCTGAAGCCCGTTGCCGAGCGTAGTGACCGTGTCACGGTGGAAATGGTCGAGAACATCGTCGCCAAGATGGCACGTATCCCGGCGAAGAGTGTTTCTGCTTCAGACCGGGACGCGCTGCGTACGCTCGAGCGCGACCTGAGGTTGACGATTTTCGGCCAGGACCGGGCGATCGAGGCACTGGGCAGTGCCATCAAGATGTCCCGCTCCGGGCTCCGGGAAGAGGAAAAACCGATCGGCGCATTCCTGTTTGCGGGCCCGACTGGTGTTGGCAAGACGGAAGTAACACGGCAGCTGGCCATGCTGATGGGCGTCGAGCTGATTCGCTTCGACATGTCCGAGTACATGGAGCGCCATACCGTGTCGAGACTGATCGGCGCGCCGCCGGGCTATGTAGGCTTCGACCAGGGCGGCCTGCTCACCGAGGCTGTGAACAAGAACCCGCACGCCGTGGTGCTGCTGGATGAGATCGAAAAGGCGCACCCCGAAGTATTCAACCTGCTGTTGCAGGTCATGGATCATGGCACGCTGACCGACAACAATGGACGCAAGGCGGATTTCCGCAACGTGATCCTTGTCATGACGACCAACGCGGGCGCCGAGGAGATGAGCCGCGCCTCGATCGGGTTCACGCAGCAGGACCATAGCAGCGATGGTATGGAGATCCTCAAGAAGCGCTTTACGCCGGAGTTCCGTAACCGCCTCGACACGATCATCCAGTTCGCGCCGCTCGACATCGATTCGATCAAGCGGGTCGTCGACAAGCTCGTCGTTGAGCTCGAAGCCAAGCTGGGCAATAACGATGTCACGCTGGAGCTCGACGACGAAGCACGTGAGTGGATCGCCTCGCGTGGCTACGACCCGAAGATGGGTGCACGGCCGATGGCCAGGGTCATCCAGGAGCAGATCAAACGACCGCTGGCCGAGGAGCTGCTATTCGGCAGTCTTTCCGAGGGCGGGCATGTGAAGATATCGGTAGGCGCAGACGACAATCTGCAGTTGAACGCTGAGCCGGTGCTCAAGGAACTGGAGCACCTGCCCGAGAGCTAGCGGCCGCGGTAGACGATGCGTCCCTTGCTCAGGTCATAGGGCGTGAGTTCGACCGTGACGCTGTCGCCGGTCAGTATGCGAATGTAGTTCTTGCGCATCTTGCCCGAGATATGCGCAGTCACGACGTGACCGTTCTCGAGTTCGACGCGAAAAGTCGTATTGGGCAACGTCTCTGTTACGACGCCTTCCATCTGAATGGCTTCTTCTTTCGCCAAGAGTCTCTCTCTGCTGCTAAAAGGCTCGCGAATTGTGCAGAAACGGCCCCCGTATTGCAACGCAATAGTGGCTCATTCAGGCAATAATTCAGCAACAGGTATGGGGTCGGACGGCCAGTTTTCAAACTGCCGGACAGGCTCACACAGCGGTTCGATGATGCTCAGAAACTCGCTGCGCGGAATGATCGTGGCGCCGAGTCCCACGAGGTGATTGGACAGGACCTGGCAGTCCAGCAAGCCAAAGTCGCCCTTATCCATGCTTCGGGCCATGGAGAGCAAAGCCGTTTTCGACGTATTCGGCTCCGCGCTCCACATGGATTCGCCGAAAAACACGCGGCCAATAGCGATCCCGTAGAGCCCGCCGACCAGCCTGTCATCGCGCCAGACCTCGACAGAATGCGCCCATCCTTCCTTGTGCAGTCGCTCGTAGGCACGGACCATGTCGGTCGTTATCCAGGTTCCTTGCAGCGACCGCCGCGGCCCCGCGCAGGCCCGGATTACGTCGCCGAACGCCGTGTTGTAGCGCAACACATCGCCTGATTGCCGGATATAGCGCCGGTTCCGGCGTGACAGGCGGAAGTCGCCGGGCCGCAATACGCAGCGAGGGTCGGGCGACCACCACAACAGGGGTTGTCCTTCGTCGTACCAGGGGAAAATGCCCTTCCTGTAGGCGTACAGCAGCCGCTCGCTGCTGAGGTCGCCTCCGGCGGCGAGCAGTCCATCCGGTTCGTTCAGCGCCGCTTCGACGGGCGGAAATGCATCCGCAGGATCGCCGGGGCCGAGCCAGGTGATACGGCTCACTATCCGTCCTCCGTCGCTTTGTACGGGGTGCGCGAATCGACGGCATCCATGTAGCGATCGACGTGCCGCGCCTCTTCATCGAGATAGCGGCTGACGGCGTCCGCAAACTCGGGGTGTGCGAGCCAGTGCGCTGACCAGGTCGTCTCGGGGCCGAAGCCGCGACTGATCTTGTGTTCGCCCTGCGTGCCAGGCTCGAACACCTGTTTTCCCGTGTCTATGCAATAGTCGATGCCCTGGTAGTAGCAAGTTTCGAAATGCAACGCGTCGTAGTGACCGTCGCTGCCCCAGTAGCGTCCGTAGAGGACCGTATCGCTCTCGAAAAACACGGCCGCCGCGACGGTTTGCGCGTCTTTCTCGGCGAGGATCACGAGCAGATTGTCGGGCAGCGCCGCGCCGAGCGCGACAAAGAAAGCCTCGTTGAAGTAGGGCAGCGAGCCTCTTTGCAGGAACGTGCGGCTGATCAGCGTGTAGACGAGCGACCAGTCAGCCTCGGTCATGTCTCCGCCCCTGAGCCTGCGGAACGCGATTTCGTGCTCCTGAACGCGGCGTCGATCCCGCCTGGCTTTCTTGCGCTTTGCTGCCGTGAAGGTGGCGAGGAAATCATCGAAAGTCTCGTAGCCACGGTTGTGCCAGTGGAACTGGCAGTCCTTGCGCACCAGCAAGCCGGCAGACTCCAGCAACGGGATTTCGTCGGCGCTCGGGAACAGCAGGTGAAAAGAGGAACAGTCGGTATCGACAGCGAGCTTGACGGCCCCCTGCAGCAGCCCGTTAGCGGCCTCCGAGTCTTCGGCGCTGGCCAGCAGCATCTTGGGGCAGGGCGCCGGCGTAAACGGAATCGCCGAGACCAGCTTCGGGTAATACTGCAGGCCCGCCTGGTTGTAAGCATTGGCCCAGGCCCAGTCGAAAACAAACTCTCCCCAGGAATGGCTCTTCTCGTAAAGCGGCATGGCCGCGCGCAGTTCGCCCGGCTCACCGATCGTGAGGTGCCTGGGCGTCCAACCACTGGACTCGCTGACGCAACCGGTCTCCTCGGCAAGGCTCAGGAATTCGTGGCGCAGGAAAGGGTATTGGTCGCCGCAGAGGCGATTCCAGTCACTAGCCGCAATGCCGGCGAGACTGTTGTGAACGGTGACCTGCATCAGGGCACCACAAGGCTATGCCGCAGCGTCGCCCGTCGCGGCATCCTTGTCCTTGAGCGCGTCGATGTACTTCTCGGCATCGAGCGCCGCCATGCAGCCGGCGCCGGCCGAGGTGATGGCCTGGCGATACACCTGGTCCGCGACGTCACCGGCGGCGAACACGCCGGGGACACTGGCGGCCGTTGCATCACCCGAAATCCCCGACTTGACGATGATGTAGCCGTTCTTCATATCGAGCTGGCCGTCAAACAGCGAGGTATTTGGCTTGTGGCCGATGGCAATGAACACGCCGTCGACATCGATTTCTTGTGTCTTGCTGTCGTCCTTGGTATTGCGCAAACGAATACCCGTGACGCCGGCATCATCGCCCAGTACTTCATCCAGTACATGGTCCCAGGCGATCTCTACCTTGCCGTCACTCTCTTTCTCGAACAGATGGTCCTGCATAATTTTTTCGGCGCGCAGCTCGTCACGACGATGCACGACCGTGACCTTCGAGGCGATATTACTCAGGTAGAGTGCTTCCTCGACGGCCGTGTTGCCCCCGCCAATGACGGCTACGGGCTTGTCGCGATAGAAGAAGCCGTCGCAGGTCGCGCACGCGGAAACACCGCGTCCCTTGTAGGCCTCTTCCGAGGGCAGGCCAAGGTACATCGCTGTCGCGCCTGTCGCGATGATCAGGGCATCGCAGGTGTAGCTGCCATAATCGCCGTCGAGGCGAAATGGCCTCTGTGACAGGTCCGCCTTGTTGATGTGGTCGTTGACGATCTCGGTATTGAATCTTTGCGCATGGCGCAGCATTCGGTCCATGAGCTCGGGGCCCTGCAGCCCCTCGACGTCGCCGGGCCAGTTATCGACATCGGTCGTCGTCATGAGCTGGCCGCCCTGTTCGATGCCCGTGACGAGAACAGGATCGAGGTTTGCGCGAGCCGCGTAGACGGCGGCGGCATAACCTGCCGGTCCGGAGCCCAGGATCAGAACCCGGCAATGTTTCAAATCACTCATGTATAATTTGTCCGTAATATGACGTTTTAATGATCTGCCCGCGCAGAGCCCGGAAATGCGGTCGCGATGACGACTTTCAAGGGCGATGGTGCGGGCGAGCTTTATGCGGGTCGGCGCGTCCAAGTGTAGGGAAAACAGATTCTCAATGGCAAGAGCGATAAAAGCGAAACAGCCCGAATCCAGACTATCGTTGCAGGTGCACCGCGCGTTGCGCGAGGGTGCGCTGTACCTGTTCGGCGCATTTGCGCTGATTCTCTGGTACGCACTGTTCACTTACAGTCCGGACGATCCGGGTCCGACACAGGCAACGACGGTAACAACGATTCAAAACGGCGTCGGCCGCGTCGGCGCATGGATCGCCGATGCCCTGTTCTTCACGTTCGGCCGTCCCGCCTACCTGTTTACCGTCATGGTGTTTTTTTTCGGCTGGATGCTCTACCGCGAACAGAAGACCCAGATCGAATTGACAAAGCTGGACTTCGCGCTGCGCCTCAGTGGGTTCCTCGCAACCCTCGTGACAAGCTGCGCCCTCTCGACGCTGCACTTCGCCGGGACCGGTTTTTCGAGTTCCGCCGGCGGAATTATCGGCAAGGCGGTCGGGGAGAGCCTCGAAGGCGTCATGAAACTGCTCGGCGCGAGCACCCTGCTGTTCTGCCTGTGGGTGGCGTCGCTGTCGCTGTTCCTGGGCATTTCGTGGATCGACGTCATGGACCGCATCGGACACTGGTGCCTGGTCGGTTACGAGAAGACCAGGGCGAAGGTCGGTGAGCTTCGCGACCGTGCCGAGGGACGCCGGCAGGCGGCGGCCCGGCAGGACATCGTCAAGGTCAAGAAAATTCTCAAGGCAAAACGCGCCAAGCCGCGCATCGAGCCGGTCATGCCGGCACTCGAGCAGAGCGAGCGCGCCGAGAAAGAGCGCCAGGTCCCGTTGTTCGAACCGGCAGCCACGGGCGAATTGCCGCCGCTGTCGCTGCTCGATGATCCGCCCGAGCAAAAACAGGGATACTCGATGGAGTCGCTCGAGGCGATGTCGCGCCTCGTCGAACTCAAGCTCAAGGACTTCAATATCGACGTCGAAGTCAAGTCGGTATCGCCGGGTCCCGTGATCACACGCTTCGAACTCGATCCCGCCCCGGGCGTCAAGGTTAGCCAGATCGCAAACCTCGCCAAGGACCTGGCGCGATCGTTGTCGGTCGTCAGCGTTCGCATCGTCGAGGTCATTCCGGGCAAGTCCTTCGTCGGTCTCGAAATTCCCAACGAGATCCGCCAGCTCGTAACGCTGGGCGAAATCCTGAAGTCGCGCCAGTACGACGAGATGGCGTCGCCACTGACGCTTGCCCTGGGCAAGGATATCGGTGGCAACTCGGTGGTGGCCGACCTCGCGCGCATGCCGCATTTGCTGATTGCCGGTACCACGGGGTCGGGCAAATCCGTAGCGATCAACGCGATGGTGCTCAGCATCCTCTACAAGACGCAGCCCGAGCAGGTGCGCATGATCATGATCGATCCGAAGATGCTCGAGCTGTCGGTTTACGAGGGCATCCCGCACCTGCTGGCCCCCGTCGTGACAGACATGAAAGAGGCGTCGAATTCGCTGCGCTGGTGCGTCGCCGAAATGGATCGCCGTTACCGCCTGATGTCC
>Ga0209567_10001965_pt1 | contig 10163 bp, 9 predicted proteins | sample COG_12_FD_184756 | JGI IMG/M metagenome (GOLD analysis project Ga0209567, IMG submission 184756) | Pelagic marine sediment microbial communities from the LTER site Helgoland, North Sea, for post-phytoplankton bloom and carbon turnover... | ecosystem: Environmental > Aquatic > Marine > Neritic...
CTGTCGAGAATTCCGAAGCTCGGAAACCTGTTCTCTTACACGCGCGACAAGGTGGTCAAGACCGAGCTGGTAATTTTCCTGCGGCCAACGATCATTAGTCAGGGGTCAGCGCCTGCAGCAAGCGCGAAGCTGTCCGATTACTACGATTTTGCCGAAGAGTCCGGACCCATTGGAAAGATCGAATACCGGTAACGGGGAACAGTATGAAAAGCATACTTGTTGATGCGATTCGAGAAGCGAGTGGCGATAAGCCGGATTCTGCATTGTCGGACTCCGGCAGCTTCGATTCGAGTAGCGACGATTTCGGCGAAACTGCGAATGATGAGCATGTAGTCGATGACGGCGAACTGGAGTTGATGGCGACGACCAATTCGCTCGAACTCCCATCCGAACAACAGGACGAGTCCGGCGAGCTGGATCAGGCCGAAGAAACTGCTTCGGCTGATGAGATCGATACTAGCCACGCAATTACTATTGTCGGCGAGCTACCGCGCCCTGTACCTCCACAGAAAGCGCCAGCGATAGCGCGCTTTGCGCCCCTTGTGTGTGTGCTGGCTGCAATGGCAGTCGGCGCCTTCTGGATGCTGGCTAATTATCTGAGTGTTATGTCCCCTGTTACGGGTATCGACACTCAGGGCAGGCCCACGCGCCCCGTCACTACGGCAGGCGATCCTGACGTCGCGGCAGAGGTTGCACCGAATTTTCCATTCATCGAGATCGAGCAACAACCCTTCGACGAGAGGGTAGCGCCATGACAACGACGACAGTGCGTGCCATACCGGCTGCGGAACCCAGCATGCCGCTGGGCGAAAGGCTTATTGCTGCAGGACTGATCAGTGAGGACCAGTTGCAGGTCGCGCTTAAGGAGCAAGGCCGTAATGACCAGCCCCTTGGGCGAATTCTCGTCAATTTGGGCTTGATCAGCGAAGGCGTGCTGCGCGATACGCTCGGCGAATCGCTGGGTCACGACAGTATCGACCTGAGCACCGTCATTCCGGATCCCGACGCACTCAAGATGGTGCCCAAGGATATAGCACGCCGTTACAGCATGTTGCCAATAAACTTCGACAAGAACGAAAAAGTCCTCACTCTGGCTATGGCCGATACGTTCAACGTAGTTGCCGTTGACCAGGTTGCGGCAACGCTGGGAAGTGGAATCGGAATTGCGACGGTCGTCGCCGGCGAAGCAGAGATCGAAGCAGCCATCGAGCAGTTTTATCAATACGAACTGTCGATCCAGGGGATCCTGCGTGAAATAGACACTGGCGAAGTCGACACTCTTAACGTCGCTGTTGAAAACGAGGAATACAACCATCCGCTGATTCGTCTCGTCGATGCGATCCTCGCCGATGCCGTAAAACGCGACGCCTCCGATATTCACCTGGAGCCAGAGGCAGGGTTTCTGCGCGTGCGATACAGGATCGACGGCGTCATGCGCCAGGTCATGTCACTGCACAACAGTTACTGGCCTGGCATGGTTGTGCGACTAAAGGTCATGGCGAAGATGAACATCGCCGAAACTCGTGCACCACAGGACGGGCGCATAGGGTTGACGCTCGTCGGGCGGCAAATCGATTTTCGTGTCGCCTGTCAGCAAACGACGCACGGAGAAAATTTCGTGCTGCGCGTCCTCGATCGACGCAAGGGAATTCTGCCTCTCGAAAAACTCAATCTCAGAAAAGAAACGCTGACTACTCTGCAGGTAATGATGGCACGGCCCGAGGGCATCATCCTCGTGACCGGCCCGACTGGTAGTGGCAAGACAACGACCCTTTACTCGATGCTCAACTATCGCAACGACGAGTCAGTCAACATTATGACTCTCGAGGATCCTGTCGAGTATCCGATGTCAATGATCAGGCAAACCTCATTGAATGAAGCAGCGAAGCTCGATTTTGCGAACGGTATTCGTTCCATGATGCGACAGGACCCCGACATCATTCTCGTCGGCGAGGTTCGTGACGAAGAGACGGCGGAGATGGCGTTCCGTGCGGCGATGACGGGGCACCAGGTCTTCACGACCCTGCACACCAACTCGGCGCTTGGGGCAGTCCCGCGACTCATCGATATCGGCGTCAAGCCGCAGATCATGGCAGGTAACATCATTGGCATTGTGGCGCAGCGCCTTGTACGGCGTTTATGCAGGAATTGTAAACAGGCTTATGCGCCTGATGAGGCCGAGCGCACGCTGCTGGGAATCAACAGCTCCAAACCGATACTGCTTTACCGCGAAGGTGCCTGTGAGTCCTGCAACTTCATGGGTTACAAGGGTCGGCTCGGTGTCGTCGAGGTGCTGAAGATAAACCACGAACTCGACGAGATGATTGCGCGAGTCGCGACCCGCAGGGAAATGCACGAGGCTGCGGTTGCAGCTGGTTTTCAGGATCTCGCGGAGGATGCCGTGCGGCACGTGCTGGCTGGTACGACAAGTCTGTCCGAAGTCTCCAGGGTGGTTGATCTGACAGCCAGGGTGCAGTAGCGGCATGCCGAGTTACAGCTACAGGGCTATTGACGCCAACGGTGTCGTAGTAGAGGGCATGCTCGACGCCGGCAGCGAGCATGCGCTCGAGGCGCAGCTTCGGCAGTCTGGCGTCGAAATGCTGCGTTGCGTAAAGAAAGAGCCTGGCATCCTGCGTCGCAAGTCGCGGATCAGCCGCAAAGAGCTGATTGGATTTTGTTTTCACATGGAGCAGATGACCCGGGCCGGACTACCTATTCTCGAAGCGCTCTCGGACCTCCGGGACAGCACGGACAATGCGGCGTTTCAGGAAGTTCTCGGCAACCTGATTACTGCGGTCGAAGTAGGCAAAACGATGTCACAGGCTATGGCTGAATACCCGGACATCTTTGATGACGTTTTTGTAAGCCTGGTTTCGGTCGGTGAAGAAACTGGGGAACTCCCCGACGTCCTTGCAAAACTGACCGAATCACTCAAGTGGCAGGACGAGCTAATGTCCAAGGCGAAAACGGTGATGATGTATCCGGCTTTCGTCGGCGCCGTCGTTCTGCTCGTCATGTTGTTCATGATGTTGTACGTCGTTCCGGAGATGGTCGATTTCATTCGCGAGATGGAGCAGGACCTGCCCATACATACGAAGGCACTCATCGCGTTCTCGAATTTCCTTGTAAATCACTGGTGGTGGGCTGTGCCCTTGCCCGGCGTCGTTCTGTTCGCGATGAAGATACACGCATCGCGCAACGAGGCTTTCGCTTACCGCGTGGACGGCTGGAAACTGAAGACATGGGTCATTGGGCCCATTATCCAGAAAGTTATCCTAAGCCGCTTCGCTAGTTACTTCGCGCTTTGTTACGGCGCCGGACTGGATGTGCTCGCCTCTTTGCGAATCAGTGAGGACATCGTCGGCAATGCCGTCGTTCGCAAAGGCGTTCAGCAAATTTCAACGGCTATTGCGGACGGCAAGCCACTGAGCGAGAGCATCGATTCAACGGATATGTTTCCGCCACTTGTCGTACGAATGGTTCGCATGGGCGAGTCGACCGGGAAGCTCGATAGTGCACTAGGCAATGTCAGCTATTTCTATGACCGTGAGGTGACCGAGGCGATCGAGCGGCTCAAAGCGATGATCGAACCGGCCATGACTGTTGTGCTGGGCGGCATTATGGGTTGGATCATGATGTCCGTACTCGGTCCCATCTACAACACGATCAGCAGCATCGGGATCTAGCATGGCAGCGCAGCGCATATTCTTCGTGACACAGGAGTCGTTGAGTATCTGGACGGCGGGAGCCCGTGGTCCCGAGCGAATCGCCGTGTTTTCCGGAACAGACGGTGTTCGTGAATTTGACACGTACATAAGCCTGACGCCGGAGCATACCGCCGCAATGCTTGTGGACGTTATCGAGGAAGAATTCGCGCTGGAAACGATACCGAAGCTCGGCGCGCGCGACAGAAAATCCCTGATCGCCCGGCGCGGTGAGCGAAAGTACCGTCGCACTCCCTTCCGGTTTTCCGAATTTCAGGGAAAGGCGGATCGGGGAGACGGGGAGTTCAGCGTACTGCACAGCGCAATATCGAATCGTGAATTGCTGGACCCATGGCTGGAGGTGATAAACAAACACCGTGTCGCGTTATCGGGCATCTATTCCGTACCGCTAATGGCACCCGCCATAATCAAGTCGCTGACGCGCGTGTCCTCCCCGACCCTGTTTATTGCGTCACATCAGGACACGAGACTAAGACAGATATTCATGAAAGGCGGGCACTTGATGAGTGCGCGCCTGTCTCAATCGCCAGGTATTGATCAGGAAGGCTACGCGCAGTTCGTCGTGACCGAAGCGCAGAGGAGCCGTCGCTACCTGGAACGTCTCCGTATCCTCAGCAACATGGAGATTCTCGAAGTTTGCGTAGTTGCGGACAGCGAGACAGCAGGTCGTATCAGGCAACTCGGGGAAGGAGAATTGTCGACACAATTTTCCTTCATCGCCCCTGAAGATGCGGCAGGCAAACTGCTGGGCGAGTCCAGTCGCAACAAGGGTCGATTCGAAATCGCTTACCTGTCGGAGATTCTGAAACGACCACCGAAACGCAATTACGCCGCCTCAGGTGAAAATCGCTACTGGACCATGCGGTCAATGAGGCACGCGATCATGGGCGGCGCGACTGCTGTCGCGGTCATCTGCTCGATGCTCGCGGCCTATTTCTCTTGCGAAGCAGTGGTATTGCGAGACGATGTCGCCCAGATTCGAGCGCAGGTACAGCAACTCACCGAAACTTACCGCACTGAACACGAGAAGTTTGGTCCTATACTTGCCGGCTCGCATGAGATGAAACTCGCGGTCGACACGGGCGACCATATTCTCTTGCATCGCTTGCCGGTGCCCTGGGTTATGAATCAGCTCAGTGCCGTTCTGGGCGAATATCCTGAGATCCAGGTTCGTGAGCTTACATGGCAGGCGAATTTGCCTGCCATCGATAGCAGGAAGCCGACCCGGCGCGGCAATCGGCCCACCAAGGCCAGCGTCCCCGAAGTCGAACAGGTCGACGCCTTTCTGACCGCGGACATTACGTCTTTCGACGGGGATATGCGCAAGGCCTTTGCCCGGATCGACCAGCTCACGAGCGACCTGGAATCGCAAACCTACTTTAGCGAGGCGGCTACTGAACAGTATCCGCTGAACGCGAATCCAGCGGCGTCCGTGTCTGGAGAAATTGGCGCCGACAAACCCGAGTTCGCGCGCTTTAGAATCCGAGCGACGTACAACGTCGCCGATGTGGCCGGCATGGGAGAGGGATAGTGAAGTCACTCGACTGGCCGTTTATCTTTCGCAACACCATGCGTCCGTTGTTGAGTGCCGCCATCGCACTGGTCGCGCTCGTCGTCGTGATGTGGATCCACTCAGAGCAGCAGCAGCAGTTTTCCAGTTACAGTGCCAGCTACAGGACGGTGCGCGGCGACTTTGATCAGCTCATCGCAGAACAGCGCATGGTCGAGCGCTATCAGAGGCGCTACGATCGTTTCAAGGAATCCGGATTTGTGGGTCCCGAGAGTCGCCTGGACTGGATAGAGACACTCAGGACGACGTCGGAGGCATTGTCTTTGCCTCGTGTCAGCTACTCGATCGAACCGCAGCTCGAAGTCGATCCACCCGTAAAGTCGGGTCGAAATTCGAATGACATGCAGATTCGGGTCAGTCGTGCGCAATTGCAGTTCGGTCTAAATCATGAAGGTGATTTGCTTCGTTTCTTCGACGAACTCCAGCAACAGGCACCCGGGCTAATCAAGGTCGACGAATGCGACCTTGCCTGGCAAGCAGATATGAGCATAGCGCTGGTCGCGGGAAGTAACCTGTCGGCATCCTGCTCGCTACAGATCTATAGCGTGATTACATCCGAGTATTCTTCGGAGGATTCGTGATGGTGCGTTCAGGACTAACGACAGGTTTCGCTGTAGTTTCCGCCTTTATCGGGCTAATGGGCTGCGTGCCTTCAGTAGCCGGAGAAATTGCGATCTACGAGTCGCTGTCCGACGTCACTATTGGTCGCGTGTTTCTTTCGCCGGGACAGCGAGCGTACCTGGACACGCGTCCCGTGGTGTCTCCGAAACCGGTACGGGAATCTCCTCCCGCCGAACCCGTGGAGAGGAAGAAGAACCCGGCCGGCTATATCATCAGCAGTTCCGGCCAATCCAGCGTCTGGTCGCAAGGCGGCTTTGTCACCAGGGAAGATCCCAGCGGCATTTCATTCCCGGGTGACGTCAAGGTCATCCGCGAGGATACAGCCGAGCCCGCAAACTTATCTTCGACCGAGTTGCGCAAACCGGTATCGGGCGGCAAACCGGAAGCTGTCGACAATGGTGCGTAGTAGACCTTATTCGAAGCAGGGCGGTGCTGCGCTCCTGCTTCTGATGCTGATCGTGATCGTCGCGACTTCTACGGTGTTGCTTGCCAACATGAATCGAGACGACCTGCACGCACGGCGCCTGGCCGCCACAGCCGCTGCGTTGTCGGAGGCCAAGGAACTTCTGATCGACTATGCCGTGGTCAATGCGGACATCAATCCGGGCCAGTCGATCGGCCTGCCGTGCCCGGACGTCGATGGCGGCGGCGGATATGCCGACGGTGAAGCTCACACCGGCGATTGCGGGGCGGCCGGCGAAAACGTCATGGGTCGTTTGCCATGGCGGTCTCTCGGCATGCCGGCAAGCAAAGACGCTGCAGCCGAATGTCTATGGTATGCCGTGTCCGGCTCATACAAGAATGCGGGCGTTGAGTCGGCCGAGATGATCAATGCCGACACCAACGGCCAGTTGCAATTCGTCAATCTTGAAACCGGAGATGTTGTTCAGGGAGCACAGCCGCAGGATCGTCCGGTTGCCGTGGTCATCGCGCCTATGCGCAGCGTGGCCGGTCAGACCCGCCCGGCGGCCATCGTGGGATCCCAGTGCAGCAACAGTTTTGCCGCCGCCGACTTTCTCGAGTCAGATCCTGTGACAGGAGTTTCGAACATTGCCACGAGCGGCAACGCGAATGCCATAGACGCATTTGCGAGCTTCTCAGCGATGCGAGATAGCCACAACGATCGCATCATCACGATTTCGCGGGATGACATCGCGGCTCGCCTCTACAAGAGACCGGATTTCGAGCCACGAATGCGCTCGCTCGCCCTCGGTATCGGCAGTTGCATCGCGGACTACGGCCAGAACAATCCCGGCGGCAACGGCAACGGCAACGGCAACGGCAACGGCAACGGCAACGGCAACGGCAACGGCAACGGCAACGGCAACGGCAATGGCAACAATGGTAACGGAAATGGCAATGGTGGCGGCAACGGCAACGGCAATGGCAACAACGGTAACGGTAACGGCAATGGTAATGGCAACGGCGGCGCTGACACCGACGCGCGTTTGCCGTGGCCGGCCATGGTCGATCTCGCCGACTACCGAGACACCGGAGACTACGATGATACGGACAGCGGAATCCTGGCAGGGCGCGTGCCGGATCTTGTCGACGACAGCAACCTGGAGACGGGTAATGCGATAAACAGGATTCTGAGTGACTGCGACACGTCTGTGGTTTCTGATTGGTCGGCGGCCAAACTGGCGGACTGGCAGCATTGGAAGGACCATTTTTTCTACGCGGTTGCCGAATCTTTTGCGCCCTCGGCGTCGACACCGACATCCTGCGGCGATTGCCTGGCAGTCAACAACGCAGGTGATTTCGCAGCCGTAGTGATTTTTTCGAACCGACGTTTGAACGATTTGGCACAAGTTCGAGACGCTCCCCCGACAGATGCCGATACTAAGAACGACGCCGCCAATTACCTGGAATCCAGCAACGCTGTAAACGTGTCCGGCTCGGGCACGTCCGTCGACTACACATCCGGAGACGTCACGGATTCGTTCAACGATATTCTCTATTGCATCGACCAGGAACTGGTCGTAACGGAGTGCTAAATGATGATTCCGCATACACAACGAGGTTTTTCGCTGGTCGAACTATCGATAGTGATCCTGATCATGGGCTTGCTGCTGGGAGGTTTGATGATGCCGCTATCTGCGCAGCGCGAGAACGCCCGGATCCGCGACGGAAAAGAACAGCTGCAGACTGTCCGCGACGCGATCGAAGGCTTCGTACTGATCAATGGCTACCTGCCGTGTCCGGCGACGCCGGCCAGTAATGGATTCTCCGCAACCGCGGCAGGCGGGTGTGGCGAACAACATGGATTTGTTCCGGCGACGACGCTGGATCTGAATGGGCGACGCAATGCCGACAACCTGCTTCTTGACCCGTGGGGGTCTCCGGTTCGTTACAGCGTGTCGACCAGCGATTCGGACGGTGACGGCGATTGGGACTTCGTAACGCCAGGGGAAATGCAAGACGTTTCGATGCCAGCACTGCAGCCCGATCTTGTCGTATGTTCGACGTCATCGGGGGCTTCGACGACAGCTTGTGGCAGCGACAATCTTACGCTCGCTGCGGGAGCTCCATTGGTCATCTATTCGCTGGGCAAGGACTGGCGGTCATTCTCATCCGCCGACGAGCTGGAAAACGTAGGCACGACGGCGGGTACCGGCGGTGGCAACGGCAACGGCAATGGCAATGGCGGCGGCAATGGCAATGGCAACAACGGTAACGGAAATGGCAATGGCGGCGGCAACGGCAACGGCAATGGCAACAACGGTAACGGTAACGGCAACGGCGGTTCGTCAGGAGGAAGCTATCCGGTGGCATCGGACAACGTATTCGTGTTCCGACAGCTTAGCGAGGCGCCGGGAGCCGAGTTTGACGACCTGCTCGTCTGGATGCCGCCCAATATCTTGTATGGCCGGCTCGTCGATGCCGGGCACTTACCATAATTCAGGCCAAAAAGTACTAAAGGATCTGTCTACAGCGCCGATAAATATTGCATGCAAGGCCTCTGCGGCTGGCAACGCCACCACTGGGCCAGAGATTATTTTGGACAATCGAATATAGCGAGGCTTAGTCGTGGAAATGCAGAATCTCAGGAAGCACCGTCAATCGGGCTTTACGCTCGTCGAGATCGCCATTGTGCTTGTCATCATTGGCTTGTTGATTGGCGGCGTATTGAAGGGTAGAGAGTTGATTACCAATGCCAAGATCAAGCGCGTCGAGAGTGACTTCTCGGGTGTATCAGCCGCGATCTACGCCTACCAGGATCGCTATGGCGTGCAGCCCGGGGACGATCCTGCTGCGTCGACTCGTTTTGCGGGTACGTGGGGCGCTACCGACGATGGTGATGGCGACGGCGAAATTGAAGGTGGATGGGACGCAACCACCAACAACTCGGAGTCCCGGATGATGTGGAAGCACCTGCGCGGTGCCGGCCTGATTGCCGGCCCGGTCGATAATACGGACCAGAGCTACGCGCAGCCCACCAACTCGTTCGGCGGGATTGTCGGCGTTGATTCCAATCTTTACAGCCTGACCGGCCAGAATATCGTTTTCGGCGATATTCCTGGTGACATCGCACAGATACTGGAAGCTCGCGGTGACGATGGTGACCCGACGACCGGCAGTATCCAGGGCCACGACACGGACACCTCTTACGCACTCGATACCTTGTACGACGTAGGCTTCCGCCAGTAGTAAATCGGTAGTTATTGAGAGTAGTGACTGAGTCCGGCTGCGGTATGAACCGCAGCCGGATTTTTTGTGCGATGGCTTAGCCGCCTACCGACGCGCGCATGGATTGCGCATGCAGTTCGTAAGCTTCCTGTAATCCGGGCAGACTCTCGGCGTTGACATTCAGTTTGCCGGCATGGCCAAGGAACGAGTCGGTTTCTGCAAGATCTTCCGCATCGTCGAGCACGAGTTTCGCGAGGTAGACGACGTCGACGAGCGTTGCCGCCGCATTTTCGTCATCGCTCACGTTTTCATCGGACTCCAGAGAGTCGGCGATCTCTGACGAGAATCCCCAGGCTTCGATGATCGATTTGCCGATACTCGTATACCACTGGTCCAGTACCGTGTTGAGCGAATCGGCATCACCCATGAGGCCGGGATAGTCACGTACCTTGGTCAGGATGTAGAGCTTGCCAATCTCGTGGAGCAATCCGCAGAGAAACGCATTGTCGGGATTTAGCTTTCCTTCGCTGCGCGCAATGACGAAGCTCATCGACGCCAGTGACAGGCTGCTCGACCAGATTTCCTTGACGGCGTTCTTGAGTTCTTTGTGCTCGGAA
>Ga0209567_10001966_pt1 | contig 10159 bp, 8 predicted proteins | sample COG_12_FD_184756 | JGI IMG/M metagenome (GOLD analysis project Ga0209567, IMG submission 184756) | Pelagic marine sediment microbial communities from the LTER site Helgoland, North Sea, for post-phytoplankton bloom and carbon turnover... | ecosystem: Environmental > Aquatic > Marine > Neritic...
ACCGCCTACGACTCCCGAAGCATCGCGATGGGGATCACGGGCACTTCGTACCTCGAGCGACCGGCGGCGTTGGCTCTCAACCCGGCGAACATGGAGGGGATCGACAAGCTTGGCTTCACTTTCAACTTCTCGAACCTGTTCGTGAACCAGAGGGCGCCCGTGCAAGGCCCCAATACGAGGTCCGATTCGGGCGTCGGATACGGGCCGATGCCGTCCGGCTTCATCGGCGGACGGATCGCGCCGCGTGTGGTCTTCGTTGCGGGGCTCTACATCGAGACCGGCTACGGCTCTTCGTTTGACGACGTCACCTGTGTCGACGGCGACCAAGTTGTCGACGGTGTGCCCGATACCGATCCGGCGACCTGCACCAACGGCGCGCCGCAAGACCTCGACGTCACGTTCTTCGTGGGCGAGTTTGCGGCAGGCACCTCGTTTCGCGTGACCGATCAGTTCTGGTTGGGCGTTGCACTACGGCTCCCTTTCTCCAAGCAGATCGCCGACCTGTATCAGAATACGCTCGCGGCACTTGGAGGATTCGGTTACGGGCGGGTCAAGAACAACCTCGGCGGCGTGGGCTTTCCATCGCCGCGTTTCGGCCTGACATACAAGCCTCACCGGACGGTCAGCATCGGTGTGATGTACCGCATGTACTCGAAGATCAAGATGACCGGAACGACGAATGCAGACCTCGGAGGCAGCGCTCTGGAGCTCGATGCCACTGCTGATTGGTACATCCCACACGCGATTCAGTTCGGCGTCTCTTGGGCACCTACGACCAAGCTTCTGTTTGCGCTCGAGAGCCGCCTCCAGTTTCACGGCGCCGACAAGACGGGGAACAAGAACCAGACCGTCAGCACCACGGATCCAAACGGAGTTGTGCCCGACTTCTCTATCGTCGTTCCCTTTGGATGGAAGACCGCCTGGTCCGTCAAGTTGGGTGCCGAGTATCGGATCAACCCGCTCCTTGCCGTTCGTGGCGGCGCAGCGATCTCGGAATCGGCTACCACGGAGATCTGGGCGCAGAATTTCACTCCGCCGAGCGGGCTCGGCGGGTACCTAAGCTCAGGACTTGGCTTCTATTGGAATGACCGGAACAATCCGACTATCGAAGACAAGTACATGCTCGACTTGACCGGGTCGTTCGCGTTCGGTGGAGACAATATCAGCGATGACCTCGCGGCGAGCTCCTCTCCCGCTACGGTTCCAGGGACGAACGACACCGTCGACGTCTGCTCGCGGGACCAGGTCGTCCGCACTGGCTGCGCTGGCGACTATCGGGTACTCACGTACTGGTTTTCTTTGGGGTTCTCTATTCAGTACTAGAAAGCGAACGGTCGTGACCGTCGATGAGATCAGAAAACCAGGCGACCGGGTTGCGGAGCTTCTATGGGGTTGATCTCCACTGTTCGCCTGGTTAGCCGGGTCCTCGCTGACTCCAACCGCATCGGCTACGACGCCGTTGCCGAGCATGTAGCCGGTGCGTTGCCCCTGTATCCGGCATCGGCGGCCAAACCGGAGTCGATCAACCGACTTCTTCAAGAGCACGGCACGAGCCTAGCCGCAGGCGCCGAGGTTGCGTCCGTCGAGCTTCTCGACATCAAGTCGATCAGCAGCAACTGCAACAATGCCGTGATCCGCGTCGAGTCGGGCTCGACCTTGCCCTCCACTTTGTTCGTCAAGCTTCCATCGGCTCAACTTTGGACTCGGCTCTTCTGTAATTTGCTCGGCATCTGGCGAAATGAATGCCACTTCTATCGCCACGCCGCGCCGCATGTGCCGATTCGGGTGCCCGATGCGTACGTGGTTGCGGACCAGGGCTCGCGCTTCGTGTTGATCCTGGAGGATCTCAACGCTGCAGGCGACTTACAACTCTTCACCAACCCGGACATGATCGCCGGGGCAAGCGTCGAGCAAGCCAAACGATGTCTGTCCGCGTTCGCGGCGCTGCACGCTGCGTTCGATGGCTGGAGCGTCGATCAACGCGAAGCCATTCTTCCACTCGAGCTCCATCCTTTCCGCTCGCCCAACTCGCAGGCCCTCAATCCGATGCTGAGCAACGCGGCCATTGGCCCATGCCATCGCAAGGCGCCCGAGCTGTTTCCAAGGGACATGGTTGGGCTCTATCGAGAAGCGCTTTCCAACTGGGATTCTCTGATGGCGTACTGGTACAGCGAACCGCTCACGCTGATTCACGGTGACAGTCACCTCGGGAACTTCTTCGTGACTGGCGACCGCATGGGCATGCTCGATTGGCAGGCGGCACAATGGGCGAAAGGCATTCGCGACGTGCAATACTTCTTGATCAACTCGATGAAGGAAGACGCGCTCGCGGCAAACGAGCGCGCGCTCATCGCGCACTACGTCGCCGAGCTCCGTCGGCACAGCGTCGCGCTTTCCGAGGAAGAAGCCTGGGCGCAGTACCGCGCATATGCATTTCAGACCCTAATGACGTCCGTGGTGTCGCTCGGTCTCGGCACCATGACCGACATGGATGAAGTGCTCGAGGTGATCCTTGCGCGTTCCGTTGCCGCGATTCGGCGAACCGACTTCGCGGGCTGGCTCAACTCCTTAGGGTAGGGGGTCGCGCATCGCCACGACACCGTGAAGGCAGCCGATGTAGAGCGTTCCATCGGGGTGGATGTGCACCTGACCTGCGATCGGATCGAACGACTTGCCGTCACCGATGTATGTGCGGAAGATCTCTTCGCCTGTCTCCCAGCTCGTGGCCGTGAGATAAAAGAGGTCCTGGTCGGGGACGTCGGGGTCGGCGCCCCAGCCCCAGATGACACCGCTCTGGGTGCCCACCTGCGCGCTGTTACCGAAAGAGGTCTCATTCTTCCAGACATTTCGGCAGCCGGTGACATTGTCGTCTCCGTCGCGGAGCACCTCATAGCGCTCTAGCCCGGGGTTGATCGTCCGAGCTGGAGCGAACGCTCCCTCGAAGCCGGAGTTGTTCACGACGACGATGTCATCGTCATAGCCGATGACGGTGTTCTCAGTGGCACTCTCACCCTCCGTGAACAACGGGACTTGGCACTTCGTACTGCCGTCTTCGCGATCCAAGACGAGCAGGTTGACCTGATTGTCAGCGTTGTCGACGAAGGAAAAGAGGTCGTCGCGGGTTCCAAGTAGTGTCGGGCTGCTGCCCGAGCCTGCCAAGAGGCCACTTCCGGAGCCGATGTCGTAGGGCTGCTCCCAATCGACTCGCACTCTGCCTTCCGCGTCTGCCGAAACGCGCGCCGTTGCGCCGACCATCACGAAGTACACTCCGCGATCGTCGACGACCATCGAGTTCTCGAGCTCTCGCTCGAGGTCGGTCATCTCGATCGTGTCTGTCTCGCGGTCGTAGTAGCCCACGCGCCCGTCGGTGATCATGAACCAGATTCTACCCTCGTAGTCGACCACGGTGTCCTGCAGCATCGGGTCCGTGGTTTCCATGGCGGGGGCAAGCCCCGGGACCTCTTTGGCGTAGTCCTGCACGAACTGAGGCGAGCCGTCCATGACCTCGATGTGATACTGCTCGAGCCTGTTCGTCGCCGGGCCGACGATGATGTTCTCTTCACCATCCAGGCTGAAGTAGGCACCGCCCGCCGAGTTAGGAACGAAGGGCCGGAGGCCGAGGTCGTACTCCGCGACGACGTCGAGGTTCAGGTTGTCGAACATCGTGAGCATGACTTGGACGCCACTGCCGCCCTTGGAAACGAGGCAGGTTCCGATCACGTACCCGTTCTCGAGCATCGTCAACATCGCGCAGACGCCCGCCGGGGTGCCCAATAGGTGCGTCGTGATGTCGATGGCCGGTCCGACCGGGCCCTCGCGGTTGTACGCAGCCGAATTGTAGTGGTCGTTGTGGACGCGCGAGTCGCCGCCGTTGTCGAGATACGGATGCGCTGGGATCTCGAGCGGGGCAAACGGCGTCGCCACGCCGTCACCCACGACAAACGGCTCGATACCGAGCTCTTCCGGGGTCTGTCGAGGAATCGGCGTCGCTTCGCGAATCGGCTCGAAGCGTTGGGTGCAAGCCGGGTCAGTGGAGCCGTCGGGACACGCGCTGCTGTTACAACCCGCGACGGATGCGGCTATCAATGCCGGCAAGAAGAAAGCGAAACGAACAGGCCCAAGATGGGTGTAAGAAAGAGAGTGCATGGTCCGGCTCCTTATCTGCGCTAACCCCGATCGGCAAATCACCTGCCCCGTTTGGCACATAAGACAAAATATGTCAACTGTGCCATCCTCAGAAAAAGGGGACAGTCCTTTTTTTCTCAGGGTTAATGGTTTGGAGGGGTGGTCGTGAGGCGCTTGGAAATACGTGGCCTGAGTTCGAGACGAGCCCGTGTCTTCGACCCCGATGAGGTCACCGCATACGGTGCACCCGAGGTTGAACCGCGTTCGGTCGGGCTCACTCGGAGCGACATCGAGTCGATTTGGAACGGGGTCGTGGACTTCTACAGGACGGGGTTCCATCCGGCGTTAGGCCTGTGTATCCGTAGACGTGGCAAGGTGATCCTCGATCGCACGATCGGGCACGCAAGGGGAAACTCACCCAAGGACCCCGAGGGCACACCGCTGGTACCGGCGACGCCGAAGACGCTCTTCAATTTCTTCTCCGGTTCGAAGGCTGTCACCGCGATGCTCATTCACCTCTTGGCTCAGCGCGAGCAGCTCCACGTCGATGAACCGGTGGCGACGTTCATTCCGGAGTTCGCCCGAAACCGGAAACAGCGAATCACGATCCGCGATCTGCTCACCCACCGCGGTGGCATCCCGGCTTCTCCTCCCGAAGTTGCCGACCTCGACCTGTTGAAGGATCCACAAGCGATCTTGGAGATGATCCACGATCTGAAACCGACGCACAAACCGGGAACGGTTCCCGCGTATCACGCGGTCACGAGCGGCTTCGTCTTTGCGGAGATCATCAAACGTGTAACCGGCGTTGGCATTCGCGAGTTTCTCCAGGCGGAGATTTCCGAGCCTCTCAATATGACCCACTTCAATTACGGGTTGCCGGAAGACAGGCTCGACGAGGCGGCAATTGACGCCTGCACGGGTCCGAAACTGCTCTGGCCGCTCAAGGACATCTTCAAAAGGTCCCTCGGCATTTCGGTCGAAGAGCTGGTCGAGCTCTCGAACGATCCGCGGTTCCGCATGAGCATCATTCCTTCCGCAAACCTCTTCGGAACACCTGACGACATCTGCCGCTTCTTCGAGCTCCTGCTTGCGGGAGGCGCGATCGAAGGCACCCGGGTGTTCACCGAGTCGACCGTGCATAGGGCAGTCGAGCCGCAAACGCTCGGCCAAGTCGATCGGATGATCTTGTTACCGATGTCTTACTCGATGGGATTCATGCTTGGCACCGAGCCGGTCGGCCTCTACGGCTTTCGCTGCGGCAAGGCCTTCGGCCACGTGGGGCTGAGCAACATCCTTGCTTGGGCCGATCCGGAACGCGATATCTCCGTCGCGCTCATGAACTCCGGCAAGCCTCTCTTGGCCATAGATACAGCCTATTGGCCCGAGATCATCCGGAGAATAAGCACGCGAATCCCTCGCGACGGCAGCCGGCGATTTCCCGTTTGACACATAAGACACATTCTGTTATTTGTATCAAATGTCATCCAGCACCGGGGTAGCTGCAGCTTCAAACGATACCAAGGAAAGACCCGTTCGTGAACGGCTCTTGGACTCCGCCGAGGGCTGCCTCGAGCAGTTCGGCCCACAGAAGACCTCGATGGAAGACGTCGCGCGGTCAGCTGGGATGTCCCGCGCCACGGTGTATCGCTACTTCGAGAACCGCGATGCACTCTTGCTCGGCGTTGCTTCGCGCCAATCGTCAGCTCTTGCCAGCGAAGCGATCAGTTATCTCTCACGGTTCAACACCATCTCTGACTGGTTAGTCGAGGGGCTCCTATTCACTCTTCGCGAGCTCCCGAACCGGCCTGTGTTTGCGTCGCTGGTCACCTCGCTCGATTCCCGCGCCTCGGGGAATCTGTTGCTTGGCTCGACAGGTCTCGTCCAGATCGGTGTCAACGTCCTGCAACCGATGTTCGCCAACGCAAAAGCACAGGGTCTCCTCCGCGACGACATCGACCCGGAGATGCTGATCGAATGGTTGCTCCGGATGCTCTGGACCTATCTCAATGCCCCGAGCCAGGTCGCCACCGACGAAGAAGGCATGCGCAAGCTTTTCCGTATGATGCTCATCCCCGCCGTCCTGAAAGACAGCTCCCTCTGAGTACACGAGCGCAATCTCCCACAAGGAAAAATTCATAAGCATTTCATATATTTGCGCCGGACGGACGGGCTTCTTTCGTCGCGTTTTTTGCATGGGAGTAGGTCCTCGACGGTATGATCTCGGCCGCTGTGGAGCTCTCTGCCGAAACCTTGCACTTCTGCGCGGGCGAGGCCGCCGAATGACCGTTCAGCATGCGTGAGCTCCCCGAAAAGGCTACTGATCTCGGAACCTACTAAGGGGAGGTGGATAACATGATTCGTAACTTGATGATGATTCTTGGAGTGTCTCTTGCGGTGGCAGCGTTTGGCTGCAGCGAGGAAACCAAAGGCACGGGCGGCACCGGCGGCTCGACGGGTGCCTGCACCAACGCTGCGGATACCGCGGCGGTTTGCGATTCAGAATTTGATGCCACGGTCACCGCCTGCGCTACTGACGCTGGCGGACAGGGCGCGGATACCGCCGCGTGTCTCGTGACGGACGCAGGTCTGAGCGCGAATTGCGCGAGTTGCTACGGCGATGTGACCGAGTGTGTCGTCGACAACTGTCTGGGCGCTGACACCGGCAATTGCGGGGCGGATCGGGAAGACGAAGCTTGCGAGGCCTGCCGGGACGAAAACTGCACCCCCGCGTTTGACGTCTGCAAGGGCGCGGTCGATTGCGGCAGCGGCGGCAGTGGCGGTGGCGACGGTAACGGCGGCGGCGGCGGTAACGGCGGTGGCGGCGGTAACGGCGGCGGCGGCGGTAACGGCTAAGCCCCTGTTTCCTAAACAGAAGGTACCGGCGCCAGCGAATCGTTGGCGCCGGTCTTCTTTAACGAGGGACGGGTTTGCCCGCTTTCCGAAGGAGCCGGCTAGGAGTGAGGAAACCCGGACAGGCTTCTTGCGCGGGCCGAGGCCGCTTGGTACCTACTGCGTACGGGGAGGTCTGTATGGTTCGTAACTTGATGTTGATTCTTGGGGTGTCTCTTGCGGCCGCAGCGTTTGGGTGCAGCGACGACGGGAACGGCACCGGTGGCAATGGCGGCAATGGCGGTGACGGCGGCAACGGCGGCACGGAGGTGGATGCCTGCGTCAACGAGGACGACCTGTCGATCGTCTGCGATGAGCAGTTCGATATCGAGGTCCGAGACTGCGCAGTCGCTGCCGCGGGGGATCCCGAGGAAACTTCCCAGTGCCTCCAGGACCCGCCCCTGAATGTGAGCAAAGACTGCGCGGATTGCTACGGCGAAACGACCGATTGCACCCGCGAAAACTGTACGCTGGAGTGCGCGAGCGAGCCGTTCAGTGTCCCCTGTCAGGAGTGTCGAGCTGAACACTGCGTCCCCACGTTCGATCCGTGCCGGGGCGACCTCGCCACCGCGTGCGCAATGTAGCGCCCAACCCGACTGATGAGCACGACGGCCGACTGGCTCAATGAAGAACGCCAAGAGCTGGCGGTCGACCGTATCCTCGAAGCAGCTCGCGAGGTGTTCGCGGGTGACGGGATCCGCGGTGCCCGCATGGGCAAGATCGCAGAAGCTGCTGGCTGCTCTCGAGCGACCCTCTATCGGTACTTCCCGAACAAGGAAACGCTGCTGCACGGATACATGGTGCGCATCGCGAAGGACTTCGAAGAAGTGCTCGACGACAAGCTCCGCGGTTTGCGCTCACTCGGCGATCGCATGGTGGAAGCCGTTGCGGTTTCCGTGGAGCTGATCGGTGAGCGGGAGGATGTCGCGCCCTTCTTCAACGAGGAGGGGCTCGGCCTCACGGCGCAGCTCACTTCGAACGCGGCGACCATGCGCGAGCGACTCGCTCGCCAGATCGAACACGAATCCTGCTCAGAGCGGATTCAGGGTCAGCTTCGAAGCGAGGTCTCCGCAGATGAAGCCGCCGAGTGGCTCACCCGCACGATCTTCTCTTTCTCCGTTCTGCCACCCGAGGCTCGCTCCGGGGCGGGCCTCCGGAAGTACCTGCAAAAGATGCTGATTCCCTCGCTCATCGCACCATGACACAAAAATTCAGTTTTGTATTGACCATGAGTCAAAAATGAGCAAAGTGTCTAATGCTTCGGGGGATCGCACCGCTCCATTGTCGACGCACCACACATTCTGCCGAATCTGCGAGGCATCCTGCGGTCTCCGGGTCGAGGTTCGGGACAACCGCGTCACTCGGATCCGCCCTGACGATGAGCATCCCATCACCAAGGGCTACGCATGCGTCAAAGGGATCCGGTTCGACGAGGTGCAGCATGCGCCCGACCGAGTCATCCGACCGCTAAAGCGAAGCGGCGACGAGCTCGGTCCCACGACGTGGGACACGGCGATCGTAGAGATCGGGCAGCGGCTCCGCGCGATCATCGACGAGCACGGCCCACAGTCCGTGGGGTTCTACATCGGCAACCCCTGCGGTTTCAGCACCACGATGCCGATCTTTCTAAACGGCCTCGCGGGAGCGATCGGCACGAAAAAGGTGTTCTCGGTTGGCTCGCTCGACTGCAACAACAAGTTCCGCGTATCGCAAGAGATGTACGGTTCGCCGTTCACGCTCACGTTTCCGGACATCAAGAATACGAAGTTCTTGATGATGATCGGCGCGAACCCGGCCGTGTCGCACACGAGCGTGATGCAGCTCCCGCATCCGATCACCGAGCTCAAGGCGATTGAAGCGCGCGGCGGTAAGGTCGTGTTCCTCAACCCACGGCGTATCGAAACCGCGAAGGCCGTGGGCGAGCATCACTTCATCCGGCCGGGCACCGACGTGTTCTTCCTGTTGAGCTTTCTTCGCGAGCTTCTCGAGATCGGCGCGGTCGATCACGACAAGGTTGGACGTCACATGGCGGGTCTCGAGGACATCGCGGCCATGGTCTACCCATGGACGCCTGATAAGACCGCAGAGGTCACGAGGGTGCCGGCGCAGACGCTCCGGGCTCTCGCTCGGCAGTACGCGCAGGCCGACAGCGCCTCGCTCTTCTGCTCGACGGGCGTGAACCAAGGCGGCTTTGGCACCCTGGCGTTTTGGATCCTAGAAGTGATCAACGCCGTCAGTGGCAACCTCGATCGCAAGGGCGGCAGCGTGGTCAGCCGTGGCGCCATCGACATGCCCCGGCTCGCCAAGCGAGGAGGGCTATTTCGTCGCGGGCGCAAGAGCCGCTTTGGCAACCTTCCGGTGGTCGCCGATACCCTTCCGGCCACGACGCTTGCCGACGAGATCCTCACGCCAGGAGAGGGACAGCAGCTCAAGGCCCTCTTCGTGGCTGCGGGCAATCCCATCCTATCGGCGCCGAACCCGGGGGGGCGCCTCACCGAGGCGTTCAAGAAGCTCGATTTGTTGGTGTCGCTCGATCTGTTTCGCAGCGAGACCGCCGAGATTTCCCATTTCGTCCTGCCCGGGCCGACGTTTCTCGAACGCCCGGACCTCCAGATGGCGTTTCAATTGATGTCCGGCACCCAACCGCGCCGGTACATGCAGTACACGGATCCTGTTCTGACGATGCCCGACACGGTGCGTGACGAGTGGTGGGTGTTCTCGGAGATCGCCCGGGCAGCGGGGCTGCCATTCTACGGCAGCCGGCTCGTCGAGGCGCTGTTCGACCTCAATCGACGCGCCGCCAAGCGTCCGGCGATTCACGAACGCCTCGGGTTGAATCACAAACGGCTCATCGGCCTCTTCACGCTTCTCGGTTCCGGGATGACACCAAGCCGGCTTGCCAAGCGATATCCCCACGGCCGAATGCTCAAGCCGAACCGGCCCGGATGGTTCTTGAAGCGAGGCCTTCTCACGGAGGATGGGCGGGTCGAGCTCGCCCCAGTCGACTTCTTGGACGCGGCCGAAGCGGAGCTCGAAGCTGGGTTTGAGCAGGAGCTTCACTCAAAGACTGCCTTGAAGCTGATCAGCAAGCGCGAGAAACGCGGCCACAACTCTTGGATGCACAACACACCCGCTTTGGGAG
>Ga0209567_10001967_pt1 | contig 10157 bp, 7 predicted proteins | sample COG_12_FD_184756 | JGI IMG/M metagenome (GOLD analysis project Ga0209567, IMG submission 184756) | Pelagic marine sediment microbial communities from the LTER site Helgoland, North Sea, for post-phytoplankton bloom and carbon turnover... | ecosystem: Environmental > Aquatic > Marine > Neritic...
CCGAGCTGTTTGCCCAGACCAAACGCCGACATGCCGTACATCAGGCCAAAATTGATGGCCTTGGCAGAGCGTCGCTGATCGGCGCTGACGTCGTCGAGTGCCACCTCGAAGACCTCCGCAGCTGTCGCGCGGTGTACATCCTGCCCGGCGGCGAAGGCCTTGAGCAGTCCTTCGTCCATTGACAGGTGGGCCATGATGCGCAGCTCGATCTGCGAGTAGTCGGCGGCCAGCAGCAATTGCCCCTGCGGCGCGATGAATGCCTGCCGGATGCGTCGGCCCTCTGGCGTTCGGATCGGGATGTTCTGCAGGTTCGGATCCGTCGATGACAGCCGGCCCGTCGCGGCAACGGCCTGGTGATAGGAGGTGTGCACGCGGCCGCTGCTCTGGGCAATCTGCAGCGGCAATTTATCGGTATACGTGCTTTTCAGTTTGCTGACACTGCGATACTCGATAATGACTCGCGGCAGGTCGTAATCATCGGCGAGTTCCATGAGTACGTCTTCTGCTGTCGACGGCTGCCCTTTCGGCGTTTTGCGAATGACAGGCAGCTCGAGTTTCTGAAACAGGATCTCCTGCAGCTGCTTCGGCGAGCCGAGATTGAACGGTCCGCCGGCGAGCTCATGCGCCTCTTTCTCAAGTTCCATCATGCGCTTTGCGAGTTCGCCGCTCTGCGTCGCCAGCATCTTGCGATCAATGAGAACGCCCGCCTCTTCCATGTCCAGCAATACTGGTACAAGCGGTTGCTCGATGTTGACGTAGACATCACGCAACGATTCGATCTCGCCGAGTTTCGACCACAGGGTTTCGTGCAACTGCAGCGTGATGTCAGCATCTTCAGCGGCATAAGGCGCGGCTGTTTCGAGGTCGACCTCGTTAAACGTCAACTGCTTTGCGCCCTTGCCCGCGACGTCCTCGTAGTGAATTGTCTCGCGGCCAAGGTAATGGCGTGCAACCGAGTCCATGTCGTGACGTGTCGCAACGCTGTTCAGTACATAAGACTCGAGCATCGAATCGTAAGCCATGCCCTGCAATGCAATGTCGTGTCGGGCCAGCACATGGGCATCGTATTTGAGGTGATGGCCGACCTTCTTCTTCTCGGGGTTTTCAAGAAAAGGTCTAAGTTTTTCAAGTACTTCGCTGCGTGGCAATTGGTCCGGCGCCCCCGGGTAATCGTGCGCCAACGGAACATAAGCTGCCTCGCTCGCAGCAACCGATAACGAGACACCGACAATTTCCGCCGCCATGTAATCAAGGCTCGTCGTTTCGGTGTCGAACGCCACGAGGTCGGCGTTGTTGATCTTGTCGAGCCAGGCATCGAACGCCGGCCAGCTCAATACCGTTTCGTAGTTACTGTCAGAGCTGTCGTGTAATTCGGGCTCGGGCGAAGCGGTCACATCGTCAAGTTGCTTTAATAGCGTGCGTAACTCGAAGCGACCATACAGGTCGCGGAGTCTGTCGGGATCTGCGTCGACGGGTTTGAGTTTGTCCAACGTTATGGGCAACTCGACATCGAGTCGAATCGTTGCAAGTTGCTGCGATAATTTGAGTTGGTCGATATTGTCGCGCAGGCTCTCGCCGACTTTGCCTTTGATTTCTTCAGCGCGCTCGACGATGCCCTCGGCGCTGTCGTATTCATTGAGCCACTTGGCCGCAGTCTTGGCGCCCACTTTCGGGACGCCGGGAATGTTGTCGGAGCTGTCACCGACGAGCGCCAGGTAATCGATGATCTGTTCGGGATAGACATCGAACTTGGCCTTTACGGCATCCCGGTTCAGCACACTATCGTTCATCGTATTGACGAGTGTGACTCTGTCGTTGACGAGCTGTGCAAGATCTTTGTCGCCCGTGGAGACGAGCACGCTGAGGTTGTTCGAGGCAGCAATCCGGCACAAGGTACCGATAACGTCGTCGGCCTCAACGCCGGTCACCTGCAGGAGTGGGAGTCCCATAGACCGCACTGCATCGAGAATCGGCTCGACCTGGCTGCGCAGGTCATCCGGCATCGGCGGTCGCGTGGCCTTGTAGTCGGCATATATTTCGTCACGAAACGTCTTGCCGGGCGCGTCGAACACGACTGCAACGTTCGCAGATGGCTGTTCGCGCACGAGCTTGTTGATCATCGACAAGACGCCGTGCAGCGCGCCGGTGGCTTCGCCTGCAGAATTGGTCAGGTTGGGTAATGCATGGTACGCCCTGTACAGGTAGGACGAACCGTCGATCAATACCAGGTCAACGCCGGACATCAGCAGAATTCCGGCTTACGGACCGTCCTCGTCCTCGCCGTTCTCGTCGCCTTCTTCCTCAGTCTCGGGCGTTTCGGGCGGCACATTGATGGAGCTCGGATCACCGGGAACATAGAGTGGCCCGCTTTGACCGCAGCCGGTCAGGGCGCCAAGAAGGAATAACGTTGCTAACGTCAGGATTACGGATTTCATGAGGTTCGACCCAATCAGTAGATCGGTCGATTATAGAGGGCTGACCGTTACTTTGAATAGCGTTTGGCCACCTGGCGGTAGGCGTCGCGAAACGGCATGCCGTCCTCGGTGACGAGTCGGTACGCTTCTTCGGTCGCGAAAATGCCGTCATCAAGCTCGATATTCTCCGGCAGGAAGCTCATTCCATCGAGCAGGTAGGCCATGATGTCGACGCTGTCCACGGCCAGGTCGATGCTGCGAAACAGCGGCGCTTTGAGCCGCTGCAGGTCACGTTGGTACCCGGACTGCAGCTTCGCGGTGATCATCAGCGATTCGTCAAGACAGGCTTGCGCCGTGCCCGATGCGGCGCGTAGCAATTCCAGCACATCAGGGTTGCGCTTTTGCGGCATGATCGATGAACCGGTCGTGACGTCGGCAGCGAGTGCGACATACGCGAATTCCTGTGTGTAGAAGAGCAGCAGGTCGGTGGCCATGCGGCCAAGATCCTGTAACAACAAGGTGATCTCGAACAGCAGCGTGCTTTCGGCTTTGCCTCGCGACAACTGCACGGACGTGACCGGAACCTGTGTCTCGTCAAAGCCGAGATTCTGCGTTGTCGCGTCGCGATCCAGCGGCAGGCCGGGCGTTCCATATCCGGCCGCGCTGCCGAGCGGGTTCTTGTTGATACGGCGGCGCGCCGATCGCAGCCCTGCGACCGCATCTGCAAATGCCTCGTCGAAGCCGCCGCACCAAAGCGCAACCGAGGATGGCATTGCGTGCTGCATGTGCGTGTAGCCGGGCAGGGCGATCTCGCCTTGACGGCTGCTTACGCCGGCAATCGACTCGCGCAGTTTCTCTATCCGACCAGACAGGTCGATTGCGGCATCACGCAGGTAAAGCCGTAATGCCGTCAGCACCTGGTCATTGCGAGAGCGCCCGAGATGCAGTCGCCCTCCGGCCTCTCCGATCTCCCTGGTCAGTCGCGACTCAAGTGCCGTATGCACATCCTCGTCTTCGAGGCTGATACTCCACTCGCCAGCGGCAAAGCTGTCCTCGAGCGCGCCAAGGCCGTCGCGTATCGCCGTGCAGTCCTCGTCGGTGATCAGCCCCGTTGCCGCAAGCATCTCCGCGTGTGCGATAGAGCCTTTGACATCGTGACACACGAGTCGCGCATCGAGCAGATGATCCTCGCCGGCGGTGTAACGGAGTACGCGCTCGGCAAGCGGCAAACCCTTTTCCCAGAGCCGCGTCATGACGTTGGGCCGCCTTGCTCGGCCGGTGACAGGGCGGCGATGTCATTGACGACCAGGGTTCCAGTGCCCTCGTTCGTAAACACTTCGAGCAACAGGCTGTCCGGTACTTTGTAGGAAATGACGTGCACGCGACTGACGCCGTTGGCGAGTGCTGCGTCGATCGCGGCCGCCTTCGGCAACATTCCATCAGCGAGTTTGCCGTCATCCCGGAGCTTGTCGAGCGCCGCACGATCGATGTAACTGATTAACGACTGCGCGTCATTGATGTCTTCGAGCACGCCCGCAGCGCCGGTCAGGAGGATCATCTTTTCGGCACCGAGTTCTGCTGCGATCGCGGCCGCGACGGTGTCCGCATTGATGTTGAGTATTGTGCCCGATTCATCACAGGACAGAGGGCTAACCACCGGCATCAGGCCATTGTCGAGCTGCTTCACGAGTATGTCGGCTTCGACAGAATCGATGTCTCCGACGAATCCATAGTCGATGGACTCGTCGCCGTCGCGTTCGACCGGGGGTCGACGATGTGCGCGAATCAGCCCGGCGTCGATACCGCTGATGCCAACCGCGGGAATCTGCAGGTCGCGGCATGCTGCCAGTACGCGCGTGTTTATCTGGCCATTGAGGACCATGGTCGCTACGTCGAGCGATGCGCCGTCGGTGACCCTGCGGCCATCGACGAACGTCGTGTCGAGGCCGAGCGCGGACGCCAATTTCGTCGACTGCGGGCCGCCACCGTGGATCAGGACAACACGAATGCCGACCTGGTGCAGGATGCCAACCTGCTCCATCAAGGCGCTGGTCTGTGCAGGCTCGGCGAAGATCTCACCGCCTGCTTTGATTACGAAAACCTTGCCTTTGAACAGGCGGATATACGGAGCCGCGTGCTTGAGTGCCGAGACGACGACTGCGCGATCTTTTTTTGCTGTCATGATGCGCTACCGAGCATCTGGTGCAGCACGGCCATCTGCGCGAGCATGCGATTGCGCGCTTCGGCAATGACGATACTGCGGGGCCCGTCGAGCACGGGTTCGCTGACCACGACGCCGCGACGAACAGGCAAACAGTGCATGAAACGGCAGTCGTCACGTGCGTTTTCGAACCAGGGGTCGTCGACGCACCAGTCGATGAGTTCGTTACGCAGATTCTGGTCGCCGAGCTTGTCGCCGTAATGCACTGTTGATGACCAGGACTTCGCATAGATAACGTGTGCACCTTCCATCGCCTCGGTGCGATCGTCAGTCTCTCGCACCGAGCCGCCGCTTTCCTCGGCCGCGAAAATCGCTTTCTGCATGACCGGTGCCGGCAACTGGAAACCCTCGGGCCGCAAAACAGTAACGTCCATGCCGCGCTTCGCCGCCATGAACAGCGTCGAGGATGGCACAGCAAGCGGCAATGCCCTGGGGTGATAGGCCCAGCTCAGTACGAATTTGCCGTTGTTGGCGGGGATGTCGAAATCATCCAGCGTTTTCCAGTCCGCGAGGTTCTGACAGGGGTGTCCCATCGCCGACTCCATGTTGATGTAGGGTGTGTCGATCAGGTCTGTCAGTGCCGAGAATTCCGTCTCCGCCAAATCGTGCTCGAGGTTTTTGCGTTCGGCGAACGCGCGTATGCCGATGGCGTCGCCGTAGGATGCGATGACCGGGACTGCTTCGCGAATGTGTTCTGCGGCCGCGCCGTCCATGACAATGCCCGGACGACTCTCCAACCCGTGAATCGACATTTCAGGTGAGATAACGAAAGAGCCACCACCAAGTCGTGTCATCGCCGCCTGGAATGATGCAAGCGTTCTGAGCGACGGACTGAGAAATAACAATGACAACACTTTGCCGCGCAGCGCCACGGGTTCCGGGTTTGTGTCAAGGCGCCCGGCGAGCTCCAGAAGTGCGGCAATTTCGTCGTTGGAAAAATCGGCAAGGTCGTTAAAGTATTTCATTGAGGTCTCTTTTTATTGTTCGGTGCGAGCGACCCCAGTTCCTGGGCGAGTCGGTCGACATGAGCTGATTCGAGTATGAGTGGGGCCAGGATGCGTAGCACGTTGGGGTCGCCACTTGTGCCAGTCAGGATGTCATTTTCGAGCAATGCGTCGCGCACCTCAAGGGCAGGGCGATCGCACACGAGCCCAAGCAACAGGCCCATGCCCTGGATTCCTGTAACCGGTCCTTTGATGCATTGCTCTCGTATCTGCGCCTCGCGATCGCGAACGTTTTGCAGCAGGTTTTCGTCCTCGATGGTATCAATGACGGCATTGATCGCGGCGGCAGCGACCGGGCCGCCCCCAAATGTCGTGCCGAGATCGCCAGGTCCGAAATGCGATGCAATGTCTTCATTGCAGAGCAGGGCGCCGCAAGGAAAGCCGCCACCCAGCGTTTTCGCGGTTGTCAGGATATCGGGCGTGATCTGGTGCGCCTGAACGGCGAAATACTGGCCGCTGCGACCCATGCCCGACTGCACTTCGTCGGCAATCAGCAGGACACCATTCCGCCGCGTGCAATCGCGCATGGCTGTCATAAAGTCATGCGAAAGGTCGTACGCACCGGCGACACCCTGAACAGGTTCAACTATCACGGCCGCGACGTCTTTGCCGATCATCTTCTCTGCTGCTTCACAGTCGTCGCGCGGAATGAAGTCGACATCAAAAGGCAGCCGCGGAAAGCCGTACCATTTCTGCGAGTTCCAGGTGACCGCGCCTGCAGCTGCCGTGCGACCGTGAAAGCCCTGTGTGATCGCAAGAACTTTCTTGCGGTGTGTCACGACACAGGCCATGCGCAGCGCATTTTCATTGGCTTCGGCGCCCGAGTTGACGAAGAACACGCGACTGAGGTCGTTCGGTGCGATGGTCGTCAGCTTCTCGGCCGCAAGTGCGCGCACTTCGAGTGCAACCGCATTGCTTTGGAATAGCAGGCGTGCACTCTGGTCGTTGATTGCCGCAATAAGTCGAGGGTGTCCGTAACCGAGGGCGGCTACGGCGTGGCCGCCGTACAGGTCGAGTATGCGACGGCCGTCCGATGTAAAGATATCGCACCCTGAAGCACTCTCTGGCACAAACGGCAGCTGGCCGTAAACCGGGAGTGTCGTCGCAGCCTCGCGAGGCCGAGGATCCGTGTCCGCAATTTTGGTGCTGGCACTCAGCATTCAGGTCCACCCCGGCGCAGCTGCCATTAGTCCTGCCGTCTCAGGCAGGCCCCACAGGCGGTTCATCCACTGTATGGCGCCGCCCGCCGCACCTTTAACGAGATTGTCGATCACGCTCATGACGACAACGGAATCGTCACCGCCTGCGACACCAATTCGACAGTTGTTGCTGGCCACCACGTCTTTGAGTTTCGGTGTACCGGCAATCACGTCCACGAACGGCGCGTTAGCGTAGGCGTTTTCGTAAACGTCCCGCAGCTGCCCGGTCGAAACGTGCTTACTGGTCCGCGCCTGCACGGTGGCGTGGATGCCCCGTGCGAAGGGGCCCGAGTGTGGCACGAAGTGCACACGCGCTTGTTTGCCGGTTGCAGACTCAATCAATGCGGCAATCTCGGGCGCATGACGATGTGCCAGGGGTTTGTAGGCGTACAGATTGCTATGCCGTGCCGGATGATGCGTACCCGGCTGCGGGTTGCGGCCGGACCCGGTGCTGCCTGTAATGCCGGTAACGAAAACATCGGCGTCTGTGAGCCCGGAATCGATTAGCGGGACCGTCGCGAGCAGGACGGCCGTGGCGAAGCAGCCAGGATGGCCGACGTGTTGGGCGTGCCACTGGCTGACGTGCTCCGGGACACCGGACTGAAACGCATCGAGAAGTTCGGGTGCACCGTGTTCGGTGCCGTACACGACTTCATAGTCCGGTTGATTCGAATAGCGAAAGTCGGCCGATGAATCGACGACATGTACGGTGACGTTTTTCTTGTGCGTGTCGTAGAGTGCTTTTGCAATCAGCGCGGCGGAGGCGCCGTGCGGTGCAGCCGAGAACAACGCGAGATCGGAGCCTTCATCGATGGCGTCGAGCCAGCCGTCATAGCTGACAAAGCACGTGTCACCGTAAGCGCTTGACAGGTTGGCGAACGTCGACGCAATAGGGTCACCGTTGCGACTCTCTGACACCGCGGCCGCGAACTGCAGAGCTGGATGAGCAGCAATCAAGCGCAGCAACTCACCACCGACGTAGCCGCTCGCACCGAGGACGACGGCATTGATCTTCGAGCTCATGTGGCCTCCCTGTTGTTGAGCAAATCGGCGACGAGATCGCCGAGTGCGACACCGTTTGAGAGCGCATTGATTGCAGGGACGGACAGCCGTTCGGTGATCTGGTCTACACCCACGGCGTTGTCGGTTGCCGGGCCTGTAACGACGGCCGGTTCGATCGAGAAATTGTCGCGCAGTATGCGTGCACCGCCCCATGCGGATACCGGGTCATTTGCGCACAGGATGACGGCTGTAAATGCATCGCGAATCAACTCGTCCGAGAGAATGGCTTCGACGCCGTAGGCGCCGAGCAGGCCATCGCCGAGTTCTAGAACGATGACATCCGGTTCGAGTTTGGCGAGACCGGAGAGAAGTGAGCGTGTCAGGGCGGGCCCGTTCTCGGCCGTGGTTGTGACGACACCGAGGTCGGAAAATATCATCGTGTCCGACGCACCGGCATCTTCCATCGTCAGGATATCGCGTCGCAGTGACACGCCTGTGGCTTTGCACGCTGCGACATGCAGGCCACGATGACGAAGCCGCCCAACGATGGCGCAGGCCGCCGCCGTCTTGCCCGAGTCCATACACGTACCGGCCAGCGCGACGACGGGGACACCCTGTGTATTAAGAACGGCGGCCTCATCGAGTTGGCTCGACCCCGCGCGTGCCGGCACGCCGATGCGTTCGCCGAGATAAGGAAAATGCAGAACGGTGCCCAGCACTTCGCACTCGAACGGTGCACCGACATCAGGATTGGCGGAATCGCAAATGCCGAGAACACCACCGATGTTCAGCAGCTGAATGGTATGGCCAACCTTTAGATTGGTCGGCAGGTGACCGGAATAACCACGAAGCGCCTTGCGATGACCGAGTGCACCGACGACGACGTCGCCCTGGTTGACGGTGGCCATGCGGCCGGAGGTCAGTTCAAGCTGGTTGTAGCGAGTCTTGTTGTTGAGGACCCGCGCGGCGACCAGTACGCCTTCCTCGCAGGGGATTTCCGCCGACAAACGCAGCTCGTGACCCAGGTCGCTGTGCTGTGCGACAGACGCGATCTTGTCGACAACGACACTTTTCATGATGCATCTCCGCCGGCACGTGTCTGTAACGACCCGGGCAGCGACAAGATCCGCGCGTAGCCGAGTGCGTCTGCAGCCGTCCACTCTCCTGCGGACTCGCCGTAGACACCCTTGGTTGCCGCGAGCAGCGAATGCCCGGACTCCACGCCTTCGATGAAGAGGTTGCCGGGTTTCAATGAGAACCTGACCGTGCCCGAAACGCGTTGTTGCGATGAGTTCAGGAATGCCTCGATGTCGGCGCACACCAGGTCGAGTTGCTTCCCTTCGTGAACGAGATCTCCGTAGGTTGCCGCGACGCTGTCCTTGACGCGCATCTGCTGAGCACTCAACACGAGTTTTTCGAGTTCGCGATGTGCGGTTATCAGCGTGATCGCAGCGGGCGCCTCGAAGGCGACGCGGCCTTTGGTGCCGAGCACGGTGTCACCGAGATGAATGCCCCGGCCGATGCCGTAGGCGCCGGCGAGGACTTCGAGCGCTTCGATCAAGGCCACAGGCGGCAGAGCTTTACCGTCCAGCTTGACCGGGATGCCTGCCGCGAATTCGAGCGAGTGTTGCGTTGCCGGCTGCGGGTCGCTGAATGCTCCTGGAGAAAGAACCCACGCATCTTCAGGTAGCGTGTTCTCCGAGGTCAGGGTTTCCTGCCCGCCGATAGTGATACCCCACAAGCCGCGATTGATCGAGTACGCCGAACCCTGGGCGGGTGGCGGCATGCCCTGATCTTCGAGGTAAGCAAGCTGTTCGTCGCGCACCCAGCTGTTGTCCCGGACCGGTGCAAGGATCTCGAGCCCGGGATTCAACGTGCGCAAGGCGACTTCGAAACGAACCTGATCATTACCGGCCGCGGTACAGCCATGTGCAACGGTTGTTGCGCCACGTTCTTTTGCGAGCTGCGCCAGCCTCGCTGCCTGCAATCCACGTTCCGCGCCGACACAAAGGGGATAGGCCTGTCCTCGCAATACGTTACCGGCGATCAGGTGTTGGATAACAGCGCTGAAAAAGTCCTGTTTGCAGTCGATCAGGACGTGTTCGATGGCGCCAAGGGCTATGGCCCGCTGTTCGAGCGCTACCGCGGCATCAGCATCGATGCCGCCCGTATCGACAGTCGCCGTGATCACATCGCGACAATAGGTTTCCTTAAGCCATGGCACGCAGAATGACGTATCGAGGCCGCCGGAAAACGCGAGAATAATAGGGGACAGGTCCTGGCTCACAATGGGGTCCTTTGGCGCAAAACTACGCGC
>Ga0209567_10001969_pt1 | contig 10155 bp, 9 predicted proteins | sample COG_12_FD_184756 | JGI IMG/M metagenome (GOLD analysis project Ga0209567, IMG submission 184756) | Pelagic marine sediment microbial communities from the LTER site Helgoland, North Sea, for post-phytoplankton bloom and carbon turnover... | ecosystem: Environmental > Aquatic > Marine > Neritic...
GGACGAGGGCGTCAAGCATCTATGACCTCAGAATGAATTAAGGCACAAGAGACGCCCCCATCTAAGCAGATGGGCGCGCTGCGGCAAGATCCCTTCGAAGATCTCTGCCAGACGCCCCTCAGGGCGACGCCGGCACAAAAATCTCGCGTGAGATCGGGTACCAGAAGATCGGCACTCGGGTCATCGGCACGATGTGGTAGTCAGCTGTGAGCCACGTGGGTAGCTGCGTTGCATATTCGGGACTGAAAGGATCTCCCGAAGGGCCGCCGGGCATGACGTTGACGCCACGGATGTGGCCCACGAAGCCCCAGCTCGAGCCGCTCTCGCCCACGTAACGCCGGACCGGGCCGCCACCGAACTTGAATCCGTCCAACGAGTCGGCCCGCGCGCTGAAGCCTGAAGCGTTCACCACGTTGTAACCGCCGTCCCGCGCGAGGCCCGAAAGCTCCGGCGAGAGGTTGTCGAATCCTGCCGCCGGCGGAATCGAGAAATCAATCAACCCTTCCCACGTTGAACCGGCAAACCAGGCGATTGTACCGCGCCCGATGTGAGCCGAGCTGGCCGCGCGCGGGCGAGATGAGGCCGCTTCAGTCGCCGAGAACGCCGCAGTGGCTCACCGGCGGTGCGGATGGGTGGACCCCGGTCGCAGCTATGCCTCTCGTTCTCTGCAAGAGCGGAGGGTCAATCCTCGAACCGGGGGCGGCGTTTGCTACGTCGCTGCGGCCGCGCCGGCACACCGAACGACCCACCAGGTGCCGGCAGGAAACTCGACGCTCTGCTTCCCAGTTCGCCACGCCTGGTACGCCACGCGGTAGGCCAGACGGAAGGCGCGGAGTCGCTGGACCGCCGCGCGCCACGCCGCACGGGTCAGTGCGGAGAAAGTCGGATTCCGACCAAATCGTTGCCTCTTGGACGCGGGTTGGTCGGTCACCAGGGTCTTACGCACGCGGCTGCGACCTAGGTAGCCCCGGCCCTGGCGGCGCAGCTCAGCTCGCGCTTGCAGAAGGCGGCTGGTCAGTAGCGTGTCGAGTGCTTGGAGATAGCCCGCTCGGTCCGACAAACACGGCGGCATGCTCAGCGGAAGACTCACCTCCTCGGGCGCGTTGTCCTTGAACCAGACGGCGGGACGTTTGGCATGTATGTTTCCCCGGCCCAGTGTCTTGAGCGAGCTCAATGCCCCTGGCCATTGCTCAGGCGAGCGCACCAGTGCGGCGCTTACCGGATTCAGAAGCACGTAGGCGACCTTGTCGAGCACTTCCGAAGGGCCGCCAAGCTCGATCGCGCTATAGGCCACGTTGGGCTCCCACACGACCTCGTCCCAGCTGCGAAGTCGCTTGACGCACATGGCCAGTTGTCGATTGAGCCAAGCCATGAAATCGGGGAGCACCCCTTCGGTGTCGGTGATCACGAGGTGGTAGTGATTGCTCATCGCGCACAGCGCATGGACTGCGATGCCGTGCTTTCTCGCTGCAAGGGCCAGGCAGTAGAGAAAAGCGTTGTTGAGAGTGTCGTCGGGGCGCAACAGGAACCGACGGCCGAGGCACCGGCGGGTCACCAGGTAGGTTTGATTGGGAAGCACGCGTCGTGGAAGGGACATGCGCAGTTGTCGGTCGCTTCGCAGCTCAGTTTCCTCAATTCGAACATGGGAAGGTTCGCTGCAGGAAAACTCAGTCCTGCTGCAGTTCCCATACGTCAGCAAAGGCGCCATCTAGAGAACGTAAACCGAGCTCTTTGTTGAGCCGACGCTGAACACGGCCTTCACTTCGTCGATTCACGCTCGAGCAGCCGGTGTTTTCTGTCGGTTCCCCAGCGGTAGCCGCTCAGGCCCCCGTCCGTGCGGACGACACGGTGACAAGGAATGACGACCGCGGCAGGATTGGCCGCGCAGGCTCCCGCTACCGCTCTCGCTGCGTTGGGGCGTCCGATGCGCTGTGCGACCTCTACATACGACGCGGTCTGTCCCTCCGGAATGTCACGCAGAGCCCGCCAGACCAGCTCTTGAAACGCTGTGCCACGAACATCGAGCGGAATGTCGAAATGCGTGGGCTCGCCTTCGAGATAAGCCACGGTCCGCTCGACCCATCGCTCGAAGTCCGAGCCAGCTTCCGCTGATTCGAAAATCGCGTTGGGAAAGCGAGCTTGCAGATCCTCGGTGAGATCGGCCGGAGAGTCGCCGAAGAGCACCGCGCAGATGCCCTTTTCGGTTGCTGCAACCGCGACGAGGCCGAGCGACGAATCTCCAAACGCGTACCGGATCGCGATCCCATCACCGCCCTTACGCAACTCCGTCGCGGTCATCCCGTGCCGGCGCTGTGCGGATTCATAGAACCGGCTGGATGCACCGTACCCGGACTCGTAAATCGCCGATGTGACATCCTTGCTGGTCTTCAGGATTTTCGCGGCAACCCGTGATCGATGGGCAATCGCGTATTGCTTCGGAGTCACCCCGACGATGCTCTTAAACACTCGGTTGAAGTGGTACGGGCTGAGACCGGCCGCCTCCGCAAGCTCGTTCAGGGTCGGCTCTCGTTCTGTCCGTTCGATCAACCGGCACGCTTCGACCACGAGCTCCTTTTGGCGTTGACGCGGCGGTGTCGACTCGGGCTTGCACCGCTTGCAAGGTCTAAACCCCGCCGACTTCGCCTCCGATGGCTCCCTGTAGAATGAGACATTTTTCCGCAGCGGCGTGCGTGCGCCGCAAGACGGCCGGCAAAAGACCCCCGTCGTGCACACACCATAAAAGAACGCACCATCTGCGTCGGCGTCCCGATCCGTCACGGCCTGCCAGCGACAATCGTCGCTCTCGAATCTCGTTGCGGAAGCTCGATCCTCAGGATGGGTATTGGATTGGCTCATCACTACGCAACCCTAACCAGACCCGAGAGACGGAGCATCCCGTTTCTTGCTATCAAATTCGGGGGATTTTCGTAGGATCTTCTATTCGCCGCACGGCGGTTTCGGTATAGTCCGCCGAGCCCATGCCGACTCGACAGCTCAACGTGCTCGGCGGCCATCCTACCGGAGCAGCCGCCACCACCCGAAAAGACTCTTGGTGGGTCTCTCCATTGACGACCCTGGTCGTGCTCACCGTCTTTTCCATCTATGTGACCTGGGCGGCCTTCCAGGGCGAAAACTACTACGCCAATCCGTATCTGAGCCCGCTTTACTCGCCGGTTCTTTACACCGATCCCTCGGTGGCGGGGGCCGCCCCCATTGCCCACTCGTGGTTGGGTGCATGGCCTAGCTGGTGGCCGAGCTTCCTTCCGGCGTCGCCTGCGCTCCTGATCCTCTTCTTCCCGGGCGTCTTTCGATTCACCTGTTACTACTACCGCAAGGCGTACTACCGGGCCTTCACCGGGTCGCCCCCCGCATGCTCCGTGAACCCGGTCGCGAACCGAACGTACCGGGGTGAAACCGCGTGGCTCATCTTCCAAAACCTCCATCGCTACGCGCTCTACTTCGCGGTCGCTTACATTTTCATCCTCTACTACGACGCCTTCATTTCGCTCTTCCGAAATGGGGAATTCGGGATCGGCGTTGGCACCGTCGTGCTGTTTCTCAACGCGACATTTCTCGCGGGTTACACATTCGGATGCCATGCGCTCCGGCACCTGGTAGGTGGCGGCCAGGACTGCATGTCATGCGGCGAAGAGACCGTTCGATACGGGGCATGGAAAAGAGTGAGCTGGCTCAACGCGCGGCACCCTAACTTTGCCTGGATGAGCCTCTTCTGGGTTGGGTTCACCGACGTTTATGTGCGGTTGGTCTCGATGGGCGTGATCACCGACCTCAATACCTGGGCGAACTAGCAGCCGATGAACGTCAGCGAGATTCAAACCTTCGAACACGACGTGCTCGTCATTGGCGCAGGCGGGGCCGGTCTACGCGCGGCCATCGAGTGTAGCTCGCGCGGGCTGAACACGGGGGTCATCTCCAAGAGCCTGCTCGGCAAGGCGCACACGGTGATGGCCGAAGGTGGCATGGCCGCATCGCTCGGAAACGTCGACCGACGCGACAACTGGAAGATCCACTTCCGCGACACCATGCGCGGCGGGAAGTTCTTGAACCAGTGGCGCATGGCGGAGCTCCATGCGAAGCAGGCCCCCGAGCGCGTGCGCGAGCTCGAAGAGTGGGGCGCGGTGTTTGATCGCACCCACGACGGTCTGATCAATCAGCGCAACTTCGGCGGCCATCGGTACCCGCGACTCGCGCACGTCGGAGACCGCACCGGGCTCGAGCTGATCCGCACGCTTCAAGATCACGGGGTCCACCAAGGCATCCACTTCCACATGGAGTGCACGGCCCTGCGGCTACTCCACGATGGCGGGCGGGTCGCAGGAGTGGCAGCTTATTGGCGTGATACGGGCAGATTTGTCCTCTTTCGGACCCCTTCTGTGATCATGGCGACAGGCGGGGGAGGCAAGGCTTGGAACGTCACCAGCAACTCCTGGGAGTACACCGGCGACGGTGCGGCGCTCGCATATGAAGCGGGCGCCGCGCTGATGGATCTCGAGTTCACCCAGTTCCATCCGACGGGCATGGTGTGGCCACCCTCGGTGCGAGGGACACTGGTGACCGAAGGTGTTCGCGGCGACGGCGGCATTTTGCTCAACAACAAGGGCGAGCGCTTCATGTTCAACTACATTCCGAAGCGCTTTGCTTCGGAAACAGCCGATACGATCATCGAGGCCGACAAGTGGCCCGAGGATCCGAGCGCGCGACGTCCGCCGGAGCTCCTTACGCGCGATGTCGTCGCCCGGGCGATTCGCGCCGAGGTGCAGGCAGGGCGAGGCTCGCCGCACGGTGGCGCGTTCCTCGACATCGCATCGCGCAGGCCGGCCGACTACATCAAGCGCAAGTTACCGTCGATGTACCACCAATTCAAAGAGCTGGCGGAGGTCGACATCGCTGCAACGCCGATGGAAGTCGGCCCGACGCTTCACTACTTCATGGGTGGGATTCGCGTCAACGCGGACACGCAACAGACGAACGTTCCGGGATTGTTCGCATGCGGGGAATGCGCCGCGGGTTTGCACGGAGCGAACCGTCTCGGCGGGAACTCGCTTTCCGACCTCATCGTTTTCGGACGGCTCGCCGGGGTTGGTGTCGCCAATTATCTGTCCGCGCTCAGTGCCACCCCGCGCGCCGATGATACGCAAATTACCTCCGCATTCCGGGAGGCAACCGACATTTTAAATCGGGAATCCGGGGAGAATCCCTATCTGATGCACGAGGCGCTACGAGAGGTGATGAGCACCAACGTCGGCATCGTCAGGACGGGGAAGGAGCTCCAAACCGCGGTCGAGCAACTCAAGGCGTTGAAGGTCCGCGCGCAAAACCTGAAGGCCCCGGGGACGAGCCAATACAACCCCGGATGGCACGAGGCCTTGTCGGTGAAGTCGCTCCTGGTCGTTGGCGAGGCCGTGGCCCGTGCAGCTTACCTTCGTGAAGAGAGTCGCGGCGCGCACACGCGGCTCGATTTCGAGGGGGAGCGTGAAGAGTGCGGGCGCTTCAACATCGTGACGAAGAAGGGGCCGGGCGGTGAGATGCAATGCGAGAAGGTGGAACGCGCCGACCCACCAAAGGAGCTCGCGGCAATTGCCTATGCAACGCTCGAAGAGTTGGAGGGAGGCCAATTAGAATGAGCACACGCACGTTCAAGATTTGGCGCGGCGACTCGCGAGGTGGCGAGTTCAACGATTACGAAACGGAGGTCGACGAGGGCATGGTCGTCCTCGACGTGTTGCACCGGATTCAGGCGATTCAAGCCAACGATCTGGCCATCCGATGGAACTGCAAGGCAGGGAAGTGCGGGTCATGCAGCATGGAGATCAACGGGCGCCCGAGGCTTGCGTGCATGACGCGCATGAACTCGTTCGGACCGGACGAGGTCATCACGGTGCAGCCTCTCAAAGCGTTTCCGGTCATCAAGGACCTGGCCTGCGACGTCTCGTGGAATTACGAGCAAAACAAGCGAATTGCGCCCTTCAAGCCCAAACCGCGAGGCCGGGACGGCGAGCATCGGATGTACCAGCAAGATGTGGACAGAGTGCAGGAGTTCCGGAAGTGCATCGAGTGTTTCCTCTGCCAAGATGTGTGCCACATCCTGCGCGATCGCGACCGAAAAGACGCCTTCGTGGGTCCGCGCTTCATGATTCGCCTCGCTAGCTTGGAGATGCACCCGCTCGACGACGACGATCGGATTCCGGAGATCAAGAAGGAATACGGCTCGGGGATGTGCAACATCACCAAGTGCTGCACCGACACCTGTCCGGAGCACATCAACATCACCGATAACGGGATCATTCCGCTCAAGGAACGAGTTGTGGATCGTTACTATGATCCACTTGCCCGCCTGGCGCGGCTCTTCGCCGGGCGTAAGGTGCGTACGAAAACCCACGCCGAGGAGCAGTCCAAATGACAGAACGCTTCGCACTCAAACGCATTTCCCCTGACGCAATCGTCCACGCTGTGGAACGGGCTGAGCACTACCGACTGCTCAATGATCCTGAGCAGGCGGAAAGCATTTGCCTCGACATCCTGGCGGTGGATGATCGAAACGAGCGTGCACTCATCACGTTGATCTTGTCGCTGACAGATCAATTCCGACGGGGAGGAAGCTCTCATGGCGTTCGCCGCGCCAAGGAACACGTGCGCAAGCTCTCGGGCGACTACGAACGGGCCTACTATGCCGGTGTCGTGGCCGAGCGGCAGGGCCGCGCACACCTCTTGCACGGCGGGATGCAGCGCACGTTCGCGTACGAAGGCCTCCACGAAGCGATGCAGCACTACCAAGAAGCCAACGCGCTCAAGCCGGCGGGAGTCGACGACGCGATCTTGAGGTGGAACGCATGCGTTCGGACAATTCAGCGTGAAGGCCTCAAGCCGCGCCGCGACGAACCCGAGCTGCCCCTCGAATAGCCCCATCGGACCCATAGGGTGCTTGTTCTTCGCCGCAGGAGCCCCATCGGGCAATCGGATTTCCAACGCGGTTTTTCCAGTGAACGGTGATGCTCGCGTGTCCCGCGGGGAGCTCTGTGGCACGCAGCCGTAACGGAGGTCGCCGCCGTGGACAATGCCGCCGCTCACTCTGGGTTCGACACCCGCAAAGAGTCGTACTCGAACATGAACGATTGGCTGAATACGCTCGTTCGCAAACGTATCGCCCAAGCCGAGACAGACGGTGAGCAGCTGCCTGAGGAGATGGCTTGGGTCTCGGAGAACGATCATTCGGTCTATCAGCGGCGCTTCAAACCGTTTGTGCTCATCGTCCTCGGCCTGTGCGTCTACGGCATTGCTCAGACGCAGAATCCTGTTGCGCTCCTCGCGACAGTCGTGCTGATGTATTTCTACATCGATTTCTACAGCGGCGTCCTCCACGTGGTCCTCGACAACCCACGTTTCGTCCGACTCCCGCTCATCGGTGTGCCATGCGTCGAGTTTCAGTGGCACCACACGTTCGCCTACGATATCTCGACTCGGCGGCTGTTGGATGTCTGGGGTGACCTCAACGTGCTGCTCTTTGCGAAGTCCCTGTTTCTTTTTGGACTGTGCGGGTTCACCCCTACGGCCTTCATGGTTGCGGGGGTCGGCTACTCGTTTGGGTACGCGAATCAGTACTCGCACCGGCTGACGCACACGGCGCCTCGTCATCGCTCGAAGCTTGCCGTCTGGCTTCAGGAGCATCGCGTTCTGCTCCCTCCCGCTGTCCACCAAATCCACCACGCGAGCTACGATCAGGCATTTCCCGTGCTCAATGGACACAGCCGGCATCTCATTCAAGCAATGCTCAGAGTCGTCCCGAACGGTTTCTGGTGGCTGGGACTATTCCTCGTGCTCAGCGCCTTCGATCTAGTAGCCGTCGTCTGGGCGATCGATCATATTTGGCCGTCATGACCCGTATGGCTTGGGGGGCGGCTCTGGATCCTCGTTAGACCGGCGACGGGGCGTTCTTCAGCGCAAAGCGAACGAAGCGCGACTTCACCTGCTCGGACGCTAGCGCCCGCTCGGCGGGAGGCAGTTGCGTGATCGCCCGCACAGCGTGGTTGAGGAACGCCGCACCACGGCTGTCACTCTCGTCGAAAAGCAGATCCGCGAGGCGCCCGTGCTCGAGCATTTGGCGCACGACGCGTTCGATGGTGTTCTCGGGCACGTGGCGGGGCTCCGCTCGGCGCTCCATGCTGATAGCTTCCTGTTTGCAGCTCGTCGCACAGACTCCACAGCCGATGCAGAGCTTGGAATCAAAGACCGGGCGCAGCTCGTTCTTGCGCTTTCCCCCCGTGCGCTCGGGCGCCATGGCGATGGCCGCGACCGGGCAGGCCCGGGAGCAACGGGAGCAGCCCTTGCAGTCGTCGGGGTGGTGGGCGGGCTCGAACCCGCTCGGGTTGACCGCCGGAAGCCCGAAATCGTTGATGGCGGACAGCTGACCGCAGCAACAGGCGCAGCAGTTGCACACGTAGGCCGGCTCGTTCTTTACGTTGTCGGCGATCTGGACCAGGCCGCGCGACCGGGCATCCCTCACGATGGACATGGCCTTCTCCTCGTCAATCCGGCGACCGAAGCCGCGCCGGATGACGAAGTCCGCCCCGCTGTTGAGCGAAAGGCAGATCTCCTGGGGGGTGTCGCAGGCCTTGCCCAGGTGCTCCGCCTTGTGGCGGCAGTAGCAGAGGGAGACTGCGATTTGGTCGGCGCCCCGGATCAGGCTGGTGGTACGCTCCCAGTCGAGCACCTCGGGAGTGTTAGCGGCCAGCACTTCTTCGTGCACCATCGCCCGGCCGATGACGGTGTCGTTGCCGAAGACCTCGCGAACAAAGGTGTCGTCACCATGCATGTAGGCGTCCATGGCCTTTGCGACACTGAGCTTGTCGAACATGTCGTGCGCCCGCATCATCGAGAACTCGAAGAAGCCGACGACAGGCGGGGCTAGGAGGTACTTGGTCTCGCCGGTGCTCCGGCTGACGAGGTCCATGACAAGGCCCTTGTCGCAGAGCGGTTCGAGCTTGTCCCGCAGCTCGTCCTCCGGCATGTCGAGGCGACGGGCCAGTCGGCTCAGCGAAGTGGGGATCATCGGCATCCGCGAAGCCAGCGCCGACTCCTCGGGGGTGTACATCACCTCGAGCAGCTCGCGCCAGCCTTTCAGCGCGCGCTCGTCTTCGGGCCTCGGCATGGCGACGGCGTGGTGGTCGAGGCGTTCCATCAGCCCCCGGTACTCCTGCTTGAGTTGGCTCATGTGTCCCACAGTCCACCTCCTCCTGGGGAATGCATGCGAGCTTCGTGCCAGCTCCCCCGGCGTCTCTTGCCACCACCAAAAAGGCTTTTTCAGCGACCATTCAACAGCGATCCATAACCGACTGCGTGCGCCCAGGTTACGCATTCCCTGCGCGTATTGGGCCCCAGGCGCAAAACCTTCATCGGACGGTGCCCGCCCCCGCAGCGCCCGCTCGCGGGGCCGGCTTGCGGCTCCCCGCAACATTTGCTTCATATCCGCCCATGCCCGACTTCGGTACCGCCGACATCCACAACGTTCTCCTCACTGGCTCGCGCTCCAGCGGGAAAACCACGCTCGCCGAAGCCCTTCTGTTCCACGCTGGCGAAATCAGCCGCCAAGGGACAGTCGACGCCGGCACTTCGGCGAGCGACTTCGAGAAAGAAGAGCAAGCGCACCACTACTCCGTGTACTCGACGCTCCTGCACGCCACGCATCAGGGGAAGCGGATCAACATTTTGGATCTCCCGGGTGCGCCTGATTTCATCGGACAGGCGATTGCGTGTCTTCCCGCTGCCGAGACGATGGTGCTGGTCATGGATCCGGAGGCCGGGATCGACAGCATGAGCCGGCGCCTCGTGAGGCTGGCGCACGATCTCGATCTGCCGGTTGCGATCGTGGTGAGCCACATCGGGGAAGGCGTTGCCCTCATCGGGTCATTCCTGAGTGAGCTCAAAGAAGCGTTTGGCCGTGGCTGCCTTCCGATCAACCTGCCTGCGGACAATGGCGCGACTGTCATCGATTGTTTGCTGAACGGGGAGGGCGATAGCGACCTCGGCCCCATCCAAGGCTTTCACACGGAGCTGCTCGATCAAATCGTCGAGATCGACGACGCGCTCATGGAGCGATACCTCGAGGGCGAAGAGCCGAACTACGAAGCCCTTCACGAG
>Ga0209567_10001971_pt1 | contig 10152 bp, 8 predicted proteins | sample COG_12_FD_184756 | JGI IMG/M metagenome (GOLD analysis project Ga0209567, IMG submission 184756) | Pelagic marine sediment microbial communities from the LTER site Helgoland, North Sea, for post-phytoplankton bloom and carbon turnover... | ecosystem: Environmental > Aquatic > Marine > Neritic...
TCCGCTCCCATTAGCTCGCTAGTGCTTCGCGAATGCGCCTTGAATTCGGATGCTTGTCGCTTCGCTGAATGGCACAGAATTTACGACGGGGTACACTAGATCAACAAAATGGAATTTTAGTTAGCTCGCACCTTTATTTAGGAGGGATTGTCTCCACAAAGGCTCGATAATCCTTACTTTCGAGGCCTTCAAAGTCGTGGAACAGGATGAGCGCTCCAGGACATGAAGACGAACCTCAATGCGCTGGTGCGGTCAACTAGGACGCGGCCCTTAAGCAGGCATGGGAGGCTTCTATATCTTCTATCCGTTTGAGGTACCTGCCTGTTCCAATAAGTTCGCACACATTCTGGAGGCGACTCAATCATGAACGAAACGCCTGATTCCGAGAGGTTTCTCGATCCTCACCGTCGGCTGGAGCTGGCCCTCTTTGAACAAGACCCGAATCTGCGCCGGGTGCTTCCGGCCGAGATGATCGAGGAAATCAACCAAGCCTTGGTCGAATCGGCCGTGGAGGATGTCTACCTGCCTGAGCCCCTTATTTTCGCCCTGAGGGAATCCCTGCCGCCCGAGCTCAGCGAAGAGCTCGCCCAGGCCCGGATCGTCTCAGAGCGGATTCCCCTGGAGCTGATCTCCCGCATCCGCGCGGCCGCCGAAGAATCCCTGGTTATCGATCTCGATAACCTGGTCGCCGCCACCCTGGAGGAAGAGCGCCACCTGCCACCCGGGCTGCTCGAAAGGCTGATGGAGTTGGTGCCGCCGGAACTCCTGGAGCCGCCCGGAGTGTCCCTGTTGTCGGGTACTGGCCTGCTCTTCCCCACCATCCAGGTAGAAAAGACCCTCAACAAAACCAGCATCGAGGTAGGCGATCCGGTCCGGGTCACCATTACCGTCTCGGGCGATACCAAGCAGCAAAGCCAGCCAGTAGCGACCTCGGTGGTCCTGGTCCTGGATGAATCGGGCAGCATGAAGACCAATAACAACTACCAATACAGCCGGGCGGCCGCGCTGGCCATCGCCAAGAGCATCCGCTCGGTAGACAAGATCGCCCTGGTAACCTTCTCTACCAATGCAACCGTGAATGTCCCCCTCACCAGCGACGGCAAACAAGTGGAGAATGCCCTGGCGGGGTTGGGCTCTCCCGGTGGCCAAACCAACCTTCTGGACGCCTATAACAAAGCCAACGATCTGCTTATCAAAGATAAGACGGCTTATAACAAGATGGTCATCCTGTTTACTGACGGCATGCCGTCGACGATCAACCAGGAAAACGAGATTTACAAGAAGATCACCATCCCTCAAAGCAATAATATCCACTACTTCACCGTCGGTTTTGGAACCAATACACCCACGGTCCTGCTCCAGGTGATGGCCAAGGAGACGGGCGGTAAATTCTACACTGCCAGCCAGGCCACGGATCTGGAAAAACACTTCAAGGACGCCTGGGCGTCGATCAGTAATACGCTTTTTGTGCGCAATGTGAAGATCACTGAGATCTTGTCCAGCGACGTCAAGCCCATCGCCCAGACCCTGAACTACTCGATCTCCCAGGGCGCCGAGCCAGAGGGGTTCAAGAAGGCGATGGCCGCGGCCGCAGCCGCTTTCTACACCAGCGGTACATTGAAGCTGCCGGTCATTCCCCTGCTGGAGAAAAACCGCAACTTCACCGTCCACTTCGACGTCACCGGGGCCAAATGCAAGGAAAAGGCCACGACAGTATACGTGGACGACAGCAAGAGTGCTGTCGATTACACGCCCGGCGGTGGGAAAAATATCACCAAGATAATCCCCAACCGTTCGATCACCATCAAAGCCTGCGGCGTCTACGTGCACAAAACCTTCGACGAGGCGAACCGGATATTAAAGATCGAGATCAACAATACCTTTACAGATCGATCAGTGAATAATGTCTTCGTCGTGGAGATGACGGGCGAACACGTGGAGGCGCTCATCGGCGCTTGCTTGCCGGGCTGGCCGGTGGCCAAGCCCTGGTATCCACCCAACCCACCGGACCCATGGAAGGTTTATGGCATCCAGTGGGTGCTGCCTAAGCCGATCCCGCCGTCGACCAAACAAGTCTTCTCTGTGGTCATCCGTTCCCGGCCGAGCGCCAAGGGAAAGTCGCCAATCTACATCAACCCACCGCACACGACGGCCGTTCTCAGCTATATCGACTACTGGTACAAGGACGATCAGGGCCAGAAAGTGACGGTCAACACCCCTATGCCGATCTGCAAGGTTCCTAAGCTCGAACCGGACAGCTAAGGGAGAATAGAAACCGGACAGCTTATCGCCGAACTACTAGCCTTCAGCCTGGCCTGGTGGGTGGGGCTGTACTTGCTCGGCCGCGACCTGAGCAGCCCTTGCCCGCCCTTTACCGAGCTGGGTTTGGTCACCTGCTGCGGCCGGGAAGTACGTGCACGACCTGCTGGGCTGCGTCATACTCAACTCGGACATACGGACGCCATTCGAAATTATCTATCTTCTATATTTTTTACCTCGAAACTGGCGCTGACGGGCTACAGACTAAGCCTTCCGGGCCACCGAGGCCAAAGCGCAAAGGTCAAGTTCTGTCCTTGTCAGGTACCAGCCATCAATCACATGTACCTGATTTGTCCGGAGTTCTATTTGTATCTGTTGTTCCAAAATATCTCCGATATTATCAGGGCGAAGATCTCCATGAACATCGGCCAAAAAGCTACTGATACTTCTTAGCGATTTCATGGGATGATCGTTTTTTTTCAGCTCTTCCCTGAATTTTTCACCGAACCGAACTGCTCCGGGTAACTCGGCTAACTTTGAAACAATTTCACTGACTGCTAGTTCCGCGGGACCCTGAACAGTTGACCTGTAAAGAAAAATGCCAGCAATTGCTCCTCCAACTACCAGTATGCTTCTCAAAAGAAATTTTCTTCTTGGCAACATTTTATGTTAATCCGCGCTCAATATTTAGCCTAATGTGGTCGCTAAGACGTAACGCGAGAGCAACGATTGTAAAAGTAGGATTCGCAAATCCGGCAGTAGGGAAAACTGAGCTTCCAGCTACAAAAAGATTACTTATTCCATGAATTTTGCAGTCGCTATCAACGACACCGTATTTTGGGCTCTCGCTCATTCTAGTCGTTCCAGCATGATGATTGGCTGGAAAGTAATACCCTCTTCTCGTAGGATCGTCTTCACGAAAATCTATTCTTAACCTGCCATTGGATTCTTTGGCTAATTCCGTCGCGAATAGTCGTATTGACTTGGTTATTGTACTTATATGTTGCTTTGTAAGCCTTAATTTCAATCTTGCCCTTCGAAGCCCAAGACGGTCGACTTCATCATCAAGAAAAACACGATTATTTGGGTCTGGGTTTAATTCAGAAATCATCAACATCTGGGCGAAGTAAGGCCCTTCATTACTGCTCCGGCCTGTTCGTAAAATATCAAAGAAACGAATTACATCACCCGCATCAAGAACCTTACGAGAATTTTTCTGTGACGTAACAATTTGAATCGCCGTGTTTAACAAACGATTTTTCTGCTGCATTTGGTCAGTGAATCCCAAAACAGCGAAACTTTTCGTATTCTTACTTCTATCGTATTTAGATAGTTTTTCAGAGTTGCCGGTAAAAACTATATTTGCAGCATGGGGGTATTGCGGGTGCTCCATAAAATACCGCCCAACCTGATCATGCGAATTCCCGATTCCATTTTTTTGGATTTTGTTTGATAACAACAGTATCCTTGCATTTTCGATTCCACCTGTTGACAAAATAAAATATTTTGCAGCAACGTTAAATCGTATACCTGTCAACGTTCCACACGTCACATGCTCTACTGAATCTCCATTTTCATTTAATGAAATTCTCAGTACGTTCGCATTGATACAAACGTTAACATTATCTGCGTCAACTAATTCTTTACGATATTTTCTCCCGAAGCGCGTAGGGGTACTGATGTGAAAAATTTTCGAACAGATACTATCGCTATCAATGACAGCTCGATCATCTGAACAGTCTGTCGCTTCATTGTCATAATCTTTGAAAGGCTCGATTTCTACAATTTCAGCGGCTTTAGTGTAATAAGGTTTGATATCTGATTCATCGATTGGCCAGCCACTGTGTTCAACCCAATCACGTTTTCTGAAATCTATAGGGTCTAGAATTCGGCACAAACCGGCCCAGTGATTTGTTGAACCGCCGAAGTATCTGAGCCTCGAACCATGCAGATACGCATCACTTTTCGGTTCATCATTGAACTCAGTCCAACCTTTATATAGTCCTTGAGTCTCTCTACCAGGTTTAAATCTGCCACTTTCCATCAGGCAGACCGTATAACCGCTAGTTAAAAATGATCTAGCGACAGTAATCCCTGCTGCCCCCGCCCCTACAATACAAAGATCACAGGATATAAGCTGATTATTATTTAATTCTCGACAATCTATGAGCATTATTAATCCGAAATGTAATCGAGTGCATCACTATAGAATAATAATCACGCCGATAATAAACCAGGCTGGAGAAAAGCCCCGCGTATAGTTGCGTATAGGCTCGTTCCTGAATTGTCGCAGGCACATTGTCGGGTCATTCTATGCCGCATAACGCCGCATCGTAGGTGGTCCACCTCGGTGTGGGTATCTCGCGTTCAGCAAGATCCAGAAATTCGAGGTACGAAAACGGTTGTAAGTTTACGCACCTGTAACGCCTTTGTCATAACCACTCATTGTGTACCAGGGCGGCGGCGTGTTGTGCGCAGGTGTTCCCAGTATTCCCTGACTACAGCCCCAACGCGTTCCTTTGGCCAGTTCAAATAGGGAGCTCCGATTTCCGTTACAGAGCGCGCCAGTTCCAGGCCCCGGTTACTTTGCCCAGCCTGCACCAAGACCGCGCATAAGAAGCAGTTCATCTCCAGGTCGCCAATGTCCGTAACGTGCAATTTGCTGACCTACGATGATCAGGTCGCGACCGACAGCTGTGGGTCGGTTGCTGTCTGTAAAGCGCTGCAAATTATGCTCTCCACACTGTCAAGTCCCACCGGCAGTTAAGGGCCCATAGAACCTGTCATATGTTTTTATTTTTGCTCCTAACCACAAACACACTATGGAAGAAATTGTAAGAAAAGAAAAAGGTTGGAAACCTATTCCACTGACATTAAAAATACTTTTCGTTGTGTTAATCCTCTGGTCAGTTGGATCAGTGATGAACCTGCCAAATTTATTTGTAACAGGATTGCCGCTCTTTGGGGTTTTGTGTATGGAATAACAGCGTCTCTTATAGTGCTATTTCTGGATATCATTGGTAGAAAAATGGGCGTTCTCTTACATCGGCATCTTCATACTCAACAGTACGGTTGCTCTTTTTAATGTAAGCGAAGAACTGGGACTACTACAAATTCTTGTACCAACTATTGCTAGCATTGTCTTTTTTTGTCGTCATTTATTGGAAACGAAACAATTTTAGACAAACTCCTTAGTGGAGACTCAGCATCTCCTTGGGTCGAGGGCGGACGAGGGTGCTGCATCGCAGCGTTAATAGAACCCCTATGTCTGCTGTTAAGTGATAAGCAACTGCTGTTTTTCGACCTCCTGATGTTACGATAGCAGATAGATAAAGAATACGTCATTTGATGAACATTATTAGATGGCTTTGCCTCATCCCGGCATCGTATCTGGGTTACTACATCGCCCTGATTGGCGGTATGGCAGTGCATACGTTTGCAGAATCGTTTTGCCCTCCCGAAGCCGTCATCTCCGGTATGTGCACTGCCAACTACATAAGGCCAATTGAAACATTTTTGTTTTTAGTGTTTCCAGGTATTGCGGCGATCTTGGTGGTTTTACTACCAACCCTCGCCGCTCCCTCTAAAAAGGTCGCTGTGGCTGTGATATTTTTTGTTTTGGGCGCCACGGCTGCGATTTACATGGGTACATCCCTCCGGGAGTGGAAAATATTGGCCTTTGCATTGGTTTGCGGTGCTGCGACCGTTTGGTTCATTTATGTGAATCAAAACAAGAAGGCACGAAACTCCTGATCCACAAATGCCCATGGGGGACAGACCCCAGAAATCGGGATCTACTGCTTTGGCACCTTGAGTGATTCCTCTGGACATGGCCAAGACCATTGTTCTGTCCAGGAATTAGGATAACTACCAAAGATGTCAAAATAAATAAACTAGCTGCGATTCGTTCATGTCAAATCATTTGGGGATGTTAGATATAAACTGCTCCGCTCACTCTACGTAGACTATCGATTCGATTCCAGCGTTCTAGATGGCCGCTCCTGCTGAACGATCCGACCGACCGCAAGGTGTCGTGACCTGTCTGATTCAGTTCACAAAATCTAACCGCTGGTTGTCAAAATCGAAGGGGCGGTCACCCCGAGTAAACGGACCGTCAAATCGGATGCGATTAGACTAAAATCATCACAGCAGTCAAACGCCGCAACCGGCATTATCCGGTCATTTATTGGGTCGCGACTAATCGTAGAATTAGGTGTCAATACTAGTTCTTGATATGAGGTGACGGCGCCTTGCGTAGATAATATTTGTCTACTAGCTTTTTCAACATAAAGTCAGCATCATCTTAGCACGAAATCTTGATCTTAATTGACTAATCCGTAGCTGATGAATCGTGATAATACAAACTGGTATGCTTACCCCTGGTTGGAACTAAAGGATGAACGATTACTGGTTTATTTAAACGCCTTTTCGATTACCTTTACTTGTTAGGGGAATCCTTGTGACTCCAAAAATACTGATTATTTACCTCAGCATTGTTAGCCTTATCGGCCTGCTCGCAATGTGGTGGGCAAAATCCACACTAATAAAAATCAAGTCTAATCGCTCGAAAAGAATCCGAAAACTCGATAGTTTTGACAGCATAGAAACAACCTCGCCTTATGATAGTAGTGAATTTACGGAAATCGATGCCGCGGTTGAAAATATCGAAAATCGGTTCTCGATTATTGGGAAGATAACATTATTTTTAATATTGGCAGTGTTGGCAGTTGCCCTCACGTTCCCTTTTCTAGATTCAATCCCTGCTGCTCTTATCTCCATCTTAGTCGCCGGATCCAGTATTGTGTTAGGCATTGCAGCACGACCTTTAATCGAAAATATCATTGCTGGTGTGGTTATATCTTTTTCAAAGGCTATAGGTGTTGGTGACACAGTAGTGATAGATGAGCACTATGGTACGGTAGAGGATATTAGCCTGAATCATACAATTATTAAGCTTTGGAACTGGAAACGCTTGATCATTCCAAGCAGTAAAATGTTATCAAAAGAGATATTGAATTTATCCTACCATGATAGCTATATCTGGGTGCATATCGCGTTTTATATTTCTTATGATACGAGTCTTCATCGGGTAAAGCAGATTGCTATCGAATCTGTTCAAAAAAGTGACAATTTTTCATCTAATGAAATGCCGAGTTTCTGGGTTATGGAGATGGACAAAGATGCATATCAATGCTGGGTCGCAGGCTGGACAGATTCAGCAATAAAGGCATGGAACTTGGCCAGTGATATTCGTACAGGTATAGCTATGCAATTTCAATCTGATGGAATCAGAGCACATCGCTTTGGAGTGGATATATCTCCCTACCCGTTAAAACCTTGACCCTTCCATCATCTGCTTTTTGTAAGTCCTTTGCACCGACGCCATAAAATGTATTTACTGAAACGCCTAATGATGGCTCAGGGCACGAAGTAGCTCTTGATATTTCAGCTCCAAGTGTCGGCTTTGGCAATTTGCTGACCTACGATGATCAGGCCGCGACCGACAGCTGTGGGTCGGGCCCAGCCTGTTGGGAAACGATTAAATTTCCAGAACCTGATCGTTATCGAAGGGCGGTTGTCCCCGACAAAGCGGACCGAGAAAACTGGATTGAACACGGGGGTCTCACTGCACCCTGTCCGTCAGTAACCGGCCAAAAGAAGTCGGTCACTGCAACAAATAGCGTTGGATTTCCTGCATGCGACGCTGATGGATTGTTGCGTTTGCATCCATAAAGGGGTGACTAAATTCCGGATCACTTATTACGATAGCATTTCGGTTTTCCGCCTCCTGCGCTAGGTCCTGTGACATGGCTGGCGTGACGACATTGTCTCGTTGGCCTCTCACTAGCAGGATATTGCTACAATCATTTGGTAAATGTTCAATGGGATCGTATTCTATGGGGCAACCATAGTCAGACAAACGACTGGGCGTAGAATCAATAATGATCTTATCCAACCGCATGTCCGGGTCTAGGGTATTCAGAAGGAAAACACCGCCTAGTGACATTGCGTAAACTAAACGCTTTTCATAACCCTGTGCGATAAGACTCGACAATATTTCTTTTATATCGTGGACGATGGCCTTTAGCCGCCGTTTGCCTTCTGAGCGACCATAACCGCGGTAGTCGTAGATATATACGTCGTACCCTAGATGTGCATAAGCGCGATATTCGCCAAGAATCTGATCGGCGAGCATCGCATTACCCTGCAACACTAGGAGAAATCCCCTGGCAGGTTCCGTTTTTGGCGGAAAAGTCTTACTAGCGTCTAGTTTATAACCGCGCAGTGTTCTACCGTCTTGCGTCCTAAATGATATGTCTACGACGCCATCCAATCCTGACAGTCGTTTACTGTTGGGTCTGCCGGCTACGGTGCTCCACAGCCAAAAATAAATAGGCTCTTTTATTCCACATACACTTTGTTCCAGCTTCATAGGTATAGTCGAGTCGGTAGCAATTGCAGTGCTCGTCACAACAAAAAGCAATAGTGAGATTAAGTATTTCTTCCAACGCTCACTCCCAAGTATATGTCCAGGGAAAGGATAAGCGGACGTTCGCAACCCAGGTATTAGCTGTCTCGAACTTCTGGAGGTAGATAGAATGATGGCCGTAGAAGTTACGCTGACCTAACAGAGCTGAGTAGGGCAGGCAGTAGTATTTATTCAGGAAGTCCCCGGCGCTGATAATCCTTTAAGTGTTTGAATCGACACTCGCCAAGATACTCATAGTGGCCACCAATTTCCAGCTCAATTTCAAGGTCATCGCAGACAAGTTTCTCAACCCGCTTTTCGTTGTTGGCTTGTCGTTCGTCTTTCAGCGAAATATATAAGTTAATCGATAGAAGGGTCAGAGCGGCAAAAACTATTATCGATAGTATGTCTACGAAACGCCGCATATTCCATCACTCACTCTCGTGTACGAAAGTTGGGGGGCTAAGTCTTTAAGCTTACTAGGGAACATGCTAGACGACGATCACGAAAGGGCTCTCGGTCGATCATCGACTCAAGAGCGCGGGATTAGTATACGCCGGGATTTAAGCTGAATGATCAAACGAATGGCCGAAGATTTACTGGTGAACAATGTAAGGTAAGCTGGTTCTGAGTCAAGGTCTGATACGGGTGTGCGCCGTGCTAAGGCGGCGTTTCTCAATGGGTGAGAGTCCCATCCGGCAACTTTTGCTCCAGCCGGTAGCAATCGGAGCAGCTATGGAGGTAACGAAGTGGCTGAAGCCTCTAGTGTAGAGGGTCACAATTGGTGACTTGGCGAGTGTGCGGGGGTAACGCGAGTGAACGCTGAGCAATCCTCGAAAAGGACGTTGCGCAGGCCGACCCGTCCACCCATGCGGGGAAGGCTGATATGGCTGGGGAAGCGAGCGAAACAGGCACCCAGTCGCTGCGCCGTGGTAGTGGCGACAGCATGCACACAAGGGAAACGCACGCAACACGGGAAGCCCGATAGCGTGGTCGGTCGTGGCGACCAACCTGAGGCCGGTGACGGTCAGAGAGGGCGCTATGGGGTGGCGGAGAGGCCCGCAGTACCGAGGATGTTGGGTAATGCCGGCGGAGGAAAGGGGCCTTAGTTCAAGGCGGGCGCTGAAAGTTGTAAAGCACGGGAGATTGGGGCAACCCTAGGAAACTCCGGTAATGTGCGGGAGCTGCGGAAGGTGCCACATGCTGAAGCGAAGGAAGAACTCGGGGTGCGCTCCGGGAAACGAATGACCGCCCAAGCGGTGGTGTTGGTGGTTATGTGCAGAATGTTCGGTCGTTGCACGCTAGGGACACACAGCTCTATGCTATGGATCGAGTTTGCTGCGGATGACCTTTCGTGTGCGAAGGTGTGAGTTCTTGTCCGAGAGCTGGATGCGGGAGATCTGCATGTCCAGTTCGATGAGGAG
>Ga0209567_10001972_pt1 | contig 10151 bp, 6 predicted proteins | sample COG_12_FD_184756 | JGI IMG/M metagenome (GOLD analysis project Ga0209567, IMG submission 184756) | Pelagic marine sediment microbial communities from the LTER site Helgoland, North Sea, for post-phytoplankton bloom and carbon turnover... | ecosystem: Environmental > Aquatic > Marine > Neritic...
ACCTACAATAGCAGCAGGCCTATTGGTACAGCGAACGGTAAAACAGAAGGAATGCTAAAAAGTTTAGTCAGAAAAGGTATAGATCTATATAATTATGCTGTTACTTTTCTTAAGGGTATTTACATCAGTTGCAAAAGCATATTTTAATAGACGTCCATAGAAGAGCTTGAAGTACGACTTAGCCATTGAATTATGTATATGCCAGGCTTTAAATGACAGATCTAGTGTCAGTAGATATACTTTTTCTTCTCAAAAGGACTAGTCCATTGACCATCTCAATTATAAAGTGGACAATATCATGGACCTTAACTGAGTATATGTCTATGACAATATCAAAATACCATAAGTTATTGCCATGGCATATGCGCACACACATAGGGCAGAAGTTTCTTCTGAGGTATAGATCTATCTGTTGTAAAGATTTTAGTTCTACTATTAAAAGCCTCAAACATTATAAAACAAAAACATTGCAGATCTATCTCTGCACTATTGCTGCTCAGAGTTTTTTTGCCAGAGATTGTAGATTAAACAATTTTTACCCGAATTTTATTTTGGAATCATCCCAATCATATACCGGATCAGTCCATTTCTACTGCAACAGGGGGTGATTTAAAAAAAAAAAAAGATATTTATTTATTCTTTCTTCTATGAACAAACACAACAGAACCAGATCAGAGGGCCCCGGTGTCTGATCTTGTTCAACTCTGATTGCTTAGTCCTTTTAAATGAATCAAGGCATAAATGGGTTAAGACTAAAGTCTACCTTTCAAGATCAATTTTCATCAATTATGGAAGTATGGACAGTGTTGTTTGTTTTTGAAGCCTATTGCATTGCCTTTGCATGGTGCTGTGCTTTTGGTTAGAATAGCGCCATGCAGACTATGCATATCTGACTTCGGATCTGCTGCCGGTCACCTTTATCTGACACCAAGGAATCAATTGTAATTACGACATAAAGTTCCACCAATTTTAAAGTCTTTGATTTGATGCGGCCTGGGAAGTAGAAAACAGGACTTCTGTATCCAATTGGGTGTTCTACCTACTAAGCTAATTCCACATGTATACATATGGACAGGACATTTTAAAAAGTTACAAGCTTTCTAACACAGCTTTAGATAAGAAGCATAAAATTAACTCCAATTGACAATGTTTGCATTATTTCTTCAACAAATCCTATGTTTAACAGCTTGTTAGAATAGTCACTATGACACAATTCTAACAAGTGGTCAAACATAGGGTTTGATAAAGAAATGGGCATTATAGTAGAAAATAAAATACATGTATGCTTCTTACGCCTAATGGTCTGAAAAAAAAGTAGGTAGGGTCAGTGACGGCAGTGAATTATTTTTTTTAATATTGTGAAAATATAATGTTTTTATAATTTTCTTCTCCATTTTTTAATATTTTTTCACAATCTTAAAAGAAAATAATTCAGGGTCAGGGGTGCTTTGCTAGGTAGGGACGGATTACCCGAAACAAACATCTTTCTTTTTTGGCCATATCAGGAGCCCTGTATTTGATTTCTCTTCTAAAAATGGATACAATAAGATCTTTAATGGACAATATACTTATGTAGTGAATTATTGTTCCATTGTGTATGTTTTTTAAGCACTCAGGCTTAATTATGCCCTTTTGCATAGGTTCTTCCACATTTTTTCTTTCTTTCTATATATATATATCTTCCTATAAGTTTGAACCAGCAATAATGATGTACCGCTAGTGAAAGTTTATTATCTTTTAATTTCTATGGCAATTTTTTATTTGCACTTTGCTATAAATTATGTTGAAATTTGCTTTCAAAATTATATGATGGGTCTTTTCAATATATATCATTGTATTAAATTATAATAAATAATTTTTTTGATAATATTTGCAGGCATGTTCACTAGTATCAACGCAAGCTGGCCTGGATCCTGCCATGACAGCCACATTTTCAGAACCTCAGGGCTATGCCAGAAATTGGAGCAGCAGAGACAATTCTCAGATGGTGTGCTGTTAGGAGACAGTGGGTAAGATAAATATAAAACATCAATTTTTGTTAACATGCAAAGTACAGCAAAGACCAAAGGATGTAATGAATGGAAAGTGTTACTATATATTGTTTTCTATTCATAGTAGCTCTTTATATACAGTCATATAGGATATGAATTATAAAGGGGAAGACCTTTTATTAAGTAGTTGGTCAAATACAGGTCAAATATAGACCTTGAATTCACAATGGGAACAGGGCATAGCAGAGCAGAGCATTGTAGTGCAAAGCAGGAAAAAAAGAACAAAGAAGATATGTCAGAGCTTGTCCATTCAGAAGGATAAAGCATTAGATAACAGAAACTAAATTTTCAAAGTAATAGATTTATTTTATACCATCTTGGCATATATTTCAAGTAGTTGGTAAATGTGTCATTTATATAACAAGTGGATTAGATACAAAAAATCATTGCCAAATTTTACTAAATGCCCAACAGATAATAGTGCAGTCCCAGCTCAGCCGTCACATTGGAAAGGCAACATCAGAGCTAGGACTTCACTGTTCTCTGTGAGATTCAGCCCTTGCACATAGGTTTACAAAAAGTGTTGATTTATTAAATACTCTCCTTTCTCAAATCTAGCATAATGTTAAATGTAAAAGTACATTTTGTTTATAGCAACACTTTTAAATTCAGTAGGAGCACTCTGATCTGGGTCTGAACTGTTTAAAAATATATAATGGATTATCTACAGAGGGCTACCAGGTTGGAAAGAGCTAAATGAAAATTGAATTTTGAAAATTATTAAAAAAGAATGACCCTTTTGTCATAGCATTTTCAAAATTTGTCATTGAAAGATGTCAAAAGTGTGCATGCATGCATTTTAATGCTTAAAAGCATTGAAGATGAAATGTACATCTAAATAATTAATGATGTATTCAGATGAACTGATAGGCTATTCAATAAATAAACAGTCATTACCAACTGTAATAACACAAGCAGAGCTCCAGATAAGGTGCGTAAAATTAATTTTAATTGATTATATTTTAATCATTGCTCTACCAAGTCCTATGTTTGACCATTTGTAAGAATCGTCTCATTGACAAGTGGTAAAGCATAGGATATGGATTTTTGACTCTGACAAGGTATGGTTTAATGTACATAATTACATGTATATATTTACAATGTACATTTTAGACGGGCATGTGATCATCAGTACATTAATTAAGACCTTTTCTATGTGACTTAACCCTTAGCCTGCTAAATAAAATGTTTTCTACTTAATTTCTCGCATGCTACTATGTTCAAAGTGCTTCAATGTCGTTCAAAGTTGTTGTCTGAGTGTCAAACCACTTCCATCCAGGTGAGACCTCGAGTCCCTCGGAATCTCAACCGGATCCAAAGAATTTGCATAGGCCTATGGCACTAAAGTTGTGAGTAATGGGCAAAGAGTTAAGACATATTTTATTACATATGTTAACATATATGCATAACTTACCAATTAAACTCTATTCAACATTTTTTTTTAAAAGATACCCATGCAGACCCTTTTTGATGACCCCATATCTGGTCACAGACACAGTGGGTAAAGAGAGATACCAACGAAGCCACACACGAACACGGGTCACCATTGAGAGAGCATTCGGGCAGCTGAAAAGGCGCTTCCATGTTTTGCATGGAGAAGTAAGTAACTACATGTAAATAAAATAATGGACCATTCCAATACTGCACTTTGGAACATTCCATATATTTTGGGAATTTTACCAATATTGTTGTGAAAAATCTAAAAAATCTAATTACATTTTTAAACAGTTCAGATCCTGATCAGAGAGCACTTAATTGACCCCTCTGATTTGTGTCTGAGTTGTTTGAAACTATCAGTGTGGGTTCTCTACATAGGGCTGAGCAGATTCATGGGGTTACTTTAGACTTTAAAACAACTGAATCTATCATTTCTTATAAAACTGTAAACCATAAGTGTTGCAAGTGCTCAAAAACTATAGTTTAAGAATTAAAAATTGCTTATGTTTGCAATGTAAGTACTCAAGTCCAGACTACTTGCAAGTTGCAAATGTTGAGTCTTTTGAAGTGTTTACTATTTTCTTGTTGCTTGGCAAACATGGAACATAGGTTAACATAGGTATCACATCTAAAGGCTATATAAATCATGTCCCCAAACTGTGCCCTCTTAGCTTATGTGTTTGATGATAAATTATAACTTTATCATGGCTTTTTTAAGTAAATCCTGTAGTATTCGATCATTCAGTTTTCTTTCAGACAGGTTGTTGCTAATTATAGTGCAAAAGTGATGCAGAAAGCTCATGTAGGAGCTTTCTGCATCATATTAACACTGATATAGTCTGCCACCTGGTTTATGAGAGTCATTTGTTTATTGAAGGTGAGATAAGACAGGCTCTACTGTAATGCTCTGTATTCTATCATTCTGCATCAAGCAGTGGCCTGATTTTATAATATTTTATCTATCTAAACCTGTGTCTGGTTTTCAGAAAAATTACTTTATTTACTTTTGTGTAACTTCAAATACCTGTGTTTTTTTTAATTTTAATTTAACACTAAACACAAATAAATATTTTTATAATTAAGTAGTATGGCCGTAAATATTTCAAACCTTCAAATAACAAAGAAAAACCAGAAAAAAACACAATGTTGATACTATGCCACTTAGTCTTAAAAAATCATGCAGCTCATAATTAATAGATTTTTTTTAGCTGACCCAAGCTGCATTAACATATCAATAGTGTATGAGTAATTTTTCTGCATTTTCACTTGTATTCCATGGATTCCTAGCAACATAACAATTTGAACATCTAAAAATGAACAACATTTACATGCATCATGAAAGTTTAATCTAAACTGTTCACTTATAAAAAGAATTGAAATCTTAACCTATTATATGCTGGGATTCAATATGGCTTCCTTGAAAAAGTTGTCTAAATCATATGGAAAAATGCCATATTTTGGCAATACATGTTGTTTGGAAAATAGTATAGAACTGGGAACAACAGGATGTATCCAGGTCAAGATACTACACCTCATATTGACTCCAGCCTGTTTTCAATTTTGTAAAACACATGAAATGGGTTTAAGGGTTCAATGCAATGACATAGAACTTTAGTCATTTATGGTAAACGACTGTTATTTTATCACAGGTTCGTCTAAGTCCTGTGAAGGCCTGCAGGATTACCACTGCATGTGCCATACTGAACAACATTGCCATTCTGCTGAATGAGCCGGAAGTTGGAAATGAAGATCAAGATCAAGATCAGCCATTGGACAACTATGTGGGAGTACAAGGGGATGGCAACAACACCCGTGCATACATTGTACAGAATTTTTTTACATAAATTTTTCTACCTCTGTTTCAAATTATGTTAGATGTAGAGAAAATAAGAAATCCTTGTCACTGCGGGTTAGATGTAGAGAAAATAAGAAATCCTTGTCACTGCGGGCCAACTAGGTATATACATCAAATGTTTTGCTATGAAAATGTATATGGTTATATTAGACAAATTGTTTTGCTATAAAGACAGTGTATATGCACGCGAGTGGTTTCTCACGAAAACAAAATTGTTTTCGTAGCAAAACAAATTGTCTAATATACCCGTTTTAGTTGTCGTAGCAAATCATATTGATAGATATACCTAGATAGCCCCCAGTGCTTGTGAGTACATCATAATCTATAATAAGATCAATATAAGAGGGTATAGTGGCTGGCAATAACTGGTAACCGTAATATTTAGCATTAGCAGATCATTTTTAATGGCTATTACAAACTTTTCAAAAATGCCAAGTTATGAAAATCAAACGGATGTGTATCAAACTTACATGTTTCAAAGTGCATGCATTCAGTAGATTAACTCCCTAAGTAGTTTTGCATTCAAACTCTCTGCAAATAGTGCTGACCCTGCTCAGATGGCTCCTTTAGAGCTCTCTAATCAGGGTCAGGGCTGTTTGCAAGCAAAGACTATTTTGACACCTGGTACAGACTCTTTCTGCATATAGTGCAGACCCTGATCAGATGGCTCCTTAAAAGCTCTCTGATCAGGGTTGGGACTGTTTGCAAGTACAGTTTGTAAACTTGTACGGGTCTTTCTGCAAACAGTGCAGACCCTGATCAGATGGCTCCTTAACAGCTCTCTGATCAGGGTTAGGACTGTTTGCAAGTAAAATTTGTAAACTTGTACAGGTCTTTCTGCAAAAAGTGCAGACCCTGATCAGATGGCTCCTTAAAAGCTCTCTGATCAGGGTCAGGACTATTTGCAACTACAGTTTGTATACTTGTACGGGTCTTTCTGCAAATAGAGCAGACTCTGATCAGATCATGAGATGGCTCCTTAAAAGCTCTCTGATCAGGGTTAGGACTGTTTGCAACTACAGTTTGTAAACTTGTACAGGTCTTTTTGCAAATAGAGCAGACTCTGATCAGATGACTCCTTAAAAGCTCTCTGATCAGGGTTAGGGCTGTTTGCAACTACAGTTTGTAAACTTGTACGGGTCTTTCTGCAAATAGTGTAGACCCTGATCAGATGGATCCTTAAAAGCTCTCTAATCAGGGTAAGGGCTGTTTGCAAGTAAAAATTATTTTGATACTACAGATAGTGTTATGACTTACTACTAAAAACAACAAAAATCACTGTTCATTTAAAAGTTGAAACAATTCAACGGCCCTCATGTCGTCCATTTTTTCCTCAGCCTTTTTCAGCATCCTAAGGCGGACTTCTAACAGTTCTTTCTGTAGGGCATGTCTGTCGACTTTGCCCCGGAAGTACTCTATCTGCAGATCCAGCAATTGTTCTTGTTTAGTGGCCTTTCTATTTCTCCTCCCTTGGCTAAAAAACAAATTTCCATTACATAAGATATTGCATCAATTTGTTGGAGTTATTCCCCTTTTTCACCAGTTTCTTGACTGGAAAATAACTGTTCTATTGATGGTTTATATGTATTGAAATGATACTTCATTTATGAAAGTATGTCATGATAAAAGTCAGTGTCATTTGTATAGGATACTTTATATTTTTGGTGGAAGATCAAAATTTATTTCATAGAGTGAGCATTATAGACAGCATATTTTCACAAGTGGCTTGCCATGAGTGAAAATATTACCGTATAATGTTCATGAGATTCAATAAATTTCCATATCCCACCGAAAAATAACAATTGTTCTATTTAGTTAATGCTTTTACAGCGATTTTTACACTAATTATTGGTGCTTTCAAAATGAATTTCCATGTCTAGAGCCTCAAATTTATGTCGCGTGACGTCAATGCAGAAATTTGTCATATTTTGACATCACAAATTTAACATCGTAGCTTCTGAGCCCTTGACTCGGCATTTTCTTTTAAACTGTTAGCCAATCTGATCGACAAGTAACGCATGATCAATCTTTGGGAAATATCCGAAAATAGCCGATTGGCACGATGATTGATAATTTCACTGCTTGATACAGTGAAATTATCGAGTGATAACCCACTGTAATTCTCCGATAAACAAGCATTAGCGAGTGTCATATTCATTATTGTAAACAAGTTTCATAAAAACGATATATAATGAACACGAATGTAAGATTCTTTATATCACATAACAAATTTAAAAGCCTTTAAAACCTATTTTACAATTGCCTCCGCCCTATGTATTTCCGCGAAAATACAGTAACGTCATCTCAAATGACGTCATTTGTGCCCCGTTTGTAACAACGTTATTAACCAATTCAGTACTGAGACCGTTTCACTGGTAGGCTACTGGAGCCCTATCACTTATACCCTCATTTACACTTAGTTATTTATATACAACACCAGTGTCTATGCCCATTTTATATGTTAATTGGGTTCATTAGTTGACTGCGTACAAATTAAGCCCTATGAAATGATCAAATACAGGAAATGTGTAAAAAATTGATGTTCTTATGCACCTTAACGCACAGTGCCTATAGGCAGCGCTTGGCATTCAGAGCATGTTTTTGCCGACGCCTATAGTCGGTGCTAGTATTGAATGGGTTAAAGCGAAGCAGGGAAGCAAAAATCGATAGTGCACTAATGCATTTGTTGGATTTCCGGCACTGTGTTCCGGCACTCCTGGACCGTAGGTTATGTGATAAATAAGGATAATTATATGACTGTGTGTGTGATTTGGGGGAGGGGGGATAGTGGGATACTTATGTTTTCTGTGAAAACAATCTTCTGGACTCAAACTTAATATCTATATGTTTTCTGTGAAAACAACCCTCCAGTTTTAAACCTGATACAGGCGAACTTCGATATGTCCAAATCGGATGTGTCAAATTAATGCAAAATCTTGCTTTATTCGAATAGTCTACCTCAAGAAAAAATGCTTTGTCAATCAAATCCTGGTTGTTGGGACTACTTTTACAGATCCCAATTACCCAAAATGCAAATTTATTTAAACGTGGGGTAATTTGGAACTTGTAAAAATAGTCCCCACAACTTCGAGATATCAAGATTTTACTGTACTTTTCATTTCATATAAGTTTGCTAGAGGCTTTTTGGCGATCACTTTTTTATTACATCTTATTTCTAGCTGAAACTTTCACAAAGTGTGTCAACGTTTTTTTATACAACCAGAAACAAAATTCCAGCTTGATACGACAAAAGACAAAGATTTTCCCCATAGACCCCCATTATAAAAATCGCCCACATAACGTTACAAAAATGGGCGATTTTTATAATGCGGGTCTAACGGGAAAATTCTTATTTTTTGTGGGATCAAGTTGAAATTTTGTTCCTGGTTATATAAAAAAAAGTTGACACACATCATGAAAGATTCAGCTAGAAAAAACAAGTAATAAAAAAGTTATCCAAAAAGCCTTTGACAAATTTATATGAAATGAACAGTAGATAGATGTTTTCTGTGAAAACACATCTAGTTCCAAACTAGACATGATGATATTTAGATTTTTTATGAATTAATACGGAGACTTTATTTTTATTTCACTGCATTAATTCTTTTGAAATTTATTATGTCACTTACTTTAACTTTCCTCTAATGGGTAGAGGTCTAATCCTGGTTTCTTGTGGCGGATCGCTGCTTGTGGTCCTTGCTACTGGTGGCGTATTGCTGCTTGTGGTCCTTGCTACTGGTGGCGGATCGCTGCTTATGGTCCTTGCTACTGGTGGCGGATCGCTGCTGGTGGCCGTTGCTACTGGTGGCGGATCGCTGCTGGTGGCCGTTGCTACTGGTGGCGGATAGCTGCTGGTTGCTGAGGCTGCCGGTGATAGGTTGGATCCAATACCGGATTCATTACTGAGGTAATGCCTGCCATCTGAAAAGTTTTAAGAATAGATTTGATTTTAGCTATTTGTAATGTCCCGATCATAAAGTATCTTGGTAATTAAGATTATCATCCACTGCTTATGAGACAGTATTACATGAAGGTAAAAAAACAGCTCTTTAAATAATTGAAAAATGATACTTATATGTATTTGAGAATAAAAAAGTTACATCGAAGATATGGCTGCATTGCATCTCTAACACATTAATTGTTTGTTTTGATACAGCATATTGGGTCATTGGAAAAGTCTTCTTCATCACTTTGTAAATATCATTTCTGGACAACACCTTTGAAAAAGTACATATGTACAGCACTGGAGACAAGCAGGGTGGAGTCAAGATAAGGTCTCTCATATGTGAGATCTGATAGATCTAGGCTCTAGCCTGTTTTTAAATTTACAAAAGTACTGCTATGTCAGTATCCATAATAAAATGGGTTAACAATGAAAAGAGTTTTATATGAGAAAATACGTTTCATTATATAACTCCTCTGAATAAGATCTTTACCATTTGTCCTGTTTATTCCTAAAATGATTTTACACATTTATGAATTGTAATTTGGAATCAATTATTTCGTAACCCAAGGTGTCCTAAAAATCCAGTTCATCACAGATAAGGATAATCACAAAACCTTTATCTATATCAATGAAATAAATGTCAGTTCGCATAAAACCATCCTGTGGATCTACATTATCTTTATTTTTTATATATATTTCGAAATTGTACTCTGGTATTGTAATTTGTAACACTTGGTCTAGAACATTGGAATATTAATGTGGTACTACTATTTGGAGATAGCTTGAAAATTTTATGTGATAACATTTGGCCTAAAAAAAAAATGTTTGTCTCCTGTTACATCTTTAAAAAATATGTGTTGGT
>Ga0209567_10001974_pt1 | contig 10146 bp, 3 predicted proteins | sample COG_12_FD_184756 | JGI IMG/M metagenome (GOLD analysis project Ga0209567, IMG submission 184756) | Pelagic marine sediment microbial communities from the LTER site Helgoland, North Sea, for post-phytoplankton bloom and carbon turnover... | ecosystem: Environmental > Aquatic > Marine > Neritic...
ATAGCTGATTGCGGGGCCAGATTCGTAAATGTTTTATCTATCCCTTGACCTGGTAGTCACGCAGTGAATGGTTTTGAAGGGTTTTGAGCGTTTTGATTGGTTTGCGTACTGGCGGGCTTTACGTCATTGTTGAACCCGGGACTTCTTGCTTTGCTGTCATTACACGGTTAACCTCAGAGTGAGCAGCACTCAAGAAAAAACTAGCTTGAAGCTTGAAGGTGGATTGGGCGTCGTAAATTGGTATGTAGATACATTGTAAATGGTGTTTATTATGGTTGGCGTAACTCTATGTGAACTGAGAGCAGATTATTTCAAAGATACAGTTTAAATTGTTCCGAAATTGTAAATATTGTCACCAGTTTTCGTGGACGCTAAAATATTCAGAATAGCAGCAGAACTTCCCCAGTTTCGAACCTAACCTTAATAATTGCATGTCTTTGTTCATGCAGCCTCACCTGCACGTCACCATGATGCACGGACGGACGTAAGAGAGGGTGTGGAGCCTAGTGTGAATAGGCGAAACTGCATCTCAGCTCCATAAGCTGGTAAGATGGTATTTTGTGTTGAAAGGGTTTATTTGTAATGTATCACTGTAAAGGATGTTTTTAATAGATCTATGAAAAGGTCAGATTATTGGCTGTTTGTGAATATAACAGTTTCATGAAACCAGAGGCGTCTGACAATGTTAATTTGCGCCTGAATCTGATCCAGGTTATTGTTTTATCCACACAAGATTATTTGCATTCTGAAGGACATTTGTAAAAGGTATTTGTATGTTATTTAATGTAGCTACTTGTAAAAGCTTATTGAAGCAGAAACATGCATTAATGCATGTCGTTCAATTCTGTATGTTTCAGGATGCGTCTTCTATTTATATATATATTATTAAACATCGACTGAAGAAGGCTTCCTGTCGTTCCTTGTCCCAAACTACCGCCGGCTGGCGAGTCGGTAATATTGGCGCCCAACAAGGGACAGGGCGACTTCCGTATAACCTAACGGCGTGAACGACATGGACGAGATCATCGATGTGGCGTGCAGTGTGAGGCAAGACATGGGCCGCGCATAACGTTCAGGACCGGAGAGACACGAGACCGGCAGCGTGGCAAGGAACACCGTGGGACTGCGAGGCGTGTGTAACCCGAGGGCAACCCGACAAGACTGTATGATGTAAAAGTAAGACTTAGTGTACGTGTAGTGTTAGAGGGAATGGACCTTCTGTGATAAACTGAGAACTGAGTGACCAGCTGTGATCTACCTGTGATAGTGACATTATTTAGGGTGTGATTACCAAAATTTTTATAATGAATAGGGTATATTTAGGGTTGCTCAGAGGTTGCAATGTTTCAGCATATTTTTATTAATTTTTACCCGTTTTAAAAAATTCTTATAAGAGAAGATTGCCATCTCTGACAATTCTGTGAGGATAAAGAGCGCTATTGTAAAGTGCAGAAAGATTTAAGAAAGAATTCACTTTCATTTCACTAAATGGTGATGGATTTCACTGCAAGTGTTTGCAAGTAGCACAATTTAACAACTAACCCAATTTTCAGGTTCCCACAACCAGTAAAGAATCAATGGCCTGTTCTGAAAGCTGCTATTCTGAAATTTAGTGTCAGATTTCTTTCTAAAAATCTAAATTTCTTCTAAAAAAAGTAAATAATAATAGAATTTCTATAAAAAGAATCGGTTCACACAGAGTTATCCTTCATAATTGACAGCATTGGGTCACAGAAGAGTTATCGTTCCTGAATGGCATTTCTTATTTTCAGAGTTTAAGATAGCCCCGGATGTCGGTAGCTTTTCAGCATTTTGGAATATTGGACCGTGATTAGGATCCCCACTGTTTGCTTCTTATTTTGGAGATTTTCTGCAGCATACATTTTGCAGTTGGTTGTGAGGCTTTGTTGTTGAATTGCAGGGCTTCATAAATTTTGGTTCTTTGTCCAAACTTGATTTACAGGAATACTGACCTTATTCTGACTTAGTTGAATCTGACCTTGACCCAAGGGACAATTGACCTTTAACCCTTTAGCTATTGAGAATTACATTGGCCATAAGCTTAGAATTAGCTTTTGGACAAACATTGAGGTATTGAGTAAAAAAAAAAAGAAATTGGATTGAAATTTATTTCGAATGCCTTCCGAATAAATTTCAAGACTTGAAAAAAATACTCGGTCAAGTATTAAAAAGCGCTGTAGTTTAAACAAGGTGTAAATGATTACAGCTTGAGTAAACTCGCAAACAGACCGAAATAAATAAATTAAATTCGTGATTGGTATTCACGCGTTCTAAACTTCGCGGAACAAAAACAGCTTGTGTTGAATGCACCTGTGTATTGTGTTCATTGTAATTAGTGTCCATTTGTGATAATCACTTAGTAATTTACTAAATAGGAATATTGTGATAGGCAACCACTTGTCTTTAGTGACCAGTTGATAAATTTTCATTTAAGCTTTTGAAGTTTTTGACTTAGAAAATATTTTTTTGAATTTAGACTTTATTCAGTGACCAGTTTAGATTGAACTTGATCTGGCAACTACATGATAGTAGAATCACTTGCATTAAAGGACCACTTGTCTTGATCATATCTAGATCCAGATTGTTTATTTAGAATTTATTAATATTCAGCAAAGCCTTTGCTTAGTGACCACTTGTGTTTGGTGGTATACTTGGACCCAGTTTGTCAAAACTGCCCACCTGTCTTAAGCGACCAGTGGAAATAATTACTTAGTTTATAAAGCATTAGTCATATTACATTGTGCATAAAGCACTTAGACAAATTAAGCTCATCTCTACTTGATCATTAGGAATTATTTGTGCATAAAGCACTTATTCATATTGAGAGACCACCTTTACTTAGCGGACACTTGGATAAATTTATTAGTTTTTTTGCATAATACTTGATTGGTGTTTAGTATACACACAGCTGTGGATAATTCGGACTTCGCGTTATTTTTACAACCTGTGCACACGCGGATTTTTCACTCGGATACTGTGATAGTTATATTTAGTTTAGTTTAGTTTGTTTTCAGGTGTTAGTGAATTAGACTTTGAAATTTTCAGGGTTCACTTCAACTGGATTGAATCAGTGACAACTTAGTGAATTCATAGGAGATTGTGAATAAGTGAAACAACTTAGTTATTTAAACAATTAAAGAATTTGTGGATCAGTAGACTTCTAAAAAGTTTACTTTAACAGTGATCTCCGTTAAGTGTATTACCTTTGTACACATCGTGCTTACACAGCATCCAAAACTAGGTATACATACATACGCATACTTGTGTTTAGTATACACTCACACTAGTCAGCTTTACACATTTACTTGGAGTGTTTACACTTGCATATTCTTTATTTAACGTGCTCATACTTGCACATATCTTACCCGAGCTGCTTATACTTGCGCAGATTACTGCAAATTATTGTACAGTGTACACATACCAGACACTTTGGTGTGATACTTATTGAAAGTGACTACTTTACACTTTGGCGTGACTGATACACTTACAGATATCTGAAAGTTACTGCATATTTTGGCGTGATAGTTACACATCACATACATTGCGACTCACATCCTCACACGATTAAGTGTTACATAAGGTGATACATAGAAAAGTTTGAAAGATAGTCTTTTCATATAGTGAGTCAAATATATAGACTATCAAGATGGCTAGTGGAGATGAGGAAGATGTAGCGGCTGCAATTGCTAAAAAGGAAGTTACAGTTAGTGAAGAGGAACATCGCCTGTTTGAGGCATTGAAGTTACTTGGCATTAATCCAACGCTCAGTGATCCTGCTGATATACACAGGTTAATCACTGCCTTCCATGGAGAACCTGTGAAAAAGGAGCCGAGCACTTCATCATCTAAACCCGCTACACCTGATCCAAAACCGATGGGATTATGCCAATACCCGAAGATATCAATCTTTTTCGGTGATGAACCGAGAGGCGAGGTATCTTGGGCTACCTTCAAATATGAAGTGGACGCTTTGATTGACAGCAAGAGTTATACAGATGAACAAGTGCTTCATGGAATGAGACGCTCACTTAAGGGCAAAGCAGGAGACAAGCTTCGAATACTTGGAACCGACGTCAAACTTAGGGATGTTTTGAGGCATCTTGATATAGCCTATGGGACTGTAGAGTCCAAAGAGTCTGTAATGAGGAAGCTGTACCAGTCTCAACAGGGTCCAGATGAAACTGTTGAAGCATATGCCTCTAGAATTGAGGACTTATATCACAGAGCAGTCAATCTGCGTGCCATTCCTAATACGGAGGGGAAAGAACTCCTGAAGGAAACATTTCATGCAGGTCTTAGAAAAGACTTGAAACTGATGACTATGTATCAGAAGGATGCATACTTCAGCTTTGATGAGCTGAAACGAGCTTTGAGAAAGCTCGAATCTGACTTAAAGTCAGATGACAACATAGACACAAAGAAACCTTGTAAAGCTGCATATCATAGTGGTGCAGACCAGAGGGAGAAGAAGACTGAAGACAAGTCTGAGATGTCTGAAATAAAGGAAATATTGACACATATCAACAAGAGGATTGATGGCTTAGAAAAGGAAAAGGAGCATCCCAGAGAAGATAGTGCTTCCTGGTATCAACCATCATACAGAGATAGAGACCAACCTTATTATAGAGGTCGAGGTCGTGGATACTACAGAGGCCAACCACAAGACAGAGGAAGAGGTCGAGGCAATTACAGACCGCAAAGGCCTATTGGCAGCCAGGCTTTTCAGCCAACGTGTTTTATCTGCAAAGAAAAGGGACATATTCAAATGAAGTGTCCAAGGATCACCAGTCAATTTGTTTGTACTAGATGCAAAGAACCGGGACACTATAGTGGCCAGTGCCCAAACTAACATGTGCCTCGGTTAGGGGATCAAACTCTGGCACAGACTCCACAGATCCCAAATTAGTTGGAGAATCGAATGAAGTGGACATTCTGATAAATGGGATTCCAACAACTGCTTTACTTGACACTGGAAGTTGTGTAAGTGTCATCTCTGAAAAATTTCATCAAGATCATCTTCGAGACATAAAGATTCAACCTTTAGGAAACATTATCAACATAGAATGCGCCGATGGAAATAGTTTGCCATATTCGGGATACATTGATGTAACAATTGACTTTAGCAGCGCATTACCAAATGGAAAAGCACAGCGTTGTCTTTTATTGGTGACACCAACCACACAGTATTCAAAGGACACACCTGTTCTTATAGGCACCAACATTCTTCAAGAATTACTTAACGACTGCAAGGATGAATTCGGAGATAGATTTTTACAGACAGCCAAGTTACGTACACCGTGGTACTTAAGCTTTAGAAGCATGGTAATCAGAGATAGGGAATTAAGAAGAAACAAAGACAGGATTGCCATTGTTAGATGTGCTGGAACACAGAAGATTACTTTAAGGCCAAATGAATCAATTGAAATTTTAGGATATACTGATAAAGAGTTAGACTTTCCGGACACTACAGCTATTCTTCAAGAAACAGAAAACAGCAGTATACCGTCATATATAGACATAACTCCTGCTGTCATCAGATATCAGTACAGGAAGAATGGGGCAATAGCTGTCAACCTTTCAAATCTGACAACGAATACAATTAACATTGCACCTAGATCCATTCTATGCGAACTTCAACCTGTCAAGGTAGCTGATGAGGTCTTTGAAAAACTTGAACTAGATCACAAACGAGATGAAGTTATTCAAGAATTGAAGATAGATGAGTCAAAACAACTTGCACCAGAAGAAAGAGAAAGACTTGTACAACTTCTTCGAAAACACAAAGATATTTTTTCTGTCGATGAAACGGACATTGGAAACTGTAGCAAGATTCGTCACAGGGTAGATCTGGTTGATGACATACCATTTAAGCAGAGGCACAGGCGGATACCTCCTGCTATGGTGGAAGAGGTTCAACAGCACATTGAACAGCTGTTGGCCGGTGGCATCATTCGACCATCAAAGAGTCCATTCACTTCAAATGTCGTACTCGTACGCAAAAAGAGCGGGAAATTGAGAATGTGCGTGGATTATCGCATGCTGAATAAAAAGACAGTCAAAGATAGTTTTGCACTTCCCAGGATGGAGGAAATTTTTGATTGTCTTCATGGGGCGCGATACTTCACCACACTCGACATGAAGTCTGGATATTTCCAAGTTGAGGTCGAAGAGGAGCATAAAGAACGCACAGCTTTCACTGTGGGTGCCATGGGCTTCTATGAGTATAATAGAATGCCGTTTGGGCTTACAAATGCTCCGGCCACATACCAAAGACTCATGCAAGAATGTCTCGGAAACCTTAACATGAGCATATGTCTTATCTACCTTGATGATCTGATCATTTTTAGCAAAACTTTTGAAGAGCATTTAGAAAGACTTGACATCATTTTAGAACGTTTAAAGGAATGCAATCTCAAATTAGCACCAGAAAAATGTGTTTTCTTTCAACCAGAAGTCAAATTTTTAGGACACGTTGTAACCAGCAATGGAATATCAACAGACCCAGACAAAGTAGATAAAGTTAGAAACTGGCCTGTACCGTCTAACTCGGACGAGCTTAGATCGTTTCTTGCGTTAGCAGGTTACTATAGGCGTTTCATTCATGACTTTAGTAGGTTAACTCGACCGCTGTCTGAGTTATTACCACCAACTTCAACAAAGAAGGGTACTAAAATCAACAAACCAGAATGGAATTGGACAGACAGAGAGCAAAAAGTGTTTGATAATCTTAAGGAGAAGCTTACATCAGCTCCTATACTGGCTTACCCAGATTTCAATCAGCCATTTGAACTGCACACAGATGCGTCAACCAAGGCGCTGGGAGCCGTACTTTATCAGAAGCTGGATGGTAGGAAGCGTGTAATCGCATATGCTAGTCGTGCTCTTTCAAAGGCTGAACAAAATTACAGTGCGTTCAAGCTTGAGTTCTTGGCACTTAAGTGGGCGATAACTGAGAAGTTCTCAGATTACTTGATATCTAAACCCTTTCTGGTTTTGACGGACAATAACCCACTTACTTATGTGCTCACGACCGCAAAACTTGATGCAACTGGACAAAGATGGGCTGCGGCTTTAGGACAGTACACTTTTGACATAACCTACAGAGCTGGAATAAAGAATACAGACGCAGACCCGCTTAGCAGATATCCTTATGAAATACTGCAAGCAGAGCAAACAAAGATGGATGACAGTAATATTCAGAGCATACAAAGTACAGAGTGTTCAGAGCAAATAACGATGAATGACAGTACTATAAAAGCAATTTGCTCCTGCATCACTGTTCCATCATTCATTGAAACTTTTCCAACAGCAAACATCAACATTTTAGAAGCTTTCGAAGAGCCCGGCCAAGTCATGGCGCAGAAAGAAATGCAAGAGATACGGAGTACCCAGCGACAAGATCCTCTTGTAGAACGCTGGAGGAGAGCTGTTATAGACAAAGCACTTCCTAAGACAACAATGGTCAAAGGTGACTTGACAATGAAACGTCAGTTTCAGAACCTCTTTATGAAGAGAGGAATACTGTTTAGGAAGGTGCAGCAAGGAGAAGAAATCCTAGAGCAATTGGTTGTTCCTGAAGGGTACAGGAAAGAAGTCCTCAGAGGATTACATGATGAAGTTGGCCACCCAGGCATTGAAAGGACCATGCGATTGTTGCGTGAGCGTTTCTATTGGCCTGGTATGTACTCTGACACAGAGCATTGGATCAAAACATGTGACAGATGTCTGAAAAGGAAAGACAAACCTACTCAGAGAGCTCCTTTGATTAACATAAACACCTCATATCCTTTGGAATTAGTCTGCTTTGACTATTTAACTCTTGAACCAGCACAAGGAGTAGGCAATGTGCTCATCATTACCGATCATTACACGAAGTATGCTTTGGCTATTCCAACAAAAAATCAGACGGCCAAAACAACTGCCGAAACTTTCTTCAACCATTTCATAGTTCATTATGGCATACCAACTAGGCTTCACTCAGATCAGGGAGCCAATTTTGAAAGTGAGCTGATCAAAGAGTTATGTGTTCTCATGAATATGAAAAAGAGCCATACTACACCATACCATCCTCAAGGAAACGCGGGGCCTGAGAGGTTTAATAGAACTCTACTGAACATGTTGGGTACCCTAGAAGCAGACCAGAAGACTAACTGGAAAAAGTATGTTAACTCTCTGGTCTTTGCTTACAATTGCACCCCTCATGAAGCCACTAGAGTTGCTCCGTACGAACTGATGTTCGGACGTAAACCTCGCTTGCCTATTGATACTGCCTTTGAAAATGCAAGAAAGGAAGAAATTCAGAACAAAACTGCTCAGGATTACTTGATAGATTTGAAACACAGAATGGAGAAAACAAAGAGGATAGTTGAAGACCATGTAGAGAAAAGTAAGACAAAACAGAAAAAGTATTATAACAGAAGTGTAAAATCTGCAAATATTAATGTAGGGGACAAAGTGTTAGTACGTAGAGTTGCTTTTGAAGGCAAGCATAAGATACAGGATAAGTTTGAAGATGACATTTATTCGGTTGTAGAGCAACCAAGATCTGACATCCCTGTCTACAGAGTTAAATCAGGAGACAAAGAAAAGGTATTACACAGGAATCTTTTGTATTTGATCCATAGTCAGTTTGATTCAGAAGATGAACCTGATGTTGAGCCTGAATCGCCAGTTGTAGATGTAGATAAAGATGCTAGCATGAGAAGTAGAGAAATGAGTGACGTCACTGAAGATTCTGATGGTGAGGATAGTGATATTGTTTTTAGTGCATGTCAGGATGGGGACGCCCGTCATTCCTCAAGTGATACAGAAGTAGTAGTAGAAGAAGTAGAAGAAGTAGTGGATGAAAGTAAAGAGAGTGAGATAACTGGTACAAGTAACAAAGAAGTAGTAGCCATAGAAATAATTGACACTGACGATGTGAAAGAGATTAGTACTGATACAGAAGTGGTAGACGAGACGCGAGAGGTCTTAGCAGATATTAGTGATGTAGAAGATGAAGAGACAGATGGAGTCAGATCAGAGGACCATGACATTGATGTTATACCTGAAGACACATTTGATGATATTGTAGACGAAAGTGAAGAGAGGAACGATGGTGGTGGCAATGACACAGAGACAGTCGGAAAGGAGGACGTTGCGGAGGAAGCTAGTGCAAAAGACGCTGAGGAACCAGCCAAGGACATGGATGCTGAAGTTGTGAGGAGAGAAAGGCCCAAACCACCTCCTAGACGGTCGATGAGAGACAAAAGACCTCCAAGAAAGTTCGAAGACTTCTACATGATGGAGATGCAGACAAGACCGCTAGATAAAAAAATTGAAGCAGTTAATAGTATCATGTCCTCTGGGGTCCTTGGTGGTCTAGACAGTGAGATTGCTCACAAGATAATGAGAGCTATTTTTGATTAATTCATGTCATGTTATAAGTTTTTAATCTTTGTATTGTGTATACATGTATCTTGATGAATAAATCAGCAAATGTAGTATTTCTGTTATGCTTGTTTGAGATGCGTGGTCGCATCTTATTTGCCCAGGGGGGAGAAGTAATGAGTAAAATACTACAATAAGGGATTTGTGACTGAGATTTTCATTTTTTTCTCAGTATTCAGACTGTTCTGAAGACAGTTTAAGCTGAATTTTGCTGATAAATTGTTTATTTTATATGTTGTATTTTTAATCTTTTCCAAAATAGCTATGTTTGAAAGAGAATTTCAGACTTGAACTGTTTTCATTGTCAAACAGCCTTGGTCCCCTGGTATATATCCAGTAATGACTTGTATGAATTGCAAGTATAATCTAACTTTAATCAAGAAGTGCTTATTGCAGGACTGTAACACAAAAGTTTGACAGTGACTGTGACTGAAAAGTAGACTGGAGACTGATTTGTTGGATGATTCCACTCGTTTGAAATGACTGGAGATAGTAGTTTTGTGGATTGCATTTGTTGCTGAAATGATGGGACATCATTCAGAAAGAGGGGGAGGATGTAACCAGGTTGAATTTTATAGTTATTTTCGTCTGTTCCCGATAGCTGATTGCGGGGCCAGATTCGTAAATGTTTTATCTATCCCTTGACCTGGTAGTCACGCAGTGAATGGTTTTGAAGGGTTTTGAGCGTTTTGATTG
>Ga0209567_10001978_pt1 | contig 10133 bp, 8 predicted proteins | sample COG_12_FD_184756 | JGI IMG/M metagenome (GOLD analysis project Ga0209567, IMG submission 184756) | Pelagic marine sediment microbial communities from the LTER site Helgoland, North Sea, for post-phytoplankton bloom and carbon turnover... | ecosystem: Environmental > Aquatic > Marine > Neritic...
TTGAATGGCCACACCTTCCTTGGCTTCAACCGCCTGATGGAGACCTTCCGACCATCGGCGCCCCGGCATGGTACGGCCGGTGAATTCATCCACGATCACCACCTGACCATCCTTGACGATGTAGTCGACGTCTTTCTGATACAGGGCGAGCGCACGCAATGCCGCATTGAGGTGATGCATCAGGGTCAGGTTGGCCGCGTCATACAGGCTCTGCCCTTGCTGCAGAAGGCCCTCTTTTTCCAGCAGCTCTTCAACGTGCTGATGACCTTCTTCGGTGAAATGAATCTGTTTCTGCTTTTCGTCTATGCTGTAATCACCCGGCCCGTCTTCCTCTTCCTGCCTGGCGAGTTCAAGCACCAGTTTTTTCATGACCAGGTACAGGTCCGAATTGTCATCGGTCGGACCGGAGATAATCAGGGGAGTGCGCGCCTCGTCTATCAGGATCGAGTCGACTTCGTCGACTACGGCGGCGTTTAAGTCACGCTGGACTTTGTCTTCCATGCGGAACGCCATATTATCGCGCAGATAATCAAAGCCAAATTCGTTATTGGTACCGTAGGTGATATCAGCGTTATAGGCCTGCTGCTTATCATCGTGGTTCATACCCGCAACCACCACACCGGTCGTCATGCCCAGGAATTGATACAGCTTGCCCATCCAGGCTGCATCACGGCGAGCCAGATAATCATTGACTGTGACAACGTGGACACCCTTGCCTGGCAGGGCATTCAGGTAACAGAACAGGGTGGCCACCAGCGTCTTGCCCTCGCCGGTGCGCATCTCGGCAATCATACCTTCGTGCAACACCATGCCGCCGATCAACTGCACATCGAAGTGACGCATGTTCAGGACACGACGTGAGCCCTCCCGTGCTACCGCGAACGCCTCCGGCAATAGCTGGTCCAGAGTTTCACCATCCTGGTAACGCTTGCGGAACTCATCCGTTCTGGCACGCAGCTGATCGTCGCTGAGCTTCTCCAGATTGGACTCCAGCAAATTGATTTTATTGACATTTTTCTGAAGTCGCTTGAGAATTCGGTCGTTACGGGTGCCGAAAACCTTGCGCAATAGCGAATTAACCATGATGTATCGGGTGTTTAATAAATTCAGTCATGAATCGGGAAGCTGGGATCATACCTTCATAACGGCAACGGGGACAGATTTATATAAATCTGCCGCCGTGAATTCGGTTTCTGCAGCCTGGTTTACTCACAACCTTAACCACAAAGGTCAAAAAGGAACAACCGGTTAGATGCTCGTTGCGGAAACTTCACCAAAGCACAGCGTGTGATCCCGCGTGCTCAGCGGTCACTCTGGAAACGCCTCTAACGTTAGTTCCTTTGTGACCTTCGCGCCCTTTGTGGTGAGAAACGGGGCTAACGGCTGGCGCGGACATATTTGGTCGGATTTATCTGCTTGCCGTTTTTCAACACTTCATAGTGTACATGCGGGCCGGTCGACCGCCCGCTGGAACCCATCAGGGCTATCTTCTGTCCCGGTTCTACTCTGTCACCTACTTTGACAAGAATTTCCCGGGCGTGGCCGTAACGTGTGACCAGGTCGTTGCCATGAGCGATCTCGACCAGTTGGCCATAGCCATAACGTTTGCCCGCCCAGGTCACCACCCCTGCCGCTGTGGCAAGTATGTCAGACCCCATCTTTCCGGCGAAATCGATACCCTTGTGCATTTCCTGGCGTCCACTGAACGGGTCGGTGCGTTTTCCGTAATACGAGGATAACCAGCCTTCACTGATCGGGCGCCCGGCGGGAGATACCGCTTGCTTCAGTTCACGCTGACTGACCACCTGTTCCAGTACTTCCAGCTGACGCTGCCGGTCGTCGATCTGTAGCGCCAGCTCATCCAGCGCTTTCATGATATCCAGCGAACTGAGTGGCTGTGTACCGGCGCTATCAACGGGACCGCCCTGAGCCGGTAGCTGGTCAAAATCGAATTCAGACTCGCCCAGTTTGGTCTTTTGCGCAACACGCTGTCCAAGTGCCTCAACACGCAGCATCTGTGCCTGCATCTGCCCCATGCGCACGGCCAGTGCGTTTAGATGGTTCTGCGCTTCATCCCGCATTTGTGCCAGATCCTGTTTCTGTTCATTCAATGCGAGCAGCCAGTGTGTCCCCTCCCCAATCGGCTGCCGCGCTTCCCGGACCTCGCCATCCGCCAGTTGGTAACCCAGCACACCTGCCGCCCCGAACAACGCAGACAAAACCAGCACCGCAGGCACCCAGAAACCAGGGCGGCTCAGCTGGATGCTGCCGGATCTGCCGTAGGTAGTGGTGTAGAGTAGGAAATTCATTTACTGTGGTCACCAATCAATTTGTGTTACGACCTAAAGTCTATGCGCCAGAAAAACACTGTTTCCTGTTGCCAGATTCTGGATAACGCCAAGCTGCCGCTACTCGAGCGAGCCCGCAAACTGCAACGTCTTGAACAAGCCGTGCTGGGGTTATTACCAGATAACGTTGCTGCGCATTGTAAAGTCATGAACCTGAAAAATGAAATCCTGATTCTTGCTGTGCCCTCATCAGCCTGGGCAGCACGCCTCAGATTTGCCGGTCCTGAGCTTGTCAAGCAACTCAAAGGCCGGTTTGCCTTGAATCTGCGTACCATCCAGATACACATCCAGCCCGAAACACTTGATATTCAATCAATTAGGCGACCGCAACTGAAGCTGTCACTGACCAGCGGAACGCTGCTGGCGCAAACCGCGCAGACTGTAAATCACCCTGCACTGCGTGAAGCCTTGTATCGATTAGCGGCCAAAGCCCGTGAATACTGAGGCTTTTTCAGGCTGGGCAGACGCCTCCGGGTAGACCCAGCCAGGCGGGGATACTGGCGTGATCGTCGAAGGTAACGATTTCCCAGGCATCCTGCTGCCGGACCAGTTCCCGCAACAGACAATTATTCAGTGCATGGCCGGATTTGTAGCCGGTAAACGCACCAATGAGACTGTAACCCAGCAGATACAGATCCCCCACTGCGTCCAGCACTTTGTGTTTTACAAACTCGTCCCGGTATCTCAGACCATCGTCGTTAACCACGCGATAGTCATCCAGTACAATGGCATTATTCAGACTGCCGCCAAGCGCCAGCTGGTTTTCACGAAGTTTTTCAATATCCTTCATAAAACCGAAGGTCCGGGCACGACTGACTTCACGGACAAACGAGGTTTTACCGAAATCGATTTCCGATTGCCGGGTATGACCACGAAACATCGGGTGGTTGAAATCAATGGTAAAGCCGACTTTGAAACCCTCAAACGGGGTAAATCGGGCCCACTTGTCGCCCTTTTTAACTTCAATGGAACGCCGAATACGCAAAAATCGCTTTGCCGCATACTGCTCCTCTACACCGGCAGACTGGATCAAGAAGACAAACGGGCCTGCACTGCCATCCATAATGGGAACTTCAGCGGCGTTTAAATCGACGATCGCATTATCGATTGCCAGGCCTGAAAAAGCAGAAAGCAGGTGTTCTACGGTGGATATTCGTACCTTATTTCTGCTCAGTGCTGTGGATAAGCGAGTGTCACCAACATTGGCCAATATTGCGGGAATTTCGACTGGTGGATCAAGATCCACGCGGCGGAAAATAATACCGCTATCCGGCGGCGCCGGCCTCAATGTCAGGAAGACCTGCTCTCCGCTATGCAACCCGATCCCTTTTGCACGAACGGTGTTCCGTAACGTTTTCTGATAAATCATAAAGTTTGAAGGGCCCTTTCGCGGTTGCCCAGCGGCATTTGGTGGTTAAACAGCGCCTGCGTTTACCCGGCTGTTGGGACTGCATTATTGGTCTGGCCGTGGATTATGCCACCCCGATCGGGCAAACAGCAACGCGCCCCGGCCATATCCATCCACCACCCTTTTCCTGCACCGGCCGGAGTTCATCACCCGGGTGAAAAAAAGCACCACCCGGGAATGCCGTCCCTGGCTTCAGAAGAAGCGCACCGACCATTACCAACCCTGTTCGCAGACAAGTCTGTTATCCAACCCGAAGCCCTTGGGCATCTGGCCCTGCGGACGGATCAGTCCGCCTGGCGACGCAGGAATGCCGGAATATCCAGATAATCCATATCATCTGCAGCCTTTGGCGGAGGCAGTGGGTCACCCGACGCCTTCCTGCGAATCACCGCCGGTCGATCAAGCTCCGTATAATCGACTTCTCCGGTCTTTTTGCGATGGACCAGTTTCACCGGCTCCGGTTTTTCCTCCTTCTTCTCCAACTGAGAGGCCAGACCGGTAGCAACAACTGTGACACGCAATTCATCGTGCATCTCCGGATCGATGACGGTACCTACCACAACAGTGGCATCGCGCGAGGCAAACTCTTTTACCGTGTTACCGACTTCTTCGAACTCACCAATGGCAAGATCCAGACCGGCGGTCACGTTAACCAGAATGCCGTTTGCACCCATCAGGTCGATATCTTCCAGCAACGGGCTGTGAACCGCCGCTTCAGCCGCTTCGCGCGCCCGGTCCTGACCGGAAGACACACCGGAACCCATCATCGCCATTCCCATTTCAGACATCACAGTGCGCACATCGGCAAAGTCGACGTTGATCAAACCCGGGCGTGTAATCAGTTCGGCAATCCCCTGCACGGCGCCTTGCAGTACATTGTTGGCCGCTTTGAAAGCGTTCAACAGGCTGACATCCTTGCCCAGCACCGAAAGCAGCTTCTCATTGGGAATTGTGATCAGCGAGTCCACATACTGACCAAGCTCTGCCAGCCCGCGATCGGCAGCAGACAAACGCTTACCACCCTCGAACGGAAAAGGTTTGGTCACAACGGCAACCGTCAGAATACCGAGTTCCTTGGCAACCTGGGCAACCACAGGTGCGGCACCGGTACCGGTGCCGCCACCCATGCCGGCGGTAATAAACAGCATATCCGACCCTTCGATCACTTCCTGGATACGGTCACGATCTTCCATCGCCGCCTGGCGACCGATATCCGGGTTGGCACCGGCACCCAGACCCTTGGTGATACCACTACCCAGTTGCAGGGTAGTACGTGCACTCATGTTGGTGAGCGCCTGTGCGTCAGTGTTGGCACACACGAACTCCACACCCTCGATCTCGGCCTCGACCATGTGCTGTACGGCATTGCCCCCACCGCCGCCAACCCCGAGCACCTTAATGATCGCGTTTTGACTGTATGAATCCATTAACTCAAACATGTTGATATCTCCTCTCTCTCAATCAGCAATTCAATAACTCGAAACAACCGGAAACCCACCTCACCTCTAAAAATTCCCCTGAAACCAACTCTTCATCCTTGCCCATACCCCCTTTACCCCGCGTCCAAAATCAGCATCAAAATCCCGTTGGGCGCGGTTCTGATTACCAAACAGCAACAAACCCACGCCCGTGGCATAAATCGGATTACGCACAACATCCACCAGCCCTATCACACTCTGTGGAATACCCAGGCGTACCGGCATATGAAACACCTCTTCCGCCAGGTCCACCAAGCCTTCAATTTTCGAACTGCCGCCCGTCAACACGATGCCCGCGGCAATCAGGTCTTCAAATCCACTGCGACGAAGCTCTGCCTGTATCAATGTCAGCAGTTCTTCGTAACGAGGCTCAATCACCTCGGCAAGCGTTTGCCTGGCCAGACGGCGCGGCGGGCGATCGCCGACACTGGGCACCTCGATGTTTTCATCGCTGGCGGCCAGTTGGGTCAGGGCGCAGGCATATTTGATCTTGATCTCTTCGGCATATTGGGTCGGCGTACGCAAAGCCACTGCGATGTCATTGGTCACCTGGTCACCGGCTATCGGTATCACAGCGGTATGTCGAATCGAACCCTCAGTGAACACGGCGATATCAGTCGTGCCGCCACCAATATCCACCAGGCACACACCGAGATCCTTTTCATCTTCGGTGAGCACCGAGTAACTGGAGGCAAGCTGCTCCAGTATGATGTCATCCACTTCGAGTCCGCAGCGGCGGACACATTTGATGATGTTCTGCGCGGCACTCACCGCACCGGTTACCATATGCACCTTGGCTTCCAGACGCACTCCGCACATTCCCACCGGTTCGCGGATACCATCCTGATCGTCGATAACAAATTCCTGGGGCAGGATATGCAAAATCTTCTGATCGGCGGGAATCGCCACGGCGCGCGCGGCGTCAATGACACGTTCGACATCGTTCGGCATCACTTCGCGATCACGAATCGCTACAATGCCATGTGAATTCAGGCTGCGAATATGGCTGCCGGCAATACCGGCATACACCGAATGAATCTGGCAACCCGCCATCAGCTCCGCTTCTTCCGCTGCGCGCTGAATCGAATGTACGGTTGATTCAATATTGACCACGACACCCTTTTTCAGCCCTTTGGAAGGGTGCGATCCGAGACCGATGATTTCGATATGTCCATCCGGTGAAACTTCACCCACGATGGCGACGACCTTGGAGGTACCAATATCCAGACCGACAATCATATTTTTTTCGGGTTTTTTCGACATCAACCGGCGCTCTCAGCTTTTGTATCAACCTGTTGCCTGCGGACCGCAAAACCATTGCTGTAGCGAAGATCCACTGACATCACCTGGCCACTCCCTGCCGCGAGTATCGCGGGGTATACGCGGACAAACCGTGCAATCCGATCCACCGGATTACTACGGCCAATCTCAACTGTCAGATCATTGCTCAACTGCACACGCCAGGTACGCCGTGCATCCAGCCGCAGACTGCCGACACTCAACTGCAAAGGTTTCAGCATGCCCTGCAGTTGCCGGTACATCAGCAACACCCGTTGTTCATAACCATCGGGACCTTCGAAGCGCGGTAAAGCCGGCAAATCCACGTCCTGTTCCGGTTCGAACACCTGGGCACCAGGATTCAGAAAACCCTTTTCACCCCAGTAAGCAACCGGCTGCTGTTCCCGAACAGCAATACTCAATTGATCCGGCCACACACGTCGCACCGACACCAGTTCGACCCAGGGCAGATTCTGAAGCCGTTCCTGAATCGCGCTCACATTCATACCGAAAAAACCCGTGCCAGCCAGCGGCGCTACTTCGTTTTGTAATTGTGACCGTTGCAAGTGCCTGAACTTACCCTCGATGTTCACCGTCTGCACGGGCCATTGGTAGGGATCCCGCATCCAATCCAGCATCATTGTCAGGCCGATGACACTGCCGGCCATGGTGGCGAGCGCCAGCACAGGTTTTAACCAGTGGAAACTGGGCTTAAGCTGCCGCTTGCGTTTTGCCTGTGCCTGTTTTGCCGTCATGTTCAGCCTTCTGCTGAAGTTTCAAGAATACGCCACACCAATTCCGGCATATCCCAACCAAATACCTTTGCCGCCATCGGCACCAGACTGTGGTCTGTCATGCCCGGCACCGTGTTTACCTCGATCAACCAGGGGCGATGTGCCGCATCGAGAAAGAAATCGACCCGCCCCCATCCCGTCGCAGCCACTGCATTAAATGCCTGCTTAGCCAGTTCCTGTAACTGAAATTCCTGATCCGGCGCCAGGCCGCAGGGGCAGTGATAGCGGGTGCTATCGGCCTCGTACTTCGCCTCGTAGTCGTAAAACTCCCGCGGCGTTTCCAGCCTGATCAATGGCAGCGCGGTATCGCCGACTATGGCTGCAGTAAACTCAGCGCCCTCAACCCAGCGTTCGGCCAGTACCTCGTGGTCGTACTGATCCGCATCCCGCCAGGCCTGCTTCAGATCAAGCTCGCGCAGCACCTTGGTCATGCCAATGCTCGAGCCCTCGTGCACCGGCTTGAGTATCATCGGGAAGCCCAGCTGATCGACTGCTGCCTGCAGATCCGCATCGCTGTTAAGCGTAACGAACGCGGGTGTTGGCAAGTTCACTCCCTCCCACAGCTGCTTGGTACGCAGCTTGTCCATGGCCAACGCCGAACCAAGCACCCCACTGCCGGTATATGGAATAGCCAGGCTTTCCAGCAGACCCTGCACAACACCGTCTTCACCGCCGCGACCATGCAGGGCATTAAAGGCACGCTGAAACCCTCCATCGCCCAACTGCTGCACAAAATCCCCGCTGCCCGCATCTACCGCATGGGCATCCACATCGCGTTTGTGCAAAGCGCTCAATACAGCTTCGCCGCTGCGCAGCGAAATCTCCCGCTCGGCGGAATTTCCACCCATCAACACGGCCACTATCCCAAAATCACGCGCTTGCATTGCCATTCATCACTCGAATTCACCAACGATACGAACTTCCGGTTTCAGGCGAATAGCGTATTTCCGCTGCACCCGTTCCTGCACATAACGAATCAGGGCTTCAATATCCGCTGCCGTGGCCTGCCCCAGATTTACGATAAAGTTGGCGTGTTTTTCCGATACCTGGGCATCACCGATCTGCTCACCCTTGAGGTCACAGCTTTCGATCAAACGGGCGGCGAAATCATCGGGGGGATTGCGGAACACAGAACCGCAACTGGGTTGTTGTGTCGGCTGCGTCGCCGAACGTCGCTCCAGCAAACTGCGAATACGCGATTGCGCCGCATCGGCATCACCACTCTTCAACTGCAGATCGACCGACACAAACCACTCATCCGCCGGCCCGATAACAGTGCGGTAAGAGATTTGATAATCGCCGGCAATGCGCTCATGCAATTCACCGCGGTGGTCGAGCGTCGCTACCCCGGCCACCAGTGACCAGGTTTCACCACCAAAAGCACCGGCGTTCATCGCCAGTGCGCCTCCCATGGTGCCGGGAATGCCCGCCAGAAATTCGGCCCCCGTTAATCCGGCCCGTGCTGCAAAGCGCGCAACCTTTGCACAAGCCACACCGGCACCGGCACGCACCCGGGCATCATTCAGCGTATCCAGCGTATCCAGACCGCCAAAAGGCAGGATCACCGTGCCGCGAATACCGCCGTCTCGCACCAGCAGGTTGCTTCCCAGACCGACCCAGAGCACCGGCTCGTTTGCAGGCAGGCTGGCTAGAAAGTGTTTCAGATCATCCAGGTCAGCAGGCCGGTAACAGCGATCAGCCGGCCCACCCACGCGCCAACTGGTATGTGCCGACATAGGCTCGGCATATGTCAAATCACCACGCAACCCAGAGGCAGATCCAGCCACCATCATGACTTGCACTTTGCCCCCCGCCTTGACGCAGACTGCCTGCCACGTGCGCACCTGGACTTGACATCATTGCCGACTGATGCGCGCGCCTGCAGCGAATGCACCAGCCATGAGCGACTTCGCAAGGGCTCGCCGCAACCCATTTGAATACGGAACTTGCCGTCGGAACTCATGCACCACCTCCAGTTTCCATTTGGGCTAACACGTCGGGCAGAACGGCTGCTACTGCACCAATAGAGCCGGCACCCAATGTCAATACCAGGTCTCCGGCCTGCAGCAGATCCTTGAGCACTTCGGGCAGGCCTTCCACCTCTTCGACAAAGACCGGATCAACCCGCCCACGGCCGCGTACCGCACGACACAGGGCACGCCCGTCGGCACCGGCAACAGGCGCCTCACCTGCGGCATAGACTTCGCTGATCAGCAATACATCGCTATCCGCCAGCACCTGCGCAAAATCATCAAACAGATCCTGGGTGCGGCTGTAGCGGTGCGGTTGAAAAACCATCACCAGACGACGTTCCGGCCAGCCATTACGTACCGCGTCCAAGGTGGCAGCGATTTCACGCGGATGGTGACCGTAATCATCGATAAACAGTACCGTTCCATCGGCAACACTCAGCTCGCCATTGATCTGGAAGCGCCGACCAATACCGGCAAAGGTTTCCAGTGCGTGCTGCATACTTTTATCGTCTGCACCCAGTTCGCGCGCTATCGCGACCGCCGCCAGGGCATTCAGCACATTGTGATTACCAGGCAGGTTCAAAATCACATGCAGAGGGAGATGGTCCGCCTGATGGATTTCAAAATGCATCTGTTCACCCTGCTGGCGGATATTCACTGCGCGGATATCGGCATCTTCCGATTCGATTCCGTAGCTGCGCACCTGGCGGGTTATCTCCGGAAGCACATCACGCACATTGGGATCGTCCAGACAAAGCACCGCCAGACCGTAGAAAGGCAAGTGGTGCAGGAACTCCACGAAGGTCTGGCGCAAACGCTGGAAATCACCCTCATAAGTCGACAAATGGTCGGCA
>Ga0209567_10001979_pt1 | contig 10131 bp, 8 predicted proteins | sample COG_12_FD_184756 | JGI IMG/M metagenome (GOLD analysis project Ga0209567, IMG submission 184756) | Pelagic marine sediment microbial communities from the LTER site Helgoland, North Sea, for post-phytoplankton bloom and carbon turnover... | ecosystem: Environmental > Aquatic > Marine > Neritic...
GCTGGTGGATGCGGCGCTGGCGGGCGATGCTGTGTATGCCCAGCGGGTTCTGGCCGGACTGCGTGGTGAGGGGGTCGAGCCGGTTCTGGTGTTGTGGGCTTTGTCGCGAGAGATTCGATCCCTGGCGTCGATGGCGAGGGCTGTTAAGGGCGGTATGCCGCTGGGCCGGGTGCTGACGGAGCGGCGTGTGTGGGAAAAACGCAAGCCCCTGATAAGCAGTGTATTACAGCGTATACGTGGACGTCAGTGGTGGGTTCTGTTGCAGCGATGTGCGAGTATCGACCGTGTTATCAAGGGGCGGGCGCCGGGCAGCGCCTGGGATGAGCTGTTACAATTGACACTGTGGCTTGCCGGTGTGTCTTTGCTACCGGTTTCCGCCTGAATCTGACAGGGTGTGATATGACTGAAACAGCAGAATCGGTGGATTTCGATGTGCCCAGCTACATGCGCGAGCTGGGGCAGTGTGCCCGCGAGGCTGCACGCCTGGTGGGGCGCGCGGAAACCGGGGTCAAAAATGCTGCACTGTATGCGATCGCCGACGCCATCGTGGCGGACAGGGCGCGTCTGGTGGCGGAGAACCGGAAAGATCTGGCGGCCGGTAAACTACGTGGTCTGGATGCCGCACTGCTCGACCGCCTGGAATTGACCGACGCGCGCATCGAAGCCATGGCCGAGGGCTTGCGCCAGATCGCCGCGCTGGCCGATCCGGTGGGCGCCGTCAGCGATCTGAATTACCGTCCATCCGGTATCCAGGTTGGCCGAATGCGTGTGCCGCTGGGAGTCATCGGCATCATTTACGAATCAAGACCCAACGTAACGGCTGATGCGGCGGGTTTATGTCTGAAGTCCGGCAACGCCTGTATTCTGCGCGGTGGTTCCGAGGCGCTGCATTCCAACCAGGCATTGGCAGGCTGCATTAAACAGGGCCTGGAACAGGCTGGATTGCCGGCCACTGCCGTACAGGTGGTGGCAACCACGGATCGTGCGGCGGTCGGTGAACTGCTCAAGCTGGAAGGGTTTGTGGATGTCATTGTGCCGCGGGGTGGCAAAGGACTGATCGAGCGTATCAGCCGCGAGTCGCGAATTCCGGTGATTAAACACCTGCATGGTGTTTGTCATACCTATATCGACGATCAGGCCGATATTGATAAAGCCGTAAAGGTTGCTTTTAACGCCAAGACCCAGCGCTACGGCACCTGTAACACGATGGAAACGCTGCTGGTCGCAGAGGGCGTCGCCGAGCGCGTATTACCGCTGTTGGGCCGGATGTATCGCGACGCGGGCGTCGAGTTGCGCGGCTGTGAACGCAGCCGGCAGATTCTCAATGATATCAATGCGGCGCAGGACTCCGATTGGGACGAAGAATACCTGGCGCCGATCCTGTCAGTGCGGGTGGTCGCTGATCTGGATGCCGCCATCGACCACATCGAGAAATTCGGGTCCCGGCATACCGATGTGATTGTCAGCGAGAATATCACTCGCGCCCGGCGTTTTTTGCGTGAAGTCGATTCCAGCTCGGTCATGGTCAATGCCTCGTCGCGTTTTGCTGACGGCTTTGAGTATGGCCTGGGCGCAGAAATCGGCATCAGCACCGACAAGTTGCACGCGCGCGGGCCGGTCGGGCTGGAGGGCCTCACGACCCTGAAGTTCATCGTGCTGGGTGACGGCCATATCCGGGTTTGAGGTACCTTAATTAAACCCATGATCTGTATCCTCGGCGGTACTTTCGATCCCGTTCATTTTGGTCATTTACGGCCAGCGCTGGATGTGCAGCAGGCGCTCGAGATTCCCTGTGTACACTTGCTGCCATGCGGGGTTCCACCGCACCGTGATCCGCCACAGGGTTCATCTGAACAGCGGCTGGAACTGTTACGGCTGGCAGTGGCGGACGAACCGGCATTGCGCATCGATACACGGGAGCTGGGCCGTGAAGGACCGTCTTACATGGTGGATACCCTGGAGTCGTTGCGCGCGGAAAAGGCCGGGGAATCCTTGTGTCTGGCATTGGGGCTGGATGCCTTGCTGGACCTTGAGGGCTGGTATCGCTGGCGGGAGATCGCAGAATTGTGCCATCTGGTGGTGATGCAACGACCGGGCAGGCAGTGGCCTAAACAGGGTGCGCTGGCGGACCTGGTAAGTAAAGCGCACACGGGGGAACTCAGGCAGCTACATGAACGGCCGGCCGGTTGTATTTTCGGCGTTCCGGTCACCCAGATGGCTGTTTCATCGACACAGATCCGGGAATTGCTGGCGGCAGGGAAAAGTCCGCGTTACCTGCTGCCGGATGCTGTTTTGAACCGTATTAAGCAAGAGACATGGTATGCAAACTGACGAATTGAAAGACACCGTGCTACGGGCGCTGGAAGACTTGAAAGCTACTGATATCGTTGAATTGGATGTGCGTAACATGACGTCGGTCACGGACATTATGATTATCGCCAGCGGTACATCGAACCGACATGTCAAGTCGCTCGCCAGTGCTGTTGTGACGGCCTGTAAAAAGGCAGGTGTTCCAGCCCTGGGTGTCGAGGGCGAGCGTGAAGGTGAGTGGGTGCTGGTTGATCTGGGTGATGTGGTTGTGCACGTCATGCAGCCGCGTATCCGTGAGTTTTATGCCCTGGAAAAACTCTGGTCGCTAACAGAAGAGAGCCGGGGAAAAAGTGAGCGGGTTTGAAGTCTATGAATATCAAGCTCATCGCCATCGGAAATCGCATGCCGGCCTGGGTGAATGAGGGATACCGCGAATACGCACGTCGCTTGCCGCGCGAATGCCGTCTGAATCTCACCGAAATTCCTCTTGGACAACGCGTCAAATCCAAAACCGTGGAGCGGGCTGTGGCCGAGGAAGGCAAGCGCATGCTCGCTGAAGTTGCACCCGGCGAGCACGTAATCGCACTGGATGTGAAAGGTCGCAGCTGGTCGACTGAACAACTGGCCGGGCAGTTCCAGCAGTGGATGCAGGCGGGGTGTGGTATCAGCCTGCTGGTCGGGGGTCCCGACGGCTTGTCGGGCCCGTGTCTTGAACGCGCCCGGCAGCGCTGGTCGCTGTCGCCATTAACTCTGCCGCATCCTCTGGTGCGTGTACTGCTCGCCGAACAGCTATACCGTGCCTGGACCGTGATGGTCGGTCACCCCTATCACCGCGCCTGATGATTATTCTGGCCTCAGCTTCCCCACGGCGTCAGGCGCTTTTGCGGCAGATTGGTGTCCGATTTCGTCAACAGGTCGCAGAAGTCGATGAAACTCCACTGCATAATGAATCAGCACAGGATTATGTGGTACGCCTGGCTGTGGCAAAAGCCTGTGCGATTCGACAGCAATCAGGTGATGATGAAGCGCCGGTGCTCGGTGCCGATACGGCCGTTGTGGTCGATGGTAGACTGTTAGGGAAACCGGTTGATGTGGCGCATGCCCGGGACATGCTGCAATTGCTGTCGGGTCGCAGGCACCAGGTGTTGAGTGCGGTGGCTCTGGTCAAAGATCGGCAGGCGATAGGTGTCAGTGACACTAGCGTATGGTTTAGGGCGCTGAGTGAAAAGGACATTGAGGATTACTGGAATAGCGGGGAACCGCGGGATAAGGCGGGAGCCTATGGTATTCAGGGAATCGGAGCGATATTTATCGAACGGCTGGAAGGCAGTTACTCGGGGGTGATGGGCCTGCCACTTTATGAAACCGCCCGGCTGTTGCAGGATTTTGGTATTCAGGTATTGGATCAGTATGACAGTTGAATTACTGGTAAACGTGACGCCGCAGGAAACCCGTGTTGCGCTGGTCGAGAACGGTATGCTGCAGGAGGTTTTTATCGAACGCACGCGGCGTCGCGGCCTGGTGGGTAATATCTACAAGGGCGCAGTCAGCCGGGTGTTGCCCGGGATGCAGGCAGCCTTTGTCGACATTGGCCTGGAGAAGGCGGCTTTTCTGCATGCTTCTGATATCGCTGTGGCGGTTGATGATGAAAACATGGAACAGACCGGTAGCGGCGACAGCATTACCCGGCTTTTACATGAAGGTCAGAAAATACTGGTTCAGGTCATCAAGGATCCGCTGGGTACCAAGGGCGCACGCTTAACGACGCACGTCACCATACCTTCCCGTTACCTGGTGTTTATGCCGGAAGTCCGTAACGTCGGTGTGTCGCAGCGAATCGAAGACGAAGCCGAGCGGCAACGCCTGCGTGAGTCTGTGATCGCCGCACGCGGTGATGAGAACAGCGGTGGCTTCATATTACGGACTGCGGCAGAAGGCGCCAGTGAAGAGGCGATTGCCTCTGATCTGCATTTTCTGCAACGTCTGTGGTCCTCGATTCAGGAGCGCATCGAACCGGCAGGAGCCGGTGACGTTGTGCATGAAGATCTTCCGCTGGTATTACGCGTGTTGCGCGATATATCCGATGCCGATGTGGAGAAACTGCGCATCGATTCACGAGAGACGTTTCAGCGGGTTGAGAATTTTGTCAGTCAGTTCACCCCGGAGCTGGCAGGCAAACTCGAATATTATCCCGGCGAACGGCCGATCTTCGATTTATACAGTGTCGATGATGAAATTCAGAAGGCGCTTGATCGTAAAGTGCAGCTGAAATCCGGTGGTCATCTGGTGATTGATCAGACTGAAGCCATGACGACCATCGACGTCAATACCGGTGCCTATGTCGGACACCGGAACCTGGAAGAGACAATTTTCAAAACCAATCTGGAAGCGGCGCAGGCGATCGTGCGCCACTTACGGCTGCGAAATCTGGGTGGCATCATTATCGTCGATTTTATCGATATGCAGGCGGAGGAGCATAAGCGCCAGGTATTGCGCGCTCTTGAAAAGCATATCGAACGCGATCATGCCAACTGCCATATCAGCGAAATATCGAATCTTGGCCTGGTTCAGATGACACGAAAACGCACCCGTGAAAGCCTCGAGCATGTGCTGTGTGAAACCTGCCCAACCTGCGATGGACGGGCTTCCGTGAAGTCGGCGGAAACAGTGTGCTACGAAATATTCAGGGAAATTCTGCGCGAGGCCAGGCAGTTTGATGCAGAACAGTTGCTGGTGCTGGCATCGCAGGAAGTTGTCGATTTGCTGCTGGATGAAGAATCGACCGCCCTGGCGGAACTCGAGGCGTTTATTGACAAACCGATCAAGTTCCAGGTTGAAGCCTTATACACACAGGAACAGTTCGACGTAGTCTTGTTGTAAGGCGTAGTAATGTGGTGAGTCATTTCAGTTTAAAGTCTTCCAAGCGCCGGATTACCAGGTAGATTGTAATGCTTGTCCTGCGAACTCTGCGCGTTGCCTGGTTGAGCATTGCGGTACTGATTGTGGTGCTGGCTTTTACACTCAGTGCTGTGCGGCTGTTGTTGCCCGGCATGTCGGAGTACAGGCCGCAGATTGAATCTGTTGCCCGGGATTTTCTGCAGCGTCCTGTGCAGATTGGTTCGCTCGACACCGCCTGGCATGGCCTGTCGCCTGTGTTGAAGCTTAACCAGGTGGTCATTCATGATCAGCAGTTCCCCAATGGCGAATTAACGATTGCTGAAGTACAGGTGGCTCTGGATGTTGTTGGTTCGCTGATGCAGCGCAGGTGGCTCACTGCCGGGATCAGATTTATCGGTATCGGTTTGAGTCTGGAAACTGATCTGAAGAAGCGCAGAAAGGTGGAATGGGGGCTTGAGCCATTCAACTGGCTGTTGCAGCAGGAGAGTATTACGCTCGAAGAGGTTAACATCGACTGGACAGATGCGGGACTGTTTGAACAGCCTGTTCGCTTGACAGGGCTCGACTTGAAGCTGGTGAATGAGGGCAGACGGCACCAGTTTTTACTGCAGACAGACTTGCCTGCGTCGCTTGGCAAGAAGCTGAAGATCGCTGCGGATCTTAATGGCAAGGGAACGGATTACCAGGATTGGCAGGGCCGGGTTTACCTGGCAACCAGGAGCCTGGAGCTGGATGCTGTTGAACACGTTTTCACCGAAGCGCCGCTTAGCGCCGGCGGAAGGATGGATCTTGAAGTGTGGGCGGGCATTCACGACTCGCAGCTGGAGTGGGGACGCGGCTCATTGCTCATACATGACGCATTGTTTGGAAATACGACAGCGGACGCACAGAGCATCGGGGCCGATCTGTTGTCCAGCGCTTTTTTCCTGCAGTCCACCGGTACCGGTTGGGAGTTCGGGCTGAGGGAATTAGAGCTGCAACGGGACAGCAGGATAGTCTGGCCTTCGTCAGAAGTTAATCTCAATATTGAGACCGGCAATGAACTCAGGATTCGGGGCAATGCCTCGACGCTGGATTTGGATGAATTGCACTCGCTTACGCCTTTGCTGCCATGGGTGGATGCAGAGGCCCTGTTAATGCTCGACCGGCTTGAGCCTGAAGGCCTGTTGCGTGAAGCGGAGTTTGAGTTCAACTACACCGAGGGGGCGGCGCCGCGATTCGCGGCGCGGGCAAAGATAGAGGATCTGCAGTTTGCCGCCAATGCCGGGCTGCCAGGCGTCAGCGGCTTGTCAGGCTGGCTTGAAGGCAATCTTCAGTCGGGTTACCTGCACCTCGATTCGGCCAGCGCCTCTCTGCTCATGCCAGCCGTGTTTCCGGCGGCACTTGATCTTACCTATCTGGCAGGGGTTGTGCACTGGCAGCGTTATGCAGACCTTTTCCGCATAGAAAGCCGGCAATTGAGAGTGGAAGGCAGTGAGTTCGGTTTGCTGGCGCGCTGGCAGCTGGACTGGCCCTATGCAATGACTTCACCCTGGCTGGATATGCAGCTTGCTGTGGATGACTTCCCATTGAGCCAGGTTGGCAATCACCTGCCGGAAAAGGTAATGCCGGCCAAAGCGGCGGCCTGGTTGAAACGAGCCTTTGTTGCCGGCATTGCCACCAATACACGGGTGCTTCTGCAGGGCAGGGTGGACCAAATGCCGTTTGATCATCAGGAAGGGAGATTTGAGGCAGGTTTCGATTTTGAAGACGTCATACTGGATTACCATCCTGACTGGGGGCGGCTCGATGAACTGGATGGAACTGCGCTGTTTTCAGGTCGCAACATGCAGATTACCGGCACATCTGGACGGATACAGGATTCTCACGTCGAGCGGGTGGTTGCGGTTATCAAGAACCTGAAGAAACCATTGCTGCAGATCAAGGGCACTGTGGGCGGCACCCTGCCAGGCATGCTTGAGTACACCGGCAACAGTCCGCTGGGCAAGCGATTCGGTGGTTTTATCGAAAAGCTGGATGCCGGGGGTGACGCACGCCTGCAACTGGATATGCATATCCCCCTGGTTCGCCGACTGGGTGAGATCAGAATTAACGGGGTTGTGGCACTGGAGGATAATGATCTGATAGTGAAGGAAGAAGATATTCGATTCACCGATATCCAGGGAATGCTGCATTTTACCCGGAAAGGCTTGAGCGCCGACAAGCTGCGGGCGAGGTTGCTGGATCGACCCATGCTGGTATCGGTGTACCAACAGGGAGCAGGCGCTCATTCCACAACGGTAGTGGATATCCAGGGAGAGTTGGGGGTCATCGAACTGTTCCCTGAATTGTCGATGCTGGCGCCCCATATCGAGGGTATGTCAAAGTGGCAGGCTTTGTTGGAGATTCAGAATCAGCCACAACCCGGTCAAGCCGCGCTTGAGCTGCAGTTAAGTTCGGATCTCAAGGGTGTGGCAATCGATCTTCCGCATCCGTTCACAAAACAGGCAGCTGAGTTACGGGAATTTCGGCTGCTCGGAGTTCCCGGGCATGACAACAGATATCCGCTAAAGATCAGTTACGGTAAGCGCATCAATGCAGCGGTGCTTCTGGCGGCCAGTAAAAGCGGTGCTCATAAAGCCAATGTCCGTTTTGATGGCGGCATCGCTCAGTTGCCGGATGGGCAGGAGATCCTTCTGTCCGGACACCTCGACGAACTGGACCTGGGGCGCTGGGTTTCGCTGTTCAGCGCCAACAGGGGTGGTGATTACAAAGCGCCGGCACTGACGGTCGATCTGGCGGTCGACAAGTTCCTGCTGGCCGGCAAACAGGTAGAAGACATCAGTGCTGAGAGCAGGATGCCGGATCCCTGGCATTTTCAGGTGCGTGGAGAGGGGGCCAGTGGTTGGGTTCGCTGGGTTTTTGCGGATCGTGCCAGGCCCGCCAGGCTTATGGCCAATCTGCAACATCTGGTGTTGACGAGCCGGGAGCCGAGTCAGGATTCTGAAAGCCCTGCGCTTGTGCAGCCCAATACATTACCGGAGATGGATATCAGTATTGATGCATTGAATTGGAACCAGCGGCAACTGGGAGGTATCAAACTGGTCGGTAAACGCTCTCGATACGGCATCAGTTTTGAAACCCTGGAGATGCATTCCAAGGCCATTGGCTTTAAGGGGCAGGGCGCGTGGCTGAATATCGATGGACAGCAAAATACCCGGTTTAACGCCGCCATTGACGGTGGAGAGCTGGGTGAGCTCGCTGACTTACTGGGAACCGCCGGTGCAATCAAGGGCGGTAAGCTGAGTGGTGATATCGTGGCAAACTGGCCGGGTTCGCCCGCCGACTTCAACCCGGCAACAGTCGAGGCCGAATTTGATCTGAAGACCGAAGATGGCAGGCTGCTCAGTGTCGACAAAGGCGGTGCCGGCAAGTTGCTCAGCCTGTTCAGTCTCAATTCCCTGCAGCGGCGTTTAACGCTCGACTTCACAGATGTGTACAAGGAGGGCTTCAGCTTCGACAAAATGCAGGGGCGCTTTGTGGTCACGGAGGGTAATGCATTTACCGATGACTTCACCATCAAGGGGACGTCCGCGACCATCGAGATTGACGGCCGAACCGGCCTGGTTGCACAGGATTATGACCAGCGGGTCACAGTTACACCACAGGTCAGCTCAACTTTGCCGATTGCAGGGGCGATCGCAGGTGGGCCGGTGGTAGGTGCCGCTGTGTTCCTGGCCGACAAACTGGTCGGAGACAAGTTCAATCGCATTACCCGGGTCCGCTATAAGGTGAGTGGAAGCTGGGATGAGCCGGTGTACACTAGGCTGGATCAAAACAGCCAGGATGGTAATCGTGTAGAGATAGATACGGATGAGCCATAGTGACGGGGTACACTCGGCAGGTATTCGCCGAGCTCTGTGCTATGCTCTGCCTATGAAAGCACTGGCCTTTTTGTCGCTGTTGCTGATTTCTCCGCTCACGATGGCTGAAACCGCACAGTGGGTATTAAGTGCGGACGCCTGGGCAAGACCGAGGGATGGGCAGTCGGTTGCCCGGATGTCCCCCTTGCCGGAGGTGATATCCAGCTGGTCTGAGAACGACGGGCAACGCCTGCTCATCCGCTATCCCGGGGGGGAGGAAGGTTTGTTGTGGGCGCATGAACTGCGTTCCTGGCTGGTCGCGCTGGGTGTGCCACGGGACGACCAGGAGCTGGTGGCGGGCAGCCATCAGGCCGATCGCATTGAACTGGAACTGACGAGGTAAGAATTAAGTGACAACGGTAGCCTGTATACAAATGGCGTCCGGGCCCAACGTCGGAGCTAATCTCCTGGAAGCCGAACGACTGATCGGTATGGCGGTAGACAAGGGCGCCAAGCTCATTGTGTTACCGGAAAATTTTGCCCTCATGGGCAAGGAGGAAAGCGACAAGGTGGCGGTACGCGAATCCGATGACGGCGGCCCCATTCAGGATTTTCTTTCCCAGCAGGCCGTGAAACAGGGAATCTGGCTGGTGGGTGGCACGGTACCCATGGTGGCAAAGGCAGATAACAAGATTCGCGCAGCCTGTTTATTGTATAACGATCAGGGAAAACAGGCGGCGCGCTATGACAAGATTCACCTGTTTGACGTCGCGCTTGTGGATAGTGACGAACGCTATGCCGAATCAGAGGCCATTGAGTCGGGGGACCAGGCCGTCGTCGTAGAGACGCCGTTTGGAAAGCTGGGGCTGGCGGTTTGTTACGATTTGCGCTTCCCCGAGTTATTTCGCACCATGCTGGACCAGGGTATGGACATCATTGCAATGCCTTCTGCATTCACCGCCATTACCGGCAAAGCGCACTGGAGTATCCTGGTGCGCGCCCGCGCAATTGAAAACCTGTGCTATGTGCTGGCAGCCGGCCAGGGTGGTTATCACGTTAACGGGCGTGAAACGTATGGCCA
>Ga0209567_10001980_pt1 | contig 10125 bp, 10 predicted proteins | sample COG_12_FD_184756 | JGI IMG/M metagenome (GOLD analysis project Ga0209567, IMG submission 184756) | Pelagic marine sediment microbial communities from the LTER site Helgoland, North Sea, for post-phytoplankton bloom and carbon turnover... | ecosystem: Environmental > Aquatic > Marine > Neritic...
ACGGCAGAGCGGAGGCGGACTATTTTGGCGACCTGGTGATGCAGGTCATCGACAAGCAGGAGCAGCTGGATCGTGAGATCGACCTGTTATCTGACCGCGCCGTTATCCAGCTCGATCCGGTGGAACACAGCATCCTGCTGATCGGCATGTACGAGCTGGTGCATCGGCCGGAAGTGCCCTACAAGGTCGTGATCAATGAGGCGGTTGACCTGTGCCGCGCGTACGGTGCCGAGGACGGTCATAAATTCGTCAACGCGCTGCTCGACCGCGCGGCGCGCAACCTCCGATCTTCTGAATTCGACAGCCGAGCGGAGTGACTATGCCGTTGAGCCCAGCCGTGGATCGGGAAGCCATCCATCAACGCGACATCGAGTGTCGCGGGTATCGCCGCGCGGACGGCCTGTGGGACATAGAGGGCCGGATGGTAGACACCAAGACCTACGCGTTCGACAACCGCTACCGCGGCCAGGTCGATCCCGGCACACCGGTGCACGATATGTGGATCCGCGTCACCCTCGACGACCGTCTCGAGATCCATGACATCGAGGCGTCGACCGACAGCCACCCGTTTCCGAATTGCCCGGATATCGCCCCCGACTACCGTGGCATGGTCGGTACGCGCATCCGTCCCGGCTGGACCCGGCAGGTGAAGGAGCGCCTGGGTCAGGCCGACGGCTGCACCCATCTGACGCGGTTGCTGCAGGAGCTCGCCGTGGTCGCGATCCAGACCATCATTCCGCGACTGAGCCGGGAGGGTAAGTTGCCCGAATCGGACAAGCGGCCGCCACACATCGACAGCTGTCACGCGCTAAAGAGCGACGGTCCGGTGGTGATGGAGCTGTATCCGAAGTGGTACCGGAGCTGAGATTTGGGCGGCTTGAGCGAAGCCGACATTATCGATTGCCTGAGCAGCGGCTACCCGGCGCGATCTGATGTGAAGCTGGGCGTCGGCGACGACGGCGCCGTGCTGACGCCGCCACCCGGCCGCGACCTGGTCAGCGTCCTGGACACCATCAATGAGGGTGTCCATTTCCCGGTGGGCACACCGGCCGCGGCCATCGCGCATCGTGCGCTGGCGGTGAATCTCAGCGATCTGGCTGCGATGGGGGCCGAGCCAGCCTGGGCCAGCCTGTCTTTGTCGCTGCCCGCTGCGGATGCAGCATGGTTAGAGGATTTCGCCAGAGGTTTTCGGCAACTGGCCGACGCTTGCGGCGTGGCCCTGGTCGGCGGCGACACGGTGCGGGGCCCGCTGTCGGTGGCAGTGCAGCTGATCGGGTTTGTCGATCCGGGCCGCTGTCTGACCCGGGCCGGTGCGCGGACCGGAGACCTGGTGGTGATCAGCGGTACGCCCGGCTGCGCTGCCGCGGGCCTGCGTCTGATCGATAGCACGGCCGCGGCCGCTGAACCGCTGCGCAAAGCGTTCCTCTGGCCGACGCCGCGGCTGGCATTGGGTCAGGCTCTGCCAGGCATGGCTTCAGCCGCGATCGATATCTCGGACGGTCTGCTCACAGATCTCGGGCGCCTGCTTGTGGCCAGCGGTGTCGGTGCGACGGTAGATCTGGAACGCCTGCCACTAGCCGCGGCGGCGGTGGCGCTCCTGAATGAGGAGACCGCGCTGGCGCTGGCTTGCAACGGTGGTGATGACTACGAGCTCTGTTTTACGCTGCCGGCAGCCGCCGCAGCAGAATTACCGACCCTGGCCTCGCGGGGTGGGTGTCAGCTGACAAGCATCGGGCGCATCACGGCCGGGAGCGCATTGGATTGTCGACTCAAGGGCGAACCGGTGGCGGCGCCCGAGTCCGGTCGGTGGTCCCATTTTGACGGGGAGCAAACATGACGCGCGTGAAGGCAGGCCAGGTGTTTGGGGATCCGGTACATTTTTTTGCTTTCGGTTTTGGCGCCGGTCTCGCGCCGGTGGCTCCAGGGACATTCGGTACGCTGGTCGCCGTCCCCATAGAGTTGGCGCTGAGACCGTTGGGTATGGGCGTGCGCGTCACGGTGGTGCTGGTCGTCTGCGCACTCGGCGTGTGGCTATGCGGAGAGAGCGCACGCCGTCTTGGCGCTCATGACCATCCGGGCATTGTCTGGGACGAGATCGCCGGCTATCTGCTGGCGATGCTCGCGGCGCCGCCCGGCTGGCCATGGGTGATCGCCGGATTCCTCCTGTTCCGGCTGTTCGACATCCTCAAGCCGTGGCCGATACGGGAACTGGATCACGGAATAGGTGGTGGTACAGGCATTATGCTCGACGACATTGTGGCCGGCCTGTTCGCTGGCGCGCTGATATTGGCAGCGCGCGTATACCTGGGCATCTGAGGGCCATCGCGAAATGGAGATCGTCGGTGCCCGACAAGATTGGAAAATATCGGATCATCAACAATGTCGGGAAAGGCAGCACCGGTACGGTTTACCTCTCGCATGATCCTTATTACGGCCGCGACGTCGCGATCAAGCTGTATCTGGCCGAAATAGACGAAGAAGAAGAGAAGGCACGCACCGCGCGCAAGATGTTCTTCACCGAGGCGCACATGGTCGGGCGCCTGCAGCATCCAAACATCCTGCCCCTCTACGATGCCGGCGTCGAGTCAGGGCGCTATTACGTCGTGATGGAGCACGTACATGGTGCCCGCACCCTCTCGGCCTACTGCAAGCCGGACAACCTGCTGCCTATCGATGACGTGCTGAAGATCGTGTTCAAGTGCGCCCGGGCGCTGCACTACGCGCATAGCCGCGGTGTGGTCCATCGCGACGTCAAGCCAAGCAACATCATGCTGACGCTGGATAACGACGTCCGCATCATCGACTTCGGTATCGCCATCACCAGCGATCCGGAGATCTCGCGCATCGACGGCATCGCCGGGTCGCCCAGTTATATGTCGCCCGAGCAGGTCAAGTCCGAGGAAATCACCGCGCAATCCGATGTCTATTCACTGGGCGCGGTGATGTACGAATTGATTACCGGTTACCGCCCGCTGCGCGCGAGCAGCCTGGCTAAGCTCCTGCACAAGATCGTCTATGCGACACCACGCCCGATCCATGCGCTACGTGAGGACGTGTCCGAGGAGCTGGAAGAGGTGGTGATGACGGCGCTGCGCAAGCGCACCGAGGAGCGTTACGCCAGCGGCCTCGAATTCGCCGCAGAGTTGACCCGGCTGCATCAGAAGGTGCGCAATCAGGTCCCGGCTCTGGATGACCAGGAGCGATACGACACGCTACGCGGTCTCACCTTCTTCCATGATTTCTCCCACGGCGAGATCCGCGAACTGCTGCGGGCCGGCGACTGGCAGAAATTCGGGGCGGGCCAGGACATCGTCAAGGAAGGCGAGCTCGACGACCGCTTCTATGTAGTCGCGAATGGCGAAGTGGAAGTGGAGACCGGTGGCAACGTGGTCGGCAGCCTGGGACCCGGAGAGTGCTTTGGCGAGACCAGCTACGTGCGTGACGCGATGCGCACCGCCACGATCCGGGCGCGCACCGATGGCGTATTGCTACGCGTCAGTTCGACATTGCTGGAGACGCTCTCCACCTCATGCCAGCTGCGCTTTAACCGGGTGTTCCTGCGCAGCCTGATCCAGCGTCTTCAGGGCGGGCGTCTGGACCGCACCTGATCCAGGGCAGCGTCGCTGCCGCTGACAGGCGAGCTCTATCTTTGCCTGGGCCTCAGGCCGCTTCGCCGTCGGCGTCCTTGTCCCGCTCGATCAGGGCGTAGGCCGAGTGATTGTGGATCGATTCGAAATTCTCTGACTCGACCACATAGGCGCGGACCCGCTCATCGGCGTTGAGGCGTACCGCGATGTCACGGACGATATCCTCAACGAATTTGGGATTCTGGTAGGCGCGCTCGGTGACATATTTCTCATCCGGTCGCTTGAGTATGCCGTAGAGCTCGCAAGAGGCTTCCGACTCCGCGATCTCGATCAGCTCCTCGATCCACATAAAGCTGTCCACGCGTGCCTGGATAGTGACGTGGGAGCGCTGGTTGTGCGCGCCAAAATCCGAAATCTTCTTGGAGCAAGGGCACAGACTGGTGACCGGAACCACGACCTTGATGTTGATGATGTTACGGCCGGCACGGCGTTCGCCGATAAGGCTGGCTTCGTAGTCGAGCAGGCTCTCGACCCCGCTGATCGGCGCCTTCTTGTTGACGAAATACTTGAAGCGCATCTCGATGTGCCCGGAATCGGCATCGAGCCGGTCGGTCAATTCCACCATCATCTCGCGGAACGACTTAACTGAGATTTCTCGCTCGTGGTTGTTGAGGATCTCGACGAAACGGGACATGTGCGTGCCCTTGAAATCGTGCGGCAGGTTCACATACATGTTGAAGTTGGCGATGGTGTGCTGATCGCCCCCGGAACGGTCACGCACGCGCACCGGATGATGGATGTCCTTGATACCGACTTTGTTGATCGTGATCCGGCGCGTGTCCGCGCTGCCCTGAACATCCTCAATGGGCTCGGCTACCGGCGCGTGGTCGTCTTTGGTGTGGCGCATCTTGATCTCTACCTGGGAGTCCTGGTCGGGGCCCGCTTGCGCGAACGCTGGAGGGCCTGCAAAGCTATTTGCCGCATACGGCGGATAGAGCCCTGTCGGGCCCGGGGTCGTCCATTATAGGTCAATCGGGGCGGCGGAGAGTTCCGCGAGACATTAACGTCCCTGGCCGGCGGCGACGCCAGCCGGCTCGCCACGCCAGGCCCGTACCGCCGCCAGCACCGCATCCAGATCCAGTCCGGCCGCCGTCAGGCACTGCTCGCGAGAGCCGTGTTCGATAAAGAGATCGGGGATGCCGAGGTTCAATACCGGGAGCAGCAGTCCGTGGGTGGCCAGGAGTTCGTTGATCGCGCTGCCCGCGCCGCCGGACACCGCGTTGTCTTCCAGAGTCACAAATGCCTTGTGGCTGCGCGCCAGATTCACCAGCAGCGTCTCATCCAGCGGCTTGACGAAGCGCATGTTGACCACGGTTGCGTCAAGCAGCTCTGCGGCCTTTTCCGCCACCGGTACCATGGCGCCGAACGCAAGCAATGCCAGTTCGTGGCCACGGCGGCGTAGTTCAGCCTTGCCGATCGGCAGTGCGGTCATGATCTGCTCGATCTGGCGTCCGGGTCCGGTGCCGCGCGGGTAGCGCACTGCGGCCGGCTGTTCCAGCCGTGCGCCGGTGTAGAGCATCTGCCGACATTCATTTTCGTCTGCCGGCGCCATCACCACCATATTGGGCACGCAACGCAGATAACTAAGGTCGAAAGCGCCGTGGTGTGTCGGGCCATCGGCGCCGACCAGACCACCCCGATCGATGGCGAACAGCACCGGCAGGTTCTGCAGCGCCACGTCGTGGATCAACTGATCATAAGCGCGCTGCAGGAAGGTCGAGTAGATCGCCACGACCGGCCGCATACCCTCGCAGGCCATGCCCGCGCCCAGGGTGACCGCGTGTTGTTCGGCGATGCCAACGTCAAAGTAACGATCCGGGAAGCGGCGCTCGAACTCCACCATGCCCGAGCCCTCGCGCATCGCCGGCGTGATGCCGATGATTGCGGGATCCGCCTCGGCCATATCGATGAGCCAGTCGCCAAAGACCTTCGAGTAGCTCGGGCCGCTGCTTTTCTTCTTTATGATCTCCCCGCTGGCCGGGTCGAAGGGGCCGGGTCCGTGCCAGAGGATCGGGTCTTTCTCCGCTGGCGCATAGCCCTGGCCCTTGCGGGTCATGATGTGCAGCAACTGTGGTCCATTGAGGTCGCGGAGATTGCCCAGGGTCTGCACCAGCACGCTCAGGTCATGGCCATCCACCGGGCCGACATAGTTCATCCCCAGTTCCTCGAACAGGGTGCCCGGCAGGACCATGCCCTTGACGTGCTCCTCCGAACGTCTGGCCAGTTCCCACACGGTCGGCATACGCTGGATCAGCTTCTTGCTGCCTTCGCGGATAGTCGAATAGAGCTTGCCCGAGAGCACTTTGGCCAGATAGTTGGACATGGCGCCGACGTTCTCAGAGATCGACATGTCGTTGTCGTTGAGGATCACCAGCAGGTCCACGTTGAGACTGCCTGCGTGATTGAGCGCTTCGTAGGCGAGCCCGGCAGTCATCGCGCCGTCACCGATCACCGCCACCACCCGCCGATCCTCGCTTTTGCTGGCAGCCGCGATGGCCATGCCGAGCGCGGCGCTGACCGAGGTGCTGGAGTGGCCGACCCCGAAGGTGTCGTACTCGCTCTCGGAGCGATTCGGGAACGGCGCGAGTCCATCTTGCTGGCGGATCGTGCTCAATCGTCCGCGGCGACTGGTCAGGATCTTGTGCGGATAGGCCTGATGACCGACATCCCAGACGATGCGGTCATGGGGCGTGTCGAACACATAGTGCAGGGCGATCGCCAGTTCCACCGTGCCCAGATTGGCGGCAAAGTGACCACCGGTCCTGCCCATGGTCTGGATCAGAAAATCCCGTAACTCCTGCGATAAAGCCGGCAATGCATCTTCCGGCAGCGCGCGCAGATCCGTCGGATCATCGACGCTGGCGAGGAGCGGGTAATTGCTGCTGATGTCCATGTGCGCGGGTGCTCGGGTCCCCGCGGCCGGGTGGTCGGCCGGGTGCAGGAAGATATTTCGATTATCCGGGAGACATCCGGCTATGTCCAAGACCGCAGCGCCGTTTGCGGGTATTCAATGATCCCGATGCACGATATAGCGGGCCAGCTGACGCAGGCCGTCCGCCTGCTCAGGCAGCCAGTCGATCGCCTGCAGGCCGTCATCACAGAGCTTTCGGGCACGCTGTTTGGCTTTATCCAGTCCGACCACCGCGGGATAGTTGGGTTTAGCGCGCGCACTGTCAGCGCCCGCGGTCTTGCCCATGACCCCGGTTTCTCCCTCCACGTCGAGGATGTCGTCCTGGATCTGGAACGCCAGCCCGATGTGCTGGCCGAAGCGGGACAAAGATTCCAGTCGATCTGACGCCAGCCTCTCGCCGCTATGCGCCGCCATCAACACGCCAGCGCGGATCAGCGCGCCGGTCTTGCGTGCGTGCATCTGCTCCAGCAACCGGGACGTGGGCCGAGTTCCCTCCACCGAGAGATCGATAGCCTGGCCACCGGCCATGCCTTCGGTGCCGCTCGCTCGCGCCAGCACGCTGACGATGGTCAGGCGTTGCGCCGGGTCCGGGTTCATCATCCGGTCGTCGACGAGGATCTGGAAGGCCAGGACCTGGAGCGCGTCGCCGGCAAGGATCGCGGTGGCCTCGTCGAAAGCCTTGTGGCAGGTCGGCCGACCCCGCCGCAGCTCGTCATCGTCCATGGCGGGCAGGTCGTCATGGACCAGCGAATAAGCATGGATCAATTCCACCGCCGCCGCCGGGCCGTCCAGCCGGGCCGGGTCCACGCCGACCGCCTCGCCGGTCAGATAAACCAGCAGTGGGCGTACCCGCTTGCCACCGCCGAGCACCGCATAGCGCATGGCCTGGTGGAGCCGGTGCGGGCCCCGGTCGGGTGCCGGCAGCCAGCGTTCAAGGACACCCTCGATGCGGTCGCGGTAGAGGGTGAGAGACCGCTCGAAGTTCACTGATCCGGGGCGAAAGGCTCGGTCTCTACCGTGCCCGCCTTTTCCATCAGGATTTCGACCTTCTGCTCGGCCTGCTTCAAGGCTTGCTGGCACTGCCGGGTCAGCGTGACGCCACGCTCGAACTGTTTTAGCGCCTCCTCCAGCGGGAGTTCGCCGTTCTCCATGCTCGCGACCAGAGACTCCAGCTCTGCGAGCGCAGTTTCGAAATCGATCTCGTTGGATTTTTTGCGGGGCATAAGCAGCGTCATGTAGAAGGCGCCGGTACATTACCGGGCCCGCCCGGAAGGGTCAATTTCAACTGCTACACTTGGATTCAGCTTGACAGCAAAAGTCCATGCTCCTACTATCTCAAGCACGCTTAGAATGATTCTAAATCTGGTCCCGCGAGACGTGGACCTGGTTCCTCGTTACCCATTCTTAAGGAGACGACACTATGGCCGCTTTGAAGGGCAGCAAGACTGAAGGCAACCTGAAAGACGCGTTTGCCGGTGAATCGCAGGCTAACCGCCGCTATCTGTATTTCGCGTCCAAGGCAGATGTCGAAGGCTACAACGACGTGGCCGCGGTGTTCCGCTCGACCGCAGAGGGCGAAACCGGTCATGCCCATGGGCATCTCGAGTATCTCGAGGTCGTAGGGGATCCCGCCACCGGTCTGCCGATGGGCAACACCGAGCTCAACCTGAAGGCGTCAATCGCCGGCGAGACCCACGAATACACCGATATGTATCCGGGTATGGCGAAGACCGCACGTGATGAGGGCTTCGACGAGATCGCCGACTGGTTCGAGACGCTGGCCAAGGCTGAGCGCAGTCACGCCAATCGCTTCACGAAGGCGCTGGATCAGCTGGACGCTTGAGTCAGGATATTGGTGGAGAAGATTGCCGGCCTTGCGCCGGCAATCGTCCTTTTGTAACAGGGGAACTGCAGGGGATTACCCATGAGCACGGAATCAGGACCGCGGCGTGAAGGCAGCCTGGAGGCGCCGACTCGTCATCCGCTGGACTGGAAATCGGAACAGTTCTACGACGAGACTGCGTTGTTCTCGGAGATGGAGCGCGTGTTCGATATCTGCCATGGATGCAGACGCTGCTTTAGTCTGTGTAATTCGTTTCCAACCCTGTTCGATGCGATCGATGAGTCGGACACCATGGAAGTCGACGGTGTCCCGCGAGAGGTCTACTGGAAGGTCGTCGACCACTGCTATCTCTGCGACATGTGCTACATGTCGAAATGCCCTTATGTGCCGCCGCATGAGTTCAATGTGGATTTCCCGCATCTGATGCTCCGCGCCAAGGCGGCCCGCTTCCGCCGCGAGGGTGCGTCAACACGCGATCGGATCTTGAGCGCCACCGACAAGGTCGGGTCGCTCGCCGGCATACCGGTCATTTCGCAGATGGTCAACGCGGTCAATGATTCGCCAACCGGGCGCAAGCTGCTGGAGAAGACGTTGGGCGTGGATCGAACGGCGCCGGTGCCGACTTATCACAGCAGGAGTCTGCGCAAGCGACTCAAAGACCACAATTCCACCGCGCAGCCGGAGGCGATATCCGGCACCCGGGGTCGTGTCGCCCTGTTCACCACCTGCTATGGCAATCGCAATGTGCCGGAAGTGGGTGAAGATCTGGTCAAGGTCTTCGAGCACAATTCGATCCCGGTTCGCCTGCTGCCGTCCGAGCAGTGTTGCGGCATGCCCAAGCTGGAACTCGGCGACCTGGAGGCCGTGGCACGGGCCAAGGACAAGAACATCGCGGTGATGGCGGCTATGGTGGACGAGGGCTGGGATATCGTCGCGCCTGTGCCGTCCTGCGTGCTGATGTTCAAACAAGAACTGCCGCTGATGTTCCCGGATGATGAGGCGGTGCAGAAGGTGGCCAAGGCCATCTTCGACCCCTTCGAGTATCTGATGCTGCGCCACAAGGGTGGCAAGCTGCGCACCGACTTCGCCAGCCCGCTGGGCAAGGTGTCGTATCAGGTGCCGTGTCATCTGCGGGTGCAGAACCTGGGACTCAAGACGCGTGATTGTCTCCAGCTGGTGCCGGATACCACCGTCACCGCGATCGAGCGCTGTTCCGGGCATGACGGTACCTATGCGGTGAAAAAGGAGTTCCGCGCAGATTCGGTCAAGATCGCGCGGCCGGTGGTCAACCGCGTCAAAGACGCCGGGTGCGACCACTTCACCAGCGACTGCCCGATGGCCGGCGATCAGATTGCCGACGGCGTCGGCGGCGGCATGCACGCGACCCATCCCATGAGCCTGCTACGTCAGGCCTACGGCATCTGAGCCATTGTTTACCAAACCGAATGAGGATCGACGTTGATGACTGCTTTGCGAAGGGAAGATCTGTTCAGCCTCGAGGAATACGCCCGCATCCGCAATGATTTCCGACGCGAAGTCATGGAACACAAGCGCGACCGCAAGGTCTGCCTGGGGCCGAATGCCACGCTCTATTTCGAAGACCTGATGACGATGAAATACCAGGTTCAGGAGATGCTGCGGGTGGAACGGATCTTTGAGGAGGAGGGCATCCACGAGGAACTCGAGACCTACAACCCGCTGATCCCCGACGGCAGTAACTGGAA
>Ga0209567_10001982_pt1 | contig 10116 bp, 9 predicted proteins | sample COG_12_FD_184756 | JGI IMG/M metagenome (GOLD analysis project Ga0209567, IMG submission 184756) | Pelagic marine sediment microbial communities from the LTER site Helgoland, North Sea, for post-phytoplankton bloom and carbon turnover... | ecosystem: Environmental > Aquatic > Marine > Neritic...
AAGTACTACCAGATCGTCCGTTGCTTCCGTGACGAGGATCTGCGCATCGACCGGCAACCTGAGTTCACCCAGGTCGACGTCGAGATGTCGTTCATCAATCAGGACGACCTGTTCAAGGTGCTCGAAGGGCTCGTCTTCCGGCTTTGGAAAGAGGCGCTCGGCATCGATCTGCTCGAGCGCTTCCCGAGTGGCGAGTTCCCTCGACTGCCGTTTGCGGAATCGATGGAGCGCTTCGGCAACGACAAGCCCGACATGCGCTTCGCGATGGAGCACGTCGACATCACCGACCTCACCGTCGAGCACGGTGGCGGCGGCATCGCAATGCTGGAGCCGATCGCGAAGAAGTTCAGTGATGGCGTGTATCGTCGCGATCTTCCAACGGAAATCGTGAAAGCGATGCGGGTGCCGTCAGGTCACGGCTTCTCGCGCAAGGACCTCGACGCGCTCGAGAAGTACGTGCGTCAGATGGGCGCGAAGGGCCTGGCGCGCGCCAAGGTGGACGGCGAGGGCAACTGGCTGCAAAGCCCGCTCGCCAAGATGGTGACTCCCGAGTTTCGCAAGGCCGTGAACGAGGCGGTCGACGCAAAGGACGGAGACCTGATCTTCTTCCAGTTCGGCCCGACACAAAAAGTCCACACCGTGATGGCCAACCTGCGCCTCCACGTGGCGCGGAAGCTCGGCATGATTCCCGAGACCGGAAGCGCCGGAGAGTGGAACTTCCTCTGGGTCGTCGACCCGCCCCTGTTCGAGCGCAACGAAGAGAAGAAGCGTTGGGAAGCCGCGCACCACATCTTCACCCGTCCGCATGACGAGTGCATCGAGCTGCTCGATAGTGACCCCGGCAAGGTCCTTTGCTATCGCTACGACCTCGTGCTCAATGGCTTCGAGATCGCCGGCGGTTCAATCCGTCTGCATGACTCGGAAGTTCAGAAGAAGGTTTTCGAGGTCATCGGCCTCAGCGACGAGGAAGCCCGAGAGAAGTTCGGCTTCCTGCTCGACGCACTCACCTACGGCGCCCCGCCCCACGGCGGAATCGCCTTCGGCATGGACCGTGTCGCAATGCTGGCCGCCGAAACCGAATCGATCCGCGACGTCATCGCCTTCCCGAAGACCCAAAGGGCCAACGACCTGATGACCTCAGCCCCCTCCCGAGTGGACCCCGAGCAACTCCTGGAGCTCAAAATCAAAACCCTCGAGTAGCCAAAAAGGGGTCAGCCCCCCTTTTTCGAAAGGGTTAATTCTCTCCATCTAGTGTGCGAGAGAAAAGATCCGCACACTAGTGGCCTAGCTCGTCGCAGGCTTCCGGGTCGCCGTCGTAGCAGGCGGATTCTAGCTCGGCTCGGGGGTCTATTTCCTCGGCCTCGGTGCGCTCAGGAGGCGGATCGGCGGCCGGTGGTTGCTTGGGGCACCCACAAACGAGGACCCAGAAGATGAATAGCGAGAACTTGCCGTACGTCTTCATTCCCTGACAATGTGAGTCATTATGAAAGCAGTCGCCAGATTCGTATTCGCCACTCTATTCGTTATCGCCACCGCCCTCCCCGCGCTGGGCCAGGGAAAAGGCGAAGATGACGTGAAGAACTGCTACAGCGTTCACGGGGAGGCTCGCTACGGCGCGCTCGCCTACAAGCACATCGTGATCGTCACCAATCGCTGTGAGATCTCGCTGAAATGCCAAGTGTGGACTGATGTGGACCCCTCGCCGAAGCAGTCGGTCTCGGTTGGGCCGAAGGGCACGGGCGAAGTGATCGTCCGCAACAACTCGCCCTCGAGAGCGTTCAAGGCCTTCGGCGAGTGCAAAAAATAACGAGAAGTAGCCCGTCCGATCAGTAGAACGGGCTGTCTTCCTTCTTGGTGAAGAAGCGTTCGAAGATCTCGTAGCCGTCCGCGAGATGATCGAGCTCGGTGAACTCGTTCGGCTGATGCGCCTGAGCTGCAGTGCCGGGTCCCAAATTGACGCCGGGTACGCCGACCGCGTCGAAACGCGCAACGTCGGTCCAGGCTTGCTTGTTGCGAACGCCGGTGACCCCGCAGGCCATCAGGTGCTGGACGTAAGGATCGTTGGCGTGTGGATGCCCGGCGGGTGACAGATCGGTTGCCTGCACCTCGCAGTCGTCTCCGGCGAGCTCTCGTAGCTCGGCAAATGCCTGCTCCGGCGTGCGGCCCGGAGCGAAACGATAGTTGACGTTGAGCTCGGCTTGGCCCGGTACGACGTTGCGCGCGCCGCCGCCCCTCACGACGGTCGGCGTCATCACCTCGCGAAAGACATAGCCGTCGAGCTCGACATTGTGCGGCTCTCGCTGCTCGAGCTCATTGATGAAATTGGCAGCCTTGTAGAGTGCGTTGTCGCCCTGCCATGGGCGCGCGCTGTGTGCGGTGCGCCCGAGAAACGTGAGGGTGGCGTGGACCGAGCCCATCGCCCCCAGTTGCATTTCGTTGTCGCTCGGTTCGAGGCAGACGGCGAGGTCGAGATTGTGCAGGTCGGGGTATGCATCGAGGATCGGTCCGAGGCGATTCTCCTCGAACGGACCTTCCTCGCGCTCGTAGAAGATCAAAGTCAGGTCGCAGGGAAGCGCCGCAAGATCGAGGCGCTCGACCAGCTCGATCATGATGGCCAAGCCGGACTTCATGTCGGCGGCGCCGGCTCCGTAGAGCCGGTTGCCTTCGACGCGAGGTGGCTCGTCGTGCTGGGTGCGCACCGTATCGAGATGCCCGACGAGGGCAATGCGGGGTGCGTTTCGCCGCTGTGCCGCATGGATGATGAGGCTGTCATGGAAGCGGGAAATCGCCTCACCGTCCAGGCTACGCGCCAGTCGACCTTCGACGTGATCGCACAGCTCTGCTTCCTCTCCGATCGGACTCGGAATCCGAGTGAGGGCGAGCAGCGTGTCGCAAAGCGCATCGGCGATTTCGGCCATCACGGGGAAGCCTAGCAGGCAGCCCGCGCGGAAGCCTATCGCCAACTAAGCCGGGAGCCCCGTGTCGGGTGTGAGCCGTGCTTCTAGTTTTTCGACGACGCGATTGATTTGGTCCTGCTGAATCGCGCTGGTGACGAAGTTGGTGACAAATGCGGTGAAGTAAGACGCCACGTCGAGGATGATTGTGATCACCGAGGTGTCCTGCACCGGACCCAATCCATTGCGTTCTTCGAACTGTGCGATCTGAAGCGAGATCTGATAGTCGACCCAGATTCCGTAAATCGCGAAGGTGAGGATCACGAAGAAGAAGTCGAGCCAGAAGCCGTGACCCGTCGGCGTTCGGCCGTCGAGCGTCTGGAGGTCTTGGTAAATGCCGTGATACCAAAACGGGAGGTAGATCCCGAAGGTGACGATGCTGAGAACCAACACGAGGGCAGGCTCACGGCGCTGGATGATGGGAGCTGTCATGGTGTGTATGCTTCCTGCTCGCGCGTTGCGCCACGTCGGCTAAGTTTCGTCCCATGAACGACGGTGCCACGCAAGCGGCCACGATCGGCGTAATCGGTGATGTTCATCTCTTTTGGGACGACGACGACGTCGCGTTCTTCAATCGCGGCGAATACGACCTCCTTCTCTTCGTCGGCGACCTCACCGGCTACACGCAGGTGCTCGGACGGCGCGTCATCCGTTCGCTCCGAAAGCTCCGCGTCCCCGCGATGTGCATTCCTGGCAACCACGACGGCTTACACGCGTTCCAACTAGGCGCAGAGATCGCGCCGCGCGCGCACCGCTTCCGCGACGCGTTCTGTCAGGGCCAAGCCCGCCGCTGTCGACGCCTCGGCGAGGCGCTTGGTGACATCGAGCTCGTCGCTTACAGCCGGCACCGACTCGCCCCCGCCGGCGTTCCACTCAACATTGTCGTGGGCCGCCCGCATTCGATCGGCGGGAGGCGCCTGGCCTGCCTGCGCTACTTGGCCAAAGCGTACGGCGTCGATTCGATGGACTCCTCGATCGCGCGCCTGAAGTGGTTGGTCGATGCATGCGACGACGCGCCGCTCCTGTTCCTCGCCCACAACGGCCCCTCCGGACTAGGCGATCGCGCAAACTCGATCTGGGGCTGCGACTTTCGCCGAAAGGAAGAGGACTGGGGCGACCGCGACCTCGAAGAGGCCGTGCAGTACGCCAACCGCAACGGGCGAAACGTGCTGGCCACGGTGGCGGGACATATGCATCGCAAAACCAAGTCGGGAAAGAGTCGCCCAGCACAGATGGAGAAAGACGGCGTGCTGTACGTCAACGCCGCCGAGGTCCCCCGCCATCGTCAGGTGAACGGTACAAAGCGGCGTCATCATGTGAAGCTAACGGTGACAGCAGGCCGAGTGACGGCCGAAGACCGCTGGGTCTGACGCTGAAAGCGCTACCGCACCCTGGTCTTCGCCCCCGCCATCTTCAACACGCGCTTAAAGTGCCGCTTGTCCACCGGTTGAACCGACAAGCGCGAGCCCTTCTGCGTGACCCGCATTCCCTCGAGGGCGGGATCGTCCTTCAACGTCTGAAGCGAGACCAGCTCCCCGAATTTCTCGACGAACTCGACGTCGACTAGCGACCAGCGTGGGTCTTCCTTTTTCGACTTGGCGTCGTAGTACCTGCTCTTCTTGTTGAACTGCGTGTCGTCGGGATAGGCCTCCCGGCATATCCGACCTACGCCGGCGGCGCCTGGAGGCTTGGCGTTCGAGTGATAGAAAATCACGAGGTCGCCTTCGACCATTTCGCGCATGAAATTCCGTGCCTGATAGTTCCGTACGCCTTCCCAGGATTCACGGCCGTCGCGCTCGAGATGGTCGATCGAGTAGACGTCCGGTTCGCTCTTCATGAGCCAGTGCTTCGTCGCGCGCTTCGGCATCGGCGAACTATGACACAGATGTTTTGACCGCATTGCCGCTGAGGGTCGATCATGGTGGAGCCTTGCGCTCGAACTTTCTGAAGGCCCTACTTGCCGGCGTTCCGCCGCTCTTCGTGTACGTGAGCACCGCGTCGGGCTACGCCCACTGGTTCGACGGCGGCGAATTCGTCGCCGCAGTCGCAGACTTCGGTATCTCCCACCCGCCCGGCCACCCTCTGGCCGCAATCGTTCTCGGTGCCGCCAATCTGGCGCCGATCGGAGCGCTTTCGTTCCGCGTCGCCTTGGTCTGCGCGCTCCTCGGCGCAGTGGCAGCCGTGGCGCTCTGCTTTGCGTTCGAAAGTACTTTGAAGGTGGGGGTTGCGATCCGGGAGTCGTTGCGGTTCCCCCTGGCGTTGGGCGCCACCTGGTGGGTGGTCGGAACGCAGGCTTGGTGGTTCCAAGCCGTGCGTCCCGAAGTGTACACGCTTCAAGCGGCGCTCTTGTGCATCGCCATCGAGCGGCTGCTTCGGGTCTCGCTTTCCGGACCGGACGGGGACGTTCGGCCGCTCTATCAATCCGCGTTGGCGCTGGGTCTTGCGCTTGCCAACCATCACTACCTCGCCGCCCTCGCCGTCGTTCCATCACTCTGGCTGCTGATCGGCATCTGGCGAACCTGGGGCTGGCGGCCCTTCGCATGGTCGGCCGGATTCTCGGGAGCGGGTCTCCTGACCTATCTCTACTTGCCGTTGCGAGCGCTTCGAGAACCGTTCTTGAATCTCGGGGACCCGTCGAGCCCAGGCCGTTTCCTCTGGGTCGTCACGGCAGAGGCTTTTCAAAAGAGCATCTCGCCTGACGCAGGGGCACCCTTCGGAGAGCGGCTTGCCGACGTCCTGATCACGACGGGCGAGCATCTCCATGTCGGAGCCTTGGTTGTGGCTCTACTAGGTGCGTACTTCATGCTCAGGCTCAAAACGTCCCGAAAATACGGCTTTTTCTGGCTGACTCTCTGGATGGTGTACGTCCTTGGGCGCGCCGCCATGGGCTTTATTCGGGGCAATCCCGACGCGAGCGCCTACTTCATGCTTTCCTATGCTTCGCTGGCGGTCTTTGCGATGTTCGCGGTGGGCGTCCTGTTGTCCGCGCTCGCAGAGGCCGTACCGAGCAGACCAAAGCTGGCCCCGGCGCTCGCCATGGTCCTTGCCCTCGCGGCTTCGTTTCAGTTCGTTCGTTCGTGGGAGGCCTCGACGCTCGCCACCTTCGCGGACACCGACGTGCTCGACGACGGCCTGCGCCGCACGCTGCCTTCGCGCTCGATTGTGTTGGTTCACAACCCACAGACGATCTTTCGCTATTGGGGTGGTGAGGCGGAAGAACAGAATCGGCCCGACGTCACGATGATCCCGCTCCCACTGCTGACCTATCCAGGTTTGGTGGATCGCCTAGTGACGAACGAGCCGGAGCTGACACCGCTGTTGCGCAGCTACGTGCTCGACGGAACCCTGAGCGTGGCGGAGCTGCAAAGCCTTGCGGCGCTGCGCCCGGTATACCTCGAGATGGACGTGCGAGTGACGCGAGACACGATGGAGCTCCTGGTCCCCGAACATCTGTACCATCGCGTTCTGACGGCGGACACGACGGACACGGACGAGGCGCGGGCCATGCATACGCACGCGACGCTTTGGGGCGACCTTTACCAGCGCATCGGGCAGCCGATCGAGGAGCACACGAAGACACAGCTGCTGTGGCGTCACTACGCCGATTCCCTGTATTTTGCAGGTGTTGGTGACACCAACGCGGCGCTGCGGACCGTCGCCGCAGGCCTTGCTTTGAATCCGCACGCCCAAGAGCTCCTGCTGATGCAAGACGCGCTGAAAGCTGCCCCGCCGGGCGAGCCCATCGATGTCACGCCGTTCACCATCCGTTGAGGACGAAGGCTAGCGCGCCTGGCGTTCGGCTCTGCGCGCCCGCCGATACACTTCGTAGAGGCTCTGCCGGATCTTGGGAGGGACGCTCTGTCGCAAATCGATTTTCCAAGCCTCGTGCTGCTTGACGAGAACAATCGGCTGGAGCTCCGTCGAAGCCGACGCGGCGCGCACCCTGGCTGCATCGTCCTCGATCGTGATCTGAAGCTCATCTTTGCCCGCCACGAGCTGTCCAAACACGAATCCACCGAGCGCATGATCGTGCTCTCCCTGCCAGTCTGAAAAGCAACTTTGGAAGAGCTGTTCGTCGAGGAGCTCGAATCGCTCGCGGGCTTGCAACCGCCGTCGCGCCTCCTCTTGAGAAACGTCTTGAACGCCGTACGCGCGGAAGAGCGAGTCGATCGTCGCGCTGGGCGACTCGAAGCCGGTAGGCGCCGACTCGGTCTTGCAAGACCCGGAGGATGCAATGACGAAGAGGGCTACCGCAGCGAGAATCATCGAACGCACCCGCTCGTTATTGCCTCGTTGTTAGCGACTGTCCAACTATTGACGCGCCCTTCGCCGTGCTTAACTTATCGTGAAATGCGACTCGACAGACTCACCACCAAAACACGCGAGGCCCTGGTTGCCGCCCAGCAAAACGCGGCGGACCGGGGCAATCCCGAAGTGTATCCGGAGCACCTACTGCTCGATCTTCTCGCCCAGGCGGGCGGCCTCGCGCCGGCAATTCTCGAGAAGGCTGGCGCCGATCTGCAGGGTCTGATTCGCGCCCTAGGCGCGGTCCTCGATCGCATGCCGAAGGTGGCCGGCGGCGCCGAACCGGGCATCTCGTCGCGGCTTCGCGATGTGCTCAACAACGCGTGGAAAGAAACCGAAGCGCTCAAGGATGAGTACACGTCCGCCGAGCACGTCCTCCTCGCTGCGTACAAAGACAGCCAGCTGAAGAAGGCGCTCGAGGCGCAGGGCGTCGATCGCGCGAAGCTGCTGCAAGCGGTGCAAGAGGTGCGTGGTAGCCAGCGCGTGACGGATCCGGATCCGGAGGGGAAGTTCCAAGCTCTCGAGAAGTACACGACCGACCTCACCGAAGCGGCGCGGCAAGGCAAGACCGACCCGGTGATCGGGCGGGACGAAGAGATTCGCCGAGTCATGCAGGTTCTCTCTCGCCGCACCAAGAACAACCCGGTGCTGATCGGCGAGCCGGGCGTCGGCAAGACGGCAATCGCCGAGGGGATCGCACACCGCATCGTTCAAGGGGACGTGCCGGAAGGCCTTCAAAACAAGAAGTTTCTCGCGCTGGACCTCGGCGCAATGGTCGCGGGCTCGAAATACCGGGGCGAGTTCGAGGAGCGCCTCAAGGCGGTGCTTCAAGAGATCGAATCGGCAAAAGGGGAGATCATTCTCTTCATCGACGAGCTGCACACCCTGGTCGGCGCAGGCGCTGCTGAAGGCTCGATGGATGCAAGCAACATGCTCAAGCCGGCGTTGGCGCGCGGCGAGCTACGATGCGTGGGTGCGACGACGCTCGACGAGTATCGAAAGCGCATCGAAAAGGACGCCGCGCTCGCGCGACGGTTCCAGCCGGTCTTCGCGGGCGAGCCCTCGGTGCCCGACACCATTGGTATCCTGCGCGGCCTCAAAGAGCGCTATGAGATTCACCACGGTATCCGCATTCAAGACTCCGCGATCGTCGCGGCGGCCACTCTGAGTCAACGGTACATCACCGATCGCTTCTTGCCGGACAAGGCGATCGACCTCGTCGACGAAGCGGCGTCGCGACTGAAGATGGAGATCGACTCGCTTCCGGCACCGATCGACACCGTCGAACGAAAGCTGACGCAGCTCGAGATCGAGCGCCAAGCCCTGAAGAAAGAGAAAGATGACGCGAGCAAGAAGCGTCTCGAAGATCTAGAAAAGGAGCTCTCCGAGCTTCAGGAGCACCGCGACACGATGCGTGCCCAGTGGCTCCGCGAGAAGGAGCTCATCACCGAGATCCGCGAGAAGAAGGAGCTCGTCGAAAGCCTCCGGCTCGACCTCGAGCGCGCGGAGCGCACGACCGAATATGAGGAGGCCGCCCGCCTGCAGTACGGCGAGATCCCTGCCGCCGAGTCGGCGGTGACGCAGGCGCAGGAGAAGCTCGGCGAGGTGCAGGAGAACGCCTCTTTCTTGAAGGAAGAGGTCACCGACGAAGACATCGCCGAGGTCGTTTCCAAGTGGACGGGCATTCCGGTGAGCAAGATGCTCGAAGGCGAGAAGGACAAGCTTCTCCACATGGAGGACCGGTTGCGCGAGCGTGTGATCGGTCAGGACGAGGCCGTCGTCGCGGTGTCCAACGCCGTGAGGCGTTCGCGCGCCGGGCTGAGCGAGCCCAATCGCCCGATCGGCTCCTTTCTGTTTCTCGGACCGACCGGCGTCGGCAAGACCGAGCTCGCCCGCGCGCTTGCCGAGTTCTTGTTCGACGACGACAAGGCGATGATTCGGCTCGACATGAGCGAGTACATGGAGAAGCACTCTGTGGCCCGTCTCATCGGCGCGCCTCCTGGCTACGTCGGCTATGAAGAAGGCGGTCAGCTGACCGAGCCCGTGCGCCGCCGTCCGTATGCTGTTCTGCTCTTCGACGAAGTCGAGAAGGCGCACCCGGACGTGTGGAACGTGCTCCTGCAAGTTCTAGACGACGGCCGGCTGACCGACGGCCAAGGGCGCACGGTCGACTTCAAGAACGTCGTTATCATTTTGACGTCGAACGTCGGCTCGCATCACATCATGGCGCTCGACGACGAGGAGTCGATGCGCAAGGCCGTCATGGAGGATCTACGCGATGCGTTCCGACCCGAGTTCCTCAATCGGCTCGATGAGACGATCATCTTCCACCGGCTCGACCGCTCGCAGCTGCGGAGCATCGTCGACGTGCAGCTCGGCAACTTCGAGCGGCGGCTCGCGGAACGCGACCTACGGCTCGAGATCACCGACGGGGCCAAGGACTTCCTCGCGAACGTGGGCTACGACCCGACGTACGGAGCTCGACCCCTCAAGCGTGCGATCCAGCGCTATCTCGAGAACGGTTTGGCCGAGGATATCCTCGCGGGACGCTTCGCCGCCGGCGACACCATTCGCGTCGAAGCGGGCGACGCAAAGCTCGTGTTCGAACGTGTGGGCCCTGCCCGCGGGGACGAAAGCAACATCAACGCCTAATAAGACTATAATTATAGTCTGTTAGGTGGGCTGCCCCCGGTAAATCAAGGCCTCCTTGCGCGCCTGTGTACACTGTGTAAGCCTCCGGCGCTCGTAAGAGGAGCAGAAGCGTTCATGGTTGAGACCGTACAATGTAAGCCTATCGAAGTTCACGTCGGTGAACGTGGACTCGAGCGTGCGGTCAAGCACCTCAAGCGCAAGATGG
>Ga0209567_10001983_pt1 | contig 10113 bp, 11 predicted proteins | sample COG_12_FD_184756 | JGI IMG/M metagenome (GOLD analysis project Ga0209567, IMG submission 184756) | Pelagic marine sediment microbial communities from the LTER site Helgoland, North Sea, for post-phytoplankton bloom and carbon turnover... | ecosystem: Environmental > Aquatic > Marine > Neritic...
ACCCTCGAGTTGCTGGAGTTCCGGTGCGAACGATTGGCGCAGCCGCGCCAGCCAGTCCTTCTCCGCGCCACCCAGCTTCGATTCGTCCAGGTCCACCAGGGCCAGGGCGATGTCCATGCGTCGCCACGGCTTCACGATCGGAGAGAGAGAAGTGATCAGGCCGGATGAGACCCAGTACTCGAGGATCGGGTACTCCCAGCGATCGAGCGGCAGGTAGGGCGAGGCAAAGAAAGGCTCCTTCGGCTGTGGCGACTCGTCCGCCCCCGTGTCGGCGACCGGCGAGTCCTGCGCCAGGGCGACCCCGAGCGGGGCCAGTCCGAGGACGAAGGCTAGGAAGTACGTGCGCGCCGAGTTCATGCCAGCAACGTACGGACAGGCAGGGGCCGCCTCAACGAGCGACGTCGGGGTTCAGCGAATGGTCTCGAACGGCCCAAGGTAGCTCTCGTCTACGTAGCACCAGCCCCAGGTCTCACCCGGTTCGAAGGACTGCATGACCGGGTGTCCGGTCTCGACGAAGTGGCCGGTGGCGTGCTTACCGGGGGACGAGTCGCAGCAACCCACGTGCCCGCACACCATGCACATTCGGAGGTGAACCCAGGTGCCGCCGGAGGCGAGGCACTCTGTGCACCCCTCGTCGGAGCCCTTGATTCCGTCGACGGCCTGGTCGAGGTGGGAACAGGTCTTCTTTGTCATGCCGACTTCCAGTTGGGGTTGGGAGCCTCGGCGTGAGACGAAGATGGGCAAGGCGGGGCCGTGCGCGCTACGGTCGAGCCGGTTCGCGGAGTAGGGTGCAGCACGTTGGCACCGCTTTACTCGGACGTGTATCTTCCGGATGCCTCCAATCGCACACGCAGGCGAGTCCGTACCCTCCTCCTGACCGCCACTTCGAGCCGATGTATCCGGGAGAAGTGTCATGTGCAAAGCGCATTTCATCCTCGTCTTTCCAGTGCTGTGCCTCGCTGGCTGCGGAGGAGGCGACGACAACGGGGGTACCACTGACCCACCGCCCGACCCGCTGGAGCTGACCGCCGTGTGGGAACTTCGGACCACCGTGACCTCCAACACGTGCGGCATGCCGAACGGAGAGACCGATACCGACCTCATCATTCTCATCCAGTGCGGAGATCGCGCCGATGTGATCGCCGGGCCTGGTTTGTGGGGATCCGCCACAGTCAGCGGGCAGGCGGTGAACTTCTCGGGCACCGACGTCGAGACGGACGATGGCTGCGAGTCCACGCAGCAGTCAGTGGGGACGGCAACGGGATCATCGACGCTGCTCGAGGGCACGTTCTCGACCAACGTGACGTTCGACCCGGGCTCCTGCGGCCCCATGGAGGCGTGCACGGTAGAGACGGCCGTCCGGCTCTCGTCGCCGACGCCCTATCGGGACGGCTGTCTGAACCGGGACCAGTTCGGCGCTCCGTCGGCCTCCCCCTACATCCTGCCGTGGCCGGCCGGAGAATCGTACGTCCTCAGCAACAGCTACTGCGTGCCCACGGGAGGACATCGGGAGCAGCAGGCGTACGACTTCCTCATTCCGATCGGTGACCCGGTCGTGGCGGCGCGGGCCGGCGTGGTGCGGCAGATCAAGGAGGACTCGCCCGACGACGGCCAGGGATCGGATCACAACCACGTCATGATCGAGCACGCCGACGGCACCGTCGGGTTCTACGCTCACCTGCAGCAGAACGGGGTGCTGGTCGAGGTAGGTGAGAACGTCACCGCAGGGCAGGTGATCGCCTCGGCAGGTCACTCGGGGACGACCGATGTCGTACACCTGCACTTCGGTGTGTACGACGACTGGCCGCCCACCGAGGGCGAAGATCAGGCCGTCAACTTCCGCGACTCGACAGGACCGGTAGACTGTAAGGGTGGCCTGGTGAACGGTGCCACGTACACGGTTAGTTGAAGGAGGCGACAATGCGGAAGATGGGTGGCATTCTCGGGTCACTGTCGGCCCTGGCTCTCGTGGCCGCGCTCGCAGCGTGCGGAGATGACGACGACCCTGCGGGTCCCGGTCCCGGCGACTCGGACTTCGAGTGGAGCGGGCAGGTGGCGCAGGGACTGGCCATCGAGATCAAGGGCGTCAGCGGGAGCATCATGGCGTCGCTGGCCTCGGGCAGCGAGGTCGAGGTGTACGCCCTGAAGGAAGGCAACGGCGACGATCCCTCCTCCGTGACGATCGAGGTCCTGGAGCACGCGGGCGGGGTCACGATCTGCTCGATGTACCCCGACGCCGCCGGAGAGCCGCCCAACGTGTGCGCCCCCGGAACGGACGGACGCCTGAGCAACAACGAGAACGACGTCGAGGTGACGTACTCCGTTCTGGTGCCCGTCGGCGTTGACATCGTGGGCCGTACGATCGCCGGGAACGTGACCGCCCAGGGTATCGACGGCGACGCGTTCGCCTACATCGTGGCCGGCAGCGCCGATGTCGAAGCGACGGGAATCGTCGAGGCTCAGACGGTCTCCGGGACGATCGACGCAGAGTTCGGCGAGAGCGACCCCGATCGATCGCTCGTGTTCTCGGCTGTCACGGGAAACGTGACCGTGCGGGTGCCGGCGGACACGAACGCGGAGGCCCGCGCGACCGTGGTCACCGGCAGCGTGTCCTCGGATTTTCCGCTCGTCGAGACGGCCCCACTGGTCTGGGAGGGCACGTTGGGCAGCGGAGGGAACCTGATCTCGCTCAGCACGGTGACCGGTGACGTGGCGCTTCGAAGCGGAGGGTAGAGGAACCTCCTCCTCCGCTCCATCGGAGGCATGCATGCCGCGCCTCAAGGAACGCCCCCGAGCGGCTGGTCTCGCGGCCCTCGTGGCGTGCGTCCTGATCGGCTGCCGGGCAGAGCCGTCGACCAGAGAATTTTCCCTCTGTGAGCCGATCGAATTCGGCCCGATCGCCATCGAGGTCACGAGGCTCGAGATCGTCTCGAGGAACAGGCCTCACCCCAACCTCGTGTGGACCGAGCCTGAGGACCGTGCCTGGGCACTACACGTACGCTGGCAGGGAGCCGACTCGATCATGGATCCGCGGGAGCGGGCCCGACGCGTGGAGGTGCTGCTTCGCGACCACCTCTCGCTCGTGGACCCCGACGGTGACCGGTACGGCGCCCTCGGCTCCATGACCCGGGACCAATTCGTGTACAAGGACTTCCGGAATTTGCTGTCGCCCGACTGGGTCGCGATCTTCCACGTCCCGGACGTGGTGCGCGAGCTGGGAGTCCGGATAGAGAACCCGCAGGGGTCGCGCGGAGGTTACCGCGTCGGGATCATCCGGCCCAAGCCTGGAGGTCGCTGATGCATACCCGGGTTGCCCGGTTGTTCCTCGTCCTGGCACTCGCGGCGCCCCTGGTCGCCACTGGCTGCCAGCCCGCCGACACCGAATACGAGATGGACGAGTGGATCGAGATGGGCCCGTTCGTGTTCTCGATTCACCGCGCTTCAGGCCGCCTGAACCCTGCGTCCGGTGGCCGTCCTCGCATCCGGACCGTGAGCGTGGGTCTCCGGGTCGATCTTGAACGATCTGCGTCGGCAAAGATCAAGTTCGACGATTTCCTCAACGACATGGCCGACGGCGGGATGGTCGTGTTTCCGGCCGCGAAGCTCCTGGATCCCGAAGGAAATGAGTTCGATGGACTGGTCCACCGGGTGTCCGGAAGGACACGGTGGAAGATCGACTTCGATCTCTTGATTCTGCGCCGTGGAATGGGCAGTGCCGAGGACTTCCTCGAACTGAGAACGTCCGACCTGCGGCTGCGGATCCGAAACCTGGACCGGCGGAAGGGGCAGCCGGCGGTGGCGGTGGTGCAACTCAGATAGACAGAGAGGGGAGACCCATGCGGCCCCGGATCTTCGTACGTCAATCTATCGCCCTGTTCCTGAATCCATGAAGAAGCACCTGGTTGCTCCCGAGCTGTGGCGGTTCGCTCTGCAGGGATCCGATGCCCTGAACGTCTACCTGGCCGGGGACGTCCTGATCGACGCCGGTACTCCCTCCGCGGCGCGCAAGCTGATCGCCGCCCTCCGGCCGCACCCGGTCGGAGCTCACGCCCTGACACACGCTCACTTCGACCACCAGGGCAGCAGCCACGCCGTGTGCGAAGCGTTCGGAGTACCCCTGTGGTGCGGCGCCGGAGATCGGGAAGCCGCGGAGGCCGGGGATCCGACACGCCTGTTGCCGCGACCCGATGGCTGGGTGGCGCGCCTGTCGCGCCCGTGGGCCGGGCCCGGTCATCCGGTGGCGCGGGTCCTGACGGACGGTGACCGGGCAGGAAACTTCACGGTGGTCGAGACGCCCGGCCACACCCCGGGACACCTCGCCTTCTGGCGGGAGCGTGACAGGGTGTTGGTCCTCGGCGATGTGCTGTTTCACAGGAATCCGGTGACGCGACGATTGGGACTACGAGAACCGTTCGGGCTCGCCACCCGGGATCCGATCGCGAACCGGGAATCGGCCAGGAAGCTGGCCGCCATGGAGCCCGCCATCGTGTGCTTCGGACACGGGCCACCCCTGACCGATGTCGCCAGCTTCCAGCGGTTCGTAGCGGAGCTCCCGCGTTAGACCCCGGCTCACCACGTGGGCCGGCTACCTCTTCCGGATCGCCACCGCCCCATCGAAGGTCTGGATCTTCACGTGGGCGCCGCCGTCCCCGATCGTGAACTCTCTCTCGGGCCCCTGGGCGCCGTCCCGCTCAATGGACTCGGGCACATCGAAGTCGACTCGCAGGTCGCCCTCGATAGTGGTGACCGTGCAGTCCGCCCCGGCATCGCGCGGCAAGGTCATGTCCACCCGTCCGCTGTGGGTCTGGAATCCCACCGAGCTCCCGGGCTCGAGCGCGCCGTCGAACACGATGTCGCCTGTCACGCTCTCGAAGTGGCCTTGCCTCAGACGCGGACCGCTCACGGTGATCTTGCCACCCACCGTGACCAGCGTGACGTCCTCGACAGAGCCACGGAAGGTAATCGGTCCCTTGCCGGTCTTGGCCCTGATCGACCTGGACTCACCCGTGATCGAGACCTCGCCGCCCATTGACTCGGCGTATAACTGCTTGGGATTCCCGGTGAACGTGACATCTCCTGAAACCGTGTATACGTCCACTCCGCCGCTCACCTCATCGATCTGCACCGAGGCCCCGGTGGTCTTCACCCACACCGTCGCGCCCCCGGGCACGAAGATGTCGAGATCCACCGCTCCCTTGCCCGTCTTGTCGGTCCAGATCCCGCCCTTGGCCGCCTTCCCCTCTTTCGCGATCCCGAATTCGAGCGCCGGAAGGCTCTCGTCGGCCATACCACTGAACGCGACGCTGTCTTTCGCCCATCCCGCGATGCGGATCGTGCCCTCCGTCTCCATGTAGATCCGCACGTACGAGTCTGAGTTTACCGCGTGGCGGCTGTCCACCCGCGTCTGGGCCGTGGCCGCGAGCGGCAGGGCCAGTGCCAGTAGCGTCGTCGCGAGAATCGAACGTGTGATCGTCATATCAGCCTTCTGCCGTGATCGCGGCTGCCTGCCGCAGGAAGTCCAGCTTTCTCTCGTACGACGTCATCACCGCCTGCTGCAGAGACAGGCTACGCGGCGCCTTCTCCAGGGCAGCCAGCGAGCGCCGGATCGCCTCATCGATGACCTGCAGGTTCTCCTCGATCAGCCGCACCGTCTCGACGGGAAGTTCGTCCCGGTTGGCCTCGAGGGCTGTCGTCATGTCTGCGATCGCCGAGGCATACTGGCGCTCTACATCCCCGTAACCCGCAAAGTCCGCCTGCAGCGCCGTAGGATCAGCTCTAAATGCTGCTTGCGCAACTGTTGCTGGCGCATCCTCTGGAAGAGCAACCCGCTCCTGTACGAGGACCATGGTGACCGTCGCCGTAACGACGATCAATGCCAGCGCAGCCGCAGCCAGCTTCAATCCCTGGCCGCTCCACCAGGGAGGGGGCCGGCGTCGATGTTTAGTTGCCTGTGCATCTAGTGATGCTGCCCCCGGTAGCCGCTCGCGGCTGTCCCATGTCTGCGCCGCAATCTCCTGGGTCAGATCTCGCTCGGGCGGGATCGCTCTTGGCAGAGAACTCAGCAGCGCCCGCAAATCGGGCCCGAGGAGGTCTTCCTCGGTACCTGGGCTGGCGCCGCCTGGCCTGTCATCCTTGTCTCTATTGTCCGTCATGATTCCCTCGTCCCGTCGTCGTCCCCGTGCAGTGCCTCCTGCAGGAGCTTCCTTGCTCTGTGGATCTGCGCCTTCACCGTACCCTCCGCGAGCCCCGTTATCTCGGCGATCTCGCGGTACTTGTATCCTTCGATCCCGTAGAGCACCAGAGCGGTACGGGCGGCTTCCGGAAGGCCCGCCAGGGCCCTCTCCACGTCGATTCTCTCCTCGGTTCTCCCCTCCGGAGCCGCTCGGGCGTATCTGCCCAGGTCGCCAGTCGATTCCAGCCTCAGGTGCCGTCGCTTGCGCGACCTCTGGTCATTCAGCACCACGTTCACCGCCATCCGGTACAACCAGGAAGAGAACAGACTCTCTTCTCTGAACGTGCCCAGTTTCTGCCAGCACCGTACGAACGTGTCCTGCGTCAATTGCTCCGCCCGCTCCCGGTCGGCGCTCATGCGAAGGCAGAGCGCGTACACCCGGTCCACGTGCGTCCGGTACAGTTCCTCGAAAGCCCGCGCGTCACCGCCCTGCGCGCGGCGGACGAGAGATTCGTCCTCTTCGGACAGCGGAGCCTGGGCCTGCTCGGCTGGGCTTATTGGGTCCCTCTCCTCCGGCACGGCGATGGTCCGTTCTCTCGGCGTTAGGACATCGGGGACAGGTGAATTGTTTAGGGAGAGGGGGGCCGAGTCAACGGGGGGAGGAAGACGGGGGCCGGGACTCCGACCGTTGGAGCGAGGCAGCGAAAAGTGTATCAGCCGCACGACAAGGCACGGATCGGGCGGAATCGGCCAGGAAGGACCTACGCGGTTCGAATCCCGCCGAAACGTGACACAATGACCCGTACTTCGCATGAGAGGGGTCCCTGCGACCCGTTCTAGCGGCGGACTCACGCCATAAGGCGGGGCCGAAGCGAGCGGTACGAAGGTAGGTACGATGGCAGAGTTCTTGCTGCTACTTTGTATGCTCAGGAAGACACAGGGGAGCTGAGAAAGATGCGTCCCACAGCCAGATACATCCTCCTCGCCGGCTTCGCGCTCGGCTTGGCGTCGATCGGCGCCTGCGTGGGGGACGAGAAGGATCTCGTGACGGATACCGGGCAGGCTTCCTTCGCGAAGAAGGACTGCCCGTATCCCGGTCACAAGAAGTGTCCGCCGGAGCCACCGACAGGGCCGGTCGAGCCGGACTTCCCGGGCGCGGCATTCGACGCGCTGAAGGCGCCACTCCGAATGGCGCTGACGCCGGCAGGCCGGTTGCTGGTCTCCGACGCCCGGGCGAAGAAAATCTTCACGGTGGACCTCGTCACGCGTCTTCCTGACGGCGAGGTGATGATCGACGGAAAGCCCACGGCCATCGCTTACCTGGACGACGTCGTATACGTGGGAAATCCCTCCCGTAGCACCATCGAGAAATATGACGCGGACGGCGGTGGGTATGCCGGTGACTTCGGCGCCGGGGCGGTATCCCACGCCATGGACATGGCGGTGGACGGCGGCGCCGGGCTCCTGTTCGTGGTGGACGGCGGCGATCGGGACGTGAAGGTGTTCGACGGCACGGGGAAGCTGCAGTACACAATCTCCGGGCCAGGCATCGCGCTCGGCCAGTTCGCCAACCCGATCGGAATCGCGGTAAACGACAGCTTGCAGGAAGTGTATGTCAGCGACTACGGCCCGGATGCGGATCCGGCCAATATCAAGATCTTCCAGTACGACGGGACGTTCGTGACGGAGCTGTCCGGGGCGGGCGACTGCGGCATAGTCGGTTGCTCAGGCGGGTTCTCGAGGCCGCAGGGCATCGGTGTGGCCGCCGACGGCCGCCTGTTCGTGGCTGACGCCCTGCTCGCCGCGGTGCTCGTTTTCGATCGGACCACCCTGGAGCAGACCGCGACCCTGGGAGGACGCGACACCGGTATCCCGGCGCTTCGCATCCCCGCGGGCGTCGTGGTGAGCGGTGAGAACGTCTACGTGGCGAGTAACCGGACACACTCCGTCGAGGCGTTCGAGGGAGGTGCCCAGTGAGGACCCTGCGCACGGCTCTCGGAATGATCGTGCTCGGGCTTCTGGTGCCGACACTTGGCGGTGATGGCGCGCAGCTCGAGGCCCAGACGCCTATGCACAACTGCAGCTTCTGCCACAACTTGCACGGCGGGTCTTTCACAGCGCTGAGCGACTACGCCGTATCCGAGGACCTGTGTCTGTCGTGTCACGGTGCTGCGGGACCGGCCCAGGTGGACCGGGATGGCACTCTGGTGGACGTGCCCAAGGAAGGGAGGGGAGCGGACGCGGGTTCCGGCTTCCTGGCTCACAACGGTTCGAAGCACGCCGCACCGACCAACTGCTGGAATTGCCACAATCACGAGGGCGAAGCCGAAGCTGGAAGCTACACCAACCTGAAGATGATTCAGGCCACGATGCCCACGCCCAACAGCGGCGACTGGGCCATCGAGTTCACGGCGTTCAGCGGACCGAAGTCGTTTGCCGACGGTGATGCGACATACGACGGGCCATGCGAAGCCTGCCACACCGGTACGGACCAGCACAACAACACGGGTACCGTGGGCGCCCACAACGGCGCCGCTGACTGCACGGTGTGCCACAAGCACGACACGGGATTCCAGGGCCTCGGCGGTCCGTGCGCCGACTGTCACGATACGGGCGGAGAAGGGACCACAGGGCCGAACAACCGTCGACCGATCATCCCTGAGTTCTCGCGCCGCAGTCACCACGTGTCGGGTACGTATCAGGACTCGGACTGCGAGGCCTGCCACGACATGAGCGAGCACCAGCAGGGCACGGTCCGCCTCAAAGACGCCGACACGGGCGCCGCGATCGTCTACGACGGACAGGCTTCCACGCTGGAACCGTTCTGCTTGTCGTGCCACGATGCAGATGGCTCAGTGGCGGCTGGCGGTCCACCGTTCTCGGACGGCCTTACGCCGCCGGATGCCGATTCCAACTGGGCAGCCGCTTCGCACAATGCCACCGGCGGATACACCTGCTGGGACTGCCACGACAACCCGCACGGCTCGCTGAAGGCCAACCTTCTTGCTCCGCACGATGTGGCGGCGAATGGGACGACGTTCTACGAGGAGGAAGAGGGGTTCTGCTTCGACTGTCATGATAGTGACGGGCCGGCGGGAAGCGATGTCTCGACTTCTTACGGTACCACTACGCTCTGGCTCGCCGCCGAGAGGGGAGACAATGCCTCTGGCAAGACCATGAATCTCAACGACCGTCATGACGTCACGCACGCGGACCAGACAACCAGCGGCGCCAAGATCGAATGCGCCGATTGCCACGATCCGCATTCCGCTACGGCGGCGCAGCCGTGGAAGACGGATCCGGATCCGGGTGACGGGCGGGTGCCTGGAACCGGTGCGGTCTATTCCGGCGCGGACTTCATGAGCGAGTTCTGCATGGATTGCCACGACGGGAGTTTCCCGGCGACTGTAACGGCACCGACCGATGCCCTGATCGATGTGCGGACTACTTGGGCGACGGACGCCATGGGCGGAGGCAACGGGAACGCTAACCTCAAGTCCGGCTATGGGTGGGTCGACAACATGCTTATGCCCTGCGCTGCGTGCCACGACCCGCACGTGAGCGGCAACCTGTTCCACGGAGACGACGTCATCTACTCACTTGACGGCACGACACCTGTGCCCAGCGATGGCGCGAGCGGCTACTCCATTACGGACAACAGCATCAAGAGCACACCGGTCAACGGATATGACTGGTGCAATACGTGTCATACGAGCAGCATGGGCGATAAGAAGGACAACTGCTTCGCGTGCCACTTCCATGGGACGAGGTGGTAAGGGATCAGGTCGATTGAAGCAGGACGAAGCGAGAAGCGGCGGCGGGCGCAGGCTCGCCGCCGCTTTGTTCATCAGGAGCCGTCCGGAGCGAGTTCTTCCAGGACTGCCACGACGGGAGCCTGACACCCGGTATCACGGACAGCTTGCCTGGAATCGTGAACATTG
>Ga0209567_10001984_pt1 | contig 10112 bp, 6 predicted proteins | sample COG_12_FD_184756 | JGI IMG/M metagenome (GOLD analysis project Ga0209567, IMG submission 184756) | Pelagic marine sediment microbial communities from the LTER site Helgoland, North Sea, for post-phytoplankton bloom and carbon turnover... | ecosystem: Environmental > Aquatic > Marine > Neritic...
GTCGGCGTGACCGAAACGTCCTTCTCCCCGCAGTCTTCGACGAGCTTCTTGTCGTCATCGGACAAGTGGTAGAACCACTCGAGCCACGCTCGTTCCGATTCACCCAAGTAGGTCAACTCGTCGGGTAAAGGCTCCTCACCATTTGCTGATCTCACTACATGATCCAGCTGGTCCTGGAGCTGTCTTTCGATACGGAGATGCTCTCGCCAGATCTCGTGCACGGCCTGCAGCGACTCACCATCGATGATATGAACCGTGTCCTCGCCGTTGTGACTGGGGTCCAGTAGGTCCGCGCTCTGGTGAGCCTTCATGCTGACCTCGAAGGGCTCCTTGTTAGCTTCGAGGACCGCCTTCTCGAACAGCACTGCGAGAGGCTCCAGCGACCGTCTAAGGCTGCGAATCTTTTCCAGTTTTTCGTGCATATTCGTTGTCGGTGGGCGACTTCATTCCGGGTTTGCCGCACATGCTATGCTCTAAATCGTGGAAGACAATCAAAGACATGGTTTCGGGTTGATTGCAGAGTCTTGGGGCGATGTGCTGCGGCGCGTCCGCAAGTACACTGGTGAAAACTGGACGCTCAATCAGTGCATAATCATGCACGCGATCTTCAGCGATCACTTGCATGGCAGGGAGTGCACGGTGCGCCGTTTGGTCGAGAACGAAGACATTCCCCAGCAGACAGTTTCGAACGCAGTGACCAGCCTCAGGGCCTCAGGGATGATCACGGAAAAAGTCCACCCGGATGATGGTCGAATCAGGCTGTTGTCGCCAACACCCCATGCCCTGAAACAGCGAAATCGGATCTGGGCAGAGGCGATCGGCCTGAGCCCGCCATCGCCCGAGTAGGTTCCATTCAGGACAAAACGACCGCTAATGCCGGTTACGTTCTCTCAGACGACGGCGCGTGTGCTTATCTGGCCGCCCGTCGGTTTTTGGCATGAGCATGCGATCCTGCCGGAGTAGCGCCAGCTGCTCGGCCCGTTCTTGTGCGGTCCTTTCATCCTCGAGGTAGCAGGCCTGTGCCTCTACAGCAGGCCCTCGCCTCGAGGGAATATCGGTCACTTCGAGCGAGTACACTAATCGTTCGCGGACCAGGTCGATGCGATCGCCGCGCTTGACCTTATTGCCCGGCGTGGTGCGTTCTCCATTTACCTTCACATGACCGCCTGTAACGGCCGCTGTCGCACGACTGCGGGTCTTGAAGAAGCGGCAATAGAATAGCCACCGATCGATGCGCAGAGAGTCTGCCAAGGCGACTAGAACCCCGACTGTTTCTGCGAGTCGTCGTACATCTTCGTCAGGAATGACCGAATTGCCGGCTCGGCTTCTTCCCTGGTCATGAGTCGCTGACTCTCGAGCACAACAGCCATGTCCTTGATCGAGCGTTTCCCGTCGATCAGCGACATAATGAATGAGTAGACTTGCGTGGTCATGGCCTGTTGTTTGAATGACGGCGTCTGTGGCACCGGGTCGTTGCCCGTGACAATCCAGTCGGGCAGGGCTTTATGCCGCTCCGGCTTGCTCGCATTGCGTTCCTTGTACGCCGAGAACGTAAACACGCGTTCCTGGCGCCCATGACGACTTGCCGGCGAGCACATATACGGGATCGTCGCCTGCGATACATACGGGTCGGAGAATCCGTTCTCGCCGACAATCGCTTTCACCTCTTCAGGGCTGTAGCAACGTGACTTCTTCGGCGATGAAAATGCCAGTGAGCCAAAATTCACCCAGCGCCCTTCTTTCCTGAGCAGTCGATTGATGCGGGCTGCCAGTATGGGCAGGTCTTCGGTAATGACGTCGATTAGCCACGGGGTTACCACGGTGTCGAACGTCTTCTCCGGGAAGGGCGGCCGCAGCGCATCTCCCAGCACGAGGTGGAAATTATCATCGACGGCTTCCGGTGCCGCGAGCTTGCGCAGCACAGCATCGTCTTCGAGGGCGAGCGGCGCAATAGGGAACTCGTAGAAATTCAGTTTCTCTCCCTGTGTCACGGCACGTGCCACGAGCATGAGCAACGGATTGAAGTCCATGGCGATCGTGCTGGCGCACTGCAGGTGCGTATGAATGTCGTAAGCCAGTCGCCCGGCACCGGCCCCCAGCACGAGCACATTGCCGAGTTCCGCGTGATCGTGCAGCACCGACTGGATCTGCTTCAGGGAAGCCTTGTTCTCCTCGTCGCCCCAGGCCCAGTCCCGGTGGATGTTGGCGTAATACGTATTCAGTCCATGATCTGTCGGCAGGCGGGTGCGCATTGCCAGGTAGGTTTCGTGGTTGCCCTGCAGGGACTGCACGTCGACAGGACGGCACAGCTTCAGCAGCTTGCGGCGGTGCGACTCGACACACTTCATGTAGCGTTCTACACGTCGCCGCGCGAGCTGGGACAGTTCCTTGTTCCTGAGCTCCTGCTCGAGCCCTGCGGCTTCCTGGCTGAGTGTCTGCAGCGCGAATTGCAGGCGTCCACGCCACTCTCCAAGCGCCGCTTGCGGCTCCGAGAACATCCAGGGGATCTCTCCTACGAGCGGGAAATCGACGTCGCACGCCTTGCAGTGGAAGACATCATCGCTCTTTTCCAGCGGAGTCTTGTCGCAACGGGGACAGGCGAGGAGGGTGGACAGCTCGGTCATGGGAGGATTATGCACAAAAAACGGCCAACCGTAAGGGAAGCGGTTGGCCGTTGCATATAGCCGTAGCTATACGGGGTTGGCAATCAGTGGGTGTCCCTATGCCGGGACGGTCCCGTTAACAATATTCTCGAAGGCGATGTACGCGTTCAGGTCACTGCCGAGACCATGGCTGATGCCGAGCGACTGGTACAGGCCGTCGAAGAGGCCGACCTCGCCGTGCAGGGCCATGTAATTGAGCACGACCGAGTTCACCAGCAGGTTGACGTTGTTCGCCATCGGCGTCGCGGAACGCTGCACCGAACCGTCAGCGGTCATGTAGCCGATCTGCTGGTGCATCAATTGATCGTCGGGAGATACGCCTCTCAGGACGGGTCGCCCACCGAGTCTCGGCGGGTTGTAAACCAGGAAGAAGCTACCGGCGGTTGACGAGTTGTCACTCGACCACTCGCCTTTGCCGCGACCTTCGGTTGAATTGTCGATAGCACCGTTCGATGACAGCGAACCGTCACTGAATACGTACAGCATCAGCGGCTTGTCGAGGCGTGCCGCGTATTCCAGGGCAGCGCCCATGCAGCGTCCGGCGCGGAAGTCCTTGACCTCGCCTTCAGCACGGGCTCCACCGTGGTAGTCGTAGCCACCCATCTCGACACAGCCGGCGCCAGCGAAACCGTTCATCACGAGCTTCATGACAGAGGCTGTCTTCTGGAACTCGCGCGAATCACGATTGCCTGCCGTCCATTCGGCGTCAGTGAAGATGCCGTCGACGTCGTCAACGATCACAGGATCGAGGCCAGGGTCGATCGGCGTTCCACCGAAGCGATCGGCAATGTGTGCTGCTTTCAGGTAACCGCAACGTACGGCCTTGTCGATATCCGCGTCGCGATTGACCAGTGTTTCCACGTTGAACATCTTTTCGTCAGACAGTCGGTAGATGGACTCCATCACCTTGGTCGCGTCATCCTTCGTCAGGATGCCGACGAGGTCGCCGGTATCGACGAGGTTCACCACGTCGCTTGGGCGATCGACCTTGGTCGGGCGCAATTCAGCGTTAAATAGCGCTGCTGGTAACATCGAGTTGCCGCCTGAGTCCGTGTTCTCGGAACCGGCGAGCGTAAGGATGTTGCCCTTCGCGCCAGCGAGAGCGATACCGTACATCGGGTTGTGGGGGTTATTGCCCGTGTCGTTGTCCGAGCGCGCAGGAATGACAGCACCGTTAATATTTTGTGCCGTCGTCGGGCTGATCATCGACATGATGCCGCGACGGAATGCGCTGTCGAAGTGAAAGCCGAGTCCGAGGTCGAAGTTGGCAAACGGGTTGCCGTCGACGTCATTCAGGCCTGGGACCATGTCGCCCGGCAGCCCCATCTTCTCGTAGCCCTGCGTGCTCAGGAAGTCGGTCTGGCCGCCTTGCTGACCCACGAGGACATTCGAGTTCGCGATGTTTACGCCACCTGCAAGGTCAAAGCACATGAACGGAATCTTGCCCGCACCGTCCGTGATATTGCATTGCGTCGGGTCGCGGAGCGCGTCCAGGTCCGGCGCGAGGTCTGCGTGCGCAAAGCCCGAGCCGAGCAGCGGCGCGAGACCGCCCACCGTGTAGGCCGATCCTGTCAGGAAGCCTTGCGACAAGAATTGGCGGCGCGTGACAGGACGCGGATGATCCGGGTGCAGCAGCGGCATGTCCCAGTTGCTGGCATTTCGTTTCATAGTCATCTCAGTTAATTCCTTTTAATCCTGTCTCTACTGAACCAGCGTGGTTGCGCTGCCGAGTACCGCTGCGCAAACACCTTTCGCGATTGCGCGCGTATTACTTGTGCCCTGCGGCGGAAGCAACCGGTCGATCAAGTTGTCCGGGCGATTACCGCCACCCGACAAGTACGAGCCCAGCTCTTCATAGACCGTTGCGTAGCTAGGCTGCGATGCGATCTGGACCGTGAGGTCCGAGTGACCTACCGCCCGCAAGACCAGCGGCCGGATGAAGCTGCCGCGATTCGCATTGCTGAATGCCGTGGTCGGCGCCGCATCGAAGTCGAAGAAGTCCGGGCCTGTCCAAAGCGTCGCGTCCTCAACCGCCGCGTCGCAATACTGAATCGCGAGCTGTGCGATAGCGACCTGGTGCGACGACAGGAACGCTTCAGGGCCTTCGACCGCCGGCAATGACTGGCGCAGCTCCTGGTAGGTCTCTTCGACCGGGAACGTTACCTGGTTGTTGACGTTGACCTGGTACGTCGTACGATCGACGCCCGTGATTGCGGCGTAGGTCGCATTGATTTCGTCAAAGGTCTTTACACCAATGTCCGGGTTGAGCACGTCCGGTGTCGCGATGTAATCGCTCACGCTGAGCATTGGGGCCTCATCGCGGTCGTAAAGCGAGCCGTTGATGTTGTCGAACGTCAGGAAGAACTCATCGTCCTCAGGTCCCAGCTCGAGCGGCAGTACCGCACCGAGCACGGACAGCGGCTGACCGAGCTCATCCTGCGGCCCGTTGACGAGGTCCAGGGTCTCATCGAGGTTGGCATAGCTCTGGCCAACCGGCGCTTCCTGGCCGTTCAGTGCAACGCGCAGTCCTTCCATGTCAATGCCCTGCGGCTGTGAACCGTCCAGCGTCGTGAAGTGCGGCTTGTCGAACAGGTACGAATACGAGTCGTACTGCTGAGCCTCAAACAACACGTAAGACGACTGAGCCGCCGCACCGATGCGCGCTGATATATCAAACAAGAGGTAGAAGCGCTCACCGACACCTGCGTCGAAGTTCTGATTGATCTGCTCTTCCGACAACGCGCGGCGATGGACAGCGGCGAGGCGGAATGTGCCTTCAAATACGCCGTCACTCGATGCTTCGTTGCCGAGGACCAGTGCAAAGTTGTTCTGCCAGGGCACCAGTGTGCCACCCGCAACCGGATCAACCTGCGAGACGAGTACGCCGTTCACATAGATCTTGCGACCTTCGATCGGGTTGTAGGTTGCGACAACGTGTTGCAGCGTTGCCTGCAGAACTTCGTCGTCAGCCGGCGTGGATAACTGCGGCTGGCCGTTAAGCGTCGTCAGCGGATCGCCGTTCTGGTCTGTAGCGTTGGTGCGCAACTGGAAGTCATAGTTGTAGAGCGTCTGTTGCAGCGTCACGTTACGGGCGTTTTGTCCGGCCGAGTAGGTGACGATACGCGCCTCCTCCTGCGTTACATTTGCCGGAACAACCCAGGCCTCGATCGAGAACTCACCCGCGTCCACGAGGACGTCGTGCAGTTTCCTGCTCGTACCCGTCGAACCCTGTGCCTTACCCGGACCCGCAGCGCCGGCACCAATCGTGATGCCCCAGCCGCCGTACCAGGTGACGTCACCCGAGAAATTCAGGTTAATAGCCGGGTCGACACCGCTTGTGTCGTAGGCGGTTGAACCGCTGCCACTCTTGAATTCCCAGAGTGCGATCTGGTCGTTCTCATAGCGGTTGCCGCCAGAAGCTACCGTGCCGTCAACCAGGCGTACGGCCTGGCTGTACAGAAGCGTCTGGTCGAGAATTGTCTCAGGAATCTGGCCCACGAATGCGTTGATCGCGCTCAGCATCTGAGTCCGCGAAGTTCCACAGTCGTTATTCCAGCAGTTGTGAGCTTCACCGCCCAGGGCGCCCGGAGACACCTTGATGACGAAGCGCGAGTCGACCGGCGAGATCAGATTGATCTTCGATTTGGCGGCCTCATAAGCACTGGCCACGGCCTCGGCCCGGTTCGCAGCGTCTGTCTGCGCGAAGTAGGGCTGCTGCGGGGTCGCTGATTCAGAGCTGTGGCAGCCACTGCAGTACTGCGACAGGATCGGCGTGTAAATGTGCTGGTCAAACAACGCCGGATCTTCCGGGAAGTTCTTGAAGGTGCCGGTGTCGCCGCCAGGAGCGCGATCGGGCGGAGGCATCAGTACGATGCTGCGGCCGCCATCACCGCCGCCGCCGCCGACCCAGTTTTCAATCCAGTTCGTCATGATCGCGCCACAGACACCAGGATTATCTTCCCAGCAGTTGTGGCCCAGGGGCATCTGGCTCACCTTCGTGACGAACTCAGATGACGCCGGCAGGGTGCGGTCAACATGATTAACAGCCAGCTCGTAAGCAAGGTTCACGTCGTCCGAGCGTACAAATGGCGTCTGCGGACCCGCCTCGCTATGGCAGGCGCCACAACGGTCCTGGGTGCGCGCTTTCGACCAGAATTCCTGCTGGAAACTCAGGACGTCCGCGTTCTCAGCGACAGGGCCGTTATAAGGCGTGCTGCCGGGGTTGTTTGTGCCGCCTCCCGGCGCCGTCGCGAGTTCTTCTGTTCCCGCACCGCCGCCACAGGCAGCCAGCACGAAACTCGTGAGCATTGCGACTACGCCCGTGCGTACAGCACGCGCGCTCACAGGCCAGGTAGCAATTCCGATTGCTTTAGTCATTATCATGTCTCCCTACTGGCCCATGCAGTATTCTGCGGTTTCGGCGAACACCTGCTTCATCCTGTAGCCGGTGCCCTGGAAAGTTGCGACGATCTGGTCGACGCGGGTGTGGTCCGTAGCCGTCTCCGGCTCACGCAGGCAAATCGTCTGGAACACTTTCTTGACCTGGCAGGACGCAAACGCGTCGCTGTTGCCGAGTTCAATGCCGAGTGACTTGGCGCCGTCGCCTTCACCATTACCCGGCCCATAGAAGCCCAGGTAACGGTTCTGGCCGTTACGCCAGTAGTTCGTCCAATGGTCATCCGGCGTCCGGTAACCCGGGGGGAAGTTCAGGTCATTATTGAAATACTTGGGCTGTATTGCGCCGTTGGTGTACTGGATGCTGCCGCTGGCATCGTCATAGTTGTAGTAGGCAAATGCCTGTGCCATCGGGTCCATACCCGTGTGGCAGCCGACACAGTTATTCAGGAACAGGCGGCTGTCGCCACCCGGGCTGCGGCTGACGTCCTGGCGAATACGATCCGGCGACAAGTTCGGATCATGCAGCTGTTCCATGTCATTACAAAAATGATTGACCATCGTGAAGCGGAACATCGCGCGGTTGGTACCGGCAATGAAAAACGCTTGCGCCGCGGCACGCGACGTCAAGACGCCGGCCGTTGCTTGTCCAGGCACGCTGCCCGGAACATTGGATTGCATATCCCACTCAAGCACATCCTTGAGGTTGTGATTGCCGGCCTCGAGCTGCTCGTAGTGGTCGTTGTTGCTGGCGGACGGCGGTGCACTCACGGTGCCGGGGCTTCCTACGTAAGTAATGTCGTCGGACAGCAGCGTGTTGAATGCACGGTCGTCTCGAATAATGCCAATGACCGTCGCAATGTAGTCATTAAGCGGCACGAAGACCGAGCGGTCGCGATTCGTCCAGGGCGCGGCGAAGTTCTTCAGCGTCACGTTATAGAAGCTGTGATCTTCCATCGCGATATAGGCTGCGCACTGCGGACCGGTCACTGGTCCGTACTGCGAACAGGACGGCTCGGTGCCATCGATCGCCCCCTGCATTTGCCCCAAGACAGTATCGCTGGGAGGAACGCCAGCAATACGCTCGTGGATGCGTTTTGCCTGTTCCCTTGAGCCCGCATCCGCCGGTGCCGCCAGCATAATCATTAAGACTGCTGCAAGCACGACACGCAGGAACCCGCCGAGTAGGCCATCCTTGTTGCCTGTCCACATCCAATTATCCATATCGTTTTGTCCGTTTATCGTTAATAACGCACAGCGTGGCCGTAAAACATTGCCATCGCCTGTCGCTCATTGCCGTGAATACATTCACAGTCCTGAACATCGGATCTCAGTAAACGAGACGCGTTTCCAGTCGATCTGCAATCTATAAAGCAAGTGCTGTGCCAGTCCGGGCTTCCTCGTCCCGATTTCTTAAAAAACGGATAAAAAACAAAGAGTTATAATCGCCTCATAGGCACTTTCCGACATGGGGATATGTCAAGTGAGTGTCGGCGGTTTGGTACAGGAATTATGGTGGGTTCACCTAAGCCACTGATTATGCAGGGCAGCGCCTCTGTCGTCGAAGGCAGACAGTATGTGGGTCACCTGTCACCGGTGGACTGCGAAATTCCAGATTATGTGCGTAACACGAAATCCCAGGCGGCAGGCCAGCGCTGGTATTTTCGCGGAAACACTCGCATGTCGGACTTTTGAGACATTACATCGGTGTCTGGTGCTCTTTTATAATTTGTGTCCACACAGCGGACAGTGACCTTTAGTTGCCTGTCCCCAAAATGTTAGTCGCGGACTGTGACTGTGTTAACGGTATGTCAGGCACATCGCGTCGTACCCTGCCAGAAGAACTGAGGTGAGAGCTATGAACGGGCTATCTCGACAATTTGCTAAAGGAATCGCCGGAACCGCGACCAGGATGGTCGCGTTGTCGATGGCGGCATTATTTATTGCCGCATGCAGCGACGGTGTCCAGCTCGGCACCGGCCAGGATGCTGATCCGGTCGTGGTCGATTTTCCGATTGCGTACATCAAAGCCCCGTTGCCTACGGATGACAACGGCGTCTTCGAGCAGGATGACCTGCGCGAGCAGATCACGTTCGATTTCGGCGCTGATCTTTATTTCCGCGATCGTGCGGCCGTCGGTGCAGAGGCCGTCAATATTACCGGAGACATCACGCAGGGCCTTGGCGCGATTCGTGATGTTGAAATCGACTACGACGGTAGCCGCCTGTTGTTTTCCATGCGAACGCCGTTCGAGATGGGCGTTGACGAAGAAGACCAGGTCGCAACCTGGAATATCTGGCAGTACACGTTTGAGACAGGTGAGTTGATTCGCGTGATTCCGGACAACCTGACGGCCGAAACCGGGCATGACATCATGCCCAAGTACCTGCCTGACGGCCGTATCATCTTCTCGTCGACACGCCAGACACAGTCACAGGCCCTGTTGCTCGACGAGAACAGCGGCGGTGGCGCATTCTCGGGGATGGACGAAGACGAGAACGAATTTGCGTTCAACCTGCATGTCATGAATGACGATGGCTCTCAGCTCAAACAGGTTACCTTCAATCAGAGTCATGACCTGGATCCATCGGTTATGGCAGACGGCAAGATCGTATTCAGCCGCTGGGACCACAATCAGAGTAACGATGCGGTAAACCTGTATCGCATGAACCCGGACGGCTCACAGCTGGAGATGTTCTATGGCCAGTGGAGCCACGATACGGGTACCAATGGCTCGACGATTCAGTTCATGCAACCGCGTGACACAGAGACTGGCGAGATTATGGTGCTCGCACGACCCTTTACCAACACGGAAGGCGGTGGTGAGCTCATTGTCATCAATACGCCGCAGTACGTAGAGAACACGCAGCCGACGAAAGACAACATCGGCGTGCTGAGCGGGCCTGCGCAGCGGGACGCAACGGTGAATGTCGTGTTGACTGAGCCTGGTCAGCCGTCCCCGGGCGGTCGTTACTACTCCTCCTACCCGATTCAGGATGGGACGGACCGCATGATGGTCAGCTGGTACCAGTGCCGGCTCACCGAGATCCTGCC
>Ga0209567_10001985_pt1 | contig 10111 bp, 18 predicted proteins | sample COG_12_FD_184756 | JGI IMG/M metagenome (GOLD analysis project Ga0209567, IMG submission 184756) | Pelagic marine sediment microbial communities from the LTER site Helgoland, North Sea, for post-phytoplankton bloom and carbon turnover... | ecosystem: Environmental > Aquatic > Marine > Neritic...
TTCGACGCAATGCAGCCCATGATACCGTTCAATATATACCTGCTGCGCAAGCCGGAAGCCGTCGCGAAGTCACTATGCCAGAAGCGGCCGGGATGCAACTACGACGAAGCGCTGGAAATAGCGCAATGGCGCTTTAATATGATGCGCGTCAAGTACGGCACCGTCGGCGGCGCGTTCATTGACACCGACCGGGTAATCGCAGGGGATTTCCAGCAGCTAAAGCAGGCGATGGAATTCTGCGGAATAATTTTTGACGAAAAGAAGACACTGGGAGCTATCAAGAAATGAGCGATAAACGAGCCGAAATCTTGCGCGAGTTGCAGGAAATAAATAACCGCTGCGCTGTAAAAGGCTGGAGCGAAGACGACCGTTCCGAGTACGACCGGGCATTCTCAAAGCTGATGGACACGCCGCAATGATGCTCCAGGCAGTCGCGCAGGTATGGGACTTGTTCGACGGGGAACGAATCATCGGGCACGTAGAGCGTGGAATGATAGGCTACACCGCGCACTACGTCGACGAACCACTGGCCGGCTACTGGCCGACACTGCCGGCGGCGATCGAAGCTGTCGAGGCAATCGCGAACAGACGGGAGCGCGTATAATATGGCCGACATCACAACATCGCAGTTTCTGGAGTTTCTGCGGGATTCGAAAAAGGACTTGCAGCCCGAAGACTTCAAAGTCATAGTGGGCGCGAACATTCTTGACATTACGCCGGAACTTGTCGCGGAACTGTTCGCGTGCATGGACAGCGAGAAGCAGGCGCGGTTCTTTAATCACGTCGACGAAGTCGCCTCAAGCTGGCACGGCGGTAGCGGTCAGCTATGCATGCAACTGCAATACATCACCGACGAAGACGGTCTGACGCTGGCAGGACGCCGGGTAATGCAGGAAATCGGCGAGTATTCACACTGGGGCCTTGTCCCGCGGGCCGACCCGTGGTTCATGGCGAAGCTTGAAAACCTAGACAAACCACGGCAGAATGACCTATGATTCCAACAGAACGAAAACTGCTTGACATGGCATACGAGCTTACCGCCGTATACGCGCGCGAAGACGGGCACGACAAGACCGACGGACTGCCGGTCGGCTACCTTAAGCCAGCGCTGGCGAGCATATTCGCCACCGAAGCGCGCTTCATTCCGGAAGTTGAGGACGTGACAAAATGATCAGGATAATGATTGGAACGTGCGGCAGCGGCATGCACGAAAAGGCCGAAAAGGTTATAGTTCATTCGATACTGAAGCACACGCAGGAACCGGTATCGATTCAATTCATTCAGCCGGGATGGAAATCAGGTTGCACCGGGTTCACGAACCACCGGTTTTTGATTCCGTCGCTATGCAACTATGAAGGGTATGCGATCTATTTCGACGTCGACATGCTGATACTGGAAGACGTCGCCAATTTGTGGGCGCACAGGGAGCCGGGCAAATGGTGTACGACGCCGTACCGGGACGACGTATCGGTTATCGATTGCAGCGCGTTCAAGGACCTGACGCCGGCGCTATGCAAGGCGCAGCGTAAGGATGCGATTCGCCGAAAGATCGGCGCGCGGCAACTGCTTAACATACCGTCGACGTGGAACCACCGCGACACCGTGAAACCCGACACGTCGCTGATTCACTACACCGACCTTGACACGCAGCCATGGTTCCCGATACCAGGGCACCCGTACAAGGACCACCCCTGCGAGGCAGCGTGCGATCTGTTCTGGCATTATTACGACGAAGCGACCACCGTTTGACAGTCGACACCGTATTGGTAGAATTAACCTACTAAACGGGAGTAATCAAAGAATGCAAATTTCGATTCACGCAAAAACTGGAGTTCAATGGCATAAGCGCTACGCTGAGTTTTTCCGTAAGGGGTTCGCGGCGCACGGTATCGACGCGCGGGTAACCGCCGCCGGCACCCGCGACACGGACGACGACGTCGCCGTGGTATTCGGTCCGAACTATTTCAAGGGCGTGGAGCGATCTGGTTTGCCGTACCTTATGGTAAATCGAGTGTTACTATCCACGAATCCGCGGCACGTGAACGACGTCGTGGCGATTTCGTGGGATGGATTCAACGGCCGCGGCACTTTCTGCGTCGACGAAATCACGCCGGGACGACTTGATCGGTTCATAAACCCGCAAAAGGACGTTCGCGGCTGGCGGAAGGAAGGCGAATACTTGTTGCTTTGCGGTCAAGCGGACGTCGGGCGCTGCGGCAGGTACAGCACCGTCGGGGAATTTTACCGCTATGTCGAGGGGACGACGAACGAAGAAGTCGTGTACAGGCCGCATCCGAACAACGGAGGCGCGCGGTTGCCACTGCGGACGCACTTACATTCGGCGCGCGTTGCTTGCGTACTGAATTCTACGGTCGCCGTAGACGCGCTGCTGGCAGGGGTTCCCGTAATATCACTGGACGAAGGAAACCCGGTACACGCCGCCGCTAGCCACGTAATCGCCGAAACTGTGTTCCCGAACCGGTTGCCGTTCTTCCGATACCTTGCCGAGTGTCAGTACTTCTTCGGCGAGATCGAAAACGGGCTGTTCTGGGAGCGTCTGAACCCGAAACGCGGCGCGAGGTTGTGCGAATATGAAGCTTGAAGACTTGGACCGGGTACTGGAATACGACGGGCTTACCGTACACAAGGCGGCGCGCGGCGGCGAATTATTCGAGCGGCTGCGAAGCTTCGAGATCAACGGGCAGTTTTTCTGCGTTGAATGGTGGGCGAACACTATGTACCTGAAAGCCGGCGGGCTGACCATTCCTTTCAGTGTCGTAAAGAAGTCGAACACTTGGCCGCACAAATCGAAAATGAACTTTCAGTTTTACAATAACGCCGAAGTTTGCGCGGTACTGAAAATTGAGTAAGCACGCGCACAGTTTCAAGGGCAGGATTCTTGCATGGCCGTACTGCACTAAGTGCGGTCTGATACTGCTTAAAAATAAACGGTCGGTAAAGCTTGGGCGCAAACCGTGTACAGGTACACCCGACCCATAGAAAGGAAGAAATATAATGTGTTACGTTACCGGCGACACTGAATACCTTGCCTGTCCGCGCTGCGGTGACCCTGTAAAACAGGAATACTGCGGGCTTGTTTCTTGCCCGGCATGTAGTACAATCATGCACGAAGAAGACGCGGTCAAGGCAACTGTAGGGGTTACATAATGGCGTTCAAGGTACCAAGGCATCAACCGATACCGGAGGCACTAGCAGGCTGGAGACCGCGACCACTGTCCGAGTTTAACCTGCTAGGCGCAAAGGAACTGACCATCGACACGGAAACGTACGACCCGGACTTGCGCAACACTGGGCCAGGCGTGCGCCGTGAAGGCGAAATGGTAGGCGTGTCTATCGCCACTGAAGACGATGCATTCTATATTCCGATACGGCACGACCGGCAATATGATCCGCAGGGACTGGGACTGCCGCGCGGACAGGTTATTTCGTGGTTACAGGACAATATCTGCACGCCAAACGTGCCGAAGCTGTTCACGAACGCGATGTACGACCTTGATTACCTTGCCGAAGCCGGCGTAAACGTTCCAGGGCCGTATTTCGACATACAGATAAACGAACCACTGATCGATGAAAATCAGTTCAGTTTCGGACTGGACGCGCAGGCGCTGAAATATCTGGGCGTCGGCAAGGAAAAGAGCGCCATGGACGAATGGGCCGAGCTGTCGTACGGCAAGGAAAGAGACCAGCGCAAGAACATATACCGAATTCCGCCGCAACTGGTAGCGCCGTACGCAATCGCCGACGTTACACTGCCGCAGCGAATCCACAAAATGCAGATGGAAATCATCGCAGAACAGGAACTTACTGCCGTATGGGACATGGAAAACCGGCTGATTCCTTTAATGTTGGCGATGCGACGCCGCGGGGTTCACGTCAACGAAGCGAACGCAGCCCGGGCAAGCGAGCATATGGCGCGAAACGTCGACAGGATGCGGCAGGAAATGGGCATTCAGGACATATGGAACGCGGCGCAAGTCGCTAAAATGTGCGATCGTGCCGGCATTGAGTACCCATTGACGGCGAAAACGAAGAAGCCGTCGTTCGTGGCGTTGTGGCTTGAGAATCACGAAGACCCGCGACTGCGCATGCTGGTACAGGCGCGCAAATACGATAAGACGCGCAACACGTTTATTAATGGCGCGATTCTGGGCAACGTGATAGACGGCAAGGTTCATACCCAGTTTAACCAGTTGAAATCCGACAAGAACGGCACGGTTTCCGGGCGGTTTAGTTCTTCCTGTCCGAACCTTCAGAACATACCGTCGCGGGACGAAGAAATCGGACCGTTGCTGCGGTCGATGTTCATTCCGGACGACGGCGAAATCTGGTATTCGGACGACTGGTCGCAGATCGAGTTCCGGGAGCTGGTACACTACGGTAAGGGTCCGTCTGCGGAAGCGACGCAACAGGCGTACAGGGACAATCCGAAAACGGACTTTCACGACTACGTCGCCAGTATAACGAAAATCGGCCGTAAACCCGCGAAAAATATAAACTTCGGTCTGGGTTACGGAATGGGCATCGATAAACTGGCCGCGCAACTGGGGCGGACCCGGGAAGAAGCCGTCGTCATTTTCGACATGTACCACGAGCGGCTGCCATTTATCCGGGACCTTATGAAAAAAGTCATGAAGGTAGCGGAATCCCGCGGGTACATCCGCACGTACATGGGCCGACGCCGGCGCTTCGATCGATGGGAGCCGAAGGCGTACAGCAAGAAAAAGGTTACGGCGCTGGAATACGAAGCGGCCGTGGGCAAGTGGGGCGCGCACGCCATAAAGCGGGCGTTCGGGTACGCCGCACTGAACGCACTCATGCAGGGCAGTTCCGCGGATTTCATGAAAAAGGCGATGGTCGATATCTGGGAATCCGGCGTCTGTGATATACTGGGCGCTCCACTTCTGACAGTTCACGACGAATTGAACTGGTCAGTACCGGCAACCCGGCAAGCTATCCGGGCGCACAGGCACGCGGTTAAATTAATGCGGGACGTGGCACAGGGGTCGCGGGGCGCGCACAGTCAACCGCTATCCATTCCGCTATTGGTAACCAGCGATCACGGCAACGATTGGAGCGAGGCAAAATAAGGTGAAGCGCACAGACGCATATTTCGAAGGGCTGCTGCACGACGCGGGCATCGAACGGCATCCGGACTGCAAGCTGGTCTATATGGAAATGACCGGCGAATACGACTGCGGATTTCAGACACTTTTGACGTGCGAAGAATGCAAGTACGGTTTCGGCCGCAAGGACCCTGCTGCGAAATGCAACAGGTAAATAAGGACCGGTCCCGGCGCATGGACAGCTTCGAAGACGCGCTGCGGGCGTACCGACCGACCGAAGAAGTCCGAAAAGCCGCAAAAGCTGCCATAACTCGCCGAAAAGGGCCCGTAACCGACGCCATAAAGGCCGAATCGATTGTGCGGCACTGTGACGGCGGCACAGCCGTTTTGTTCGCCACTGGACCCAGTCTATCAGACGAAGTCGTTTCGCAGGTTAGAGCGGCTTGTGTGAAGAGAAAAATTTTCCTATTCGGCTGTAACGACGCATATCGCATGGTTTCCGGGCTTGACGCTCATTATGCGTGCGATGCCAAATGGTGGCGCATTCATTACGCCAAGGTCGCGCAGCAAAGCTTCCCGCTGGGTATGTGGACGCAGGAACCGCACTTATCGCAGGGGGAATTCCCGCTACTGCACCGAATCGCGGGCAAGGCCGGCAACGGTTTATCCGGGAGTCAGGACCTGATACACTTCGGGAACAACAGCGGGTATCAATTGATCAACGTCGCATTTCTGCACGGCATTAAAAAAATGATTCTTTGCGGCTATAACATGAAAGTCGTCAAAGGGAAGCGGCACTTCTTCGGGGACCATCCTCAAGGGCTGAACCGATCGGGGAACTATACCGGGTTCGCGAAGCACTTTAATACGATCAAACCCGAAGCGCTGGGAATTGAGATCATAAACGCGACGCCGGATACCGCATTGACGGCATTCCCGAAAATGTCGCTGGAAGACGCGCTGAAAGATTAACGCGCTGTAAGTACACGTAATAGAACGATATTTGAAAGATAAACGCACGCATTTTTATTTCAAAAGCCGTCGAAAAAATGAAGTTATATTTTCGCGCTGTTTTCGGGCCCGGGTTTTGAAAAACGGGCAAGTTGAAAAAAATGTCGGCGAAAGTCGTCCGAAAAAATGAAGTTATATTTTCGCGCTGTTTTCGGGCCCGGGTTTTGAAAAACGGGCAAGTTGAAAAATATTTCGTTGAAACGGCGCTGAAAAAATGATGTAATTGGTTTCGATCGAAAAACAGACGCCGCGATCGAAAAACGGCCAATTGAAGAATATTTTATCGAAAAGCCACCGAAAAAATAAAGGGGTGTAAACGAGTGAAATACAAAGACTTTTCCGGGACGACTGGCGTCATAATGGGCACCGGACCCAGCTTAACCGGCGAACAAGTGGATTACATCGCCGAAAAGCGGGCCGCTGATGAATGTCGCGTGTTCGGCGTCAACAACGCGTATAAAATCGCGCCTTTCCTTGACGCGTTCCTAGCGTGCAATATCGAATGGTGGGACTTCTACGCCGACGAAGCGCAGTTCGAGCAGTTCCGTTTTTCGTATTTCAATGGTGATCCGAACGCCGATATGTGGACATGGGACAAGCAGACCGCGCGGGCGTACGAAATTAATCACGTACGGGGCAAATGGGGCGATTCTTTCAGCACAAACCCCGAATTTATACACTACGGGCATGGCGCGGGGTTCCAGGTACTTAACCTTGCCTACCACTACGGAATACGGAACTTCGTTCTAGTGGGCTACGATATGCGGTACCTGCCCGGGTACAACCGGGGGAACAAGAAACCGGGGCAGGGGCGGCACTTCTTCGGGGAATATCCTAAATCGATGCAGCACTGGCCGCGGGTAGGCAAGGAAGGCGAGTTCACAGGGCTATTAAAAACGTTCAAAACTATTGACACTCGCGCGCTAGGCATTAATATAGTGAACTGTAGTCCAGGCTCAGCCATGGACTTTTTCGAAACAGCAGAATTGAAGGACGCCTTATAATGAAAATTTACAGCGAAGAAATTCACCGGGCGCGCGCGTCGCGGTTGCAGCAACGGCTGTACGACATGGGCAGGAATTCGCTTCTGCGACACGACGACACGACCGCCTATTGTGCGTTCTTCTGGGAACTTCGCGACCAGAACGAAGACCTTGTGGAAACGCTCCAAATCGACGTACTGTCGAGCATGGCGGCAGCAGCTACTGAAAAGGCGGAATAATATGCAAGAGCGACGACTTGACTTCATGGGGCGCAGTTGGGTATGGAACCCGATGGACAACAAACTGCTTCAAGTAAACGACTGGATTAAGGATTTTAACGTCGCACTTGAGTTCGTACCGAAGGACCGCCGTTGTATCGCTATCCAGGCAGGGGGCGCGATGGGCGTCTGGCCGCGGGTAATGTCCGATTGGTTCGACGAAGTGCATACCTTCGAGCCGGACGCCGACAACTACGCTTGTCTTGAAATCAACTGTTCCGACCGGGCCAATATCTACCACACGCGCGCCGGACTGGGTTCATACGACGGTTACGTGTGCGTCGAGCTGCACCGCAGCGAGCACGGCAACGCCGGGGCATATTACACGATGCCAGCGCCGGAAGGTATCGACAAAAAGCACCGCATACCTTCGTTTTCGCTCGATACGCTGTACAACGACGGCAAGTTCAACACTGGCCGGGTAGACTTCATTCAACTGGACGTCGAAGGGCGCGAAGCCGACGTCGTAATGGGCGGTATTGCGCTTATCGAGCGCGACCTGCCGGTAATAATGGTCGAAGACAAGCCGCTGCCGCAGGACAGCAAAACCGGGCACAAATACGGCGAAGTCGAAAACATGCTGAAATCGGATTTCGGTTACAAAGTCGCGAAGAAAGTACACCGCGACATTATTCTGGTACCGTAAGGGGACATTATGACCGACCTATCACTACCGACCTACCACGAACCGAACTGGGCGACGCAGGGCGACCTACCGGACACCCTGAACGTCGTATGCGTCATGTGGGGCGACAAGTACGCGCCGAAGTACATCGACAGGCTTCTGGCGAGCGTGGAGCGCAACCTGCCCGACGATCTGGACTTCCAACTGTATTGCGTCACCGACAGCGCGACCGATATACCGGGCGTTGTCACACTGCGCGCGGAACGCGGCAAGTTATGGCCGATATGGTGGCACAAAATGAACCTGTTCGACGCGTCTATCATGCCGCACGGGCCGACGCTGTACATTGATTTGGACAGCGTAATCGTGTCGAGCCTTGAACCGCTGATCCGATCGAAATCCGACAAGCCTATGATTATCGTCGAGAACTTTTCGCCGAACAAGCGACACTGCTTGCACAACAGTTCGGCCATGCTGTACGACGTCGGGGACCCGCGCATTCAAGCGATGTTCGAAGAGTTCGTGGCAGACGCGAGCGTTACGATGTCGAAGCTTCACGGCGACCAGTGCGCAGTCTGGCGGCTACTTCGCGAAGACATAGCGAACTTCGAGCGCAAGTACGTTGTTTCGTACAAATATCACTGCCGTAACAAGCGACTGCCGGCCGATGCTTGCGCAGTTATCTTTCACGGCAAACCCGACCCGCACGAAGTCGCCGACGCGTGGGTTACTGATCACTGGCGCACATAAAGGACAACGACATGGCAGAAGTAGACGACCTGAACAGGGAGTTCCGACTTGACGAAGACCGGCAAGACGCCGTACTGATCATTTCGAAGGACGGCGAAGTACTGATGATCGAACCGTCGTACGCTGGCGAGCAGCCGGAGCACGTTGTTATCATCGAGGGGCTGGCGCGGGCACTTGCTGACCCGATTCTGTTCATCGAGCTGAAAGCAATCGTCGACCGGGCGATAGCCACTGCGCCGGAAATTGATTTCGACCATCCGCCGACGCTACAGTAAAATAAAGCTTGCAATCGCGTCGGAATGCTGTATAACGGTTGTTAAGAAATCGAACTATAGAAAGGGCAGCGACATGCAGGGCACAGACTTAGAAGCGTTTCAGCGGGCATACCTACTGCGGCATCAAGCAATGTGCGCCGGGCGGAGACCGTGGAGCGAGAACACGGCGAAGCGCGTTCGACAAGCGCTGCACCGCACGTCCCGGGCGCTTGGGCACCCGCTGTCGCAGAAACCGGCCGTTTTGTGAAATAGTTCACAGACACGGGGCCCGGGAGCTGGTAGACTGGTATTAAATCGAGGTACAGAACATGGCGAAAGACCTTAACAAGCAAAGCGTGGCGAATCAGCACTTCGAAAAAGCCATGAAGCGCGACGACAACAAGCTAAAGGAAGCTGACCGAAAAGGATACGTTCAAGCATGGAATAGGGCTGGTCAGATTATCGCACGGAATCGCAAGGCAGGGAGAACGCCAAGGAAAACGAGCGGGGGAGTATCAGCAACAGGGACAACGGGCAAGGATGTTCAAGGGGACGCACGGCCACAGGAACACGGCCACGAGCAGTAAGGACGCTCTTAAAGGGACTTGATAGGACATAACGGATAAGGATGTTCGTGCGCATGGACGCGCAGCCAAATTCAAGGGGCGCTGCAATCGGGCAGCGCCGCACACAGAAAGGGTACAGCGAAAATGAACTTCACAACCGGCAAAACTGTTACGCTTCCCGAAGACTTGGCGAAGAATATCGGCAGCGAGAACCTTCAAATGGCTGGCGCGCTGATCCAGATTGCTGAACTTACGAAAGGCTGCGACGTTGTACGCGCCGGCGAAGTTAACGCAATCGCGCAGGGAGCGCTTGACCGAATCACAGGCAAATGAAGCCGGCGACTATGCGCTGGAAGGTCACAGCAGACCGGAAAGGGGCCGTGCTGCTAGACGACTACGGCGTACACAGGGCCGCAGTGCGCAAGTCAAAGCACTTTACGGCCGTGTTACTGCACGACAAGCAGGGCGTAACGGAATTCGAGGGGCAGGCAATGCGCTTTTATGGCTGCTACCCGTCACTTCAGGGCGCACTTATCGCCGCCGTTAGCGCAGTAAACTAT
>Ga0209567_10001986_pt1 | contig 10108 bp, 8 predicted proteins | sample COG_12_FD_184756 | JGI IMG/M metagenome (GOLD analysis project Ga0209567, IMG submission 184756) | Pelagic marine sediment microbial communities from the LTER site Helgoland, North Sea, for post-phytoplankton bloom and carbon turnover... | ecosystem: Environmental > Aquatic > Marine > Neritic...
GTGAAGCGTGGCGCATCTCCTTCTTCGGCCATACCATGCAACAAGCCGGCCTGTGGATCCACATTGTGATATTCCAAATCCAGACTTTTCAACCAGGGATCGTCCCATTCTAATTTCTCGGCTTCTCGAAAGTTCTCCAATAACCAGAGCTTGGAGGCCCAATCAACCCGGCCGACCACTGCCTGATAGCCTTTTCGTAAATCCTTCACGACTGACTCCCAATGTGCCAGCACCCAGTCTGTCTCCTCATCTTGACCGGCATACTGTTTAGATGCGGCTTCCCAAAACTGTTCTTGAATATCCAGGGCTGAAAGATGCTTGCCGGTTGAGAGGGTGACCATCCATTGTTGTTGCGGGTCGCGCGAGATAGCTCGCAGCGTCTGAACGGGATCATCGAAATCCAAGCCCTGCGGGGCATGTCCGTCTTCAATCAACTGCAGCACCAATCCTGTCGTGCCCATTTTTAACAGGGTGGCTTCCTCTGCTATGTTTGAATCGCCCATGAGCAAGTGCAATCGGCGGAATCGTTCTGGATCAGCCAAGGGTTCGTCCCGGGTATTCACGATGGCCCGGTTGTGCTGGACCCATTCGAAAAAATCGTTGACGATGTAATCCGGGCGTTGGGAAATTTGATAGATTACGGCCTCTTCAGCAGACTTCCGTGAGCGACCGCTTCCCCGTCCTTCAATGTCGTCCAAGCCAATCCATCCCTCAACGGAACGTGCCATCCCGATTCGACCAGCTCCGGTAAAGATCTGGCGGGTGACGAGAAACGGCATGAGAAGCCCCAACCCTTGATAGGTAAACGGAAAGTCCCGTGTGACCAGATAATTTTCATGGCAACCAAAGGTCGCGTCCGTTTCATGATCAATATTGTTTTTGATAATCGACACCAGCTCAGAAAGGCCGAGTTCTTCCAGACAGTCTTGCAACAATAAATCTCCGGCGCGGTCTACGGCCACGAGATCCCATAATGAATGGCATTCCGGAGAGGCATATTCTAGATGGCCCATATCGACATACATCCGCCCCGCGTTGAGTAGAAAGCCACCATTGCCTGGGGGTTCATCGTGGCCGCGGTAATGCCGGTCTATCACGCCATGTTTTTTTTGCCCAAACAAATGTTCGATGATACGGCGGGCAATCCAGGAAGGAGAGACATCAGGTTGATCGGCCTTAATGAGCAGGCCATATTCAGTTTCAATTCCGAAGATTCGATTCAGCATAGCGACCTCCCCCTACGATGAGATGGAAGGCTGGAAAACGGGAGGAATCAAGGACTGAAGTTCGGCCTGGCTCAGAGAGCGATAGGTTTCCATTTTCCCACTCTCCCGATCCAAGAGCACACATTCCAGGGTTTCTTTGGAAAGCGTTTCCCTAATCCGAGAGGCAATCGCTTCATCATCAGGAATAGTGGGCACAGAAGCTGCTGATGAAGGAGTGTCCCCCTTCTCTTCCGTAGCCGGGGAAGGAGTCGAGGCTTGAAGTATGCTGGAAATCCCCCACAGACGAAGACTCACTTCCAAGGCCGACGACAAGGAAGAGAGCGGCCCATGGGTTTTCCATTCCTGCGCAAGAAGACCGCGAATGGAAGAGGAGGCCGCCAGCAATCCAAACTCGCGTTGCTCCTCAAACATGCCATCATAGTTGATGATGAACAGGTGGTCACGATCCTGAGTGGAGCCCACTTCTGCTAGCAAAATTTTGGCAATGTACGGGGCCTTGAAAATTTCTTCAAAGGCTTCTTTAATGACAGGTGCCAGTCCATTTTTCATTAGTCGGGAAGCGGTCACATCGGCTGGTGACCGTTGAAACCCTTCAACGTGGGCCATATCTAATAAGGTATACCGCAATTTTTCCAGATCCGTCGGATGGCCCATCCCCCCCAACGCAATCCGATCGTACACTTCATAAATCTTTTCCGTCCCTCGATTAACGGTTAGCAAAAGAATTCCTTGTGCAAAGGAGACGCCGACTAATGGATTGCCTTGTGTGAATTGATCGTCCAGATAGTTTCGCCGATTGGCGACGGCTTCGATCCAGCGGTACGGTTCTTCATACATGGTTGAGGACCTTTTCTGAATACAACGATTTCAATCGCTCGGCAGGAATCGTTTTCACCCCTTGCGCGGAAATAAGTTTCACGATGGGGTACAGTTGGGCCTGAGCGTCAACCCCACCGGTCGCGGAATCAAACTCCGCCGCACTGGTCATGAGGCGGAGCACAAATATCAGGGCGTCTTCTTCATTCAGACCGAGCACCGGGCCATTGCCCCACCGGTTCATATAGAACAAAATCCCTCGAATCGTGGGAGATCCCGAGCCGGAGACGGCATATTCCACCGCTTCAAATTCAGCACCTAATATGTCGTAAAAGAAAATCTTTCCGCATTCTTCGAGTTGGTCATACCCCGCAAAAACAGGGACCACCGTCCCCGTCCCGGCCAACGCCGCCGGCGAATTGTTTTTCAAAAGGGTCGATAAGGCTCGCAACTTTCCCTCAAAGCTCAAATCCTGCAGTTGGCTTCTTCGGTAATACTTAAAAGAATGCTCTAAGATCCTGGCCATTTCAAATGCGGTTGCGGGAACCCCTGCAATGGCCAGCACGGAAAACCGATCTATTTCTAAAACCTTATCGGTCCGGTCATACATGACGACATTCCCGGCGGTTGCCCGCCGGTCACCAGCCACGAGAACACCATCGGCATACTTCATGGCAAAGACCGTGGTGCCGGTGGTCAGATCAGTATTGCCCGACCGTCCATTCACATTGGAAGGCTGAGAAAGGGTGTCCAGGGCATAGCCCTGTTCTCGCAGAACCTGAAGAAAATCTCCCTGTTGTCCCATGCTATTTATTCCCCGGTCCGTTGGCGATATTTTTCCGCCTGTTTGGGATCCACCTTGCGCATGCGCTTCATGAGATTATCCCGCGAAGGAGAATCCGTTTCCGGTCGCTTAGGACCAGAACCCTGATCTCCAGGACCCGAAGGCTTTGAGATGGGGTCGACCGGCCGCTCTTTTCGATCAAGACCTCCAACAGCTTGCAGATAGTCATATGCGTGCTTCATAAATCTCATCCTCCACTTGAACTATTTTTGAACTGTCATGGATGCAATCATATCGAATGGGGTATTGGCATCCTCTACTGCAGATCGACAGTGGGCCACAGACACCGGCTCAAGGTGATCCATCAGGTCAAGATGGAGCCCACCATTTTGGCCACGAAAATGAACCCCCTCCCATTGTATTGATGTAATGTCTTCACCAAACCGTTCTACACACAACCCTCTGAGACCTCCACGAGTATCAAGTGGCCCATGTTTCATGGCCTCATGAATCTCATGTTCCTGAGAAATGTTGGTCGTTCGCCCGTCGGCTTCCAGCCCAAAAAAGAGCCCGCGCTCCGGATCCAGATTATGATATTCCAAATCCAAACTGGCGAGCCAGGGATCATCCCAGCCAATTCCTTCATCCTGCACAAAGCTATCGAGTAACCACCTTTTGGTAATCCAATCAATCTTCCCCACCAATTGGAGCGGATCCTGTTCCAATTGATTGATGACATGCTCCCACTCCTGGAGAATCCAATCTGTTTCTTCATCAATATTCGTTAAGACGATACGCGCCTGATTCACATATTCCCGTTGAATATCCAATCCTGAAATGGTTCCGCCGTGTTCTCGCCTCACGACAACCTTTAAGTCCGGATCTTGAGAAAACGCTTGAATCGCTTGAACGGGAGATGCCAAATCAAACGAAGGGACAAATCCTTCAGCAATCATATCCAACACGACTCGTGTCGTTCCAATCTTTAGGGCGGTAGCATATTCACACATGTTTGCGTCGCCTAAGATGAGATGAAGGCGCCGATAGCGCTCGCGATTCGCATGCGGTTCGTCGCGCGTATTAAGGATAGGGCGGTTATGCATGGTATCCACGCTTAATTCAGTTTCCATAAAATCGGCCCGTTGCGAAATTTGAAAACCGCCAGGGGTAAACCCACGCTCTTGCGCTTCCCGACCAACCTTGCCAGCGCCAGCAATGAATTGCCGGCTGGCCAGAAATGGCATCAGTCCACGAACCAGGTTCTCAAAATTAAGCGCTCGAGAGACCAAATAATTATCGTGGCAGCCGTAACTATGACCATGAAAGTCCGTATTGTTTTTATACAGCTGGACCACCCGCCCACCCAGAACTTCGTTCCGACGCTGTGCGGCCACCCAAAGAATTCGCTCGCCAGCCCGGTCATGCGCGATAACATCCTTGAGAGACCGGCATTCCGGCGTGGAATATTCGGGATGGGTGTGATCGTTATAAAATCTCGCGCCATTGGGTAACACGAGATCACTTTTCATTTCATGGAAGGAAAATGGCCGATGGGCATCCTGCTCGGCAAAGAGGTCTTCCTCTTTATCCTGAGCCAACTCGGTCACTCGAAACCCCCGTTGATCTTCATGGGGATGTTCGCCACGATAATCCCAACGGCGGGTAAAATGTCCGTCAAGATAGGCCCGTACTAATTCCATGGATTCCACCACAGGATCGGCGGTCTCGCAATCTTCCCGCGCAATACCGTATTCGGTCTCAATTCCAAATAGGCGAATTGGGTTCATACAGCCACCCCGATCAACGAAGCATACGCCATTTGAAAGAGCTCCCTAGCATGAGAGGGTTAGACAATTTGAGAAATCCGATGCTCTTCTCCATCCTTTCCAGGCTGTAACGAAGACACTCCAACAACCTGGTCAGGGTGATAATCCAAGAGCTTCAACCATTCCTCAGCGGAATCATCTGGCGGGAAAATTTCACTCTCTTTGAATTCTTCATTGGTGGCAATGATGACATCCTCCAGGGTCAGACCCGAAGGCTTCCGATCGCCCGCTTGAATCGCCCGCTCAATGGCTCGTTCTTTAGCGCGCCGGACTATTCCCGCCAACACCGCTCCACTTAATAAATCCCGGCGATAGAGAATTTCGCGCCGTCCGTTACGCAATCGGATGGCCAGCACTCGATTCTCCTGGCTCGGTTGAAATATATTCTCTAACAGTCCTTCGACAATCTGCGATACGGAAGTTTCACCCCCTGCTCCACCGTCTTGAGTATCCGTTGAGGCATAAGGCAGGTCAGCCGTCAAATAGACACGTAAAATGTCTCCCACATCGGTTCGCCCAGGTCGACCGACCTTTATTTTTCGATCAATTCTTCCAGGTCTCAATACGGCCGGATCAATCATATCCGGACGATTCGAAGCCAGAATCACGACCACTTGGGAAAGACTTTCAATGCCATCCAGTTCAGCGCAAAACATCGGAACCAGCGTATTAGAGACATTGTAGGATCGCATCGTCCGTCTGGTCCCCAAAATGGATTCGGCTTCATCGATAAAGATAAAGGGTAACTTCCCGGCTTGTCGTTGTTGCCGGGCTTGCAGGAACAAATCGCGAATAATTCGTTCAGATTCCCCTACCCACATATTCAACACTTCCGGACCTTTGACATGCAGAAAAACTCCGCCCTCAATGGCAGGAAGGCCGGAAGCGCCCTCTTTGGTCTGATCTTCCGAAGGAGGGGTGGTCAACTCGCCCTTTTGGGCTAAGAGTTCTCCTAGGCTGGCGGCTGTGGCTTGGCCAATCAGCGTTTTTCCGCACCCTGGAGGCCCATAGAGCAAAAACCCCTTTGGTTGCTGGAATTGATAGCGCGCAAATAACTCTTTATGAAGGAGCGGATATTCAATGGACCGGCGGATGGACTCAATAGCTTCTTGTTGCCCTCCGATATGCTCCCACCGCACGGTAGGCAACTCTGCTAACAGATGCGATTTCGCTTGTGAATTTTCCAATTGCTCAATGGCTATCCGGTGTGTCGGATCCAGGCGAACCTCATCTCCCACCTTCAGCTCCACACTGGCAAGATCATCGGTCCGTTGAATGAGAATACCTTGTCTGCCTGCCTCCTGGTCGATACGAAGCCGCCCATCTCCCAATATCTCTCGAACTTTGACGATCGGACCACTCTGATCATAACCGAGAGACCGAATCACGACATAGGCTTCATTGACTAAAATCTGATGCCCAATCTTTAAGGGATCCCCTTCCATCCGGGGGTCAACATTGGCGTAATATTCCGCCCCACCAACCATGATTCTGGCTACGCCATCAGCAGGTTGGCTCAGCAACGTTCCGATTCGATTAGCTGGAGCCGTCAGCTTTTCAATGACCGACTGCATTTTCGTTCGTTCGGCTTCATGCTGTTGTGTCGAGGTGGTCAATTCGATCAATCGATGTCGCAGTTGATAGAGAAAAGCAATCCTTTCATCCCCTTCCGGCAAAGAAGCCAAGCATTGATCAATTAATTCAAGAGACGAAAGCTCTGCTAGTCGTTGGGATTGTCCGGAAGATGCTTTATGTTTTCCCGAAGAAGACTGAGAGACCGAAGAATGATGATCGCTCATAATCTATTCCATTCTGTACAAATGTGGCCAGAGAAAATACTCAAAAAAAACCCAATCGCCTCTCTCAGGTAAATGAGAAACGTAATCATTCATTCTACCTTGTTTGAGTCTCGTTACCCAAGGTCAAAAAAAAGCGGGGAATCTGTTCCCAGATTCCCCGCTCAAGAGCACGGCATGTCTTAATTGGCCTATTACCAGCGATCTCCGCCGCCACGACCACCGCCGCCACGATTTCCACCCTCAAAACCCCCTGTGCGCGGAGCTTGAGGCTTGGCCTCATTAACGGTCAGCGTTCTCCCTCCTAACTCGGTCTCATTCAGCGCATCAATCGCTGCCTTTGCTTCAGCATCAGATCCCATTTCCACGAAACCAAACCCTCGCGATTGCCCCGTGTACTTGTCGGTAATCACTTTAGCTGATTGAACGGTTCCATGCTGACCAAACAGATCAGACAATTCCTGGTCAGCTGTGGAATAAGGCAAACCACCTACATAAAGCTTCGAACCCATTGGGGTCCCTCCTTCTAAAAGCGATATTGTTTTGCAAAAATTGAGGAGAGAAGGGAAGGAACGGCCCGAGAACGCGGAACAGGAGGCGACTTAGGACTAACTTCCAATCAGATTCCTTATGAACACTTTGCCAAAACAACATCAGTGAAAGGCCAATTCACCTGATCCATTCACCACGCGGCCCAGACTTCGTGATGAACATCTTTCGAAGCTAGCATAAGCCAGAATTATAAAGAATGCAACACAAAAGGGTTATGCCCCTTTTCTCTGGTAGATCAGCTCAGGCACGCCACCCCCCTCAATCACCTTTTCAGTAATGACTACCTGCTTGACGTGTTTCAACGCGGGAACATCATACATCAAATCGAGCATCACATCCTCTAGGGTCGCCCGAAGACCGCGCGCACCGGTTTTCATAGAAGAGGCTCGGGTGGCAATGGCTTGAATGGCCTGGGGCGTGAACTCTAACTGCACATCATCTAATTGAAACAACGCTTGATATTGCTTAAGCAAGGCATTTTTGGGTTCTTGGAGCACACGCACCAAATCTTCAACCCGCAAGTCACTCAAAGAGGCTAAGATCGGAAACCGACCAACAAATTCAGGAATTAATCCATATTTCAATAAATCTTCTGGGCGAAGTTGACTCATCAGTTGAGCAGAATTGTTCGATTGCCCATGTGAAGAACTCGCGCCAAACCCTACACGCTTCTGATTGGTCCGCTTCGCAATAATATCTTCCACCCCCACAAACGCTCCACCGCAAATAAAGAGGATATTGCTGGTATCGACTCGAAGAAATTCTTGCTCAGGATGTTTTCGACCACCTTTAGGAGGCACATTGCAGACGGTGCCTTCTACTAATTTCAATAGCGCCTGTTGGACCCCTTCTCCCGAAACATCCCGTGTAATCGAAGCACTTTCCGATTTTCGACTAATTTTATCGATTTCATCAATATAGATAATCCCCACCTGCGCTCGGGCAATATTAAAATCGCACGATTGCAATAATTTCAAAATGACATTTTCAACATCTTCTCCAACATACCCGGCTTCCGTCACGGTGGTAGCATCCGCGATGGCAAAAGGAACCTGTAACACTTTCGCCAAGGTCTTCGCTAAAAGGGTTTTGCCGGTCCCCGTTGGACCAAGCAACATCACATTGCCTTTTTCAAGCTCTACATCCCCCAGATCTTTTCCGCTAAAGACCCGCTTGTAATGATTGTGAACCGAAACCGCAAGAATCTTCTTGGCACGCTCCTGACCAATGACATATTGATCCAAAATCTCCTTGAGTTCAGGTGGTGTCGGTAAAGGGGCCGAGGGCAGATCCAAAGGAGGCTGCCCGTCAGGGGTACCTGATAAAAATTTCGAACATTGCTGGACACAATCTGCACAGATCAACACAGAACCCGGAGCGTGGCATTCCATGCATGCCGGCTTCGTGGGTGCTTGAATTAAATTCGTGGCTCCACCTCTGGCTTTCCCGCAAAAGGAACAGACGGCATCGGCACGATTGCGCCCTTGTTTAGAATCCCAAAAAGCCACAGGACAACCCTTTCTATGAATGAGACGCCATTATATGAAATTCCTATATGAATCATATAGGAAAAAAATCTTAAGCACCTTGGAGGACAATTTCAAATTACCAATCACTTACGAAAGAGATTCTTGGGTAACAAGCGGGATGGGTTTCCAAGACATTCCACTGTCATTAGTGCGAAAAAGACCCTTCCCGTTTGTCCCCGCATACAATACGTGAGAATCAATAGCACTGATGGCAAGCGCGCGAATATTGATATTCGTCAATCCCGCATTGCGGGTTTCCCATGTTACCCCACCATCCTCACTTCTGGATATACCTTCTCGATGTGAAACATACATGACTCCAATTTGGTGAGAGTCAAGAAGCAACTCACTTAGCATATGATCAGGTAAGGATTCCCCAATCCGATTCCAGGACTTTCCACCATTTCCTGTCTGATAGAGTCCTTCTAATGTTGCCGTATAGACGTTATCGGGGTTAAAAGGATCAACCTTTATCCGCGTGACACCGAGGGCGCGGGAAGACTTTAAGACATCCGGGGCCACCAACCCCGTATTGACCTTTTCCCAAGTCTTTGCCCCATCCACAGACTTATACACACCGCCGCTTGTTCCGGCATAAAGAGTTTGAGGTTGCTGATGATCTATATCCAGGGAAATAACCATAAGCACCTCTTTCATCCCCTCCATGCGTTTGGTCCATGTCTCACCGCCATCATTAGACTCAAACACACCAAGAGACGTGGCCGCAAACACATGACTACTGGACCCTGGAGCAAAGACCAATTGATGGACAACGGATGAAATCGTGACCTCATACAGACCAGTTCCCCGTGATACCCACCGTTGCCCCCCATCATAGCTTTTATAGACCGCATCACCTTTGGTCCCCGCCAAAATGTTTGCGGGAAATAATGGATCGATAGCCAAGGCGATGACGCGCGAATGGGTCATGCCAGCCGACATCTTTTCCCAATGGGTTCCCCCATCACGAGTTTTATAAATATAGTCGTTTGTCGCCATATACAGGATATGGGCCTTTGTGGGATGCAAGGCGACCTCGACGACTGTTTCACTCTGCCCACAGCCAGCCAAGACCAAGAACCCGATGACGTGTAGGAAAAAGGACTTAAACAAAGCCATCGTCAAAGATCAAAAAGACTACACAATAATCTTATGATTGTTGGACATAGAAGCGGGTGAAATTCGAAACCCTCTCATCAGGCTCTAACGAAAACGAGTCCTACTTTTTTGTGGTGAAGAAGAAGGAGGAGGGGTGGCGGTGATGGGAGGCAATGTGTTCACAGAGGCTTTCGGGGCACGTTGATAGATGCCCAAAGCCTCAGACATCCATCTATTGAGGTCCGCAATCCGTGTTTCATTCGCCGGATGTGTCGATAAAAATTCCGGTTGAGTTCCACCACCAGAAGCGGCAGCCATACGCTCCCAAATCCGCACAGCTTCTTGAGGATCGTATCCGGCATCAGCGGCTAACAAGACGCCGATATAATCCGCTTCGGATTCATGCTTTCGACTGAACGGCAACAACACACCGGTTTGAAGGCCCAGTCCCATAGCCTGCATACCCAATTGATTTAAAGCT
>Ga0209567_10001987_pt1 | contig 10108 bp, 4 predicted proteins | sample COG_12_FD_184756 | JGI IMG/M metagenome (GOLD analysis project Ga0209567, IMG submission 184756) | Pelagic marine sediment microbial communities from the LTER site Helgoland, North Sea, for post-phytoplankton bloom and carbon turnover... | ecosystem: Environmental > Aquatic > Marine > Neritic...
CGCGATCGGGCAGTCCGTGCGCGTAACTGTTCCGGAGGAGAATTTCCGCAAGGAGCCCCGCGTTACGGGCAGCAACAGGCTCGCCACGTTGTTCGAAGGTGCAGTGCTCGAGGTCGAGTCCCGCCAGGGTCGCTGGGTTCGGGCGACGCTTGAGGGGTGGATCTGGAGCCCATCCGTGTCGGGTACTGATCGTGACGGTTTCGATCTGATCGTTTCCAATCCTGGCGGCGAGAACCTGCGTGAGGCGCCAGAAGGTGACGCCCGCCGTGTCGCTCGTCTGCTGCGAGGGATGCTGCTGGATCGGGTTGAGCGACAGGGCAATTGGACACGCATCCGTCGATCCGCCTGGGTGTGGGCAGAGTCCGCGACCGAGGTCGAGAGAGAGACCTCTCGGCTCACCGCAGCGGAGTCGGGTCCCCCGGATCCCGTCCCGGAGGTCGCCAGGCCGGCGGAGTTGCCCGATCGGATCGTGGTCTCAGGCGAGGGCGTAGAGCTCCACGTCTCGCCTTCGGGGGACACGCTGGCGTCGCTCAGGCCGGAAGCGGATCTTGAAGTGCTGGCTCGTGAGGGGAGTTGGGCCCGTGTACGGGTCGAAGGCTGGGTCTGGGTGCCGTCGACTCTTCCGGTCGACTCGGCGCTGGCGAGCGGGGATCTCACGCCAGCCGACGTTGCGGCAAACCCGGACCAATACCGAGGGCGTCAGGTTCGCTGGCGACTGCAGTTCGTAGCCGTCGAACGGGCGGAGCCAGCGCGGGCGGATTTCTACGAGGGCGAACCGTTCATCCTGGCGCGCGAGGCGGACGGAGATCAGGGATTCGTCTACGTGGCCGTCCCGCCGGAGCTCCTCGCGGAGGCCGACGGTCTACGACCACTGCAGATGATCCAGGTGTTGGGGAGGGTCCGTACGGGCCGGTCGGCTTTGATGGGTTTTCCGGTACTCGACCTGATCGCGCTGAATTGAGGGGGCGCGAATGAGCAATGGGAAGAAGCCGGGCGACACGCCCTTGCGACACGCGGCCCGTGGTCCCGGCGGCGGGGACGACGAGACGGCCCGCCACCACCGGGCCGTCCTCCCCGTAGACAGGTCGGTACTATGGACGCCGAGGCGAGACCCCGGCGATCCGGCGGGGCCGGCGGTATCCGGGCCCTACGAGTTGTTCCTTGCCCGGTCGGCCATCCGACAGATCAACAGGCATTCCGATGCCGACGGGAGGGAGTCTCGCTTCGGGTTCCTCCTGGGAAACCTGTTCAGGTGCCCCGAGTCAGGTGTCCACTACGCAGTGATTGACCGGGTCGTCCCAACGGACGAACCTCTATCCGAAGATGCCCCGGACCCGTTCCTTCTCCGGGCGTGGGCGAATTCGCAGGAACTGTTCCGCGAGCACGGCGGAGTGTTGATCGGCTGGTATCACACCCACTACTTACTCGGCCTCATGCTCTCCGACGGTGATCGGGAGATGAACGAGCGCTACTTCGCTCAACCGTGGCAGTGTTGCGTCCTGATCGTCCCGGATTCGGCTCGGCCGATGGGCGCCGTCTTCCGACCTGCCGCTGCGCAGGGAGAGGCAGGTGGAGATCTCTGGCCTTTCCGCGAGCTCCTGGCCGTCGAGGATATACCTCCCACGGGTCCGATTCCGACGGCCGTCCATTGGAAGAACTACGGTGCGGACCGGGAGGTCGAGACCGAGACCACGGAGAGGGATGAGCCGACCGGAGCCGAAACTCCGCCGGTCGTTTCCGTCCAGCCACCAGCCGACACCCACGCGTCTACTGTGACCCTCGTCCTCGCGGACAATCAGGCCGATCGCATGTACCCCAGGCTGCCGGTCCGGCGCCGAACGATCATCTGGCTTCTGGCGGCCGTGGCCGTGGCCATTGGCGGGTACATGGGAGGGATGCGACTCTTCACCTCGCCCGAGGCGCCTCCAGCGGTCGTTCCGGTCCCCGTCGCTCAGCCACCCCAGCTTCCGCCGGAAGTGCAAGGGTTTGTGGACGCCTCGACGGACCTCGAAGAGGCCATGCTCCGGTATGACGAGAGGCGACAGGATTTCGATCTGGGGCGCATCGGCTGCGAGATGCTGGCCGGCGGGTATGCCGCGGCCGACGATGCGTTCATCGGCATGGCAGGGTCCTACGCTGGACTCGGAGCGCAGGCGGACGAGACGTTGGATGCGGAATACGAGCGCCTGGTGGAGGACATGAATCGGCTCAACCAGCACTTCGACGCCTCCGGGTGTCCGCGACCCGAATGAGGACGCAGCCCATGCATCGAATCATCCTGTTCGCCACGCTGCTTGTCGCTCTGCACGTGTGGCCCTCCACCATTCGGGCGCAGGAGGCGGAGCCGCTCCAGAAGAGCGACATCATTCGCCTTCTAACTGGAACCACGTACACGAAGGCGGAGGTGGCGGGGATCATACGGCAGAGTTGCCTGTCGTTCACTCCAACCGAGCGGGACCGAACCGATTTCAGGGCGCTTGGTGCGGATGGTTCGGTCATGACGGCGATCGATGGGTGCTCAGGTGGTCCGGCGCCGGCGGTACCGGCTCTCTCGTTCAGCGTGAACCAACGGATCTTCGACGTGTCGGCGGGAGACACGGTGCGAGTTTCGGTTGCCGTGAACCGGGGCCCGGCTGGCGAGAGTGGACTGCGCCTGCAGCTCGTGGGCAGCGGCGCGCTCGGCAGCGGATCGGATGCCCGCGCGGTCACCGATGCGAACGGGCGGGGCACGTTCGTCGTTCCGGTTGGGACACGGGCCGGGACCTACAATCTGACGCTGTCATCAGATGCGACGATCGGTGGATCTCGAGCCATCACGCTCCGGATCAGCCCGGCTGCTGCGGAGCAGGCGACGGGCGCCCCGGATCCGATTGCACTTTCGACCGGGGATGAGCCCACACCGTTGAGGCTGGAAGTTTCGGACCGGTTCGGAAACGCCGTCGGTGGCGTATTGGTGCAGGTGCGGACGGGCTCGGAGAACGGGCCCGAGATCGCTTCAGGACGTACGTCGGCTTCCGGCACGCTGGAGATGTCGGTGACAGCCTCGCTCCTGGGCGGGGAAAGTCGACTGGTATTCGTTTCCGACGGCGTGGTACTGGGTTCGAGAGGAGTGGCACGTCCGGCGGGCGGGGCGGCCGAAATCGCGGCTGTTTCCGGAAGCGACCAGTCGGGAGATACGAATTCGGGTCTTCCTCTGCCGCTTGTCGTGGCGGTGCTGGACGCAAGTGGCGCCCCCGCCCGGAACGTCGAAGTCCGCTTCTCGGCAGTCAACGGACAGGTCAGTGCGGATCTGGCTCTGACGGATGGGAGCGGCCAGGCGAGCGCGATGGTGACGATGGGCCCTCGCGGTGACGAGACTACCGTAACGGTCGTGTCCGGAGAGGCAACCCGCGTCTTTGCCTTCCCGATCACGACGGGCGGCATGACTGCGGCGGCCATGGATGCGGCGCTCCTGCAGGCCGCAGCCCTGCTCGCAACCGGCGATGCCGTGGGAGCACGGGAACTGTACCAGCAGGTCGCGGAAGCCGATCCGTCGGACCTGGCAGCGGCCACGGGTGTGGCGGATACGTATGCGGCCGAAGGACAGTTTGCGGAGGCCGTAGCGCGTTACCGAGCGGTCTTGCGGATGCAACCGTCGCGTCGTGATGCCCAGGTGGGAATGGCGAGGGCGAGCCTTGGGGCGGGCAACGCCGAAGAGGCGGCCCGCTGGTTCGACCTCGCCCTCTCCCGGGACCGCGACGACGTGAATTCGTGGATCGGACTGGGGACGGCCCGGGCGCGACTCGGCCAGGAAGCAGAAGCGAGAGCCGCGTTTGAGCAGGCCCTCGAGCTCGACCCCGCGAATGAAGAGGCCCGGCGGGGACTCGATCGATTGCACCAGAACCCACTGCTGCTCCAGGCAGACGTATGGGGCGGCTACACGGACGACAATGGTCGGGATCCGGGATTCCGGTGGGCCGAACTCCGGGTCTACCCGGGCGCCGGCTTCGAGCTCTGGTTCGCATTCGACAACATGCTGAGTTTCCGTCACCCATACCTCGTGCGGGGCGAGGATGACATCGAAGGCATGTACGGCGGTCTCGGTTACAGCTACGGCGCAGGCCGGGACTACCGGACGTCGTTCGAGATCGGACGCAGAGAAGAGCCGGTGGACGGTACCATCCAGACTACCTGGACGCTGGACCAGACGATCGGCCTCAATTCCGGTGGGTGGGTCAAGCTGGGTGGCTGGCTCGGGCACTGGTATGATCGGGATGATTGGGTCGTGTTCGCACAGGCGGGCGTTCTGGCCGGATCTTCCGCGGTGGTGAAGCCCATGGTTTCCTACGGCGACTACTTCGGCTCCGCTTTTGGCGGTATTCCCGAGGGCGTTCCGAACCGGACTCCCTCGAAGGAAGTTCGCGTGGGCCTGGCCACACGTTTCGGAGCCGAGTCGGGACTCGGCGCCGAGCCGGCAGTGTTCTACGGGAACGTGAGAAACGACGTTTCCGATGAACTCAGCGGCAGTCTGTGGGACGCGTCCATGCGTCTCTGGTATTCCGTGAGCCAGACGTTCACCGTCGACAGCTTCGTGCAGTACCAGTCGCCTCCCGGGCTGCCTTCCTTCTGGAGGATCGGACTGGGTCTACGGTTCGGTATCAAGCAGCCGAACTGATCGAAGCCCTCTTCTCACGCCAGTGATGTACTGACACGCCCTCGTGTGACCTTGCCGGCCACGAGGGCGGTGTTGTATCATCTCTTGACTTTCGGTGTTTATTCGGTATCGGAGGAGGGAGATGCGACGTTCGGTGGCGCTGGTGGAGTTGGAACGGCAGATCGAGCAGATCGAGTCGAAGCCCCGCGGTCCGGGCGGTTCCGTTCCCACGGGTGTTTCTTCCCTCGATACGCTGTTGCCCGGGGGTGGATTGCCGCGTGGCCAGGTGGTCGAGTGGCTCGGTCCCCGGTCGAGCGGCAAGACATCGCTGCTCCGGGCCGCTCTGGCCAGCCTGCGAGCGACCGGCGAGTCGATCGCTCTCATCGATCCCGCTCGTTCCCTGTACGCGCCCGACTGGGCCGGTCTGATCGCGGGCGAGGGAAGGTTCTGGGTCATTCGTCCTCCGGATCCAGCCGAGGCTACCTGGTGTGCCGACTTGATCCTTCGAAGTGGTGCGTTCGGGGCCGTGGCGCTCCTGGCATCGACGCACACCGTGGCAACCGAAGAAGTCGATCCGCTGCTGCGCCGAGCCGTGACGATACGTTTGCAACGCCTGGCCGAGGAAGCGAATGCCGTTTTTCTGACGGTGGGGCACGTTCCGATGGCCGCCCTCCGCCTGTCTTTTCGTGCGGGTCGCGTGGAATCCGTACGGGAGGATTTCGGGCCCTTTCTTCCCTCCGTCCGACCCATCTGGGTACGTGTGGGGAAACGAGGCGCAGTGGAAGTGCCGCTTCTCTGTCCGGTGTCTCCTCCCTGGGGGCCCGATCCAGCCCGGGACCGAAAGGGGCCAGCGACTTGAGTGCCGCACCACCCCGGGTGGCCACTGTTCTCACGACCAAGGGTTCCCTGCTCACCGGCGATCCGGGTGGGACCCGCCTCGCGACGGCATTGCTGGCCGGCTCACCACGCGTAGCTCCGGTGGGCCCCGGGATATGTCGGGTAGACGCGCGCGGGTGGGAACGAATGGGGGGCGAGTCGGGTCTGGTCCGTACGCTTCGGGAGGCTGTGCTCCAGGCGGGGTTCACGAAGGCCTGGGCCGGTGTGGCGAACGTGGCGGTCGTGGCCGATGCCGCGGCGATGCTGGCCAGGCACCTGGACGGACAGACGCCGGATATCTCGTCGCTTCCTCGAGGCGTGGTGCATGGGGAAGCTTCAATCATCGTGCCCCCGGGCGCCGGCCTGGCGTTCCTGTTTCCCCTGCCACTGTCGGTTCTACCGATCCCTGACGAATTGCGCGAAACCCTGCGGACGCTTGGATTCCACCGTATCGGGGAACTGGCCGATCGAGATCGCAGCGAGCTGGAAGTCCGATTTGGCCCGGCCGGTGTGCAGGCACATCGGTGGGCCTGTGCGGAGGACGATCGGGCGTTCCGTTCCCTTGCAGCTGACGAACTCCCGGAATCTTCATTGGAATTGGACGGGGCGGTGGTGACGCTGGAACCGCTGCTGTTCGTGCTTCGCCACCTCCTGCACCGCGTATGCTCCGATCTACTGCGCGTGGGACGTTGTGCTTCCCGTCTTCTGCTCGAGTTTCACCTGGACGGATCCGGCGCAGCGCAGCGAGCCAAGGTGCTTCCGGCGCGTGCGACGAGGCGGGAGGACCTGCTGTACGACCTGTGTCGCGCGGCCCTGGAGCGCGCCGTGGACGCGAACGGTTCCCTGGCGGCCCCCATAAAAGGAATCACGCTGCGGGTGGAGGAAACGGCGCCTCCGGGTGCACGCCAGGGGGACCTCTTTTCGGGAGACTGGCGTGATCCCATGGCCGCTGCCGCGGCCCTTTCCCGTCTGCGTGCCAGGTTGGGCGAAGAAGCGGTGGCATGGCCCCATCCCCGCAGGATCCATCGACCCGAGTCTCGTAATCGGTGGCGACCGGCGGCTTCCGTCGAGACTCCGGAAGAAGAGAAGGTTCGATCCGACCCATCCCCGGGCATGAGTCGGATCATGTCCGCGGATGGAGCATTCGAGAGCACGCTTCACCTCCTGCCTGAACCGGTCGAGGTGGAGGTATGGGCCAGCAAAGGCTGTCCCCGTGAGCTTCGGGATCGTTCGGGGCGTCGTTCGCTGATCGTCGCCGAGGGCCCAGAGCGTCTTTCTGGTGATTGGTGGAAGGATCTCTATCGACGCGAATACTACCGAGCCTGCACGGAAGAGGGGGAATTGTTGTGGTTGTATCGGGAATGGAGGGGGAGGGGTAAGGAGGCGAAGTGGTGGCTGCACGGCTTCTACGACTGAGGATCGGCGATAAATGCCGCATCTCTGCGTTGCACTCCTCGCGACTTCCTGCAGCGTACATCTCAGTACGCCTCGGTCGTCGCTCGTCGTGTGCCTTGACCTGCGGCATTTCTCTTGATCCTGATGCTCCTCGCTGCGCTGCGGAGCGCTCGTGTCCGATTTCGTAGAGCTGGCGGCGCGATCAGCCTTTTCTCTCCTGGCCGGTGCTTCGAATCCCGAAGACATGGCCGAACGGGCGGCGGCCGTGGGTATGCCGACCCTTGCCCTGGCCGACGTGTTCGATCTCGGGGGCGCGGTGCGGTTCACACGCGCGTGTGACGATGCGGGTGTGCGTCCGATCATCGGGGGTGAAATACGCCTGGGTGGCGGGCAACGAACCGCCTCAGGCCGTGTCGGCGACGGCAGGCTGCGGCTGGTACTCCTGTCTGAAAGTCTCGCTGGATACCACGCGTTATCGGCGCTCATCACCCGGGCGCGTCTGGCATCTCCCCGGGGCTCACCGGGTCTCGTCTTCACCGAAATCGAGGGCAGAACCGAAGGACTGACGTGTCTCATCATGACGGAAAACCAACGGCCGGAGACGCCGGGATTCGATTATCGGGTTGAGCAGCTGCGGTCCATGTTTCCCGACCGCCTGCACCTTGCCCTGGAGCATCACGGGCTTCCAGCCGACGCGCGTCGTTGTTCCGCATGGATTCGGCATGCTCGCGATCTTGGGCTCCCGTGGCTCCCGGTCAACGCGCCGCTGTACGCCCGCCCTCGCGATCGAATCGTGCTGGATACACTGACCTGTCTCCGCTATGGAACCACCCTGGATGAGGCGAACGACCGATTGCCGCCCAACGGCGAGTGGTATCTGAAAGGGGCCGCTCAGATGCGAGAGCGATGGGGGCGGGAAGCTCTCCTGGAGACGTTGCGGGTGGCCGACCGGTGCCGATTCCACATAACCGATCTGAAGCCACGGCTTCCACCCTTCAATGTGCCTGGAGGAGGGGAGCGAAACGCATTCCTCAGGGGACTCGTGGAGCAGGGCGCGCACGAGCGGTACGGCGGTCGTCTCGATGCCCGGCACCTTCAACAGATCGAGCACGAACTCGAGATCATCGGTCGCCTGGATCTGGCCGACTACTTCCTCATCATGTGGGACATCGTGCGGTTCGCGAACCGGCGCGGAATCCTGGTGCAGGGAAGGGGGTCCGCCGCTAATTCGGCGGTCTGTTACTGCCTCGGGATCACCGCCGTGGACCCCATAGGCCTGGATCTTCTGTTCGAGCGCTTCCTATCCGAGTCCCGACACGAGCCACCGGACATCGACCTGGACATCGCCCACCGGGACCGGGAAGAGGTGCTCCAGTACGTGTACCAGAAATACGGTCGTCGGCACGCCGCCATGGTGTGCGAGTCCATCACGTACCGCGGGAAGATGGCGGCCCGTGATGCGGCCCGGATCCTGGGGTTTTCTTCCGAGGAAAGTGATCGCCTCTCTCTCGAGGTGGACCGCGGAGGCGCCGTGGACGCGGCCCACAGGCTTGCGGAGGGCGGCGCCGTGCGCGCGGGTCTCGATCCTTCCGATCCCAGGACGTCGGCCCTGATCCGGACCGTGGCCGGCCTGGAGGACCTTCCCCGTCATCGCTCGATTCACGTAGGTGGATTCGTGATTTCCGGCCAGCCGATCGGCGAGGTGGTGCCCGTGGAGCGCGCTTCCATGGCCGATCGTACGGTGATCCAATGGGACAAGGACGACCTTGATCTCCCGGGCTTCATCAAGTTCGACCTGCTGGGTCTAGGGATGCTGACGTTGCTGGGCGATGCCATCCACATCATTCGGCGGACTCGCGGGGTGACGATCGATCTCGCTCGCCTGCCACCGGACGATCCGGCGGTGTACGACATGATCTGCGCGGCGGACACGGTGGGCGTATTCCAGATCGAGTCTCGGGCCCAGATGAACACACTTCCCCGGGTGCGTCCCCGCTGTTTCTACGACCTGGTGGTCGAGGTGGCCCTCATCCGGCCGGGACCCATCCAGGGTGACATGGTGCACCCGTACCTGAGGCGGCGGAACGGAGAGGAACCTGTCACCTACCTGGATCCTCGACTCGAGCCACTGTTGAAGCGAACGCTCGGCGTTCCTCTGTTCCAGGAGCAGGGGATGAAGGTGGCCATCACCCTGGCCGGGTTCACCCCGGGCCAGGCGGACAACATGCGTCGCGCCATGGGGTTCAAGCGCTCCCACCGAAAGATGCAGGAAGTCGAGAGGGATCTGGTGGAGGGATTGAGCCGAAACGGGGTGGCGCCGGACGTGGCCGCTCAGATCCTCAAGTACCTGACGGCGTTCGCCAACTACGGTTTTCCCGAGAGTCATTCGGCGAGCTTCGCGTTGCTCGTGTACGCCTCCTCGTATCTGAAGCACTACTACGCGCCTGAGTTCTACGCGGCGTTGCTGAACGCACAGCCCATGGGCTTCTATTCTCCGGCCACGATCATCAACGACGCGCGGCGACACGGAGTGGAAGTCCGTCCGGTGGACCTGGCTCATTCCGAGTGGAATTCGACGTTGGAAGCGGTTGATTCCCCTCTCCGTAATCGTGCAGGTGGAGTGCAGCCGCCTGCATTACGGATCGGACTTCGCCTGGTACATGGCCTCGGCCCAAAGGCCCGTGAGAAGCTTCAGGCGGCTCGTGAAGAAGGACCCTTCCAGAGCGTGGAAGACGTGATGCGGCGAAGCGGTCTTGGCCCCCCGGATCTTCGCGTACTGGCGGAGGCAGGCGCTTTCGAAACCTTGTGGCCCGGCCGCCGACAGGCCCTGTGGGAGCTTCTGCGGCAGGCCAGGGGGGATGCGGGTCCGCTGGCTCGTAGGGCACCTGAGTCAGCGAACCCGGTTCGCGAAATGTCTGCCCTGGAGCGGATCGCGGCGGACTATCGGTGCGTTGGACTCTCTTCGGAAGGACATCCGCTGGAATTCCTGCGTCCGAGATTGGAAAACCAGGGCGTGTTGACGGCGGAAGGTCTCCGGTCACGTCGCAGCGGCGACGAGGTCCAGGTCGCGGGATTGGCAATCTGCCGCCAGCGTCCGGGAACGGCCAAAGGGGTGATGTTCGTCACGCTGGAGGACGAGACAGGGTTTGCAAATATGGTAGTAATGCCCGACGTGCGAGAGACGATGCGGGACACGCTGCGGGC
>Ga0209567_10001989_pt1 | contig 10098 bp, 8 predicted proteins | sample COG_12_FD_184756 | JGI IMG/M metagenome (GOLD analysis project Ga0209567, IMG submission 184756) | Pelagic marine sediment microbial communities from the LTER site Helgoland, North Sea, for post-phytoplankton bloom and carbon turnover... | ecosystem: Environmental > Aquatic > Marine > Neritic...
TATGAGATTGCCCAGGGCAAGCGCCGGGAAACGCAGTCGTCGAGCGGCATCATTGTCTCGACCGGTGCCGGTTCCACCGGCTGGCTGCAGTCGGTGTATGCGGGGGCGGCCGCCGTGGTGACGGCGCTGGGCGGGCAGGTACAGCCGCCGCCGGAGCGCGGACGTCTGCCCTGGGATACCGATCACCTGATGTATGCGGTGCGCGAACCCTTTCCGAGCAAGGCCACGCAGACCGCGCTGGTGTTCGGTGCCATCGATGCCGAACGTCCCTTGACCCTGACCTCGCACATGGCCGACAACGGCGTGATCTTCAGCGATGGTATGGAGGCCGATTTCCTGGCCTTCAACGCCGGCAGCACAGCGAGCATCGGTCTGGCGCCGAACCGGGCACAATTGGTCGTGGCGGCCTGAGACAGGAGACCCCGATGCAGAAGCTCTCGACACAGGATCGTTTTCGCGGCGTGCTGATCGGTACGGCGGTGGGCGATGCGCTGGGACTGCCGGCCGAAGGCGTGTCGCGGCGCCGGGTCAGCCGCCTGTTCCCCGGACCCTGGCGGCACCGGCTGATCGCCGGCCGCGGCATGCTCAGCGATGATAGCGAGCATACGTTGTTCATCAGCCAGGCACTGCTCGCCCAGCCTAATTCGGTCGAAGCCTTTGCGCGGCGCTTTGCCTGGAGCTTGCGCTGGTGGTTTGTGTCCTTACCGGCGGGGATCGGGTTGGGCACACTGCGCTCGATTGTGCGGCTCTGGCTGGGCTTTTCACCGGCGAACAGCGGTGTGCGCTCGGCGGGCAACGGGCCGGCGATGCGCGCGGCGCCGATCGGGGCGATGTTCGCCGATGACGCGGAAAAACGGCAGGCGTACGTCGCGGCGTCGACCCGCGTGACGCATTCAGATCCCCGCGCGCTGGTCGGCGCCCAAGTGGTTGCCAACCTGTGTGCCTGGAGTGTCTGCACGGGCGCAGCGGAGCGGCCTCAGGCTATACAGTTTCTTGAGTTGCTGCGCACCTCTGGCGAGCACGAGCCGCAGTGGCTGGCGATCGTCGAGGACATGGCCAGGGCCGTGGCTGCAGACTGGTCCGTGCAGGCCTATGCCGACAGCCTGGGGCTGCACAAGGGCATCAGCGGTTTCATTTATCACACCGTCCCCGTGGTCAGCTACGCCTGGTACCGGCACTTCGGTGATTTCCAGGCAACGCTGAGCGCGGTGCTGGATTGCGGGGGCGACACCGATACCACCGGTGCCATCGCCGGCGCGCTGGCCGGCGCAGTGGTGGGCGAGCCGGGTATACCGCGCTCCTGGATCCAGGGTATTGTCGACTGGCCGCGCGGTGCGGGTCTCTGTTACCGGGTAGCGGATCAGTTGTGCGAGGCCGCCCGCACCCAGCAGGCGCTGCCGGTGATCCGTTATCTGTGGCCGGCGTTGTTGCTGCGCAATGCCCTGTTCCTGTTGATTGTGCTGGCGCATGGCTTCCGGCGCCTGCTGCCACCGTATTAATGGGGTCGGAGGCAAATGAGAATAAATGTTATTTACCTCCGACCCCATTGCCTTTGATCAGATATATAGACTAAAGTCTAGTAAAAGGAGGTAGCCGGATGGTCATGGGGGGATCCATTAAAGGCAGGCTGATAGCGGCATTCTGCCTGTGTGTCGTGGTTGCAGGGTCGGTCAGCCTGCAGGCCGCAGCAGCCGCTAATCGTGCTGTGGCCGTTCAGAAGTCTGCTTCCGGCGCATTGATTCCGGCACAGACGCGCAAACAGCTTATCCTTGACCAGGTGCCCCGCTTTGCGCCTGACCGCGTCCTGGTTCGTTTCCGGCCGGGCAGCGCGGCTTCCGAGACCGGCAAGGCGCATCGCCAGGCCGGCGGCAGGAAGCTGAAGGAAATTCCCGCTATCGGTGTCCACGTGGTCGAGGTCCCCGGCGGCACTGTTCAACAGAAAATCACCCGCTACCGGGCCAACCCGAATGTCGACTATGCCGAACCCGATTTCTACCGGGTATTGATTCTTCCGGACGAGGGCAATGATCCGGGGCCATTGGGGGGCGGGATTGTTACCGGCAGGGAATATTTCCAGGAGCAGTGGGGGCTGCACAATACCGGGCAGCAGCACACCACTATTGATCCGTCGGGCAATCCGAAACAGGACAACGGTGTCGCCGATGCCGATATCGATGCGTCCGAGGGGTGGGATATCACCACCGGTGATCCATCGGTCAAGATCGCCATTCTGGATACCGGCATCGACTGCGACAGCGTCGAACACGCCGGTAAGTGTGTCGAGGAAATCAGTTTTGTGGGGGATTACAGCGTTAACCTCGATGATCCCGAAGATTTTATCGGGCACGGCACCCATGTTGCCGGCATCGCTGCCGTGCACAGCAATAACGGTATTGGTGTGGCGGGGGTAGGCTGGCATTCATCCCTCGGTAACCTGAAGACCTGTTTCGCTTATCAAATTGATTTATTTCCGCCATTGGGTTTCTTCGTGACGGTTGGTGTCTGTCCGGTGTCAGCCTCGGTGGCGGCTATCACCCATGCGGCTGACAATGGTTACCACGTCATCAACATGAGCTATGGCAGTGACGAACTCGATGCAAATGGTGATCCCACCGGGCCGCCTGCACAGCCGAATCTGGAAACAGCTGCGATCAGTTATGCCTGGAGCCAGGGTGTGGTGCTGGTCGCCGCCGCGGGCAATGATAACAATACCAAGCGGCTTTATCCGGCAGCCAATGATGAGGTCATTGCCGTCGGCGCAACGGATCATTTTGACGACCGGGCATCCTTTTCCACCTTTTCATTGCCCGGCGATCACTGGGTGTCGCTGCTGGCGCCGGGGGTGGATACCTTGTCCACCAATCCTGTTGGGGATTGTGTTTTTCTTGCGGAAATACTTGGCTTTCTATTTGACCCGCTGACGGAGGGTTGCCTGAGCTGGAAATCCGGGACCTCGATGGCCAGCCCCCATGTCGCCGGTGCTGCAGCCCTGGTCTGGGCGCACCTGTTCCCCGGACAGGCGCCGCAAGCCTGTACCAGCCCGAGCGGTGTGCCCTGTAACGACGTGGTGCGCAGTCACCTCGAATACGGTGCCGACACCGTGGGGGCGATCGGACAGAATTTCCTGTCCTGGAGCGGGAACGGGCGACTGAACCTGGCTGGCGCGCTCAGTATTGTCGATACCGACCTCGATGGTCTGCCGGACAGCGTCGACGATGACGATGACAATGACGGGCTGGCTGACGGTGTGGAAACATCAGCCGCAATTGGCACCGATCCCCTGGATGCGGACTCGGACAATGACGGCCTGAGCGACGGCTTTGAAGTGAATTATGCCTCGCCGCCGCCGGATACCTATTCCGCGGGTCTGGATACCGATCCGCTGGATGCGGATACGGACGCGGACGGTTTTCTCGACGGCATGGAACTTGCCGCCGGCCATGACCCGCTGCTGGCCGGTGATGCGCCGGTGTGGGGGGATACTGATGGCAATGGCGTCGTCAATGCCGGTGACCTGGTTCTGCTGACGCGAGCCGTGCTGGGGTTGACTATGCTGGCCGACGATCAGAAGGCGCGCGTTGATATTGCGCCGGTCATTACCGGTATCCCGACGCCGGATAAGCAGGTGACACCTGGTGATCTGGTCGTGGTCGAGCGGATCCTGCTCGGTCTGGCCGCTTATCCGTAATAGAAGCAGCGGAAACTGATCGAGGGAAGGCGGCGTTACAGGTATTCAGGCGTGTGGAGAACGTCCTGGAGGCGAATAAAAGCCAATATAACTTAATGTAAAATAATTATATAATTAAAATCATTCGTTTAATGTCATCAAGTTGATCTTAACTGGTATGTATCAGGCCATCCCTTTGATTCTATGTCCGACCTATGCGGACACGATTGATTAAAGACAAGCCTTTTCTGCAGCTATGGCATAAGCGCGCATGCGGGTAGGCGTTTTATAGAAATTGCTGTTTCCCGGCATTTGCTGTCTGCTGCCTGCCGCAGCGCTGGGTGCGGATCACGATGGTGATGTCAATATCGATGGTGACGTGAATGTGGTTGATCTGCTCTGGGGGCAGCAGGCGCAGGGCGATGTGGCGCCCCTGGTTGCAGGCGTTCCGCAGCCGAATGGTGTGTTTAACCTCGGCGATGTGCTGGTCATTCAGCGTATGGTACTTGGCGCCCTGAATTTCTCTGTGCCGGGGAATCAGTTCAATATCGGCGACTCGATCGGCGAAGGAGAAGCGGCGGACGGCACCATCGGCGAATCGCATCATGAGACGGTCTGGTCGACCGGCTATAACGGCGGTGACAACGTAAACAGCTTTAATGAACGCTTCGAGACCATCGCCGCGGCTGATTACTTTGAAAATAATGCCAGTCGTGACCTGCTGTTCAACCACGCCGTCAGCGGCGCGGAGATGGTTGATTTTGCCGCCCAGGCGCAGGGCATTGTTGCCGCTGCCGGGCAGACGCCCTCGGGCACTGCAGACATGGTCGCGGTGTTTCTGGGTAACAACGATGTCTGTGCACCAAGCCTGGCGGCGATGACAGACCCGGCGTTGTTCGAGGCGGGCTACCGCGCCGGCCTGGACGTGCTGGTTTCCAGCAGCGCATCCCGCACTGCGCAGATTCACGTTTCCGGCATCCCGGCCATTTACTGGTTGTGGAACGCCAAACGCAATGCATTCTGGTGCCGGGTGTTTGCGTGGCCGTTCGTACCCTGTCAGAACCTGCTGGATAACCCGTCGGACGACTGCGCAAGCAGCGTTTCCCGGCAAGACCCGGATACTGTTTATCCGGGTGACGGTCTGAACTGCCAGCGCCGGAAACAACTCCATGCCATCATTCGTGATACCTACAACCCGATCCTGCGCGATGTGCTGAACGAGTACCGGGAGTCAGGCCAGTTGCCCAATGCCAGGTACACCGACATTTATAATGTTCGCTTTGATTCACAGCATGTCAATGGCGGTGATTGCTTCCACCCGAGCACCACGGGTCACGCCCTGCTGGCACAATCTGAGTGGTGCAGGACGCATTGGGGCAACGGTGATCCGGCGTGCACCAACTGACGATGAAAAACCCGCTTCCAACAGCCGCCTTACTCGTCTTGTGCTACCTGGCTTCAGGCGGCGTCGTGGCAGCCGATGGCTTCCTGATGACGCCGCAGGGTGCCCGTTATCAGGAGTTGAAACCCGGCACGGGCGAGGGTGCCGAAACTGGCGATGTGGTCACCATGCATTTCATCGGCTGGCTGGACGATGACGGCAGGCAGGGAAAGGAACTCTACAATACCCGCCGGGAAGGCAATCCGGTGTCCTTCGTCGTCGGTACAGACAGGGTGATGCCCGGCTGGAGCGACGGTGTGATCGGCATGAAGCCCGGTGGCAAGCGCCTGTTGCTGCTTCCCCCCGCACTCGGATACGGTGCCAGGGGGGTGCAAGACCTCGTCCCGCCGGATGCCGGGCTGATGTTTATGATTGACTTGATCGCCGTGGAGAAATAGGCGGAAAAGTCTATATAAAAGCCCCCGTGGTTCGCAATCGGGGCCCGGTTCGGACTCCAGGCATCAGCGTTCGCCGCGACAACGGCCGTGTCTGCGTGGGCAATGTGGTTGACGATATCGACCGAAAATACGACAGTCACCTGCACGCAGCCTTTCCGAACCAGAAGGCCCGATCCTTTTGCAGCAACTCGTCGTAACGCATGTGATGCGTTCCGTCGCAGGAAAAGGTCAGACTGACCATGCCATTGAACAGGTTGATAGAGGCCATGCGCAGATAGATGGTCTCGTCGGCCATGCGCAGTGTCTGCATTGTGTCCAGAATCCGGGGAATGTCCGCCCTCGGTGTCAGCGCGCTGTCCGGATAGCTCAGGCGCGGATAGACCAGGCAGATATCCGGATCCGTCAAGGTCTCGTGATCGAGTATCCGGTAGCGGAATGGATCATCCATCATCCAGATGATTGCCTGGCCGCTCGAAAAGCTGATCTGGCACTGGAAGATGCCGCGTTCCGTCAGTAACTCTTCCAGGATGGACAGGGCCTGGTCCAGGTTGGGGTCCATCGGGCTCTCGACCCGGGTCTGCTGAAAAAGCGTGCTTCTGATCGCCGGGTCTCCCTTGATCTGCTGCCAGTTAACCGGTTCTTCGTACAGATCAGAGGTGACCGGTAAATCACGCAGATCGAAATCGGCAACGAAATAGCCGAGCATTCCCTGTTCCGAATGAACTACTTGCAGCGCGGTCAGTGCGGGCCGGTTGGTGAGAAGACTGATATAGGCGTCGGACAGCAGGAAACCCCAGGCCGGCACCTGCTCTTTCATGTAGGGGCGAGTTGACCGGTCACGCGCATAGTGCCCGGGATCGATTCCTGACCGGCTGACGTTGTCGCTGATCTGTCTACCGTCGCTGTGAAGGGCATAGAGATAGGTGCAGTAGGGCACAGTCGCAAGCCCGTCTAACAGGATGCTGTTCAAGTGATCCTTATCCCCCCATGCGGAGGTGCATTGCTCACCCAGTTGCGCCAGCGGTTCGCGCAGCTTGAACGCCAGTTCTTCACGTTGGCGGTAGATACAATCTTTACAGGATTGGTGCATCGATTTCCCCCACTTGGATGCTGCGTTGACTCCAGAGACGCGCGCTGACCTGAATACACCTGAGCGTTTTGATCCGACCTTTCCGGACGCCAGGAGTTCAGAGTGCAATGCAGACCCTTAAGCAATGACCAGGAATGGAAGGGCAATGTGTATGCCAACTTCCCTGGCCATGCGCTATCTACGGTAAATACACCGGTAATGGTGTTCTCGGCAAGGCATGTCAGAGATTGAGCCTTCTGTATCTGTTTCCGATCGACGACAATCCGTAACCCTTCTCATTTGTAACCGATCCCTTTAATCTCAAAGAGTCGATTCGAAAAACGGGGTGACTGTGATGGTACGTCTTCTGAGTGTGCTCTGTTGTGCGTTATTGTTCAGTACCCTGGTGTCGGCGGCCGGGCCCGATGCGGCGACGGCGAAGCTGATTCAGGAGTTGGATCTTAAGCAAAGCCCGCAACCCATCCGGGAGGCGGCGTATTGGCAGAAGCCCAGGCGCATTGTGGTGGTGATGGAGGCGCGGCAGCGGGAATCCAGGCCCGATGCGGTCGAGTGGCTGGAGCAGGTGGCGGGGGATGCCGAGATCGTCGTCGCGCCGTCCCGTAAAGAGGCGTCGAATCTGCTAGACGGTGCGGATGTGCTGCTCGGCTATTGCACGCACGAGACGCTGAATAATGGCAGGCAATTGCGCTATATTCTCAATTATTCGGCCGGGGTCGATCGATGTATGAGCTCACCCTTGATCCGGGAGCGTGATCTGCTGGTGACCAATATGCAGCGCATCTATGGACCGGGTATCGCCGAACACACAATAGGCATGATGTACATGCTGACGCGCAAACTGCATGTCTTCCACGACCGGCAGCGTGAGCAACAATGGGACCGCGGCGCGGTTGCTCGCACGCAGCTGTGGGAGGTGCAGGGCCGCACCATGCTGGTCGTCGGGCTCGGCGGTATCGGCACGCAGATCGCGCACCGGGCGAATGCCCTCGGCATGCGCGTGATCGCCACGCGTAACTCTTCGCGCCAGGGACCGGATTTCGTGGCCTATGTCGGTCTGTCGCATGAGTTGGCCGAGCTCGCCGGGCAAGCCGATGTCGTGGTCAATGCCACACCACTGACACCCGCGACGACGGCGCTTTTCGATCGCAGGTTCTTTGCGAAAATGAAGCCGGGCGCCTATTTCATCAATGTCGGTCGCGGCAAAAGCGTGGTGACCGACGATCTCATCGATGCCTTGAACACCGGTCACCTCGGCGGGGCCGCCCTGGACGTACAGGACCCGGAACCGCTGCCACCCGGGCATCCCTTGTGGAGCGCCAGCAACATCATTATCACGCCGCACATCAGCGCCGGCTCGGATGCACAAATGCAACGCTTCTGGCTTGTGGTGCGCGAGAACCTGCGCCGCTACACACAGGGCGAGCGCATGCTCAATGTGGTAGACATCAAGCGCGGGTATTAGCGATCTATGCACCGCGAGCCCGGGATATCCATAATTTACGGTTTTATAGGCCTGTTGGCGCTGATCTTTTTTGCTTTTGAGCAGGCTTGCGCGGAAAGCAAAGAGGAATCAACACCTGGCGATGGTAAGCCGCTATGGGAGTTCGGGCTTGGGGCCTTTTCCGGCTGGTTGCCCGATTACCCGGCAGCCGGACAAAATACCGTTCGGACTATCGCCGTGCCCGTGCCGATCTATCGCGGCGAGATCTGGCGCGTCGGTGGCGAGGAGAACAGGGGAGCGGTAAGCGGCCGCTTTTTTAAAAATGACCGGTTTGAATTCGACGTAAGTCTCAGCGGTGCTTTTCCCGTCGATTCCGGCAGCAATAACGCTCGCCGCGATATGCCGGATCTGGATTTTCTGTTCGGCATCGGACCGCAACTTGTGTTCAAGTTAATCAACGAGCCCGGCCACAGGAAGCTGAATTTCAATTTGCAGGCGCGTGCCGTTTATTCGACAGATTTCTCATCTATTGACGGTCGTGGTTACGTTTTTAACCCGAAGCTGAATTATGCCCGGGAACATGTAAGCGACCTGGACCTGAAAGTCTTCAGCAGTATGGGACCCATATTCGCATCTGAAAAACTGATGGACTACTTTTACCAGGTAGACCCTGAATTTGTGACGCCTGCGCGCCCTGCCTATGATGCCGATGCCGGTTATCTCGGCTCGAATATTACTCTTGGCGTGTCAAAGCGTTTCAATAAGCGGTTTCGCCTGATGCTTGGCACCCGGCTCGGCATCCACACCGGTGCCACCAACGACGATAGCCCCTTGTACAAGGATGAGTTGAATGTGAGCGTATTTTCGGCTTTCATCTGGTCCATTTTTCAGAGTGAAGAGCTTGCCCATTGAATGAGGCTCCGGCACGGTTGAAAGGTGGTAAAATCCTGATTTGAGTCCACATCGCTAATGTCAGCAGCCGGAGCGCACCGGCAGCTATACCACCCGCATACCCAGATCGTTGCCGGTCTGGTAGATTAAACCCCGGGATAACGAACGGCAGGGCAGGCTATGACCACCGAACAGGACCTCATCGACCAGTTAACCGCGACGGGGAACTACAAGGTGATCCGCCGCCTTGAGGCCGTCGATCGGTACCACGACGATACCGGTGCTCCAAAGCGGATCGGGCTCTACCTCGACACCGAGGCCACCGGTCTCAACCCGGACACGGACAAGGTCATTGAGCTGGCCATCGTCCCCTTTGAGTACGATGCCGAGGGGCGCATTTTTCGTATCCTCCCGGCCTACAATGCCTTCCAGGATCCCGGTATCCCCATCCCGGCCTTTATCACCCGCCTCACGGGCATAGCCGATCAGATGGTGGCTGGACAGGCCATTGACCTGGACCGGGTCGCACAGCTGCTGTCCGGGGCATCCCTGGTCATTGCCCACAACGCCCGCTTCGATCGGCCCCTGGTCGAGTTGCTCCATCCGGGGTTTAAGGCGGTCGCCTGGGCCTGCTCCATTGCCGACGTCAACTGGAACGAGGAAGGCTTTGAGGGGGTAAAACTGGAGTACCTGGCCTACAAGCACGGCTTCTTCTATGAGGGGCACCGGGCCACCATCGACTGTCTGGCCGGGATCGAGCTCTTGAGCCACAGCTTACCCAGCGGTGAACGGGTTCTGAAGCGTCTCCTGGACAATGCCGGTCGGACCGATGTACGACTCTGGGCCGATCGCGCGCCTTTTACGAAAAAGGATGAGCTCAAGCAGCGGGGTTATCGCTGGTCACCGGGCGGGGAGGGGGTTCGCAAGGCGTGGTACAAGGACCTGCCCGAGGACCAGGTCGATGCCGAGATGCGCTACCTCAACCAGGAAGTCTACCCACGAGTGGTGCAGGTGCTGCCGATGGATCGGTTTGATGCGAAGCTGCGGTATTCGCGACGTGTTTAGTCGGTAACACAAGAAAACGGGGGTCCGAAGACCCCCGCTTACCAGGCGGTAATGACTACCGTCTAACGGTTTACTGCAGGACCAGCGTACCCAGCGAACCCAGCA
>Ga0209567_10001990_pt1 | contig 10097 bp, 9 predicted proteins | sample COG_12_FD_184756 | JGI IMG/M metagenome (GOLD analysis project Ga0209567, IMG submission 184756) | Pelagic marine sediment microbial communities from the LTER site Helgoland, North Sea, for post-phytoplankton bloom and carbon turnover... | ecosystem: Environmental > Aquatic > Marine > Neritic...
GCAGTTCGGGGGACAGTATACCGAATTCCAAATTCGGGGAACTGCAGTCCCCGGAATTGCAGGTCGCGTTTTACTTTGCGTTGCAAAAGACTTTATCAAAAATCGCCAGGGCTATAGGATAAGGGCATGACGCTACCCGAATCACGCCAACTCGATTTCGACGAGATTCCCGTCATCGATATCAGTCGTTTATTCGGCAGTGAGGATACCGCGGAAACAATTCGCGCCATCGATCGGGCCTGCCAGGACATCGGTTTCTTTTATATCGTCGGTCACGGCTTCGATATGCGCCTCGCCGCACGTTTGCGCGACACGGCAAGCGAATTTTTCAGCCAGCCGGAACCCGCCAAGCAAAACCTCGGGCTCGATCCGTCGATGCGCGGTTTCCTGCCGCTCTTCTATCACAGCCAGATCAGCGATTCGTTTTCCGGCACCAGCCACCAGGAAGGCTTCTGGATTGGCGCGGATTTCGGCGACGATATTCGCCATCCGCTGGAACAGGCGAACCGATGGCCCGAACAACCCGAAAGCCTGCGCCCGGTCATACTGGAGTACCTGGATGCCATCGAACGCCTCGCCGCGGTGCTCGGCCAGAGCTTTGCCGATGCTCTGGGGCAGGATAGCCAGTTTTACGCTTCCCGTTTTACCCGGCCGACCTCGCGGCTCAAGGTGAATCACTATCCGCCACAGGACAATCCCGAGCGGATCGATAACATCGGGGTGGTCCCGCACACGGATTCGGGTGCATTCACCATACTCTGGCAGGACACGAACGGGGGTCTCGAAGTGCAGACAAAAACCGGTGAGTGGGTCGGCGCCCCGCCGATTGACAACAGCTTCGTCGTCAACATCGGGGATATTCTGCAATACTGGGGCAACGGCCGCTATGCCTCGACGCCGCATCGCGTGATCAATCGCCACGGCGTGGATCGGTACTCGATCCCATACTTCGTCAACCCCGGGGCCGACGCGGTGATTGCCGCGCTCGATGACAGCGAAAGCTTTGCGCCGTTTAACTATGGCGATTACCAAATGGCGAAGTGGCGCAACTTCTTCCCGGTGGACGAGACCGAACCCACCTGAACCACTTCAGCCCAGCTGTTCGGCAATCCAGTTGGCAAAGCGATGCACCGCGAATTCGCTGGCTGCGAATCGTCCCGGCTGGCGCGCAAACACCTGCCCGCGCTGCTGCTGTTCGCAGATGTGATTGTCTTCGGCGGTGGCCTGCCGCCAGCGCTTGAAATAGAGTTCGACCTTGGTATCGAAATCGTCGCGCGCAGCCGTTTCCCGCGGGAAACACGCGCCGAGCGTCAATTGCGTGCGGTCGACGGTCAACGGCTGAAACGCGAGCCACCAGATGCAATCCTGGGCAAACACGAACTGCGTAGCGGGAAACAACGCGGTAAAGTAAGCGCCGCTTTTAGCCTCGTCGCCGAGCCCGTCGATGTGCGGGAACGGCTTTTCCTCGCCCGCCAGGGTGGCGACACTGCTTTCGTCTTCCACCAGCAGCCCGGTCCAGTGTTCGCTGCTTTCAATGGGGCGCGAATGTTGCTGCCCAAGCGTGTCTCGGTGCACGCTGCCGGTGTGGTAAGCCTCGAGCGCGTTTTCGACCAGCAACTTCCAGTTGCTGCGAATTTCGAATTCAAGACTGCCGGCATAATGCATGGTCTCTGTGCGGTGGGCATCGAACTTTTGCGGCAGGTTGCCGAGGTGATCCTCGAACGGAGGCGGATTACGGTCGTAGCAGGCAAAAATAAAACCGGCCCAGGTCGCCACCGGAAACTCGAGCAGCGGATAATCGGCCTGATCGAAACCGGTGCTTGACTCCATGCCGGGCGCGCGGATCAATTGCCCGTCGGTGCCATAAGCCCAACTGTGGTAAGGACAGACGATTCTTTGGCATTGCCCGTCGCCGGAAAGCAGTTGCGACCCCCGATGCCGGCAACTGTTGGCGAAAGCCTTGATAGTACCGTCAGATCCGCGGATGACGATCAACGAACCACCGAGCCCGTTGTAGCAAAGGTATTGACCCGGTTGCGCAAGCTGATCCTGGTGCGCGACGAACTGCCAATGACGCAGAAAAATCGCTTCGATCTCGCGTTTGAAAAACGATTCATCGGTATAACAGAAAGGTGGCAGCGTGCTGGCTTCGAGCAGTGGCCTTCGAACCGCCTCGAACAATTCAGTGTCGCCTGGATGCTTTGCCATTGCGAGATTAATTCCGGGTTTGCGTGGCAGGTTGACTCATGGATACCTTACGCGATCACAACAATTCAGCACGGATGCCGGTTGGGTCACCGCCGCAGGTATCGTTCATGTCCTGCGGGCAGGCGGATATTACAATGTAGGCATCCATCTCGAGGCGCAAAGTCACGTTGTCCCCGGGCCGGGTCGCCGGTGCCTTGACCTCGAACCGCCCATCCGGATGCAGGAAAAAATTGGTGAACAGATTCCACGGCTGCGGCGTAAACGAAAGCTTCAGCCCCAGCTCGGCCAACCCCAGGTGCAGATTGTCCTGGCAGTTGGCATGGTATCCGTCCTTGCCCTCGTCCCAGCCCAGTTGCCGATAGCGATAAACATCGCAAGCGGCGTATTGCATATCATGCTGCCCCGGCGAGTTGTCTTCGGTGAGCGTCACGATCGCACGCCGGTGATTGGTGTAAGCCGAATCCCCGATTCCGGGATACACTTTCTCGATCGTCGGCTTGGTATGTTCACAGGAAAGGTACTCCGAGATATCGTCCCGGTTAAACGCCCAGAAATCGATTGGCTGCGACCCCTCGAGATCGGTGAAACGGATCGATTGCCCCGTGTCGGCGGTAAACGCCGCCCAACTCCGGGCAGCCACTTCAAACACGCTGTTGGCTTCGTTAGTCATCATTCCTCCGGGCTTATGTTTAGCGTTAAAATCTCTCGTTGCAAGTCTCGATTCGCAGAATGAGACCTTAAATTCTCGCTTTGCCAATAGCAAGCCTACTTCGGGGGACGCCCCAACCGAACCGGACGCCCCCTGGGCAGCGCTAATGTCATCCAGGCCCTGGCGTCACAAACCGGCAAAATCCTGGCACCCAAACGCCCCGGCCTAAAATCACCCCCAACCAATTAGGTATACTGTCCCCCGAATTCCGGCGATGACGGTAATTATGGTCTAACATCATTAGATGCAAATACTTTCCCGTCAAACACTGGCGCTTGCACTTATGTTGTCGATTGGCTGTGTGGCCAGTGGGCCGAGTTCGGCTGCGGAAGTCTACAAGTACGTTGATAGCCAGGGCCAGGTTCACCTGACTGACAGACCGCCGAACGACAAATACAAATTGATTCAGAAGGCCGGAAAAAAACTGCGCATGCCGCGGATCAATTTTCGGGACAAAGACGCTAACCGGAAACGATTCGCCAGCAAGATTGCCGAGGTCGCGAATCGATACCAGGTTCCGGAAGCACTGCTTCATGCGGTTATCACCATCGAATCCGCCTACGATCCCAACGCAATATCTCGCGCCGGCGCGGTTGGTCTGATGCAACTGATGCCGGCAACCGCCAGACGCTACGGGGTCGCCAACCGGCGCAACCCATCTGCGAATTTGACTGGTGGCACACGTTACCTCAAAGACCTGTTGTTACGTTTTGACAGCAATCTCGAGCTGGCGCTCGCCGGCTACAACGCGGGCGAAAACGCGGTCGAAAAATTCGGTAACCGAATTCCGCCGTTCGATGAAACGCAGAATTACGTGCGCAAAGTTCTGCAACTCTATTCGCAGCATTCCGCCGGATAATCCGGCGACGTCTGATTAACATTGCTTCCTGTAAATTGTAAGGCCTGACCCCGTATACCCTCAAATGTATAAACGCCAATTCAGGATCGTATTCCTGCTGACACTGGGTTGTACAGTATTCAATCCGTTGCACGCGGCAATCGTGACCCATGGGCACGGGGAAACAGAAAGCGGACGCATAGGTGACATCATTGACAATTAAGGGGACAGTATACTTAACTATTAACAGGCAACTGGCTGCCCGCCAGCCTGCACAGGAAACCGGATCGCAGTTTAGCTAATCGCCGATGCGACAATTGAATTAGGTATACTGTCCCCGGATTAAAATAATTTTGTACACTGCCCACCCATGAATACATTAGATCCGGATCAAGCCTACTTAAGTATGCTGGATCTGTTACACACACGTTCGCTGGAAGGCTGGGACATCCCGACTCTCATGCGCGAGGTCGCCGCGAGTCTTGGTGAACTCGGGATGCAGTTATGCCGTATTCACATCGGTCGTCCGATTCTGCACCCGTTGTTCGCGGTCGGGGCCTACACCTGGTATCCAGACAACGAGGTCGAGCTCGATACTTACACCCGCAGTGCCGACCAGCAGGACAAGGGGCCCTTTCTGCAAAGCCCGGTTTACCCGATCTATAAAAGTGGCGCCTTCGAGGGCCGCTATCGCATTCGCGCCGGATCCGAGTCCGACCGGTTTCCCCTGTTTGTCAAAGTCGCGGCCGAGGGTGGCACGGACTATTTTATCCAGCTGACCGGGTACCAGGACCGTAGCATCATGCCGGCCGAACAGGAGGGCATCCTGATCAGCTGGATATCCAGCGCAGCGGCGGGCTTCACCGAGCCTGAGATCGATCTGTTGCGGCGCCTGCACATGCCGCTCTGCGTGGAACTCCAGAGTCTCACGCACAAGATTTTGGTCAAGGATATTCTGCGCGCCTATCTCGGCGACTATTCGGCAGATCGAGTCTACTCCGGGCAAATCCAACGGGGTGATGGCGACGTCATCAACGCGGTTATTCTCTTTTGCGACTTACGTGATTCCTCCAAGCTTGCCGAACTCTACGACCTGGATGGTTTCCTCGACGTGCTCAACGATTACTACGATGCCACGGCAGGCGCAGTGATCGAGGGGGGTGGAGAAGTGTTGCGCTACATCGGCGACGCTTCGCTTGCGATCTTCCCCATCGAACGCTACGCCGATGAACAGCAAGCCTGCCGGGTCGCCCTCGACGTCGCATTAAATGCCATCACCCGCACCGAGCGCCTGAATGCGCATAGAACCGAGCGCGGTGATCCACCCATCAAGTTTGGCATCGGATTACACTGCGGAACCGTGGTGTACGGCAATATCGGCACAGCCGACCGAATCGAATTCACCGTGATCGGCAAAGCCGCCAACGAAACGGCCCGCATCGAAGCACAATGCAAGGAACTCAACGAAACGATTCTCGTATCCGACACATTCGCCGAAAAACTCGATCACCCGTGGCGATCACACGGCAAGTTCGAGCTGCGCAACATCGGCCACCCGATAGAAATTTTGTCGCCTGCAGAACAATCTTGATGATCGAATGTAATCGGGTACTGAAACCATGAACCGATACAACGAACTGATGCAACGCATTCGCGCGGGTGAATGCATTCTCATCGACGGCGCCACCGGGACCGAAATCGAGCGGCGTGGCGTGCCCCAGCTCGACAACGCCTGGAACGGTGGTGGCGCGTTGAGCCATCCGCAGATCCTGCGTGAGGTGCACGAAGACTACCTGCAGATAGGTGCCGAGATCATCATCTCGAATAACTTTGCCACGCATTACTACGCACTTCGTGACGCCGGTGAGACAGAACGTTTTGAAGACTACAATCGGCGTGGAGTGGAACTGGCCATCGAAGCGCGCGATCGCGCGCAGAAACCGAACGCGTTGGTAGCGGGCGGGATATCCTATTGGTCATGGGCTGGCAACCATCCGTCACTCGCTGATTTGAAGGCTGCAACCGAGCGCCAGGTAGAAATCATCGCCGACGCGGGTGCAGAGCTGTTCCTGCTGGAAATGATGATCGATATCGACAAGATGCTGATTTTGCTCGACGCGGCACAAGCGACCGGCCTGCCTGTCTGGGTAGGATTTACCTGCGCGCCCGATGCCGAGGGTGTCGTGCGCCTGCGCAACGGCGAGCCCCTGCACGATGCACTTTCCGCCCTTGAAGGCCGGCAGGTGGATGTCGTCAACATCATGCATAGTGAGGTCGAACACATCGACACCTGCCTCGAGGCGTTGCAGTCGCACTGGTCGGGTGCGGTCGGGGTGTACGCGCATTCGAGCAAATCGGTGAATCATCACTGGATCTTCGACAATACGATTTCACCGGCCGACTACTGCAGCGCAGCGCAAGGCTGGATCGATCGCGGTGTCAGCGTTATCGGTGGATGCTGCGGTATCGAACCCCGGCATATCGAAAAACTGGCTAAGCTCGTCGAAAAAGAAGGCGGGAGTCAAAGGTAGTTCGAGGGGCAGTATACTTCTCTCCGAATTAAGTAAACTGTCACCTTATCTCCCCGTTGGGGATGGTTCATTGCATTAGCACCCAATAGCCCCATCTATGAAACCGTACGACCACAATGTTGTCCAACCAAACTAACCTTGCTCTAAACCCCAAAGGAATAGATTTCAATGCTCAATAGTCAAACCGCAGAATCGGTTATCGATCACGCCCTGTCACTGGGTGCTGGCTTCGCCGAACTTTTCGTTGAAAAGAATGAAACCAATGTTGTCAGCACGCTTAGTGATGAGGTGCAGTCGGTCGAATCCGGTATTAATTTTGGCATCGGCCTCAGACTGGTTTACGGCAGCAAGGTGTTATATGGCTATACCAATAAGACGGATCAGGACGAGTTATTACGCATCGCCTCGGTGCTGGCTGCCAAAGATTTAAGAGACCCTGTCAGCACCCTGAAATCGTTTAATTTCAATCAAATCTCCGACATTCACCCGGCCAGCAAAATTCTCTCGGTTGATGCAGAAATTGAAAGCAAGGTTGCCTACTTAATGGCGGCAGACCGCGCTGCCAGGGCAGCGGGTGAACAAATATCACAGACACGTGGATCCTGTCTGCAACGCGAGCAGCGCGTCGAAATATTCAATAGCGAAGGCTTACACACAAATGATAAGCGCAATTACATTCGATCCAGTTTAACCGCCATCGCATCGGATGCTGGCGAACAGGCGACTGGCAGCTGGAACGACGGTGGCTTGCTGGGCTGGGAAATTGAAGCAGGACTCAATCCACAGCATACCGGTGAAGAAGCTGCCAGGCAGGCGCTGGTTAATCTCACTGCCAAACCCTGCCCTTCCGGTCGAATGCCGGTCATTATTGGCAACGGATTTGGCGGCGTCATCTTCCACGAAGCCTGCGGACATCTACTGGAAACCACGTCAGTCGCCAAAAAGGCATCGGTATTCCACGACCAGATGGGTGAAATGATCGCCAGCCCAATCGTCAATGCCGTAGACGATGGAACCATCGCAAATGAATGGGGCTCGATCAATATTGACGACGAAGGCATGCCCACACAACGAACCCAGCTCATCAAGGATGGCCAGTTAACCAATTTCCTCACCGACCGCATCGGTGCGCAGCAAACGGGTTTTGCGCGCTCCGGTTCAGGGCGCCGTGAGTCTTACAAGTTTGCGCCTGCATCGCGTATGCGCAACACCTTCATCGAAGCGGGTAAAGACAGCATTGACGACATGATCGCTTCTACCGACAAGGGCATTTACGCCTCGCACATGGGGGGTGGTTCGGTGCAACCGGGTACCGGCGAGTTCAATTTTGCCGTCACCGAAGGTTACTACATCGAAAACGGGAAAATTCAATATCCGGTTAAAGCGGCAACCTTGATTAGTACCGGACCCAAAGTACTCAAGGAAATCTCCATGATCGGCCAGGACTTTTCGCTGGCCTGCGGCATGTGTGGGTCAATCTCTGGTGCTGTACCAACTACCGTGGGACAGGCGACTTTAAAAGTCGATGACATACTGGTGGGAGGTAACGCCTGATGAGTACCTCCAATAGCACAACAAATACAGCACAAATGGCTGAGCAGGTATTACACCAGGTGATGAGTGCCGGCGCGACGGGTGACCTTATCATCGACGAAGGAGAAACCCTGTCGCTCAAAGCACGCGACGGCGAACTTGAAGAATACAAAGTGAGTTCGAGCCGAATCTTCGGGTTGCGGGTGATTAAAGATGGCCATATTGGCACGGCCTACAGTGAAGCCGTTGACGCGGATGCCCTCGGCTCGATGGTTGGCCAGGCATTGAATAACGCCAGTTTTGGCAAAGTCGAATCTCACGAAAACATATTGCCCAATTCTGACCATCTGCATACTGATGATGAATTGTTATGCCCGCAAGAGCAGGTTTCGATTGAGCAGAAGATTCAAATGGCACTCGAAATCGAGAGTGAACTGACCGCGAAAGATAAAGTAAAAAATGTCCCCTACAATAGCGTTCAGGATATAACCAGCCAACGACATATATTCTCGAGCGCCGGATTAAATGCACTAACGCGTAGCCGCATGTGCGCCTCGTATGCATATGCATTAGTCGAAGACGGCGAAAAGAATGCGATGCAGGGCACGAGCCAGGTATCGCGACTATTTTCCGGTTTACACGCATCCACCGTCATCGATAGAACCTATGAAAAATGTATCGGCCTGCTCGATGGAAAGCCCGTTCCAAGCAAACACTACGATGTAATTTTCGATACGGAATGCCAGGTCTCGACGTTTGCCGTGTTTGCCATGATGTTTTCCGGAAAAGCAGCGAAGGACGGCATTAACCCGATGCGAGATAAAATCGGGGCAACCATCGCCGATTCACGACTGACTATTTACGACCACCCACTCAATGCAGATGGATTCGGTTATCATTTATTTGATGCGGAAGGAACCGCCACGAAAAAATCGGAACTGATGGTCGATGGTTGCCTGCAAACATTGATACACAATAGCGCCACCGCTTCTTATTTCGATACCGAAACCACCGGACACGCGAGCCGCGGACCCAGGTCGACCCTGGGTGTCAATCTACACCAGGTTGAAATCGCCAAAGGTTCCGAAGACCTGCCGACACTGCACAGTGGTGAATATCTGGAGCTCACCGATTTGACTGGTTTGCATTCCGGTGCCAACGCGATTTCCGGGAATTTCAGTTTCGGCGCTTCCGGTTACCTGTGTAAAGATGGAGAGCGCATCCAGGCGGTCAGAGGCATAACCGTCGCAGGCAATTTTTATGAAATGTTAAATAAAATATCAATGATCGGTAATCAACAGAACTGGGATGAAGGTCGATCCGCGTTAATGCCGAGCATTCGATTCTCCGACGTCGCAATCTCTGGATAACGGTAGTGGATAAGGGGTCAGGATAAACTGTAAGGCCTGACCCCGTAATTGCGACTTTTTCCCGGTGGATGAACCCGGACAGGCCTGAAGGAATTGAGCCGAGCTGTTCGGCGATCCCGATTAAATAAATCTGTCCCGGTTTTACGGTTTTAATCTGCATTTAACCTTCCGATCCCCCTGAGCAAATACCGGAACCACCGGTTTGAGATTGCGGGTAAGTGGTCAGGCCTTGCATTTCACAAGATCTGGAAATAGCAATGTCAACTGTAAGGCCTGACCCCGTAATTAACTCTCCCGAGTCTTGACGGGATACAATTCCCCAATCCAATGACCGGAATTCAACCCCCTGGAGTTAACCATGACCTATGTCGTCGCCAACCGCGTATTCGTAAAACCAGATTACGCAGATGAGTTCGAGCAACGTTTTAAAAGCCGCGCCGGGCAGATCGATCAGCAACCAGGATTCGTCCTCATGGAAGTATTAAAACCCCGATCCGACGACACACCCTACGTCGTGCTGACACATTGGCAGGACGAACAGGCTTTTCAGAACTGGGTAGGCAGCGACGATTTCAAGCTGGCGCACCAGAACCCGATGGCCAAAGAGGCCTTCCTGGACGGCGGGGGCCTGGAGCGCTACGAAGTGGTTGTATCTTCTGGCTGAAAAATGGCGCAGGGTCAGGCCTTTGAATTTTAACTCAAGAATTCAAAATCGAAAACTGGGACAGATCTATTTTTGATAGACGCCCAGGTCGTCCACCCGTGAGCAAAGTCAACGATTAAATAAATCTGTCCCGGTTTCTTTTTTAGTTTTTTTCTCGAAATCAAAGACCCCAGATATTCATTGGATATTTGCACAGGTATACTGTCCCGGTCCCCCCAACTGTAAACAGCTGGAGTGTAATTTG
>Ga0209567_10001991_pt1 | contig 10093 bp, 2 predicted proteins | sample COG_12_FD_184756 | JGI IMG/M metagenome (GOLD analysis project Ga0209567, IMG submission 184756) | Pelagic marine sediment microbial communities from the LTER site Helgoland, North Sea, for post-phytoplankton bloom and carbon turnover... | ecosystem: Environmental > Aquatic > Marine > Neritic...
GATTTAAAAATATTAGTAGATAATGCATGCTTAAATGCGGATAGTGTATTTATGCTCTTAATATCAGGCGGTAGCGTGTTCCAAAGAGTGACTGCTGACGGCACAAATGATTTTGAGTATAGTTCTGTTCTCCTGTTCATGATGACAAAATCTCCAGCATTTCTTAGTGCATAAGGGGTAGTTGTGTCTACTGTTCTAGGAAAAAGTTCATTAACATAATCTGGCGTTTCCCCGGATCTTATTTTAAAAGTTAGAATTAACTTTTGATACTGACGCCTTTCGGAGAGAGATATCCAGTTTATTTCTTTATATAGATTTGTAAGTGATACTGAACGTGTCAAGCCAGTAACTATTCTTGCAGCTTCATGCTGAGTTTTTTCTATTAAATCCTTTTCATATGTAGTACAACCATCCCAGACGATTGATGAATATTCAAGAATAGGCCTGAGGAACGACACGTACATTTGTTCAAGAGTTTTCCGTTTTACTGAAAATTTGATTTTTCGCATCATAGCTAAAATTTTAGTTGCGGACTTTACCAAATTTTCGATATGATCATGCCATTTTCCGTTGCTACTTAGAGTTAGACCTAAATGTTTGTGACTCTCAACAAATTGGACAGGAACATTTTCAAACAGTAAATTTGGAGGAAGTGCATTTAAGCTGTTTGAAATGAATAGTGCTTCAGTTTTATTTGGGTTAAATGTGACTTGCCACTGTTTTGCCCAACAAGAAATTAGTTTAAGGTCCTGATTCATAATGGCTTCTATATCTAATATATTGTGTGAGGTTAAACCAATTGAGGTATCGTCAGCAAAAAGACGTGAAATACTTAATAGTTTGTCAATTATGTCATTTACGTAAACTAAAAACAATAGAGGACCGAGGACAGATCCTTGTGGTACCCCTGCATTTATTTCTTTGTTTTTTGATTTTGATGAGCCAACAAAAACTCTTTGTGTCCTGTTTGATAAATAGCTTTCTATCCAAGTAAGAATGTTTCCTCCAAATCCATTTTGTTTCAATTTGAAAATTAGTCCTTTATGCCATACACGATCAAAAGCTTTTGAAATATCACAGAAAACCAGACATGTGTTTGACCTATTATCTAAAGATTGCGCTATTTGATTGTATATGTCAAGAAGTTGATAAACAGTACTGTGACCGGTCAAGAACCCAGATTGTTTGGAATATATCAGATTATTAAGAATAAGATGATTGTAGAAATATTTGTAGACAACCCTTTCCATTAGTTTTGCAACACAGCTAAGGAGAGAAATGGGCCTATAATTTGAAACCAGATGCGAGTCACCTTTTTTAAAGAGAGGCATTACAATTGCCTGCTTCCAACTGTTCGGAAAAATTCCTTGTGCTAGTGATTTATTGAATAGCTTACATAATGGTTTTGATATCGAGTCTTTTGTAGCTTTTAGAACGCGATGACTTATTAAATCGGCACCAACAGCCTTGTTTGTAATCAAACTCTGAATTATCTGTTCAATTTCGTCTGCCGTAACTACAATGTTGCTAATTTCTGAGTTGGTTAAAGAACAGAATTCGGGCAGATTTGCATTGTTTTCATTGATGGTGGAAATAGATGCGAAGTAGTCATTTAAACAGTTAGCCTTTTCTTCATCAGTAAATGCATAATCTTGAGTTATCGAGTTTGGTTGTTTTAACGGTGGTATACAGTGTACAGTTTTGTTTTTATTTAAAAATTGTCTTAGAAGTTTCCAATATGTTTTTTGGTCATTATTTGACGCGTTACACACTATTTCCTCAAGATTACTGTAGTAATTTTCCTTTGCATGTTTTTTAAGATTGTTGACTTTATTTCTTAATTGTTTGTATTTTGACCATTGGAGTGCGTTTTTTGATTTTATAGCTTTTTTTTTCTGTCTATCACGTTTTCTTGAAAATTTCCTTATTTCCGAGTCATACCATGGTTGATCAGATTTACGAATGGTTACTTCTTTTGATGGAATGCATTGTTTCATATGTGTTGTAAGAATTTGAGCGAAGTGTTCAGCTCCGCTGTTAATTTCTTCGTGATCTATAAAGTCCCAATTTTCGTTTGTTATTAGGCCATTTAATTTGTCGTAATCGCCTTTTTTATAAAGCCATACAATACGTTTTACATTTGGGTAAGTATCAAAAGATGATTTGATAAAGATATATGTTGCTTTATGATCACTGATATCTGATGGAATATCTAAAACACCGCTATCCAAGGACTCAATTTCAGTTGAAATAGCAATTGGATCTATTAGGGTAGATGATGAATGAGTTACTCGGGTTGGTTCGGTTATTGTATTTTTAAGATTATTTAGAAGCATAAATTGTTTGAATTTGTGTGATCTATTATCTAGCTGATTTTCATTAACATCTCCAACTAACATTATTCCGCAGTTTTCATCTAATGCTCGGTCAAATGATGCGTTGAGATTTTCCCAGAACACAACAAGTGAGTTAGGCGGTCGATAAATGTTACAGATTAGCAGTTTTTTTGTCTTGCAGCGCAGTTCGACCCAGAGTGTTTGGATGCTAGGTATTTCAAGATCTAAACGACGTTTGGATAAAATTTCGCGTGATACATAAGTTATCAAACCCCCAGAATTGTTAGTGCAGTCTCTTCTGAACAAGTTATAGTTTTCCAGAGTTAACCATTCTTCATCGAAATCTGCAGATAGGTGCGTTTCAGAAAAACAAATTATTTCAAAATCTGCAAAAAATGTTTCGATGAAATCCATTTTATTTCGGATACTTCGTATGTTTAAATGAGCAATAGATAGATGTGAAGTTTCAGAAAGTGTATTACTTGGGGGACCTGGGTTTCGTTCAACGTCGCCAGCCATTAATAATAATAGAATAAGTATAAGGTAGTCTAAATCTTTGTTTATGAGCATGCTCATTATACTCAAACAGACAAATAGTTGGAGAAGGGATAGTAAGGATGAATATACTTCATATATGGCTTGAAAAGGATACCAACAGAAACGTTGTTTCCCTTTAAGTGTTTGTGTTCTTGAGTAGAATTTGCCAATGGCCGCTCTCCATTGCATTAAATCATTACCCATTTGGCAATAAGAAAACATATAGCATTACGAAATGGAGAGCAGGCCATCGAGAAATTGACTCAGAGTTGACATTACAGCAGCACTTGATTAAGACAAAGCAAAAAGATGTTGAGAGATTCAGCAGTAAGAGAAAGATAAAAAGATGAAAAGTACGATAGGAGATAGAGATCATAACAGGGAAAAGATGGTTTTGAGATGATTGAGATTATTTCGGGATGTGGATGTTCTATATTACGAAAAAAAAAGAAACAGATACACTGTGCTGTCTTTCTGTTGGAAGTAAAAGTACAAGTACAGTCGACTCTCGCCATCTCGAACTCGGATATCTCGAATTCTGTTAAACTCAAAGCGCCCATCCGAACCAAAAATACACTCCGATTGCCCTCTCCAACCATAATTTGGCATTGGAGACTTTTTTACAAGTCCAAATCACCCGAAGTGCAAATTAATTTGCACCCCGGGTAATTTGAACCTGTAAAAAATAGTCCCAAAAACTTCGAGATAGCGAGAGTCGACTGCAGATCTACTTCATTTAGTCAGTTTGTCAGTGAATGCTTTTTGAACATTTTCTGAATTTTCGATTAAATAAGTTTTTGCTAAAATCGATGAATTCATTTTAACTTAATTTATTGAAGGGGTATAGGTGTAATAAGGATATACGAAGCATTAATTATTGTATACGAGATATGGCAGGAAAAAGTGAAGAAAAAAAAAAAGAACAACAAAAGAAAACAACAAAGAAATAGTAACACATGAACAGTCAGCATTAATTATATACAAATTGAGTAGGAGAATAGAGTTAGGCGTAAAGTTGTGTTCAACTCAGTAAGGAATTGTATAGATCTAGATCGATATTAAAAACTACATGTATACCATGCTGCAGAGACTGTATCTAGATCGATAATAAAAATTACATGTATACAATGATGCAGAGACTATATAACTAGATCGATATTCTAAAGTACATGATTACCGTGCTACAGAGACTACATGTAGTATAAAACACAATAAAGACGTGTAGATAATTGCGATATTTAATATTTTGTCATCTATCATGATAATTGTTTAATGTTAAGAAGAAAGTTTCAGTATGGAAAGCTCTAACTGGAGTCATAGGACATTGAGGTCAACCCGTCTTGTTTCAAAACATTACGGGAGTTAAGCAATTGTCCAGTGGAAGTAGACGAGCTTTAGCGTGTGCTCAAAATGTCTCGGCAGTGAGAGGGTAAACTGTCGTTTTATAGTAACAAGATTTTTTATTTATTTCTTTTTTAAAAATGGTTTGGTTTTGTTTTGTGTGTGTGTGTTTCTCTATCAATGGTACAGAGGAAAAATACATACGGTTATAATTCCGAAAGCTATTATTCAAAACTAACAATTCAATTTTATTTCAACATCGCCATATATGATAAAGACCTCTTAGAAATTATCACGTGTGAATGCACTTATACAATAATAACCCCTACTATGTAGCGAAGAAACACGTGGGCTCGGTGGACAGTGACCTGCCAACTCAGTCATACACAATTTTGAGACCATGTCGTGTGCTTACACATGTAGACAAGTTTAAAAGAGCACTTTTACATATATACCCATGTATAGGCTATTCAAAAGAAAAGAACGTCTTGTATCTTGCGGATATGCCGGTAATTGGTAAACATTCCCGAACAGTGGTGACCCAGATCGGTAACAGTCCCAATGTGATGGCGCCCGATCCGTATCCTCACTGAATGAACAATGCATGTAAACATTTTGGCTTAGTACAGCTTACAAAATGTGGACATAAATTATAAACTTTTCGAAACAGTGGAGACCCAGACTTTACGCAGCTCACCCGGGGCAGCCTCCGATCCCCGACTCCACCGCGTGAATGGCGCATACAACACGTTGGCCTATTTATGTGGACATACACACTAGTAAAACTATCAAAACGTTGAAGTCAAAGGTCAGACTCCGCCTCTATGAGGCAGCGTCTGATCTGTGACCTCAACGCTTGAATGACGCAAGTAGACATGTAGGCATAATACTGTTTGACAAACATTTCCGAACATTGGAGACCCAGATCAGCAGCTCTGCCAGAAAAGCAGCGCCCGATCTGTGGCCCCACTGAGTGTAAAACACATGTAAATACGTAGGCTCTGTGCAATTATTATCATGTGAATGTATTTGACAAGCATTTACAAACAGTGGAGACCCCGATCAGAAGCGGCCCCAAGCAAGGCAGCGTCCAATCCGCGACGTCACTGTCCGTACAGCGCATGTAAACATACAGGCCAAGTACAACATTAATCAAATGGACATATTTGACCAACATTTCCAAACAATGGTGACCCAGATCAGAAGCCGTCTCGAAGAGGCAGCGTCCGATCTGTGACCTCACTTTGTGAATAATTAATGAATACATATAGACTAAGTACAACATAAATCATCTGGATATATTTGACCAACATTTCCAAACAATGGTGACCAGATCAGAAGCCGCCTCGAAGAGGCAGCGTCTGATCTGTGACCTCACTGTGTGAATAATTAGTGTTAACATATAGGCTAGGTTCTACATAAATCATCTGGACATATATGACCAACACTTCCAAACAATGGTGACCCAGATCAGAAGCCGTCTCATCGAGGCAGCGTCTTATCCGTGACCTCACTGTGTGAGTAATTAGTGTAATCATGTAGGATGCGTAGAACATAAATCATCTGGACATATTTGACCAACACTTGCAAACAATGATGACCCAGATCAAAAGACGTGACGAAGAGGCAACGTCCGATCCGTGACCTCACTGTGTGAATTATTAGTGTTTACATATAGGCTAAGTACATGTACAGCATAAATCAACTAGACATATTTGACTAACATTTACAAACAGTGGTGACCCTGAACAAACGCAATTCCTAAAAAGCCAGCGCCCGATCTGTGACTTCACTGAGTGTACGATTCAAGTTAGTATTTGGCTGTGTACAAATAATATCATTCGGATATATTAGACATCATTTCCAGACAGTGGTGACCCAGATCAGACGCGGTCTCAGAGAAACAATGATTGACCCAGATCAGACGCAGTCTATATGAGGCAGCATCTGATCTGTGACTTGCCTTTATTTACAAAACATGTAAACATGTAGTGAACGAATCTTGTCAGTGAGTAGATTGAGTATAACGAATATCATGTGGACATATTTGACCATCATTACCCAAACAATGCTGACCCAGATCAGACGCAGCCTCATCGAGGCAGCATCCGATCTGTGACTCCATTGTATTTACAATACATGTAAACATGTAGTGAGTGATTCTTGTCAATAAGTAGACTGACTATAACATAATTATATCATGTGGACATATTTGACCATCATTATCCAAACAAAGTTGACCCAGATCAGACGCAGTCTCAATGAGGCAGCATCTGATCTGTAACTTCACTGTTTCTACAATACATGTAAACATGAAAGCTAACTACAAAATATAGTATGAAGACATGTTACAGGGCTACAGTTAAGAAATAGTTTACAAAACTATTTTCGTGAGAAGCATTCTCATTTCTCAATCAAACCCCACGATGTGGCCCTCACTGGAATCGTCTCTCCGAGACGATTCCAATGAGTGGCAACAGCATAGGTTTTAATTGAGAAATAAGAAATTTAGCATTAGAAAACTATCAATTTTAGACCTTATCTGTTGCCCTGATGTTAGACTGTTATTTCCCACATGCGGACATATTTGACCATTGTTATCCAAACAGTGCTGACCCAGATCAGACGCAGTCTCATTGAGGCAGCATCTGATCTGTGACTTCGCTGTTTCTACAATACATGCAAACATGAAGGCTAATTACAAAATATATTATGTATACATGTTAGACTGTTATTTCCCACACAGTGGTGACCTAGATCCGACGCAGTCCGAGTAAGGCCGAGCAAGGATACGTCCGATCCGTGATTTCACTGGTTGAACGATTCGTATAAGTATATATAATTGCATATTTGACCATCATTTTCAGACGGTGGTGACCCAGATCAGACGAAATCACAGCATGAGTCTGCGTCTGATCTGTGACTTCACTGTGTAAACGATTGATGTAAGAATGTAGGCTAAGTGCAATATATAGCATGTAGACATATTTGACTGTCGTTACCCAAACAGTGGTGACCCAGATCAGACCCAGTCTCAATGAGGCAGGGTCTGATCTGTAACCTCACTGTGTAAACGATTCAAGTAGGCATTAAAATGTGTACAACATGTATCACATGGACATTGTTGACTATGCTGGTTGCCTCCCTTTCCGCGCGGTGTTGCTTTTTAGTACTTCACTGTGTAAACGATTGATGTAAGAATGTAGGCTAAGTGAAATATATATAGCATGAAGACATATTTGACTGTCGTTACCCAAACAGTGGTGACCCAGATCAGACCCAGTCTCAATGAGGCAGGGTCTGATCTGTGACCTCACTGTGTAAACGATTCAGGTAGGCATTATTTAAATGTGTACAACATGTATCACATGGACATTGTTGAATGTCGTTATCCAAACGGGGGATGACTCAGATCAGACGCAGTCTCAATGAGGCAGCGTCTGATCTTTGACCTCACTGTATGCACAACACGTGTAAACATATAGGCTAATTACAACAAAATTTGTGCGGACATACTTGACCATTATTTCAAACAGTAGTGACCCAGATCAGACGCCGCTTCCATGAGGCTACGTCCGATCCGTGACTTCACTGTGTGATATGCGCTTGTAAACATGTAGGATAAGTACAGCTTATGTCGTGTGGACATATTTTTATCACACAGTGGTGACCCAGATCAGACGCAGTCTCAGTGAGGCAGCGCCTGATCTGTGTTTTCACTGTATATACGATTCACATAAGTATGTGGGCGGCTAAGTACAGTATATATCATGTGGACATGATGTGACCATATTTGATAAATATTTCCAAACAGTGATGACCCAGATCAGCAGCAGTCTCAATGGGCAGCGTCTGACCTGTGACTTCACTGTATGTCGAATCACGATGGACTTGTATGAAGATACGAAATTTAGCTTGACCAGCGACCTAGATCAGATACAGTCTCACCGTGAATCAGCTTCCGATATGTGACTTCACCGTTTGAAAAAGCATGTATGCAAGTAATTACATTAACTTATATTTTATAGACAAGTTTTGGCGTCAATAATATATTGATAAGATTGGGCGTCATGACCAAACAGTGATGACCCAGACCAGCAGCCGTCTCACAGGGACAACTTCTGGTTTGTGTCCTCACTGTGAGGACGACTCATGTGAATATGTAGGCTTAATATGACTTACATATTGTGGGCATAAATGATCAATCACAAACTGTGCTGACTCAGAACAGACGCTGCCTCGAAGAGACAACCTCTGGTCTGAGACGTCACTGTTTAGATGTCTCAAGATATAAATATACATTGTCTATGCACAAAACATATCGTCTGATAAGTGACCTTATATTTTGAAAAACGCATGTAAAACAGGTGGTTACAAAACTTATATTTGTAGACAAATTTGGGCATCATGACCGTCTTTTTTGTGACGCTACTGCGTGACTGACTCATGAAAAAGGTTAAAAAGTGTATATGTAAATTACACACAAGCTTTAAGTTTGTATTTTGTCGACGGTTGGGGCAAGTTAGCTTGACACATAGCTTATTCATAGTCTACTAGGTCGGCGGCGTTTCCAATTCTGCAGACCTGATCGTTCGTATCCTTGACCAGAATGTTACCGTCAGACGACCATGCGCCATTTAACTTCTCGAGTTTCTGTAGATTACGAGCCAAGAAAAGAAGGTGGCTTCTTCTCTTCGTTAAGTCTTCGTAGACAAAGACTTTGTCATATCCATTTGTCTTAAGGTTGACGCGAGCTTTGTAGAATTTTTGGCGCGCTCTATACGTTGCAAATTTTACAATGATTGCACGAGGTTTTGGTTTTTGCGACTGTCCTTCGGGACCCTCGGGACCCTCGGAACCTTCGGAACCTTCGGAAGTGACATCCGTCTGTCGCGGCTTCGCACCAACTCGGTGTGACCTGTCAATATCTGATATCTTGATGGGAACTGACAGGGCGGTGCACATCTTAAGGACAATATCGTCGGTGTCCTCTGCTCCCTGTGTCTCAGAGATTCCTAGTATGCGTACAGAATTTCTTCTTGTGTATTGCTCTATGCTGTCGCTTCTTTCTTCCAGATCTTCAACCCTTTTCTTAAGCTGATTGTTTTCATGTTTGAGACGCTTGTTATCATCTTCTAGAGTAGTAAGTCTGTCTTCAACGATGGAGCTGACTATGTCTTTAACAAGGTCTTTTAGTATGGGTTTAAAGGAATCCTTCAGAACGAAAGCAATATGGCTAAGTTGATCATTTGTAAGCGTGACGTTTGCAATACCAACCCCTGGTGGCGATAGACACTCTCCCTCTCCGTCTTTGGATCCAGTTTGCATTGGAACTATTGAGGCCATATTGTCACCGTCAATTCCGTTGGGGGATAAAGTCTGTCTCTTAAGTTCCTGTTCACTGAGAGGAGATGAAAGATCCCTTTTACGTGACTCTACGGTGCTGATTGGTGTAAGCGTCGGTTGGGTATTTTCCATCACAGTCACAACTGTCAAATGTTTAATCTATAAATAGATCACTATACTTGGATATCTATGCTTTGCACGAGAATCACAATTTTAGTGCGTGACACGTTTCCATTTGTTTGATATTTACAAAGTCATAAATTTACTTTTTCGATAAACGCTACGTACTGTTTCGCTTTCAGCAACTATTCATTTGAATCCGTGTCCATCCACAATCCCGAAAAAACACTTTAAACCATCTTTATTTCTTATTTCTACTCCAGCAAAACGAAGCTACACCACGCGGCAAGGGAGGCAACCAGTCAAAAGATAACTGTCTTTTCTATAATCTGCAGTCGGGTTTTTTACCAACCCATACTACTGTATACCAACTGATAGAAATGTATGATGCCATCTGCAAATCTTTAGAAGAA
>Ga0209567_10001992_pt1 | contig 10093 bp, 5 predicted proteins | sample COG_12_FD_184756 | JGI IMG/M metagenome (GOLD analysis project Ga0209567, IMG submission 184756) | Pelagic marine sediment microbial communities from the LTER site Helgoland, North Sea, for post-phytoplankton bloom and carbon turnover... | ecosystem: Environmental > Aquatic > Marine > Neritic...
AAGGAGAGATTTTATGGCAAAGATGAGAGGCGCTGATATTATCGCGGAATATTTAATCAAGGAGAAGGTTCCTTATCTTTTCGGACTCTGCGGACACGGTATTATCGGATTGCTTGATGCGTTTTACGACCGTCAAGACGAAATCAAGGTTATGTCCGTGCGGCACGAGCAGGCCGCGGCCCACATGGCGGATGCGTATTTCAGGATTGCCCACAAGCCGGTGGCCACCTTTACCTCCTGTGGACCCGGGTCGACAAATATCACTACGGGTCTGGCATCGGCTATGATGGACTCCTCCGCGTTTCTCGCGATAACGGGAAATGTGCCGACCTCGCAGTTCAACCGGTCGCCTTTCCAGGAGACCGGCCGTCATTTCCAGGCTGAATTTCTCAACTCGATCCGGCCCTATGTCAAAAAATCATTTCAGCCCACACGCACAGACATGATTCCCCTGGCCATGCGACAGGCCTTTAAAACGATGCTGACCGGCAGGACAGGACCGGTTCACATCGATGTGCCGCTGAACTGCTTCGCCGAAGAAGCCGAGGTGACCGTGCCGGAGCCTCACCTCTGGCGTGTCGGTAACACCTATAAATCGGCGGGCAGCCCGGAATTGACCGAAAAGGTGTTAAAAATGATGGAGAGTGCCGAAAAGCCCTGCATCATTGCCGGCAACGGTGCCAGTTTATCCGGACTGGCACCGGAACTGGTGCGTCTGGTTGAACGGCTGAATATCCCGGTTGCCACCACGGCTAACGGCAAAGGCATCCTGCCCGAGGATCATCGACTGAGCCTGGGGGCTGTCGGAAGAAACGGAACATACATGGCCAACGAAAGCTGCCGCTCCTGCGATGTGCTGCTCGCTCTGGGCGTGAAATTCGACGACCGGCAGAGCAGTTCATGGATTCCGGGCTATTCATTTAATATTCCGCCAACAAAGCTTATCCATGTTGAAATCGATCCGGAGGAACTGTCCCGAAACTATCCGCCGACGCTGGGCATCCTGGCCGACGCAAGAGCGTTTCTGGCCGAATTGGTGACATTGGCCGAAAGCCGGATCGAACAGCGTGAGGACAGAAACCAGGCCTGGATCAATCAAATCGAAAACTGGAAAAAGGGCTGGGAAGAGTTCAACCAGCAAAATAACAACTCCGATCTCGTTCCAATTCGGCCGGAACGGCTGGTTAAGGACATGCGCGAAGTGTTACCAAGAGATGCCATCCTGGTTTCCGATGTCGGGGAACACCACAACTGGTTTTTACAATTTTATCAAACCTACCAACCTTCCACGTTTTTGCAGTCATGGGGTTTTGCGGCCATGGGGTTTGGCGTGTGCGGCGTGTTGGGCGCAAAGCTGGCGGCTCCTGAAAAAAAGTGTGTCTCTATTTGCGGAGATGGTGGTTTTATGATGACCCCCCACATTTTGTGTACGGCCGTGGAATATGACATCCCGGCGGTCTGGGTTGTATTCAACAACAACGGCTGGAATGTCATACGGCACCAGGCCAACGGTGCCTGGCCCGGGCGCGAGATTGCGACCAGCTTCAAACGAAATGATACCGGCGATTTTTACAATCCTGATTTCGCGGCACTGGCCAAGGCCTGCGGGGCGGATGGTGCCAGAGTCGAAAAACCCGGCGATTTAAAAGATGTGATGAACCATGCCCTTCGCGCGAACAAACCTTATGTGATTGATGTGGTGGTAGACCGCGAGGCCATGGCCCCGTCAGTCGGCACCTGGGTGCTCCCGCCGTTCCCCCACGGCGAGCCCACATATGGAAAACGAAATTTAAGAGAATAAGAATTGGTCTGTTCACTTATTCCAAGCAGAAGACTGTTTCACACTTTTAGGCAGCAAAATTAGGAGCTGAGGGATCTGTTCGCTTTATGCTGGTTCAAACGGGTGATGGGAAAGTTACCGTGTTCAGGATCGTTATCCTGTGGCGGGACCACGTTTCATAAGCCTCACGCAGCCGCGCGGGGCTTTTGAGTTGTATATTCTAAAATGCGGCAATCGGTTCGATGCACTACAGACTGGACCCAGTTATAGGGAGATGATTGCAATGACGCTCAAGAAAGAACCGGATTTGGGATCCCCTGCCTTGCCATGGGACGATACGTTCGACACGATCGTGTTGGGCTCGGGGCTTGCCGGCCTGACCGCGGCACTGGTTTCGACCATCGAAGGCAAAAAGACCCTTCTGCTTGAAAAGAGTGCCCAGATTGGTGGAACCTCCGCACTGTCATCCGGATCGACCTGGATTCCGAATAATTCCTACCAGCGGAAAATGGGCATAACCAACGACAGGGAAGGTGCATTGACGTATCTGGACGCACTCATCGGAAACCGCGCCGATCGAGCCCTGCGAGAGGCTTATCTCGATGCCGGGCCCGGTATGCTTGCTTATTTAGAAGAGCACATCGATCTCCGGTGGCTTATGTTCGACGTTCAGCCGGATTATGAACAGAGTCTCCCCGGCGCCACCACTGGCGGTCGGGCACTCATGCCACTGCCCTTTGATGGGCGCCGGCTGGGAAAAGACTTCGACCTGGTTCGCTGGCCGATCCCGGAACTCATGCTCTTTGGCGGCATGATGATCACCCGCGCCGAAGCGACCCGCCTTCTGAAACTCGGAAGAAATTTAGACTCGATTCTCCTGGGCGCGCAACTCTGCGGCCGTTTTATCCTGGACCGGCTGCGCTACAGGCGAGGGACACGGTTGGTTCTCGGCAATGCACTGGTGGCTAAACTGCTGTACCACCTCATTGATCACGAGGCAGCCATATGGGTCAACAGCAGGACAGCACAGCTGATCCTGGAAAATGGCCGCGTGTGTGGTGCGGTGGTGCAGTGCGGCGGTGTCGAGATCCGGCTCCGTGCCCGACAGGGAATCGTGCTGGCAGGCGGAGGCTTCCCGGCAAGCCCGGAACTCCGCGAGCGTCATTTCCCCAAACCGGCAGCACAATACACCGCAGCATGCGACGGCTGCACCGGCGATACCCTGCGGCTGGCACAGGATATCGGCGCGTCGCTCGGACCTCCGGGTCAGGACAACGCCTTCTGGTTTCCGAGTTCCATCGCCGAACGCCGGGACAGATCCACGGCGGTTTTCCCGCATATCGTCCTGGATCGAGCGAAGCCCGGACTAATTGCCGTCAATTCCATGGGACGGCGATTTTGTGATGAAGGGTCATCCTACCATAAATTCGTACGGGAAATGTACCGCTCCCATGCCAGCATTCCCAGCATCCCGGCCTGGCTGGTCTGCGACCGCCGTTTTGTCTGGAAATACGGTATCGGGATGATTAAGCCGCGCACGCCTTTCTTGAAACCTTTCATATCTCGCGGATATCTCTACGCGGCCGACTCGGTGGAGGCGTTGGCGGAAAAGATCGGCGTCGACGGCAAGGGGTTATCAGAGACCATCAGGATCCATAACGATTTTGCCCGCAGCGGGGTGGACACCGATTTCGGCAAGGGGAGCAATGCGTATGATCAAGCCTACGGTGATCCAGGGCATCTGCCGAATCCCTGTCTCGGCCCGATCGACCGGCCACCGTTTTGTGCGGTGGCGGTGTTTCCCACGCCCCTGGGTACGAGCCTGGGGCTGCGGACCAACACCAACGCCCAGGTGCTCGAAAGCTCGGAGCAGCCGATAAAGGGGCTGTATGCCTGCGGCAATGACATGCATAGCATACTCGGCGGCGAATATCCTGGACCCGGCGCACAAATCGGGGTGGGCATGGTGTTCGGTTATCTAGCGGCTAAGCATGCGTCAGGAGCCCTGGATGACTGACCCGAATGTTGCACCGTGACTCGTGCGTCCATCTTCTTGACAAACAACCTTTCTTTTGCCATAAACTACCCTCAAGAAAGCAGGTTCTTATCACTTAAAAGTTAAACGAAATCTATCTAAATCCCCGGCAAGCTGCATAACACAAGGCGTTTACTGCTGCTACGGCGATTGAGAGCCTTCTGGATATGAGCTTTCAATCGTTGTGCACCTTTAGCTTGGGTCAGGAGTTGATTTAACGCAGCCAATCCCTTGCTCTCAATGATCTTGTTAACCATCAATTGTTTTTGCGCCATTGATTTCACCCCGATAGCAAATCCCGGCGGCGACGAATTCAATAGAATGTAGGCACAATAAACCCAGTGTACATGTGACATGACAGAACTGAAATACTTTGCCGATACATCTTCAAAGCCCAGAAACATTTTTTAATGCAGTTGGGACTTCATCGATATGCTCGGAGCTTACCAGAGGACAGCCGCCTTTGGCCCGGCCTGAATTTCACTGCAAGTCGCTGGTCACACGGCTTCGTGAACTATTTTAAAAAGTTCAAAGATAGAAGTGGCATTGATCCAAGGCCACGATTAAAAACTTTCCACAGCTTCAGGAAAACCATTGGAATTTGAAGCGAAAGCCTCGCCCGACAGTCAACCTCCCGCCCATCGATGCGTTTCCCACATATGACGACCAGTCGGAACCAGGTGTTGATGATTATATCACAGACCCGGATTACCCCGCAGAGGCCTATTTTAAAACCACACTCGAGCAGTAAGGCTTCTGAGCCCAAAATTCCCTATTTTTAGCCAATTTATGGTAAAATACCGTCTTGACAATACGACCGGTATCCGGTATGTGAAACAGATCATCGGCTGTAACAGTATGATTGCTGTTTGATATCCATCCCCACTGCATTTGGGATTCAGCTGCCTATAGTACACAACTTTAGATTTTCCCTTACTTCGATCTCAAATAGGAAATTCTATTATGACGTTTAATCTACTAATAAGGATGAGAATGGTATAACGATCCTATTTGTAAGAAAGGAGGTGGTATTCGGGGGAGGGCTCATAATCTAAACCGTAAAGGTGGTGATGCTCAATGCACGCGATGCTACAGCAATTTTGACCCTCATTCTGGCCAAAAAATAAACAATCAAATACCGAGATGAAAGCCACCTGCCCAGATTGACTTTCATCTATACAAACGTGCAGGTCAACAAGGCCTGGTTAGGGGGGAAATTATGAAAAAAAAAGATACTCTGCCACAGACGGTAAACATGACACGTCGCCAAATGATCAAAATGGGTGTGGGCGCGCTTGCGGCCGGTTCACTCGGCTTCCCGGCAATCATAAGCGCCGCTTCCGATACAGTCCGGGTCGGTCACATCACGCCAAGAACTGGTTTTCTCGGCACGCTTGGCGATTACGGGTTCAGGGGTGTGAATCTGGCCGTGGAGGAGCTGAACGCGGCCGGCGGGATCTTGGGCCGGGAAGTGGACCTGTTCACCGAGGACAGTGTCGGGTCTCACATGGCGCCGACGAAGGCCCAGAAACTGGTCGAAAGAAGGAAGGTGCATTTTCTCATTGGTGAAATCAGTTCCGGTTCTGCCGGCGGTGTGATGGCGACGGCCAACCGGCTGAAGACTATGTACATGCAGAGCGGGGCTAACTCCGACGCACTCAGGGGTGAGAAGTGCAACCCCTTCACGTTTCATGTCGAGGCCTGTAACACCATGTACACCAAGACCATCGGCAACTGGCAGGACCGCGCCGGAAATGTGAAGGGTAAGAACTTCTACATGCTCACGGCTGACTATGCCTTTGGCCATGACCTGGCGCGGGTCTCCACCCGTTTTCTGACCGAAAAGGGCGGAAAGGTGATGGAGAACGAGCTGATTGCAACGAACACACCGGACTACAGTCCGTATATCCTGAAAATCAAGGAGGCCAAACCGGATTTCGTTTACATCAACCTGGCCGGCAGCGACCAGACGACGTTCCTTAAACAGTATAAGGAATTCGGGCTGCCCTTCAACGTGTCCGGCGGCGTTATGGATACCGTTCCATTCTGGGGTGCCGGGATCGACTCGATCACCGGTTACTGGCAGAGCCTGTGGTATCATAAGATGCCGACCGAATCCTCGCTGGCCTTCGCCAAGGCGTTCCGCGACAAATACAAATTCCCGCCCGACAACCAGGCCTGGGGAGACTATGTGGCCGTGAAGATCATGGCTGCGGCGATGAATGAGGCCAAGAGCACCGATCCGGCCAAGGTCATCCCGCTGCTGGAATCCGGTATGGAGTTCGACATCCTGAAACCCAGGCGGGGACATTTCCGCAAGTGGGACCACTCGCTTCTGCAGCAGATGTTCGTTGTTAAAGTTAAGGACAAAGACAAGATGGAGGACAAGTGGGACATTTTCGAGATCGTTGAACCCACCCCGGCGGACAACGAGTCTCTGGAGGTAATCCAGCCCACCGTGGAGGAGAACGCCTGCAAGATGGCTTAATCGCAGGACCTTAGAAAGTCATGGCGGGATGCACGTGCATCTCGCCAATTTTTTATAGGCGCAATGAAATGTTGCTCATCGAACAAATCCTCAATGGATTGCTTGTTGGATCGTATTACACGCTTCTAGCATTGGGATTATCCATCATCTTTAGTCTTGGTGGGGTGGTTAACCTGGCCCACGGCGCGTTCTATGCGTGCGGCGCGTATCTGACGGTTACGATCACGGCCCAGCTCGGCTATTCCGCCGCCTTTTTGATATCGCCTATCATGGTCGGCATTATCGGTATCATCATCGAAATGCTGTGCATCCGAAAGCTCTATCCAAAGGACCCCATCTTGACATTGCTATTCACTTTCGGCCTCGCCATGTCGGCCGAACAAACGTTCCGGCTCCTGTTCGGCGCCTCGATCATTCCATTCTCGATTCCGGAGTTTCTGAGTGGCCAGATTCACATCGGCGACTTCCTCTATTCTAATTACCGGCTCGCCATCCTGGTGGTGACAGCATTAGCAATTGCTGGATTGTGGCTGCTTTTCAACAAGACAGCGTTTGGCCTTGTGGTTCGCGCCGGTGTTGAGGATGCGGAGATGGTGCGGGCGATGGGGATCAGTGTGAAGCCGATCCTATCTATCGTATTTGCTATTGGCGTGGGCCTGGCAGCGATTGCAGGAGGCATGTCCGCCAGCCTCATGGGCGTTCAGCCGGCCATGGGCAACGATATCCTCACCGCCGCTTTTGTGATCTGTGTGCTGGGTGGGTTGGGGAGCTTCTGGGGGGTTGTTCTCGCCGGCCTGATCGTCGGCGTCCTGAAGGGCGTCACGGCATACTATTTCCCGCCCGCGGCCGAAGGATCCATGTACGCCCTGATGGTCCTGGTCCTGATTTTCAGGCCGAGGGGTCTGCTGGGAGAAAGATTTGCGAGGTTGGAATAGATGAAGAACCTGCTCAAAAGCCCGGTCTCTGTTCTGGTTGTCTGCGGCCTTCTGCTGCCACCCTTCACCTATTTCTTTGGTCTGACCTACAGCACCGCATCGGAGATTCTGATCTATGCCATTGCCGGGCTCGGCCTCAACCTGCTGCTCGGCTACACCGGATTGGTGTCTTTTGGTCACGGTATCTTTTTCGGCGTCGCCGCCTATGCTGCTTCGATCATCCAGGTTAAGCTCATGCCGGGCTATATCTTCATACCGATGGCGCTGGCCGTCGTCATCAGCACCCTGTTCGGCGTGGTCATCGGATACTTATCGCTCAGGCTGCGCGGTGTTTATTTTTCGCTGCTGACTCTCTCATTTGCCGCGATGTCCTTCTACATCATCTATCGGTGGACTTCCTTCACCGGCGGCGAAGACGGTTATGGCGGCATGGACCGCCCCACGATCATGGGCCTCGACTTCAATAATCAACTGGTCTTTTTCTTCGTTATTTTTATCATTTTCACAGCCGTTTCGATCCTGGCATGGCGAATCGTGCGTTCCCCCTTCGGGTCTGTGCTGGAGGCCATCAGGGAAAACAGCCAGCGCGCCGCATATATCGGCTATGACGTGCGCAGATACCGACTGATCGTGTTCATTGTCTCAGCTTTCATCGTGAGCATTGCCGGATCGCTGTTCCCATTCCTGAAATATTATATTGGAGCGGAGCTGGTGCATGTTCAGCACTCGGGCGAGATCCTCGCCATGTCGATCCTGGGCGGCTCCAGGCATTTTCTGGGGCCGGCGCTCGGCGGATGTTTTTTCATCCTGTTCCGCGAGATCCTGTCGGAATACACCGCCAGTTGGCAGTTGATCTTCGGCATCATATTCATGGGGTTCGTTCTGTTCTCGCCGACCGGGCTGATGGGAGTCGGCTGGGAGATTATCAAACCGCTAATCAGGAAAACCAAGAAAGCTGCCATGACGTCCCGTGTCGTACCACCTATGGAGCGCGCAGTGCCCGAGTGCCTGCGCAATTCCGACCATGACCTGTTTGAGGGCAACATCTTCGAATGCCGGGGCGTCAGAAAGAGATTCGGCAACTTTGCGGCTGTCTCCGATGTGGATCTACAGGTCAAGGACCGCACCCTTCAGTCGCTGATCGGGCCGAACGGCGCCGGCAAGACGACCCTGTTCAACGTCATGTCGGGCGAATATGAAGGTGACGGCGGAGAATTGCTCTTCCTCGATATACCGCTGACGAAAGCTTCGCCTGATACCCTGTCCCAGGCCGGGATTGGGCGGTCCTTCCAGATCACCAACCTGTTCCCGGATCTCACCGTTTTTGAGAATCTGCGGCTCGGGGTCCAGTCACGGCATAGCAGTGCGCTCAACATGTGGCGTGATGCGCGTTCGATTGACGAGATTAACAGCGAGACCGACAGCCTTGTTGAATTCCTGGGACTGAAGGGCCTGGAGGATATTGAGGTTTCCAGCCTGTCCTATGGCGGCCAACGTCTGATGGAAATCGGTATCGCGCTGGCCGCCCGTCCTCGCTTCCTTCTTCTTGACGAGCCCCTGGTGGGACTTGCTGAACAGGAGCGCGAGCGGATCGTCGGCCTAATCAAGTCATTGTCGGAGTATATCTCGATTCTTTTGATCGAGCATGATATCGACCGCGTCTTCAGCTTCTCTGACAACATTACGGTAATGAATCAGGCGGCAGTGCTTGTCAGCGGCACACCTGACCAGATCCGAGACAATAAGGAAGTACAGGCTGCCTATCTTGGCAGCGGACAGGCGCTCATCGAATGTCAAAGCCAGGTAGAAAGCGCCACTGAACTCGGCACCAAACTTCTGCAGCTCGATACGATCAACACCTTCTACGGCAAGAGCCACATCCTGAGCGATGTATCGCTTGAAATGTGCAAAGGCGAGGCTATCGCTCTGCTCGGCAGGAATGGCGCGGGCAAGTCCTCCACCTTCAAAAGCATCATGGCCATGGCCCCGATTGCAAGTGGTCGGATTGTCTTCAACGGAACCGATATCAGCAGCTTCGCCCCGGAAAAGATCGCCGGCATGGGAATTGGGCTGGTGCCCCAGGGACGTCGCTTGTTTGCCAATCTGACCGTCGAGGAGAATCTGAAAATTGGCGCTCTGAAAAGAACGGGCGGTGCGGGTGTCCGGTGGAACACCGAGCAGATTTTCGAACTTTTTCCACGTATACGCGAGCGCTACACCGCCAAGGCCGACACCTTGTCGGGAGGTGAACAGCAAATGGTAGCTATCGCCAGGGCGCTTGTGGGCAATGTGCAACTGCTCTTGATGGATGAGCCTTTTGAAGGTCTCTCGCCGGTGATGATCGAGGATCTGTTTGAGTGCATAAATAGACTTCGGTCCAAAGTGTCCATAATGATAATAGAGCATCAATTGGACCTCGTTCTCGCGCTTACCGACAGAACCTACGTTCTGGACCGGGGCATTATCAGTCATGACGGACCCGCCAGGCCGCTGCTTGAAGACCTGGATCTTCGCAAGGAAAAACTCTGGGTGTAAGGCGAAATGGAGTCTATGCTGATATTGGGTCCTGGTAAATTAATTACAATAAGGCAGATATAAAGGAAACATCCAACCTTCAGGATCTTTTAATCATTGGTGCTCAAAAAATCATCTCGGAGATATTCCGGGTCGGGATATAAATAAAATCCTTTGCCGGTCTTGACCCCCAGTTCACCTCGGTCAATTTTTTGTTTGAGTGCTTCAGGGGGATGATCTTTGGGATCTTTGGAATCCCGGTAGTAGACCATCTCGATGTCATAGATCACGTCAAGTCCAATGCTGTCCATCATCCCGAAAGGACCGTATCGATCTTCCCG
>Ga0209567_10001993_pt1 | contig 10088 bp, 4 predicted proteins | sample COG_12_FD_184756 | JGI IMG/M metagenome (GOLD analysis project Ga0209567, IMG submission 184756) | Pelagic marine sediment microbial communities from the LTER site Helgoland, North Sea, for post-phytoplankton bloom and carbon turnover... | ecosystem: Environmental > Aquatic > Marine > Neritic...
CCTGGTCGACCTGATTGTTCGTCGCATCCCCGTCGACAAACCGGTCCGTCACCACGAAATAGACGGCCTCAGAAGCAAACGGCTCCAGGGTACCGAAATACTCGGCATCGACGGCAGGTGATGAACACGATGCCAGGACAAGCGTGCCGGCTACGGCGAGTAAAGCACGCTGCATCTTTTCTCCGATCATTGCGGCTCGGCTTCCTTGTCGACCATCAGCGTAACGAGGCCCGCGACAATCATCAGTGCTCCGCCGATTACGAGCCCGAAGATCGTCCTGAGTTCGAAGAACTCGCGCAGGATCAGGCCGAGGACGCTGGCGGCCACGAGCTGCGGAATGACGATGAAGAAATTGAAGATGCCCATGTAGATGCCCATCTTGTGCGAGGGCAGATTACTCGACAACAGCGCGTACGGAAGTGACAGAATCGATGCCCAGGCGATACCGACCCCGACCATCGGGACGATCAACATCTGTGGATCCTTGATGAAATAGAAGCTGATCAGCCCAAGACCACCGAGGGACAGGTTGATAAGGTGGGTTACGCGACAACCCAGCCAATTCGCCAGGAACGGGATCGAGATTGCCGCGAGCGCTGCGAAACCGTTATACGCGGCGAACAATACGCCGTTCCAGTCGGCGCCATCGTTGTAAGCGGCCGACGTCACGTCCGTCGTGCCAAAATGATGGCTCGTTACGGCTGCCGTGCCATAGATCCACATCGCGAACAACGCGAACCACGAAAAGAACTGCACAACTGCGAGTTGCCGCATGACCTTCGGCATGTGAAACAGGTCATGCATAATCTCGTACATGCCGTTTTTCGTATGTCCACCGTTCTGCAGTACGCTGGTGATGACCTGCAGCACACCGAACACCGCGAATCCCCCCGCAAGGACATAGAGTTGCTTGTCCAGCCCGTTCGCAGTGATCCAGGCCCATCCGGCAATACCGACTGCGGCCCAGACGATGCCGCCGTTGCGGTACTTGCTCGCCGCACGCAGCGTCGTATCGTCGGCGACGTGTTCGGGTGAGCGTGCCGCGTCGAACTCTCTCAGCTCCTCGGGCGAGTATTCCTTCGTCCGCAACACCGTCCAGAGGACTGCGAGGAAGAACACGGCACCACCAAAGTAGAACGAAAGCTTCACGGAATCCGGCACCACGCCGGGCGCAGCCGTATTGCTGATATCGAACCAGTTGGTCATCATCCACGGCAATGCCGATGCGACGATGGCACCGACGCCGATAAAGAAGGTCTGCATCGCGAAGCCGCCGGTTCGCTGTTTCTCGGGCAACATGTCACCGACGAAAGCGCGAAACGGTTCCATCGAGATGTTGATGCTCGCATCCATGATCCACAGCATGCCGGCCGCAACCCACAGTACCGGGGAATTCGGCATGACGAACAACGCAAGTGAAGCGAGTATTGCGCCGACCAGGAAATACGGGCGGCGACGGCCGAGGCGATTCCAGGTCCGGTCGGACATGTAGCCGATGATCGGCTGCACGATCAGGCCGGTCAGCGGCGCAGCCACCCAGAGTATCGGTATGTCGTCGATCTCGGCGCCGAGCGTCTGGAAGATCCGGCTGACGTTGGCGTTCTGCAGCGCGAAGCCGAATTGGATGCCCAGGAATCCGAAACACATGTTCCAGATCTGCCAGAACGATAACGGTGGCTTTTGCTTCATTATTCTGCTGCCTTCTTTGCTGGCCTGAATCTAATGGCTGTACCGCCCCCCGCGGCAAGTCTCAATTCGAGCGATTGTTTGCGACCAAGAGTTTGATCTTCGATCACATAGTCATAGGGATCGTCTTTCCAGTGTGCGGCATCGCCGTCGCGATAAATTGTTGCAGTGTAATCCTGGCCGGCATCGAGGAAAGACAGCGGAATACGCAACACTCTTGATTCTTCGTCGGTAATCGCGCCCAGGTACCAATCATCTCCACTGCGCTCCTTACGCGCAAATACCACGTAATCGCCAACCTCGCCGGCGATCGCGATGCTCTCTTCCCAATCCGTCGGAACGTCGACAATAAACTGGAACGCATCCGGATAGCGCCCGTAATTCTCCGGCAGGTCCGCAGCCATCTGAACCGGGCTATACAACACGACATAGAGAGCGAGCTGATGCATGAGCGTACTTTGCACGCGGAATTCAGAATCAGGGCCGTGGTGCAGGAGGTCGAAAATGCCCGGCGTGAAATCCATCGGGCCGCCCAGCAGACGCGTGTAGACCAACATCACGTTGTGCTCGGTCGGATTGGGCTGTGACCAGCCCGCATTGTATTCCTGGCCCCGCGCGCCTTCCCGACTGATCCAGTTGGGATACGTGCGTCGCAGGCCCGTCGCCTTTACCGGCTCATGCGTATTGATGCTGATCTTGCGCTTCGCCGCTTCCTTGAGAACGCGCTCGAAATGATTAACAGCGATCTGGCTGTCGTGCCATTCAAAATGTGTTACACCCGTCTCGTCAACGCGTTGCATTTGCCCGCCGTCGGCGACGTAGCCCGTTTTGATCTGTCGCACGCCGAGCGACTCGTAAAGATCGTAGGCAGCCGCCATCTGCGCTTCGTAGTTGCTGATATGCCCGGAGGTTTCATGATGCCCGATCAGCCGCACGTTCTTTTCGCGCGCATAATCCGTGACGGCCCGCAGATCGAAGTCGTCATAAGCATCGGTGAAGCTGAAGATGCTGCCGTTGTTGAACCAGTCACCGTCCCACCCGGTATTCCAGCCTTCAACAAGGACCCCGTCAAAGCCGTGTCGGGCCGCAAAATCGATATGCCGCTTCGTGTTTGCGGTTGTCGCGCCGTGCTCGGGGCCCGATCCCCAGGTTTTTCTGGAAAGGTGCATTGCCCACCAGATACCGACGTACTTGCCAGGCTCGACCCACGATACGTCCCCAAGCGCGTTTGGCTCATTGAGATTGAGCACCAGGCTGGAATTCAACAGCCCGACAGCGTCGGGCGAAATCTGAATGGTGCGCCACGGCGTCGCAAACGGCGTCCTGGTCTTGACTCGCACACCGTCTGAGCGCGGCGCGAGATTCGTTTGAAAAACACCGGGGCGTCTTTGGTCAAGGGTGTACGCCGCGTAATCGACCAGTGCCGCCTCGTGCAAGCTGAGGTGTGTGCCGCTGGCGAGGCGTAGCGTCGCCGGCGTATGCGCCAAAGCGATCTCGTCGAGCGGCGTCGTGCGATAAGGATACTCGTAGCGATTCCAGCCCCGTCCCGGAATCCAGTATGCGGTGGCGTCTTGCGACACACGAAACTCGGTCAGTTCGTCAACGATGTCGAGCTCGCCGTAGTAATCCTGCTCCGGCACCTCGTAGCGTAAGCCGACGCCGTCATCGTGTAGACGTATTCGGATGTTGAAGTGGCGAGCGGGCCCGTCAGCGGATGCAAACCTTACGAGCAGCTCATTGTAATAATCTCTAACGTAGCGGCGTTCGCCCCACGGTTGCTCCCAGACTGAGTCGGACGTTCGACGTGCAGTGGCGATTTCGCGCATTGGCCCCTCGAGGCCAGCATGGTGCTGAAAACGGATCCCGAGCCTCGACGGGGCAATGACGGTTTCGTCGCCGTAACGCACGCTATAGTACGGTTTACCATCGGTATCGAGGCTGACATCGACCACGATGCGCCCATCGGGTGACTCGACCTCGACGGCGTGCACCTGACAGGAGAGCATCAACGCGGCGAACAGGAATACAGTGATCTTGTTGTTATTTGTTTTTGGCACCCCGTCGATTGTACCAACAGGGTCATCTGCCACGCTTGCCTTGCAAACGTATTCATCCCCGAAAAACACGCTAAATGACTATATTCAAAGCGATAAATCTAAAGAGTGAAATGATGCGAAACAGAAATCGCGCGACCGGCGGGCACCTGTCCTTATGCTCCGTTTGGGCCATCGTCGCTGTGTTGCTGGCGACACCGGTATCTGCCGATTTCGGGCGATACGAGAGCCACAGCGTCGACGGTCATTCATTGATCGTCGTTAGCGACCTTGGGCAACTCCGCGTGACAGCGGTTGACGACGCCGCGTTCGAGGTGCATTACCAGGAAAACGGTATCAGGCAACTGCCGTCATTCGCGATCGCCGACAGCGAATCGCCCGAAGTCGTCACGGCCATCAGCGAAACGGAATCCACGGTCGCGTTCATGATCGATGGCCTGACCGCGCTGATCGAGAAGTCGCCCGTCAGAGTCTCGTTCATGAAAGATGGCGAGGTCCTGGTCGGTGAGGAACACGGCTACTTTGCTTACGACACGGTGCGCGGCTTCCGCTTCAGGCTCAGGGACGGAGAGAAAATTCTCGGCGGCGGTCAGCGCGTGATGGGCATGGATCGACGTGGCAAACGTATGCCGCTTTATAACAAAGCATCCTATGGCTACGAGACGGACGCGAACCAGATGTACTACGGGCTGCCAGCGGTCCTGTCCTCGGACAAGTACACCATCGTTTTCGACAACACGGCGAGCGGCTGGCTCGACATCGGTCACACCGAGGAAGATGTGCTCAAGTTCGAGGCCGTTGGCGGACGTACCGCGTATATCGTGATTGCCGGGGAAAGCTATCCTGCCCTGATCGAGAACTACGTCGAGGTTACCGGCAAGCAACCGCTGCCGCCGCGCTGGGCTTTCGGCAACTACGCGTCCCGATTCGGGTATCACACGGAAAAAGAAACGCGCGACGTCGTCAAGCGGTTCAAGCGCGCCGGTATACCGCTCGATGCCGTCATACTCGATATCTACTGGTTCGGACCCGACATCAAGGGCCACATGGGCAAGCTGGACTGGGACCGCGATGCATGGCCGACGCCCGAGAGCATGATCAGTGATTTCGAGGAACAAGGTGTCAAAACCATCGCGATCACCGAGCCTTTCATTCTGAGCACGTCCGAACGCTGGCAAAGCGCCGTCGACAACGAAGTTCTCGCAAAAACGCCGATCGGTGAACCCCGCCGTTTCGATTTCTACTTTGGCAACACGGGCCTGGTCGACGTCTTCGACGAAGCTGCGCAACAGTGGTTCTGGGAACCCTACGAGATGTTGTTCGAACAAGGCACCGCGGCCACCTGGGGCGACCTCGGCGAGCCCGAAGTTCACCCGGGCGACTCCCTGCACTGGCTATCGGACGCCGGCATCGAAGCCACGGGCGACGAGATTCACAACGCCTATGGCCATGCCTGGGCGCAGATGGTCTACGAGAAGCAGGTCGAGAAATACCCGGATATGCGTTCGTTAATTCTCATGCGTTCAGGGTTCGCGGGTTCACAACGATACGCGATGGTGCCGTGGACTGGTGATGTCAATCGCAGCTGGGGCGGGCTCAAACCACAGATCGAGCTGAGTTTGCAGATGAGTATGTTCGGCCTCGCCTACAACCACTCCGATCTCGGCGGCTTCGCCGGCGGCGACGAATTCGATAAGGAACTCTACATTCGCTGGCTGCAGTACGGCGTGTTCCAGCCCGTCTACCGCCCGCACGCGCAGGAACACATCCCGGCCGAGCCCGTGTTTCATGATCGTGAGACACGCAACATCGTGCGCGACTTCATCAAGCTTCGCTACCGCCTGTTGCCCTACAACTACACGCTGGCGTACGAGAACAGCACCACGGGCATGCCGCTAATGCGGCCACTGTTCTTCGAAGACGAAAGCGACATGACCCTCATCGATGAGAAGGACGCGTACCTCTGGGGCGACGCGTTTCTCGTGGCACCGGTCATGGATCCCGGTCTCAGCGCCGTCAACGTTCCCCTGCCGGCAGGTGCCTGGTTCGACTACTGGAACGGCACGCGTTACGAGGGTGCGCAAAACGTAGACGTTCCCGTGACATTGAATACCATACCGGTGCTCGTTCGTGCCGGTTCATTTGTTCCGATGATCGGGGACATCGAAACCACGCGGGACTATTCGAGCGAAGATCTGACGCTGCACTACTACGCTGATGCTTCAGTGCGAAAGGCGAGCGGCCGGATGTACGACGACGACGGCGTGAGCCGTACGAGTCTCGAAGATGGCACATTCGAATTACTGCAGTTCTCCGCACACCAGGACGGCGGCTCGCTGTCGATCGGACTCGAGCGAACCGGCAGCGACTACAACGGGCGCCCGGACAAACGTACCATCACGCTGGTCGTGCACAACTGGGCGGCGGAGGTCGACACGATTCAGTTCGGCGATGAGACGATTCTTGTGAAGCGAAAAATGCCGAAGAAAGGCAGCGGCGCCGTGTGGGACAAGAAAGGATCGACCCTCACGGCGCGTGTCGATTGGGACCATCGGCCCGCTGAGCTCAGGATTAATGAGGAACCGGAGATGGGGAAAGCCGTTGTTTACCAGGTTTTCACGCGCCTGTTCGGCAACAAGACGACGACCAACAAGCCGTGGGGCACGATTGAAGAAAACGGCGTTGGCAAGTTCAACGATTTTGATGACCGGGCGCTCGAAGCTATTCGTGAACTCGGCACGACCCATATCTGGTACACGGGCGTGCCACACCACGCGCTCATCCGCGACTACACCCGATACGGCATCAGCAACGACGACCCCGACGTCGTTAAAGGACGCGCCGGATCCCCCTATGCGGTAAAGGACTATTACAACGTCAATCCGGATCTCGCCGTTGACCCGGCCGATCGGCTAGCCGAGTTCGAGGCCCTCGTCGAGCGGACGCACGCGCATGGCATGAAGGTCATCATCGATATCGTCCCGAACCATGTTGCACGAGCGTATGAGTCGATAAGCAAGCCCGAGGGCATCGAGGACTTCGGAGCCAGCGACGACACTAGCGTCGAATGGGCGCGTGACAACAACTTTTACTATGTCGTCGGCGAGGACTTTAGCGTACCGGAATCACCGGATGACTATCGTCCGCTGGGCGGCGAAGAGCATCCGCTCGCCGACGGTCTATTTGACGAATCGCCGGCCAGGTGGACAGGGAACGGCTCGCGCGCCCCGCAGCCGCGGTTCGACGACTGGTTCGAGACGGTCAAAGTGAACTACGGTGTGCGACCCGATGGCAGTTACGCGTTCGATCGCCTGCCGAAAACAGCCCGTACCTGGTCGACTGCCGAGCACGCGACATTCTGGGAAGACAAGGATGTCCCCGATAGCTGGAAGAAGTTTCGTGACATCGCAATTTACTGGGTTAGAAAAGGTGTCGACGGTTTTCGCTACGACATGGCGGAAATGGTGCCGGTCGAATTCTGGAGTTACCTGAATTCGTCGATCAAAGCGGCCGATCCGGACGCGTTCCTGCTCGCCGAGATCTACAACCCGTCGATCTACCGCGACTACGTTCAGCTCGGGCGCATGGACTACCTGTACGACAAGGTCGGACTGTACGACACCTTAAAACCGATCATGCAGGGCAAGGAAAGTACCGACGCGATCGCCTCTGTCCAGGCTGAGGTACTCGATATCGAAGAACACATGCTGCACTTCCTCGAGAACCACGACGAACAGCGCATCGCCAGTCCCGATTTCGCCGGGGACGCCGACAAAGGTCGCCCGGCTATGGTGGTCTCCGCGTTGATCAGCGGCTCGCCGACGATGCTGTATTTCGCGCAGGATGTCGGAGAGCCCGGCGACGGCGATGCGGGCTTCGGGGATCCGACTCGCACAACGATATTTGATTACTGGGGTGTTCCGTCACACCAGCGCTGGATGAACGACGGTGCGTTCGATGGTGGCAAGCTGACCGATGAAGAGAAAGACTTGCGCGACTTCTATCGCCGACTGCTGTCGTTCAGCGCCTCGAGCATGGCGCTCACCGGCGAGTACGCGGAGATTCACAGTTTCAATCGCGCCGGGGACAACGACGCCTATAACGATAAGGTGTTCTCCTTTGTGCGTTGGGAGAACGACGAACGCCTCATCGTACTCAGCAACTTTGACCCGGACACAGACTACGATCTCGAAGTGAGAATTCCTGCCAGCGTCATTTCAGCCTGGCAGCTAGGCGACGGCCAATACATGCTCGACGAGCAGCTGTACCGTCGCAATCACGCACAACTAATCGTGAATGACGGTGAAGGGCTATTCCGCATCAGGCTCGAGTCGCTGGACTCTGCCGTGCTCAAAGTGGGCGCGCCGAATATACACCGCAACTCCGTGTAGGCGCGCTCGCCAGGTTGCGAAGCAATCGCGGCCCGGCGACCGCTCCCACGGCCTCGTGGGACTGCGCCCAATCAGCACTACGATATAATGCGGCCTCTTGAAGGTGGCGACAAAAAATATGAACCCGGATCTGCAAACCAGCAAACGCATTGTAATCCTCGGCGGTGGTACCGCCGGCTGGATAACTGCCAACGCGATGGTCGACAGCTGGGGGGACAAAGGCTTTGACATCACATTGATCGAGTCGCCCGAAATAGGGACGGTGGGTGTAGGCGAGGGTTCGACGCCACGCCTGAAGCTGTTTTTCGATGCGTTGGGCGTCCAGGAGTCGGAATGGATGCCCAGGTGTAATGCGACCTACAAGAACGGCATTTCTTTCGCAAATTGGTCAACAAGGCCCGGGTTTGAGCGATACTTTCATCCTTTCGCAACGCAGATTGATCGGCGCACCTTAACCGCTTTTTACTTCAACACTTATGCACGGCGTCAGGGCGTCGACTTGCACGCGCATCCCGATCGCTTTTTTCTGTCGGCGAGGCTGGCCGAGAACCGGCAGGGTCCGAAGCCGAACGAGAACTTTCCTTTCGTTGTCGAATACGGCTATCACTTTGATGCTCACCTCGTTGGGGAGTATCTGAAAGAGAGAGCCAAGGCGCTAAACGTGAAACACGTGCAAGCCAAAGTATTGGACGTGAACCAGACCTCCGACGGCGATATTGCCAGCCTGCTTACCGATGCGGGCGATACGATCGAGGCGGATTTCTTCGTCGATTGTTCGGGTTTTCGAGGAACGTTGCTTCAGCAAACGCTGCAGGTGCCTTTCCGGTCTTTTGCGGAGAACTTGTTCAACGACTCTGCTGTCGTTCTGCCGACCGACCAGGTCGCCGACATCGGCTCCGAGACCGTTTCTACGGCAATGAAATACGGCTGGGCCTGGGAGATTCCGCTCACCCACCGGATTGGCAACGGCTACGTATACTGCTCGTCGTTCTGTTCAGCGGACGAGGCGGAGACGGAGCTGCGCACAGCTTTGGGACTGCTTGGCAGTGATACGGAAGCACGACACCTGAAAATGAAGGTCGGACGAGTTGAACAGCACTGGCACAAGAATTGTCTGGCGGTGGGGCTATCGCAAGGCTTCATCGAGCCACTGGAGGCTACGGCACTCAATCTCGTCTGTAACACGGTTTACGACTTCATTGAGACTGTTGAAGCCGAGGGTTTCTCAGGCCGGGGCCGCGAAAGCTTCAACGAGAGGACAAACCAGGGATTCGAGAAAGTACGCGACTACATCGTTGCGCACTACATCATGAATACGCGGGATGATACGAACTACTGGCGACAAAACGGTGAAAACAAGAAGGTGTCTGACCCGCTGCGGCAGATCCTGCAGATCTGGAAAACGGGTAAGAACCTGAACGAGGAAATGGAACGACTCCAGATCCCGTCATCATACTCTGCCATGTCCTGGTATTGCTTACTCGCCGGCTACGGCTTCTACCCCGACATCAGGCCGATGCCGGCCGACAATACGGCAGCCAGTCAATTCAACATGACGAGTATCGACGAGTTTATTCGCCGCTGTTCAATGAATTTCCGATCTCAGAACGAGCAATTACGCTTCTAGTCCGCTGCGTTGCGCCACGAGCGAAGCTGCTCGCGGTGCGGCGGGAAGTTGAGCGCGCAGCCTTTCAGATACTTTTCGATGTTTTCCAGGTTGTACTTGTTGGCGAGTTCGTTGCCGGGCCGGACCTGCTCATCAGTTGGAAAAATGCCCTTGCCTGCCAACAGGCAGTTCCACGACATGCTCGGGAAGTAGGCGTCGAGGTTCTGGCGCTCGAGCTCATCGGTGATGTTCTTGCCCTGTAACCACGCGGTCAGGATTTCGCGCAATGATTTCGAGATTTTGTCGTTGGTTCCCGCGTCCCGCCAGTAGTCCGTATCCGAGCGCGTGTTG
>Ga0209567_10001994_pt1 | contig 10086 bp, 8 predicted proteins | sample COG_12_FD_184756 | JGI IMG/M metagenome (GOLD analysis project Ga0209567, IMG submission 184756) | Pelagic marine sediment microbial communities from the LTER site Helgoland, North Sea, for post-phytoplankton bloom and carbon turnover... | ecosystem: Environmental > Aquatic > Marine > Neritic...
GCGACCACATTCGCGGCATGGGATTCCATGTTATCGACGTGGAACCCACTGACGCCGAACGCGCGCGCTATCCGAAATTGGTGTCAGTAAGCTCAGAGATCAGCTACGACGCGTTTCGCTCAAACTTTGATTCACCAGCAGGGCTCATGGCGAGGGCAGGGATGCGTTACCTCTACGGAGAGGAGGCAATATTGATACGAACGATGGGTGGCTCGATTCCGATATCGCCCCTGGTAGAGACGCTCGGCGTGTCCGCCGCCATCGTCCCGACCGTAAATATCGATAATAATCAGCACAGTCCGAATGAAAATATTCGCCTCGGTAATTTTGTCGAGGGCATCGCGATCCTGATGGCAGTGCTCAGTCAGGACCCCGGATAGCTGTATTTGACATAAGTGCCGCAGAAACCGATTCGTGGCAATTTTAGTGTGACTCAGTTCACGCTTTGGGCCCACCCCTGTCTCTATACTGCGACAAAGCGCTGTCGCACTTTGGCGACAGGCAACAAGGGCCCAAGGGAATGGACAAAAAACTAATGGAAACGCCGCTGTCAGAATCCAGCGTGTCGCTGAATCTGGAGATGATTCAGAAACGCTGTAGCGAGCTCATGGATCAACCCGATGCGATGCTGGAACTGGCAATCGATGAGCCAGAATCCCAGGATCCACGAGCAAGCGACCCGTACAACTTTCAACGATCCTGAGAAGCCACCTTGTGCATGGCGCGCAGAACCTTGAGGCGCCACAGCCACATGGCCAGGATGAGCAGCGCTGCGATTGGCAACGCAAAGTGCGCATTCAAAATCACCACGAAATCATAAAGCCCGTGTAAGCCGGCTGCGACAGCCAGGCTGGCGAGGGTTGCCGGTACGATTGAGCGGCCTGCAATGTAAGCCTTCCCAATCCAATGGCCCCAGATTGACGCGAACAGCATATGAATCACCGGACTGGCGAAGCCACGGGCAAGTGCTTCGGTCGTCGTCAGGTACTCAAGGTACTGCCAGTTTTCGATCGCGGCATACCCAAGACCAATAAACGACGCATAGATGATGCCATCCATAGGCTCATCAAATTCCTTGAATCTCAATACAACAAGCAGGAACGGGAGCAGCTTGGCGAGTTCCTCGATCGGGCCGATCGCGAGCATTGAATAGGCGAGCAAGCCCCAGGTGCTGGTATCTGCCAGATAACCCGCGTCGAATCGCAAGCCGACGAAGCCGAGTCCGGAGTATAAGGCGGTCGAAATCCAGGCGGCGGCGATGCCCAGCAAGAAGGTGAAAGCCAGATGCCCGACAGGTTCGGGCAAGTGCCTGTCTTTGTAATAGTGGTAGACGGCCCAGAACAGGACCGGTACGGCGATGGGCGCTATCAGGAATAGCTGCTCCATCGCCGTACGGTTTATTTATCGCGCCGGGTCAGAAACGCACCGTGCCCTGCAGACTGAGGGTCTGGCCGCGGCCGTAGAAGGCGTAGTTCGACTTGGCACCAAAGGTGCTGCCGGCCAGCGGTGTGTCGCCGCCAAAACTCAGGACCCTCTCGTCAGTCAGGTTCTTCGCGAGAACCGCAATGTCCCAGCGGCCCGACTGGGCGCCAATGCTTACACGCGCATTCAACATCGTGTAACTGTCCTGCACGAGCCCGGGATCATAGGTTGCGGAGGCATCATAGTCGCTGGTGTAAAACACATCCAACAAGGCGCCGAATTCAAGGTTGCTTCCGACCGGGACGCGAAAGTCGAAAGAGACATTGCCCTGGACGTCCGAGACCATTTGGTTGGAATTGCCGGTGTAGTCGCAGAGCTCCGGTGTACCATCGCCATCGATATCGACATCCGGCGTCGCGCCGAAATAGCACTGGCCATTCTGGAAATCGGTGAACTCGAAATCAGTCAATGCCAGGCCGCCCGAGATCGTCAGGACATCGGTTGCTGCCCACCGCATATCAACTTCGAGCCCCTTGATCTCGGCGCTCGCCGCATTGCCCACGTTAAAGCCGAGGACACCGTCGAAAATCGAGATCTGCAGGTCGTCGTACTCGGTGAAAAAAGCGGCGAAATTCAACTCCATGGCACCATCGGCGAGCAGGAACTTGCCGCCGAATTCGAGGTTCGTTGCTTCCTCATCTTCGAACTCGAACGATGTTGCCATATCCGGGTAGAAGTTCCGATTGTTGGCACGGAAGTCGAAACTACCTGACTTAAAGCCTTCTGCAGCGCTGAAGTAAAGCAGGTTGTCATTACCAACGTCCCAGATGAACTTGATCTCAGGTGACGTTTTGGTCTTGTCCCGAGAGCCGTCAACCGGAAGGGCGCCGAGCGAACCTAGAAAGGCTGTGGCAGGGACCGATAACTGCGGTATGGTTGATTGGCTGAGCGCGTTCAGGTTCGTCGATGTAATGCCGAAGAGGTTAGCGTAGACCAGCGGAGCAGCGGTCTGCGGAACTGGCAACGGCGAGAAGTCCCCACTCACAATTTCGAGTGTTCGGTCTCCGTCGCGCTGGTCATTGGTGATGCGTGCGCCAACCTGCAAGGTAAAGATTTCACCGAAGTGCCAGTTGAACTGCGCGAAGGCGCTAATGACATCAGCATCGACCGATGCGAGGCGCGATGCCTGCGTGTTAGCCACCAGATCGCCGGAGCCGGGGGACTGGGCGTTGATTGCCGGAATGAGGACCGAGGTCGGCGAGACGGTGATCTGATCGGCGTACTCATGCTCACTCGTTTGGTAGTAAAGCCCGAGTATGTAGTCAAAGCTCTCGCTGATCGGCGACGAGAGTCGGAACTCCTGGCTAAACTGGTCATAGGTTTCCTGCAACGCGGCACCAAAAACATCGGCGCCGGTGAAGTCACAATCACAGAATTCGTTATATTCGAACGTCGACCACGCGGTAATCGACTCGAGGTCGTATTCTCCCATCGCCCAATCCAGCGTCAGGACGTAAGTTTCTGATTCGTTGTAACTGAAGTCGCCGTTTGATGAGCGGATATCATCCCTGACCACGTTGGTAACGCTGGGATCGGCGCCAAAGACACCGGCGAGAATCTGGTTGTACTGCAGGCCCTGGAACGGACCACCCGCCGCTGGCGCCTCGTTGACGATTTCAATATGACGACCGTCGACATCAAACTCGCCAACTTCAGCCTTGAGTGTCGCGACGAGGTTGTCGGTAACATCAAATTCGAGCGTACCGCGAACCGTCCAGTCTTCGCGATTTGGTTCGTCCTCGCCAAGCGTCGCATTGACCATGTAGCCTTCCAGTTCACGCTGGCGTGCCGCAACGCGATAGCGCACACGATCGGAGATCGGTCCGGATATCATGCCTCCGATGATGGACTCGTCGTTCTCGAATTCCCACGATGCACCAATGCTACCTTCGAATTCATCGGTTGGCCGTGCCGTCGTGATGTTCAGCGCGCCAGCCACCGAATTCTTGCCAAACAGAATGGACTGCGGTCCGCGAAGGACTTCCACGCGTTCAACATCCAGGAATGGCGCGCGCCACTGCTGTGCACGGCCGAAGTATACGCCGTCGATATAAGTTCCAACAGATTGCTCGAAGGCCTGGTTAATGCCCGAGCCGGCGCCGCGAATAAACGCGTTTGTTCCGATACCGGTCTCTGTCAGGGTGAAATTGGGAACCAGGAACTGGATGTCCTCAGCCTTTTGGATGGCCACACGTGAAATCGTCTCTCCCGTTACGGCTGAAATCGAGAGAGGGACATCCTGCAGACCCTGCTCGCGATACGCCGCCGTTACTACGATCTCTTCGAGTGCCCTGGCACCTTCCTGGGCGTAGACCTGGCTTGCAGACAAAGAAATAAGTGTTGCGGATACAACAAACGCCGAAAATTGTCGCAGAGTGCGAGGTTTCATAATGCTCCCCCTGTTTAAGTTATATTCGGTATTAGACGCCCGCCATTGGGGCCAGTCAACAAGTGACCAGAATTATGATGAACAATCTTCTATTTTTGATAGCAATTCTCATATTGCCGACCGTTGCGTCAGCGCAACAGGACCTGCGCCAGGCGGCCGCGACATCGACGCGTGACGCGAATGCGGCTGTCGCCGAGGAACTGCCGTTTTCGGATGCCGAGGACTTCACGCTTGCGGACCGAGGTCTTATCGCGCAGCCCGCTAGCATTGAGATTCGGGACGAGGCCGGAAACGTGGTCTGGGATCCGGGTCAGTTCGCGTTTGCCAACGATGCCGCGCCGGCATCGGTTAATCCGAGTCTCTGGCGCCAGGCGCAGCTGAACTCCCGTTACGGACTGTATGAGGTAACAGAGCGCATTTACCAGTTGCGCGGGTTCGATGTTTCCAACATCACGATCATTGACAGTGATTCCGGTTACATCGTGATCGATCCCTTGCTGACGGCTGAGACCGCAAAAGCGGCGATGCAATTCGCTTTTGAGCATCTGCCCAAAAAGCCGATAGTCGCAGTGATTTACAGCCACAGCCATGCGGATCATTTCGGCGGTGTGAAGGGTGTCATCAGCCAGCAAGATGTGGATGAAGGCAACGTACGTGTCATCGCACCGGACGGTTTCATGGACTATGCAGTGTCAGAGAACATTCTTGCCGGCAATGTGATGACGCGACGCGCGTCATACATGTTTGGCTCGTTGCTCCCCAAGGATGACAAGGGTGGCATTGGCGCCGGACTGGGTAATGCGATTTCAACCGGCGAGGTCACTCTGATTGCGCCAACCGAACTGGTGACCGAAACCGGTCAGCAGCTCACCATTGACGGTGTTCAATTTGTTTTTATGAATACACCATTCGCCGAAGCGCCTGCGGAGATGATGTTCTACCTGCCGCAGATGAAGGCATTCTTCTCGGCAGAAGAGGCCAATGGCACGTTGCACAACCTCTACACGATGCGAGGTGCCCAGGTGCGTGATGCGTTGCTGTGGAGCCGATACCTTCATGGGGCGATCGACCTGATCCCGGAGGACACCGACGCGCTTTTTGGCAGTCACCACTGGCCCCGTTGGGGCTACGACAATATCGTCGACTACCTGGGCAACCAGGGTGATGCCTATCGCTATATCCACGACCAGACACTGCGGCTCGCCAATCACGGCTACACACCGGACGAGATCTCAGAGCAACTGGAGCTGCCGCCCGAACTTGGACAGGTTTGGTACAACCGTGGTTACTACGGCACGGTGAGTCACAATTCCCGTGCCGTGTATCAGAAATACCTGGGCTATTTCGACGGCAATCCGGCGAATATGCATCCATTGCCGCCGGAGGACGCGGCGGTCAGGTATGTCGAATTCATGGGTGGAGCGGACGCGGTGCTCGCGAAGGCGCGGGTCGCTTATGACGAAGGTGAATTTCGCTGGGTTGCCGAAGTGGTTAATCATGTCGTCTTCGCAGAACCAGACAACACAGAGGCCAAGCGACTGCAAGCGGATGCGCTCGAGCAACTGGGTTACCAGGCCGAGTCGGGCCAATGGCGGAATTTCTACCTTTCGGCGGCGAGTGAACTCAGAAACGGAATAATGACAGCCGATACAGTCCGCACCGAACGTGCCGACATGATCAACGCGCTGACATTAAGCGAGTTGTTCGACGCCCTGGCTGTGCGTCTGAATGGGCCTGAGGCCGCCGGCAAACGAACGGTCATTAATTTTCATTTCAGCGATTCTGGTTCTGATTACCTGGTGACGCTCGCCAATGGCGTACTCAACAACGCAGTTGGCAAGCGTGTCTCGGACGCTGATGTCAACGTCAAACTGACGCGTCGCGGTTTTCTCGGCATGGCGATGGCGGGCGTGCCGGTTGAATCACTGATCGAGTCACAGACGATCCAGGTCGACGGTGATGTTGGAGCATTGGTGGAGCTGATCGGATTGCTCGACAGCTTCGAGTTCTGGTTCAACATCGTCACGCCGTAGAAGGACAGAACGTGAGCAATCTGGCGCTCTACGTGATTACTGTGCTGGTCTGGGGCTCGACCTGGTTCGCCATCGAGTTCCAGCTCGGTATCGTGGAACCGGAAGTGTCCGTTGTGTACCGCTATGCGGGTGCTTCGCTGCTGTTATTTGCATGGAGCAAGTACAAAAACCTGAATCTCTCATTCGGCATTCGCCAGCACGGCTGGTTTGTATTGCTTGGAATGTTTCTTTTTGGGCTAAATTACGTGCTCGCGTACCGGGCACAGATCTACATCACCTCGGCGATGACGGCGATCGTGTTCTCTTCAATCGTCTGGATGAATATCCTCAATGCACGTTTCTTCTTTGGCATCAGGGCGGGGCGTCGCACGATTCTCGGTTCGCTGCTGGGCGTTGCCGGCATCGTCACGTTGTTCGCGCCACAGGTCAGCGAAGTATCCTTCACGGACGGGGTCTTTTTCGGCTCGGTGCTGGCCATACTCGGCGCGCTAGCTGCATCGTTTGGCAACATGGCGTCGCAAGGTGCACAAAAGAGCGGCTTGCCCATCGTCCAGTCCAACGCCTGGGGTATGTTTTACGGCGGTGTGCTGTCGGCCATTTCATCGGTCGCGGCTGGACACACCTTCGCCTTTGATTTTTCCACCGGCTATGTCGTATCTCTGGCTTACCTCACGGTGTTCGGATCAATCATCGCATTTGGTGCCTACCTGACTCTGCTGGGGCGTATCGGTGCACACAAGGCTGGATATGCGATGGTGATGTTCCCGGTTGTTGCGCTAATGCTGTCGCTACTGTTTGAAGGCTTGCAGCTCAACGCCTCGATCGTAATCGGCACACTGCTTGTGTTGGCGGGCAACGTATTCGTCCTGGAACGAAGAAATGGGCAGCGCCACAATTCGACACAATCGCGCCCCTAGTTGGCCAGAACGGAGACGTAAAACAATCCACAGACTCTTTGCAGGAGCGGGTGGATGGGATATCGGAGCACGTGCTGGCGCGAGTGGAAGGAACTGTTTGAGAGCCGCAGGAATCGGCCGCTGCCAGTAGCAGAGTCACTGCGCAAATATGCAGACCTGCCGCCCTCGCTGGCACAGTCATTGGCCATTTTTCAATTGGGCGAGTCCGGTGGCGGTACAATTATTGAGCAGGCGCGGGCCAGCAAGCTGCCGCAGATCGACAACCATTATGCTGATGCGATGGCGCTGTTCGTGCGAGAAGAGAACCGCCATGCCGATATTCTTGCAATTTGCGTACGGCAACTTGGCGGCGAACTCATCAAAGACAACTGGACAGCGACGCTGTTCGTCTCAACGCGTCGTCTTATTGGCCTACGGCTAAAGGTGCTGGTACTGCTGGCAGCAGAAGTTGTCGGCATTTGTTATTACCACCTGCTCGCTAACCGTCTACCAAAATCGCCGATACGAACCTGGCTGACTGAGCTTGTGCGCGATGAGCAATCACACCTCGACTTCCATTGTTGCTTCCTGAGCAGCCAGTGCGATCGGGCCTGGAAGCGGGGCCTGTTTGTCGTTACGTGGCGAACGACGATGTTGCTGGCAGCGATTGCAGTGATGATTGATCACCGTGCGGCGATTAGAGACCTGGATATGGACGCGCGCGAGATCTGGCGTCGCTGGATGACGTTTAGCCGTCTAGCTGAGCGGCTTGTTGTTCGCCCGACCCCGAATTTCATACGTGTCTGTTAATTCCTTTTCACGCATCAGTTCTTCATGACGTTCTTCGATGCGTGGCCAAAGGTCGCGCACGGCAGGAACATCAAGGCGAAACTCGCCACGCAAAACAGCAAACAGCTCGTCTGCGGAGCTGAGTATCGTAGTCTCGATGCTACTTGATGCCGCCACGCTGAATACTTTGCCTCGCAGCGTCTTGTGCTGATCGGGCAATCGAATCTGCGCGACGAGGTTTTGAACGAACCCCGATGACGGGTCTGTTTGCAGGAAATTACATCTGTCGGTGAGCGCATCTTCATCGGCGGTTTCGTGCAGAAAATCAAAACTGAATTCGCCCTTGCCCAGGTCTTCCCAGAATCGCCAGTGACCATCTTCAGTCTTGCGAAGGCCAATGCGAAAGGGTGCCTGCTGATGCTCCGATTCGGCAAGCGGAATCGGAGCAATCATGCTGCCGCCGAAGCCTACGTCGACGAGAAATGTCTGATTTGAATCAACCGGATTCACAAGCAGACAAAGGTGATTGGCTTGCGAAACGTCACCGCGTTCAACACGCATCACGGCAGCCGCTACACGGGTAACATCGTATCCAATTTCGGACAAAGCCCAGCCAAACAGACCGTTCTGCTCGTAGCACCATCCGCCGCGACTATTTACAACGATCTTCTTATAGGCGGCGGCAGGGTCCGTGCTCAGGCTAGCTCCGAACTGCACATCGAGGTTCTCGAAAGGTACGCTTCGCACGTGATGTGCGAGTAAACCCTTGAGTACGCTCAATGACGGAGCCGTGTCACCGTCATAGGCAATGCGTTTCAGGTAGTCCTGAAGCAACGACCAATCTCCATTGCTGATTCATTGTTGATCCCGGCAACTCGTGTAGGCATACGTGTGATTCCTGTCGCAGTGATGCAGATCAGCATGATGCTATTCTCGCCGCAGGGCAACAACAAGGACTGACCATGGTCGATGTACTCTCGCCGGACTCCTATCTTCAGGGCAGTGACAGCCTTGGTGGGCTAAACATCAATTCGGCAACGATGTTTGCAGACCACAAAGGCGTACACAAACCTCGCATCGAGAAGAAGCAGCGCAAGCTCGCTGAGAAAGTCACATTCCTGAAAGACTTTCTCGAAGATGGTGAGCAATTGCTTGCGATCACGACGGCGGTATCGCCAACGTCATTAATCGAGCAAATGACAACAGGTTTCGTCTTCGTTTACATTAAACGATGCATGCTCGTTTTTACTGACCGGCGTGTCTTTCACATTCCGACAACCACGGGCTTTGCCTATCGTGAGTCAGTGGCCGAGATTCGATACGGTGACCTGGAATCGATCGAGCAAAAGGGCAGCCGGCTAAAAGTCGCGTACAAGAATGGCGCCAAGGAGCTGTTCCTGTACGTTCGAAGATCCGAGCGAAAGAAGATCCGTGCCTTGCTACAAGTCGGCAATCGACTGGCCTCGCCAGCGGCAACAGGTAACCGGACGCATCTTTGCCCGAAGTGCACGCACGTACTTGAAGTTGATCGATTTGATTGCCCGGGTTGTGGCAAAGAGTTCAAGAACAGAACCAAGGCACGAGATTTGTCCTTGTGGCTGCCCGGTGGCGGCTATTTCTACACGGGCCATCCGTTTCTTGGCGTTATGGACGCCATGATCGAGCTCTTGTTACTGATCATTGTCGCCGTAAGTCTTATCAATGGCGAATGGGCCGTCGCTGGCATATTCGGCGTGCTACTCGCCATCGAAAAGGCGATCACCGTTCATCACGCGAATCATTTTGTGAAAGAGTATTTGGCCGTTGAGGGTGTAACGATTCACAGGAGCCCGATACGCAGGGTACTGGGTGTTATCGGCATGGTGTTCGTCCTTGGATTTGTCGCCCTCGGCGTTCTCGGTGTCCTGTCAGATACGGGCATCGTGCCATCTGGGCGAGTATTGAGCGCAGAGGAACTGCCAGACGGAGATTACCAGATACTTCTCGACGAAGGGCTTCTCGAACATGGCGAGACGGTTGAGTATTTCTACTCTGAGGGAATTCTCTCGATAAAAGAAGCCGGCAGCATACTGACCAATTATCGCGTTATCGCTTATGAGCAAAATGACGATGAAAGCATTAACTACTACTCCATCCTGAATGATGAAATCGTTGCGGTGGATCTGATTGAGCAAGGCACTGCGACCAGCTATTCCGTATATCAGGTGAGCGCCGCGGAAGAAGACAACTGGATATATCTCCTGTTACCACACGAGTACGGAGACGGAGAGCGATTCGCGGATGCGGTGAGGGCCAAAATCCAATAATGATCAGTTCGCGTATGGGGCTCGTGCAATGGGCCATGCTGGTGCTGTTGTCGATGCTCTGGGGTGGCTCCTACTACTTTGTCGAAGTCGCGTTGTTGGAATGGTCACCGTTGCTTATTGTCGGCGTACGCGTCGTTATCGCGTCAATTGTGATCTGGGGAGTTGTGTTGGCAGCAGGACTGCCAGTGCCG
>Ga0209567_10001995_pt1 | contig 10085 bp, 12 predicted proteins | sample COG_12_FD_184756 | JGI IMG/M metagenome (GOLD analysis project Ga0209567, IMG submission 184756) | Pelagic marine sediment microbial communities from the LTER site Helgoland, North Sea, for post-phytoplankton bloom and carbon turnover... | ecosystem: Environmental > Aquatic > Marine > Neritic...
ACGCAAAGCCTGTTATATATAACGCCGCCGCGATCAGCGCTGAAATACCGCCCATCTTCTGTAGATTAACTACCAACTTTCTGTGTCTCCTTTGGGTCAACAGCAGAAATCATACCTCAATCCTGGCGACCGTCTCAGAACGGCCAGAAGCAGCCGCAACGCGTTGTCTGTTCATACTAGAGAAAGTGGCTTATTCGCACTGCTCCGAAAATCAAGGCAGACACAACGATCAGAGCAATCACGACTAGCCAGAGAGTTAACGAGCTTCCCTCGTACTCTTGTTCCTCACGTTCGTTGTCATTCTTGCGATGCCACTTGTGCTTCGCGAGAATCTTGTTCAGCCGCAAGAAACCCATGCCCATCATGATTCGATCCTCGCAAAACAGCTATGTCCGCAATGGGTCAGTAGCCGTCATTCGATTGCAGTAAATATTAGCATTTGAATGACCGCAGTTTCGCACAAAGCAGCCGTTCAATTGTCCGAATACCCAATTTCTAGCGCGAAGCATTCTGCGACGTAATTTCGAGCGGCTGAATGTCTCGACACGTTCCAATAGAACCCGCGCCCTACCCTGTGCCCTCGACCTGCTAATCAGAAATTGTGCATCTCGTCTATTATGTTGAATAACGTATCTGCGTGGAAATGGCTGGGAAATAACATGCCCTTCCACTCCAGGCGCAACAAGGTTTGCCGACCTCATGGCGATAAGAAACACGCCGCTCCGAAATAGCGGATCGTGGTCGTGGTAGGTCTACCGCCCGACGGTCTATCTCGCGCGAATACGAGGAAAATCGCGCAGATTGGTAGCCGCTAGCCCGACCATCCAGCGTGTCGAGCTTTTGGAGCTAATCTTCGAACAAGACTGAGTGATAACCAGGCCGGCTAGCTCCGTCGTCTTGCGGCGTAGGAGTACGACGGTGCGCATAAGCAGACACTACACCGCCCCACATGTCCGCGAACTCGTCGACGAATCCGTCAAATGCAGTGATCTCCGCCTTCCTGCGTGCCGTGTCGATTGCCATTTCGGTCGACCAGATTGTCGCGCTTTGCTTCTGGACATTCGTGGACTCTGCCGTGCCGTAGATATAGCCCGTGCGTACATCAACGAGCATACCGGCAACGGTCGCCGTCACATGCGCTTTCTTGTTGGGTATCAGTCCCAGTGATACGAGGGAAAGCGGTCCAAGCTGTTTGCCATCGACGGTAAACGACGTATCGACGGAATAGACAAGGATCATGTCAGCATGCAGCCTGGCGGCCGGGACGCGAAGATCCCTGATCGTATTTGAATTCGCCGGCACCAACATGCGCCCGATCGCCGCCACACCGCGCACGTTTGGCAATGACTCCAGTTTCTCGAACGCCTCATCATCCTCGATATCTCGCGTCGTCACTATCGTGAAACGACCGTGACCATAGCCATGATGCGTATGAGATCGGTAGCCCGAGTCCTGGATTCGTATGACCGTGAGGTTCGCCGGAAACCCGGCAGCCGGTTGTGTCTCGTAGTATTTCCTGAGATCGCGATCGGTCAATTCATCGCCGGCCAGCGCCAGCATCGGGACGCCGCCGCCAGGCGTAACGTAGTGTTGGGCGCAGGCACCGATGACCAGTGCGCCGACAAGTAGAGCTATTACGTATGCAATTCTGCTGCTCATGTTGCCTCCCTAATTCTGCTCAACCGTTGTGTCGTAGCGCACACCGTCTGGCACGGGCACGGCCTGGTGCACCGTCGTGCCGAACTCGCCGTCCGTCCGCTGCGACGTATCGACGGCAACGAACGACGTGTAGTCGGACATTAGCTTGTACTCGAGTGCGGTTGCCCTTATCTCATTGGCAAGCTCTTCGTACGGGTCTCCGGTCACCGCCCGCTGATCGGCCAGGTCGGCGATACGCATGCGCGCCCAGATCTTCGGCAGTGACGCAGCACCGCCGTCATCACTGCTGTTCTCGATCACGACCCGATGGTCGACACTGCCTTGTAAGCCATGCACGACAACGCCGTTCGACGGACCGAGAAACTTGCCCGTGACGACAATCGGCCTGCCAACAAAGACATCGGGAAGCACAGACGGGTACACGTCGCTTACGGCCATGCCGTTCCAGTCGATATGCAGGTCGGTCAGCGCGGGATGGCTGATACGCCTGAAGAAACCGTCCATGACCTCGTACCCGGATTCCTCAGGTGTCAGGTAGGCGACGGCCCCTCTCCCGACCTTGGCCATGCGCTCCATCAGGTAACGGTTGACCGACGATCCCACGCCGAAGCTGAAGATGCGGCTGGCACCGATGCGGGACTGCATTTCACCCAGGATCTCAGCCTCGTTTCCGATGTAGCCGTCGGTCATGAAGGAAACGAATCGCAGCCGGGACCGATCGTGTGGGAAATCGAGCGCTGCCCGGATGCCCTCGATCATCCGCGTGCCACCATTGCCGCCGAGGTTCGCAATATACTGCCGCGCCAGGCCGATGTTGTGCTTCGTCGCTGGCACCGGGCTCCTGCCAAATTGGCTGGCATTGTCCGAGAAACGGATAATTTGGAAGGTATCGCCCTCCTGCAGGTGATCGAGTGCGGCGCTCAACGCCTCTTTCGCCTGTTCGAGTGGCCGTCCCCGCATTGATCCCGACGTATCCACGACAAACACCATTTCCATGTCCTGGCGCGCCAGGTCGTCCGCCACCTCGGGCGGATACAACATCAACGTGAAGTAGCCCTGCTGCGTGTCCGGGTCTACGTAGGTCAGGAGATCGGACTTCATTGTCTCGCCGGCGACTCTGAAATCGAGGACGAAATCACGATTGGGGATCGTTGCCCCGTTCTCCAGTTGCACGGTGGCAATGTTCTCCTCGGGTCTCGATGCCGCTATCTTGTGCGTCGAGCGCACCTCCTCGATGCGTACGCCGGCATCGATCTGCACGTCGATGCTGATGTCATGCGCCGAGCGCTCGTCCGGTCGCAGGTAGCGGACCGCAGCTCCCGACGAGGATGTGTCTGTTCGCGGCAGGGCCTGTATCGGGTCGCCATGCCCGGGCGGGTTGTAACGCGGCCCTACGACGGTAGGAAACACGAACGAATACCAGCCATCGTTGTAGGCGAGCGTATGGAAGTACCGGATGTCCACGTCAATCGCCTTGCCCGGCTCAATGTTGGCCACCTTCTGCTCGAAGATGTCGGGGCGGTGCTGGACCAGGAGGCTCGCCTGGTAACCTTGCGAACGCGCCGCACGATAAATGGCTTCAGCCTCTTCCTTCTCACGCAGGATACCGCGAATTTTGCGGTCGCCGATCACCATCAGGAACTCGGTCACGGCGGCTTTCTCGGGAAGCGGAAACATGTAGACGGCTTCGATTTTGCTGTCGAACGGGTTCGAAAATTCCTGCCGCACGTTCACAGAGCTGATGTAACCGTTGATCTGTGCTTTCACGTCTGTATGCCGCAGCGGCAGCGGCACCTCTTTCGAATCCACGATTGTGACCATCGCGCCCGAACCCGGCTCATCGTCAATGTCTGCGACGCTTGCCGTATCAGCTTTCTGGACTACCCAGATTTCCTCATCGCTGGCATACGGCAGGTTTTCACCGACTTGTTTGGCACGGTAATGCGCTCGTGCAGCCGGAGCCATTGCGCCGTACGGCTGCGGCTCGTTGGCTCTGCCCCGATTCTCGTTACCCGATCCTGCTACGACGATTTCTTCGAGAGGCAGGTCATCCGCTGCACCTGATTGGCTGCCGCGACCCTGCTCGGACCCCATCATCGATTCCGATGCGCATCCTGCAGCGATCACTGTGATTGCAGTGCATGCAGTCAACAGGTAACGCAGACTGAATTTCCCTTCGATCATTGTTCACTCCCTTCAGAGACCTCAATGCTGATCTCTGCATCTATTCGATTTCCATCAGGCGACGACGCCACAACAAGCCGCGTATCAAATTGCGGGGTCTCCTCGCCACTCAGCATTACGTGCAGCGTGGTCACGCGAACGCGCCCATGCGGCAGCTCGCTTGGCTCTGCTAGCGAGTAGTCGGCAACGACGATACGATCCGCCCTGCCCTGATCGACGGCTTCGCGGTCGTAATACGGGACGCCGTGAAAGGCAATGCTGTCGCCGTTCTCGACACCAACGACCTGCATGCCGCCACCGCTGGCCGAGAAATCCAGCTGCCATGCCGCCAGTGGCTCAGTGCTGTCGATAAATACTGCAACGCTTGCGAATCTGACTGGTGCATCGGCGAACGCGTGCGACGCTGCCAGCAGCAGGATCAGGAACAAGCCCAGTCCGCGAGTCACAGTGCGTCCCCGTCATCGGCCAGCGAGACGATTCGCATGGCAAACGCGTCGAGCTCAGCCTGCGTAGGCGCCCGGTCGCCGCGCCGCGCAAGGGCAAGAACGTCGGCGATGTCGACCTGGCCTGAGCCGTCGACATCAGCGTAATAGTCCGGGAATCCTGTTTTCGGTGAGTCCTGCGTCTGCAGCAGGAACACGACTAGCACCAATGTCGCCGCGGCGGCGAGCCACATGGGCGCCGCACGGCGCCGCCGCTCTGGCCGGGTCGCGAATTGCTCGCGGGCCATCTGGAGTACGGCGCGGTCGACTTTCGCAGTAATCGTCGGACCGGCTTCATCCACTTTCTTGAGCTCCGCGATCAGCGATTCAGGCAGTCGATCCGGAGTTTCTTTTTCGTGCGTCATTCTGTGCTCCTTACAAGTTAAGCGCAGCAGGCACCAAAAAGGTTCATTTATTGAAAAATTCTTTCACATACCGAGACTTACGCATGCCCTGGATGGCCTGGTGCAGACGGGATTTCACCGTGCCGAGCGGGATATCGAGGATCCCGGCAATGTCTCGCAAGCTGCAGTCGTCGACGAAACGCAGCGTCATCAACTCGCGCTGACCCGCAGGCAGCCCTCGCAGGAGTTGAGCAAGTTCGCTGGTGTCCCGATAGGCGGGCGTCGGCAATTCGTCCGGATCCACCGCCGAATCTGTGCGGCGCGTTTTTCGCAGCAGGGAGATCGCCGAGTTCTTCGCCGCCACGTAGAGGAGCGTTTGTAACTTCGAACCGAGGTCGAGTCCCTCCCCCGACGGCGGCAACTTCCTCAGGATGTAGCTGAAGGTCTCCTGCAGGACGTCGAGCGCGAGATCCGAATCCTGCGTATAGCGATAAGCAACGCGTAACACATACTGCTTGTGCCGCTGGTACAAGGCTTCGAACGCGTCGACAGCCGCATCTCGATCACCTGTGTTGCACAGGTCGATGAGTACCGCATCGCTCCTCGAGTCTCTTGTCGACATGCCCGAAACCGTAACAGATTGAGGCAGCCAGGACGCCTCCGTCCGCAAGCCTCTCTAGCGCTTCCGGCTCTCTGACCAGAGACGCACGTCCTCGGCAACGAGGTAGCGATTCGCGGCGAAGTACTCCAGGAATTGCCTGCCGCGCTGAGGCTGAATCACTTCGTCGACAAATACCTGCCCGGACGACGCCTCGAGGGCTCTAATGACGAGATAGAAAATGTCATCATAGAGTTCGGAGTCCTGCGTCGCAGACACGAGCGAGTCGGTTATTCCAAGGCTCTCCTGGATCGCCCTGGACCCGGAGTAGCTGCGATGAAGGCAGAGCGCCGTAAGCGCCCGCAATTCCGTGTCCTGACTCTCCAGCAGGGGAACCAGGCCGTCGACGGACTCGACGGTCGCTTTGATCTTCCAAAGAACCCGAACCGCCGACCGTCTCGTTCGAAGACTCTCATTCTCGTTGACAGCCACATCGACAATGCACTGTGTCGCCAGTCGCGAATCCGTTTGCGAAAGAGCGGTTACGGCCTGTCTTCGGGACCGTTCGTCCCTCGATGAATGAACAACGCTGCAAAGCTTTGGCACCGCCTCGGTGGAAGGCATGTAGATCAACGCTGTAATTGCTCCAAACCGCACCTCGTGAATCTCTTCGTCGATTGCCTGTATCAGGACCGGCACGGATTCGCGGTGCTCCAGTTGCGCGAGGGCCAATGCACTCTCGAGCCGGAGCTCGGGGTCACGCTGGTCATCGAGGAGCACAGCCTGGATCGCCTGCGGGTCACGTTCTATTCCGGCCTCCTGCAATACCTGTAATGGCGTAGGCAGTATGTCCCATGGGTTGGCGAGAATATTGATATTGACGCAGGCCAGCACCACCACGATCGCGGTGGCCGATCTCCTGAAGACACTCATTACGCTTTTGATGGCCAACCCTCTGCTCGCCGGCGGACAATTACAACGCGAAGCCCGGTCCCGTCATTATAGGTCCTATGCATTGTCCGCGCGTCTTGATGATCTCCCGATGGATTTACCTGCTGCTGTGGCGGACCTGGTTTGTCGACTAACTTTCCTTCACCGCGTAGCAGTGCCGATAAAAGCTTTCGGTGGTCGCTTGGTGGTGCTGCAACACATTACGTATCTGCCGGTTCAACCATAAGTCTGCCGTGGATTCGCGCCGATTCTTGCCGAAATCGGACTTTTCAACCAAAAGCTTGCCGAAATCGGACCTGTGCAGACGGTCAGTCGCTTTGGTACTCAGATACCAGACCCCATGCACCCAGATGGGCAGTGGATCACGGGCCGTCTTGGGTCAGGAGTAGACTCTGCCGTTGAACGGCAGCTTCCCCCAAAACCAGCCGCTCGAATATCTTGTTTAGAGAACCTGCGACCTTCCGCTTTCGGCCAGAAGCAGACCTTCGAACAGCGTCAGATACGCTTCCAAACGATCGAATATCCCCGGAGAGGCTCGAAGAATTCGAATCGGTCTTGATCGATCAGATCAACCTTGAAGAGCATCTCATTTCCGTCTTCGCGAGCTTCGGAAATGTACAAGCTGTTATCGTTTTCGAACTTCCACCAATAACGGCGTGTCGACTCAGTGTTTGGGTCATCAACAACAATGTCGCGAGGTTTACGCGTCGAATGCGTCTTCGTGAATACCCAACGGTCCGCGGTTATCGACTGTAGGTTGGACTGGACCTTGGATTTATCCGGGAGTTGCTGGCTGAGTCGATCCTTAGTTGCAGCCACGTCTACCTCCCAAGACCCGAGCAATGGGAAGCGGCGCCAGGGCAAGTAGTTCGCCAGGTAGGTAATCATCGAGTTTTTCGATTTACGAATTTCGCCTTTGGACCACCAGCCGTCATCTTATCTCAGATTGTTCGACCGGCGGCTATGCGATGCTTAGGGGGCATACGTTCAGTTTCCCGGTGAACTTCGGCAGTCGGCCGCAACCGGTCATTCAGTCGCCACCTTCGAGCATCACAGTGACGGAAATGAGTGAATCCCGACTATCAAATGCCACGAACGCATTCATGGTCGGGCTATAAAACGGATTGTACGGTCTGGCGTTCTCGCTCAACGTTAATCTGAGAGCAGGCCCACCTTCACAAACGTACTTCGGGTCGTACCACATGTTTCCAGCTTCGCCGCAATCATTTGCTGTGATTTCTCTGACCTTGATGCCGTGTGTCGAGAGAGCCGTCTTAGTTTCTCGAATCGTTGCTCCGACCTCAACGATTGACGCAAGATACCTCTCTCCGTCAGACGACTTGTAGAGGCCGTTTGGCTCGCATGCTGTGACTGAAAAGAGGACGCAGAGTATCGCAAATCGAAGCATTTTCTGTCTCAGACCCACCGGCTGGTTTCGGTCAGTAGCCGTCATTTTACCTCAGATTGTTCGAATGGCGGCTAAGCAGCGCTTAGCCGTCGTTCTTCCAGTTTCCTGTTGAGCGTCTCAGAACGGCCAGGAGCGGTCACCTACCATTCAGATCGCGGGCTGAGATAACAACCCTCGCCGAGCAAGCTCTGCTGGACTCGGCGTACCTCCGAAATAGTCTCGGGCGTGACCACGTCGATGTAATCGAGCGCAATGTCACGTAATTCTTCGTCACCATATCGCTCCAGAATACTGCGGGCCTCGTCAGTGGTTGCTCGGCAAAGCGCCTCTATGGGGCCACCTTTCAACTCTGAAATTTCATACTTTGCGGCTCTCACGATAAGGAGATGTCTTATCATTGAGTTCGCCACATGCCTTCTAACGGCATCGTCTTCGATGTTCTGGCGCTCCAGCAAATCCCAGATGCGGAAATCCTCGCCTAACGAATACAGTTCCGATGAAGCCACCTGCTGCTCTGCGGATTCACTTGCCGACTCGTAGTCACCACAGCCCGCAACGGAAAAGAACAGTAGGGCCAGGATATTGGGCAGTGCACGTTGATTCATTTAGGGGAAATCGCTGAAGAATCGGCAGTAATATTCGACCGGCTGGAATGGGCCAGTAGCCGCCATTCCACTTCAAACAAGGCGACTGTCGCCTTACGGCCAATAGCGGCCGTCCATCAACCGGGATCACTGCGCAAGGTGCGTGAGATCACCCGGCGATGGATCAAGCAATACAACGAAGAAAGGCCGCACAGCAGCCTCAGACAAATACCACCTGCAGTCTTCCGGCGCCAGGTCGAGAAGGCCGAAAACTCTAACTTCGAACTGTCGCATTGACGGGGAAGCTTACGCGACGACTACCCGGACATGCAGGGCTTCGTCAGCGTAGACGGGCCCCATATCGGATCGGATCGTCGAGTTCACGGAGATTCTGGCGGAGGCGCTGCGCGAGGAGCTCGCGACGACGAGATGAGCCTATCCCTGTAGATTAGCCAGCCAGACCCGGCGACCAGACCTACGAAAACCACAAGCAACGCGAAGCCGCTACGCCGACGACTAACGATCGCGGCCGCTTCTTCCGCCTCCGCTTCTTCGAGCGCACTCCAGTCACCTCTCACCCCGGTGCCCCGAAGGAATTGAAGCTGCGCGAGCGAGTTCTTGGAAATCCGCACCGCGTAAGGAATCGTCGAACTACCTTCCGCCCAAAAAACATAGGGATCTTTCGACAACGCTTCGTAATTATCAGCGGCCCCCGGAATCCAGTAGATATGGCTCCAGCGATCTCTAAGAAACTCTCCGCTTGCGATACCGATCGGAACCGCTATCACCAGCATCATCGCGGGGGCCACAGCGATAGTCAGCGGCTTCTTGATAAAGCGGGGAACCAGATAGGCGCCGGCAACGGCGACTACTGCCAGCCATAGATACTTCCTCGCGGTTCGCGTTGGATCCCAAGACAAGATGTCGTTATCCAGGAAGTCTGGCAGCTCGATCGGGTTTACGACGTAGGCGACAACTAGCGCCGCGAATACGAGTGACCCGGCGACCATGCCAAAAAAAGGCCTCGAGGACACACGCGGAAACATCCTGAGAACGGTCCGCAACAAGCGCCCAAGAGCCAGGATATCCGCGCGTCTCCGCCAGCCGCCTCGCAGAGAGAACCACGCAATTGCGCCGGATACAGCAAGCGCAGCGATTACCTTGGCGATTCTTGACCAGTCGCCTTCAGACACCCAGTCTGCAATCCGAAAAACCGTCACCGTAAGGCCCGTAAGGGCGTAGACGGCCGCAAGGACGCCGATGAGAAAAAGCAGTATCGCGATAACGGTGCGCATGGTCATACCAGTCAGAAGGGTCACGGCCGGTCTTGTCAGACCGCACCTCTATTAGCCAGTCTAGTTCAGGTTACGCGTTGCGCAGCTCCTACGGGGCCCGCCAAACGTATCCGTTGCATTAGCGGCAGGTTTTCCTGCCGCGCGGGTCGGATCATGATACCCGTGCCGAGTCGTCGCTGTCATATGGTACGGGCATCAAGGCTTCGATCTCGTCGACCGATGTCGCCTGCGGCAACGTGGTGAACACCCTCCGGAGGTACGCGTAAGGCTCGATGCCGTTGGCTTTCGCGGCCTCGATCAGGCTGTACAGATTGGCGCTCGCGTTGGCGCCGGCAACCGTGCTGCAGAAGAGCCAGTTCTTGCGGCCGATGACGAACGGCTGCAAAGGGTCATCAGCGGAAAGTTTACCTGAAATCATACGACTGGCGGCTTCCAGGTGGTAAGCAGCCGTTTAATTCAGCGCCTTGCCACCGTCTCAGTACGGCCAATAGCGGCCGTTCCGAAATGCAAGCGCAGCTCATTGTTAGGTCCCGCCAGAGCTCTGAGATTTGTCGGAACGATAGATGCGGAGCATGCTTGT
>Ga0209567_10001998_pt1 | contig 10080 bp, 3 predicted proteins | sample COG_12_FD_184756 | JGI IMG/M metagenome (GOLD analysis project Ga0209567, IMG submission 184756) | Pelagic marine sediment microbial communities from the LTER site Helgoland, North Sea, for post-phytoplankton bloom and carbon turnover... | ecosystem: Environmental > Aquatic > Marine > Neritic...
TACAAATTCCGGGAAAACTGTCAAAACTGCTAAATCGAGCTTAAATTACATTTCATCCAGAAATATGACCTCACTTGAGTAAGATAATGACATTTTGTGAGGAATCACAAGTTGAGGAATCAGAGAAGTATCTCAAAGGTCAATGTCACACTTAAAGGTCAAATGTCAAAAATATAATATTTTTGCCTTTTTCGGCCTCAAACTCAATCTAGCATAGAATAATTGTTTTATTACTTTGCACATATGCTCTACTAGATAGTTGCGCACAAAACCCAAATTCAAAAATTTAAAAGTCAATGTCAAAATCAGAGGTCAGAGGTCAAAAAGTGGATTATTTTGTCATGTCAGTACTGTAACATAGTCTTACATGGATGAATATTAAGATAAATTAGCACAAATATTCTCCTAACAAAGACTAAGCGTTGGGCGATATAATTATATGAATATATGAAATATCAAAGTCATAACCGAAGGTCAAAGGTCAAAAGTGCGCTCTAAAAAAAAAATGGCACACATATTCTCCTAGCAAAGACTGTGTGTCGCGCATGAAAGTCAGGTGCATATATGAATGGACAATGGCAAAATCGGAGGTCAAAGGTCAAAAGATAGATTATTTTGTCATATCAGTGATGTAACTCAGTCTAACATTGATTGATCTTTCAATAATTTGGTACAAATGTTCTCCTACATATGTGTGTGTGTGTGCTGCGCATACGATTCAAACACACTTCTTGAAGGTCAAGGTCACAACTAGAGGTCAAAAGTCATGCAATGACCAAAAATCGGCTTTTTTGACCTTTGACCTCTGATTTTGACCTTGACCTTTAAGCTATAGATATAGGTTTTGTGTGCGACAAAATGCCTTATCAAGGATATCATTTGTGCAAAGTTATAAATTAGTTATTTCATGCCAGATGGAGTAAGAGGCCGAAAAAGGCAAAATTACTATATTTTTGACATTTGACCTTTAAGTGTGACCTTGACCTTTGAGATACGTCTCTGATTACTCAACTCGATACATTGGCTTGAGATGAAAAATATTTCTGCAAGGTTATTTAAAAATCCATAAATGCGTATTGGGGTTACAGAGTCGACAAAAACGTGAGGTTGACACACTGATCATTCAACTGAAAAGGGAGATAATCATCAATATTTTTCAAGATTTTATTTATTCTTAGCATAATTTTAAGCATAAAATGTCATTATCTTACTCAAGTGAGGTCATATTTCTGGATGAAATGTAATTTAAGCTCGATTTAGCAGTTTTGACAGTTTTCCAGGAATTTGTAGCATTTTTTCTGTATTCAAGAGCACATAACTCACACCAAAATTAATTTACGGAAATATCCTTCCAAAAAAACAATGCCCCATTATTAGCAAATACTCTTGCCAAATAAAGTTTAAATCACTCGCTTAATAAAGGGCTGTTGAGGTTTTGTAAATGTTTTGCTTTTTTGCAATTTTCTTTTTTGATGATGCCTTAATATTATTCAACATGTTTCGATATATTCAAATAATTTGTAAATTCAAGGTATATATACTACTGTGGTTCTAATGGTACGTATTATCACCATACAACCCGCATGCAAATATAATATCATAGTCGGTGAGAGTCCTACAGCGGCAAGTCAGAGGCCCTGTCGGATCACAAGATTTTTAGGTGTACCTAACAATAAACGATGTACACACAAGGAACAAAGTCGATTCAAAATGGATAAACAGTATATAACAATATGTTTTTGCGAATCAGGTTTCTCTGGTATATGGTAGTCAAAGCTTAAACAACGCCAAATGGCTAAATAAATCGACAAAAATGAAATTCAAAGACATATTTATTCAGAACTGGCAAGCAGAGATAAGCCAAACATCAAACATAATTTATACACGCACTTCAAAAAAACAGTGAAACGAAATTCATATTTTAAAAGGTTACCTTACTACTTAGGCAAACATATAATCAGATTTTTAACCAGAAATCTTCGACTACCGTCGCTGGCATAATACGCCATATTATTAGCGAAAATGCATTACATGCGCTGATATCGGCGATGAATATCATTATTTTTTTTATTTGTCCAAATTTGTATCTGACATGACTACATATATTGAGGAGTACTATATAAAACATGTAATGCGAAAATGATCAATCTAATTAGCACAAGCGAGATTATACAGCTGACACATTTCAGCATTATTTTGTAGTAAAATTATACAAACCTTCAAAAAATCTAGACCAAAATACAAATTAAGCTAACTTGTATTGAGAATGCATAGCTTAACTTAACAGTAATGGATTTTTTGAAACAAGTGAAATTACTCTTGGTTGAATAAATTTTAATTAAGTAGGATTTGGAAATATTCCTTACTAGTTTTCTAGTTTCGTTTCGTATGAGATCGATGTTAACAATTACAAATAAGTCAAACATTGCATTTGTACATACGTTTATTTTAAAAATAAATCTTTATCTCACTCGATCTCTTATTTCGTGGTGAGATCCTGTTGAACATTACAGGGAAGTTTCCCTTTTATGAAACTTTATTTGGTGTCTGGATAGCTTATGTTTCTCTCATTACATATATTAGGTATTTTTCCTTGCAAAGGAGTGAGCGGATTCATTCATGTTTGTTCACAAAGCGTGAGCATTCTTACTAGTCGACTACTTGAGGCGCAGATTAATGAATATATTCACAATTTTATTGCCTAATTGTACATGCTTAAAATGTAACAGTCCACAAACAAAGCTACTGAAACACTAGTACATGCATTTGTAAAGTTTGAATATCAAATTACAGTCGACTCTCGTTATGTCGACTTTGTCGGGTACGAGATAAAATATCATTCGAGATAACGAGAGTTCAACATAAGCAAAGGCAGTATCTAAAAACTATGTAAATGTTTGCCCACATCCGATTTTCTTACTACATTAAAGCAAGAAAGTATGGGAAAAATGAACACCAATGCCAGCATTTACATTTCAGAATATCAATAGGTGTTCACAGAGGGGCTCCCTGTAGAATACCATGTTTTCATCAATACATTACAATCAGAAAATGTCATTATTTTGTATCCCTTAAATCCATTTTAAACATTGGTCTGAGAGATTGACACTCAATATCAGTTAAATCTGTTCATATCAACATCGTCAATTTTTATGGTCCGAAACTATGTCAGTGAAACTTTAAATTTTAAAATATGAAATAAAAAATTCAGAAGAAATATTCAAATGTAAATTTCACATTACGATTAAAATGCCTATTGGTGCTAGTCTATCTTTTATATTTCTTTAAAAATAGGCTACATCAGTTATGTCAATAATACCAAAATTTCGTTAACTTTTGGAACCGGTAACAGATCCATTTTTATCTAGGTTTAAAACTCTTCAGCTCATATTTTAACATATTTATTGAGTAAAATAGCATATATTTGCAGCAGGTGTCTGTCATAACTTCTGGACCATTCAATTTTTTTTCATGAAACTTTCCAAATTTGTTTATCATTACAATGCCTATATTTTTGTCAAAACCCATGTCTATGTAATGAATTTTGACCTAATTGTCTCTCTTTATTGACCTAAAATTCACTGATAAGGCCAAAATCACTATATTTTAATATTTTTTTATATCAAACTTCATATCTGTAATAAGTTAAACTCTCCAATTGAGGGCAATAACTCTGAAATGTATTTTGACTGAATTATCTCCCTTTGCTGTCATTTGAAATCATTGATAGAATACACAGCTTCCGTACACTTCAATCTTTTCTAATACATAACTTATTCGAAACAATTAACATCAATACATCTCTAAATGTAATAAATAACATTTTTGAAAGAATGTAGCAAATTTTCATAGATTATTGGTCAAAAAAAAAACATTTGTCAGAAAAATTACATCAGACGTCATGGCATTCTACAAAGAGCATTTATCAGATTATAATATTTTATTTATCATATGTGTATTATTGTTTGATGTTCTACTATATTTTTCAGAGTCAATTACCTTAAATACACCAAATGAAACATGCTGATGTCACTTTGCAAGAGGTCTGTTTAATGCACGAAAGTCTATAAATAAACACACCGACACACTACAAACACACTTAAAAATGACACTGTTACCGGTTCCAAAAATGTATATATTTTCTTAAGCAGATAGATACTTTATTTGACAATTTTTTAGAGAAGTATAAACGATAGACTAGTACTGGAAGCCATTAAGAGAATCAATTATTTACTACAGTAGATTTATATTTTATCTATATTTTTAGAGACTTTTTGAAAAGTACGGACTTATGAAAATCAGTAGGGAGAATGGATATAACTTATTTTTATTTCCAATATGTCCTTATAGTTTGTAGTTTCACGTACTGAAGATTAAGGTTTAAAATTGTTGCAACAGTTGGAATAAAACTGAATTTTCTAATACAACATATGCATGAAATCCGGGAATTCTACAAGGAGCTCCATTTTGGTCCCATGTTGACTATTTGAAATAAAATTTTGCCCGATGTCAATCATTTGCCATGTGCTTTTTCCCCGCAAAATATCAGAATTGGCTGGACTGCTGGTTATCATGGGTAAACAGAGTCATAATGGAATGGACTGACGGGTCGTATGGGTGAACAGGGTCATTTGGGCATTGGCGGATTTTGAAAAGTTAAGCAGATGAGAAATTTAGAAGACGACAATTTATTTGACGGGCATATTCATTTGACGGGCATACTTTTGCATTAATTTAGCTTAATCGGCAGTTGTTAGCCATATGAAAAGGCATTGCAGTTTAGTTTGGATCCAAATGTGTAAGAGCCTTTATTTTCCGCCTTGGCTGAATTTAACAAAAACTATGGCATGCATTTTCTTAAACTTCTGCAGGAAATTAACAATTATGAAAACAACTGCTTTATTCTTGAATCATCGACTCAGGTTCTCGGGGAGTGTAGTAAGAAGGCGGCGATGACATCTTTACAGTTTATTTACATATGGCACAGCAATGGGTCAAGACGTAAGTACGAGGATATATATAAATGCATCCTGAAATGACATTAAATACAAAAACTTCATTTACTAAATATGTCTCAATTATCAACACTTATGGGAATGAGTGACAAAAGGGCCTTATTTTGCACCAAACTTTGAGATATTGCTCTTGGATATGTCTAATTTGGAAAAATGCCCGGAGACACGCATGGGAGGCCCTGTGTTCCAAGAAACTAAGGCCCCAAAGGGGGTACCCGGAAAATCGGAAAATATGATATCATTATAAAACTAAGTAAAAACATATAAAACCAAATCTATCTCTTCATCCCACTATACAGATAATACAGCTTGTATGTCTTTTAAATAATAAGAGCAAAAAAGCATTTTACCCGCCTTGTGCTTCTGATGAGGCCCTTTAAGGGAGCACCTATAAATAACCTTTTTTGGTAAAACATTATTATTATGTAGTCACAGAAAATAATTCTGTTCTGAAAATATATGAATATATATTGTCCAGTGTCTTCCTTTAAAGATTTTTGTATTTTCAATGTCCTTAGCTTGTAATGATGTAAGGAATAAGGTCCTAAAAGGGATAACCAAATGATTTAAAAAATAGAAAGAATAGGAATTTAACTGAGAAAAAACATTATTTTTGTCACGGATATGTTTGAGTAGCAAAGCTGATGCCATTAGAACAGGTACTGTAAATACAAACGCCTCACAGAAGAGTTGAGTACTTAAATGAAATTTTCTTGGCCATGAGGCCCTTTATGGGGTTCAAGAAACACTTGCATTTTTTCATCATTTTACAGGTATCAGTGCAAATTGAAGCTTTGTTTCATCAGAATTAGATGATAATATTGAGTTATCTAAGATTACAAAATCCATAGCATAAAAGATACTTTGATATATATGAGGCCCCAAAAGGGACTGCCAGCTGAATGTTGCAAAATATAAACCCCAGTCAATATTGAACTTCTTTTCAATGATTGGATTAAGGCAAAGTAAAGCAGTATAATTATGGCAATTGCATGTAAGATTCTATGAAAAGACTTATTTTGAATGGAATATTTAATTAGCATTATTGATACACAAATGAAGTTTATGTCATAGAAATGAGGACCATTGTGTGATTTATGTGATATTCTGATAATAGTAAAACTAGTGTTGGATACTTAGGGTCCATTAATTAACCAATCAATAAGCAGCATTATGTACTTAAGCATCAACATTTGAGATATTACTATTGAGCTTGCCCACTTTCGAAAACACCTGGAGACAGACTTGAGAGGTCCTGTGTGTCGAGGATATAAGGCCCAAGAGGAGTTACCGTTAAAACGGGGAAGTACTAAAATATATATATACTGGTAAATGATTGTGGATTCACATGAAAACTCATATATTTTTCCATATTCAGTGAAACATGTTAGATAATCAAGGTCTTAAACAAAAAAGATCCACATTTCGCTCGATTCATTTGCATCTGGCGAGGCCCTTAAAGGGAAATCCATTAAAATACGTTATTCCTTTATTAATATGATTATCATGGATTCACATGAAGTATCATTATTTAAAAAAAAAAGTATGTACATGTTAAAATAATTGTCAATATCTCCCTGTATACCTTAATGTGATTGCAATTGATATATTTTAGAAACGAACTGCTTTATGATGGTGATTTATACATAAATGTAGTTCATATCATAGCAATGAGGTCCAATGTGGGGTTATTATTGTAATATTTCAAGTAAATATGAACTAGACTGTGAACTGCAGCAGTTCTATCCAATTCATCTCCAAACTCGAGGGGCCTTGAATATAATGTTTTGTAACATTCCCAATCCTTTGACAAACCAAGTACTGTATGCAAATGGATAAGAGAACACACTGATACTAACGATAAACTCGTTAATGGTTAATGGATACAGAATACAAGGGGTATTTTGTAAATACATGTAATTGGGACACTGTGTAGTACAGTACTGTGTGATTGCGTCACAATGTATTTTTCAGCTTTACAAATCTTAATTTATATAGTATGCAATTGTTCTAGCGTGTCCAAGACCAGGAATGACTGGTTGAATGTATTTTATCTATTATCTATTGAACATGTAAAATGGTATAAATATTGAAGGATACATAATAGCTGTATGATATAATAACTTGTGGGTGAGGCAGGATTTCTCTTGTGTGTCTCCAGTCATTTTTGTAAAGACATCAACCTAAACTATCATAAAGACCACATTGGTGCTTTTTATACAAATAAGTAAAGATCACAATCAGGTTTAGCACTAATGTAACATGAATTACCCTAATTGGGACCTCATATGCATGTTTTCTTTATATTTGTTTGTATTAATACAGCATTTTACCGACATTTTAACTGAGGTTCAAAAACCACACAGAGTTGTGAAAATAGAATAATATTCAAATTCGAATGCCATAAATAGAAAAAAAATAAAATAATACATTATACAGCTGTACATGTAATATGATAAAAAAACATTTAGGGCCTCAAAACTTAACTGATATGGACCTTTCACGCGTGTATCAAGTCCATTTTCAAAAAAAGCTTGAACCGAATTATCATCAGGACATGCTTGGTGCCTTTACACAAAAGTCACTTGGGTTCCTAATTATAAGAGTCAAATACAACATTTTTTGTAAAAAAGGAGGGATATGAACCACCAAAAGACATCAAATTAAAGGATATTTAATATTTGTATAGTGTACTAGTATGATATTCAGAGTATCCACTTTTGGGCCTCTAACTTTGATGAAGACAGGGCCTCGTAAGTGTGTGTCTAGTCATTTTTCATGATACATGTAGCACTAATTTTTATGATACATGTAGCACTAATTTAGATCATAATCTTCACTAAGACTCTCACTAAGAGCCTCATTTGTAAATTTGCTTTTATGTCATATTTAATAAAGAAAAAGACACATATAATACACCTAAGCGTCAAATGCCACACTGTGTCACTAAAACAGAGTGATATCAAACTTCAAATTAAGTAATGATAGTGGATAGTTAATACCTGTAAACTGAATAATATTAAGAAAACCCTCTCCGGGCCTCAACATTTGGTATAGACAGGGCCTCTCAAGTGTGTTTCTAACAGGTTTTCAAAAGGCTACGATCCAAACTATAACCAGGCTAAAAGTGTTGCTTTTATAAAAAAAAACTGACTAAAAACATAAATAGCAGAAAATAAGCATTAATTGTGAACAAACTCTCTTTTTGGGCCTCGTCCGCATGCTATTTTAATGACAGAGTTGGTACAAGATATAAAAATGTACATCTATGCATCAAATACTACATTGTATCACTGAAACAGAGTGATATCCACCTGAAAATTGAATAAAACTAATGGATATTTAATACATGTATAGTGTTTAATATTTAGATACCCCTTCTCTATACCTTTGGGTCTCAAACTTTGGTATAGACAGGGGACTTCTCTTGCGTGTCTTAAATCATTTTTCAAAAAACGTAAATCAAAACTACAATCAGTCTAAATTTAGTGTTTTTATACACACAGATTGCATTATCAAAAATATGCTTGCACAAATTTGGTATTAATTGGGAACAAAAATCCGAATTGGGGCCTCATCTGAATGCATTGTTAATGTCAAATTTGATTGAGAAATAGATGAACATACTCCTCAGAGTCTAATATCACACACTATCACATAACCAGAGTGAAATCCACTTTGAAATGGAATTAAACTAATGGCTATCCAAAACCTGTGTAATGTATAATATTTGGATAACCCTCTTTGGGGACTCAAAAATTTGTATAGACATGGCGTTTCAAGGGTGACTTCTAATCATTTTTCAAAAGACATTGATCCAAACCATCGTCAGGCTGAATTTGGTGATATTAAACAAACAAACGTTATGATAGAAATCATGTTTAGCCCTAATTTAGTATAATTTGGGAACGAACCCCCTTATTTCGTCCTCATCTGCATTCTTTCTTAAGGCTAAAATTTATAAAGAATTTATGAAAAGCATACCGATGGTTCAAATACCACATTATACTTTGGAAATGGAGTGATATTCAATTTAAAAATCCATTAAATGGACCAATTATTAATACAGGGCATATTTTTTCAGAAATACCCCTTAGGGGCCTCAAATTTGGTAGAGACGGGCTTATCAAACGTGTCTCCGGGCATTTTTTAAAAACCCGGACCCAAACTATCATCAGGCCAAGTTTGGTGCTTTTATACAAAAGTGCAGTTTAAAGACCCTTGATCCCCTAACTATAATACCTGTGCATAATCATTCAATCAATCAATAATTGATCCAAACCTTTTTTTTGTCATTTGGATACTTTTATTGTCCCCGTAATAGGTGTGAGTAGGTCGGGGATCCATCCTGCTCCACACCGTACATCAAACACATAGTTATACAATTTAATTACATGAACATTGTTTTGATATAATGTAAAATATAAATGTAATGTAATGTAAATGTAAATATGTGCTCCTTAGGGACGAAATTTCTGCACGTGTTATTTTTTACCGCCTGACTTCTAAATTTTTGAAAACAAATTTAAGTTAGATCTATGTGGTCGCTCACATTCACCTCCGCTGATTTGCCACTACATGTCGTACCTGATCTCGATCTTCAGCGAAACCACGCCGGGGCACATGGCGCCTACTCGTGAATGCACGCATTTTGACCAATCGTGTCACAAATCAATGTGAGCTAGTGACTATATTTTTTCAGGCATGCGAAGGTAGCAGACACATTTTCTCTACTCTGTGTAGGTGGGAGACACTAAAATGGGTCTCACAAAGAAATCGTCGAGAGCGAGGGTTGAACACCGGACCTTCTAATCGGCAAGCCAAGTGGTAAACCACTGGGCCACCAAGCCACCTTGCTTGTTTTGAACAGGCTCTGCTAGATCTACATTTTTGCAGAAAATTACTCAATCTACTATGAGACCCCGTCTATGGCAGCCTAACTAGAAAACCAAAACTGCGTGAACACGACATGAGCACATCTGGTGAAAATAAAGACTCGGTAGTTGTAGAAATTGAGCTTTCTCCCTATTGGCTTGTTTTGAACGGACTCGTCTTCGGCTCTTCT